>Ga0316217_10001663_pt1 | contig 28332 bp, 59 predicted proteins | sample 1anoAmetaG_FD_203633 | JGI IMG/M metagenome (GOLD analysis project Ga0316217, IMG submission 203633) | Freshwater microbial communities from Trout Bog Lake, Wisconsin, USA - 1anoA | ecosystem: Environmental > Aquatic > Freshwater > Lake > Hypolimnion/Profundal zone | place: USA: Wisconsin... | reverse complement strand
GGACTACACGACATGGCCGCAGCCCAAAGATGTCATCGGCATCCGAAATTTGATATTGTTCAGCTTCGACAGGTAGCTAATGGGTGGGAGGTAAAGCTTCCGCCACTTGAATTTAATGACGGATTTGGATTTGATTTTGATGAAAATCCAGAACCGAACGTAGAAAAAAAAGACAGGAAGATACCCAAAGATGAGAGTCTTTTTGTTTTCAAAACTTTTGATGAGGTTGTAGAGTTCCTAAAAACAAAAATTCAGCAGTAACCAGGAAAGGTATAAGCTTGGCAAAAGACCCAGGGCATAACGTTTGCTCTGGGTTTTGTATTTTTGTCCTTTCGCATAAGCGAAGTCAGCCCGGATTGGGAGGGGTGGAGGCCATTAGATATGTAGCAGAAGGGACTAACCTTTGTGGCTTGTGTCTTCTGGCCTTTTTTATTTGGTTGGTTCAAAACAATCTGTATATTTGAGCCGCTAACCAAAAGACAATGGCCGATTCAAAACCAAAGATACTGCGCATTGAAGTAGATAATACGACTGGTAAAGAACAGAGCATTATGCTATTTAATGCGTCAAACATTTATACTTCACGAAACTTTGGAATACCAGATGGAGTGGTAATTACTGGCGTTTATGATTTATTAGAGCCACTAAAAGCACCAATGTCTTATGGTATGTTTTTATCCTCAATTATTGTGGCTCCAACCCCTATACGCATAAATTCTTCAACGAATAACCGGCAGCTTGCTTTTTATAAACACTATTTTGATAAGCCACAAAGAGAACCGATGGAGCCGGGCTTAACAAAAGCGGGAAAGCAAAGGTCTATAAATCATGGCATTGAACAGGTAAGACCAGGTGTACTTCTTTATACGTGTAAAGGATATCGCATAAAATGGAATCCTAAAAAATGGAATATAGCGGATACTCATGAAGACTTTATTATGGATATCGGTTTTCAATGTGAGTTATTGCTAAAGCCCCTACAAATATTTAACCTTGATATTGAAGTATGTCAGCGGGTTTCATTAAAAAGGCCCCACCACATAAAACTACGCACTTAAGATGGAAAAGGATTATAATGGTGTATTGAAATACGCCGGTGAGTATAAAACAAAGCTTGATAATAACTGGCTCTTGTCAACAGAGTTTAGATGGTCCGATGGGAAAGAGCGCCTGTTTTATGTAACTGAACAGGATTTGGCAGACCTTCACAATGAACTATCGGTTGTTATCAGTGCATTTGGGCTACCTTTAGTAGGTGATGAGATTGCGACCCCAATGGGCTATAATGTTGTAATGGGCCGACGCTTTATTCAAAATGGAGTAAAAGAGGTTCGAATAATAATTCACGCATTGTGAAATCAGAAGAAATAAAAGCGGCGCTAATGAATATCCTTTTTAAGGCCAGGGCTCCGCATATAAGGTTTGTTTATAGTCCTGAAAAGGTAAATACTCGGCTTTGGGATATGATAGATGTAATCACATTTAAAAAGGCAAAAAACAACAACCACATGGAAAGCGAAAAAAAATACAAAGACTTTATTCTGGAAAAATTTCAAAAAGACATACAAAACCCCTTCGCCTTAAGGGACGATATTTTCAATGCCTATGAAATGAACTTTAAGGGAACTCCGATTGTAAAAGATCTGGTAAATGCCATTAATGCTATTCAAATAGACGAGGTCCCTATGGCTGGGTTCGAACAAACCCCGTTGATTTTATCAGTGGAAAATACTACAGATAGAAGTATTGTGGTTGACCTGTTGTCTAAACCGGCCCCCGGAATAATTATTGAGCATCTGGACAAAACAACTTCTGGATCTGTAATTGATTACAATGCTCTTTTGTCCAATACCGCCGAATGGAGATACGTTGTAAGTAAGGTAAAAATGAGTTCTGAGAGTTTAGTGAATGTGCCTACGGTAATTTATGTTCATCAAATAGTGGTGCTTTACAATGGAGATTCGGTCAATAAAGGTTTTGCGCTTGTGCCAGAAATTGGTATAGACCAGGTAGACCCAACTTTTGCCACCATTCAATGTGATTTTATTATTGCCAAAAATGTTGGGGAGCAATCTTCAATAACTGCAACTCTTTTATCTAAAACCAAAGTAGTTTTTCATTTATTTCCAAAAGCAAAGCTTAAAAATATTTAGGGTTACCGCTTAATTCATCCTTGCCTGAAATGAGGCATACTCGGCAGAGGAAAAAGTTTCGGATGCTATTAAGCGGCCAAAAGCTATTTGAGCAAAATTGGGGTTAGGGATTGCAACGTAAATCCTTTTTGTTTCAAAAAGATTGAAGTGGAAAGCCCTAACCTGCTTTAGCGCAACCTCCGAATATAAAATTTGGTTGTTTCAAAACAGTCTGTATCTTTATCCCCGCTAACCAAAGACTCTGTGTGAACATGGCTAAAAAATACAAGTTTATTACCATTGAGCAAGTTGACTCAGAAGTATTTGATTCTAAACCCGTGTACAGAATTTTTAATAATCGGAACCGGGCCCAAATAGGAATTATTTCTTACTACAGGCTATGGAAAGAATATGTTTTCTCTGCAAAAGAAAATTGCGTGTTCAATAATACATGTTTAAGAGATGTTGTTGATTTTATTGAAAACCAGATTAAATAAGTAATATGCCATTAATCTGTCAATGTGATATCTGCAAAAGACAAAGACCTATTAGAATTGTTGCTGGCGTACGAATGGTCCCTCCAACCTGGTATATAGTCCAGACACAGGAACCAAAAGAGGCGGTAATAATTGCTTGCTCGTTAAGATGTGCGAAGGCACTAAACGCAAAGCGAAAGCTATTAGGATATCCTGAATTTGGAATCCCCGGCATAAAACAAAACTCAGTTTTTTCTCCTGAAAGGCGAAGGGAAATATATCTTAAGGCAGCTGTAAGGGTGGCGAGTGGCCGGGACAATTCTCTTTTGTGCGCAATCCTTAAAGTTGCTGGCCATAGAAAAATACTTGCCCAAGTAAGCGTTAATAAACATGAATTTGTATCAACCAGATTTAAGGAATTTTTTATTATAGACCGATGGGCCAATAAAAGAGAAATAAGCCATCCATGGTGGGTTCAAAAAGAGGTACAGCAAATTGACCTTCTATGTTTAATGGCTGAAATGACTGAGTCATGAATCAAAACCTTATTCCTGCCATAAAAGAGTTTGTTTCAAGAAAAGATATCTTGACTGAGGGGCGTTTTGTTTTGATAGGAGAAAAGATTAAAATCTTAGTGCAGGAAAAACTAAGTGATAGCCCTATACATACAAATATTCGGATTAATCCCGAAACAAAGGAAATTCAAATAAAAGCCAGTGTGCTTAAAGAGTGGTTGCCAGAAACACTTTTCTTTTGGATTGTATGGGCAATTGTTTTGGATGATAGGCTGTATTATTCAGCCGCCGATGAAGCCGCGAGGTTAATAATGATCAATGAGTTTGGTTCCAACTTTGGCTATCGGCCATTTCTCGACCAATACTATGAAACAATGCTCACAAACCCTACCAATGAAAATGTAAAGAGATTTGAGTCAATGATTAAAGGTTTTGAATATAACCCAGGTTAACCCATATGGAAATAGTAGTACCACAAGACCATATTGATTGCCTGAAAGGGATAAAGCTGGCGCAGTCTACTCACCCAGGGCTAAATGTTGCTGGCCTTGCTGCCACCGATTGTTTATTACCAGCAGATCCAACTATGTATAAGGCCCAACAATATGGATTAGTTTGGTTTTTTACCACTTGCTCACGATGGTACCTTACTTCATACGCTATGGCCATTAAAGCTCACTTGGATAAGCCTCAAAAACAAAATTGACTGTGAATAAAATAAATGACCAAAACAAACCGAGAATCCTCAATAATTCCGGTAACTTATATGCCATTCGTGGTAAAAAGAAGTTTATGCTTTATTTCAGTAATCACAATTTAATAGGCGAATTGTATGATAGAATGAATGATTCTATAAACTTTGATGGCGGACTTATAAACCAAAACGAGCTATTTGAAATCGCCCATTTTATAGAACAGCTTAAAAAATGCCAAAAGGTAAAAAAATCATGACTAATCCAACAGACATTATCGAAGTAGTCCCAGGTGCAGAATACCGACTACCCACCTATTTTGTAACAAAGGAAGGCTTGCACGATGGTGTCGGCGTAAACATAAAGTTTTGTAAAGGGAATAAAGCTGACCCTACGGCTTTTCGTCAGGAAGGCATTATTTCTGAATCCCTGGTTGAGTTGGCCGCAAGACATCTTGAGGACGTTAACGTTGGGGATTTAAAGGACGAATGCACAACGGAGGCCATTGCCTATTTAAGGAGCGCACTTGCAGAATTACAGGCCCGCCAGGCAAAGAGAAGGGCTGCAGGAGTTCAAGGCACCTATAAACCGGCAAGTGAGCTACCCTTGGCCCGTCCTTTTATTTACATTATAAACAATTCAATACCAGAGCCAGGTACCACAACCGTAAAACTTCTCGGAGCGTCAATAAATAGAGGCAAGGATAACTTTGGCAACCCGCCCGGCATTACGCTGTTTTATGGCGACCCAAATTTTTTTTATGGCCTAATCATAGAGGGCCGAAAATATAAAGCCAATAGAATAAGACTGGAGGTAGAGGGTGCAGAATGCCCAGACCAAGTAGTGTATAACAGGTATGAGTTTTTTAGATTAGCTAATTGGCAGACAATAAAGGTAGACATTTCTGGAAATGCCGGCGAAATACAAATGGACAGTGAATTTGACCAAAATATTGAACTACTAATACCAACCACCAACGGGACAAAAACCACCGTTTATATTTATCCCACGGCAATAGAGGCCACTAAAAGATAACGGATGAAGTCTTTTGTAAAAAAATATAAGGCAGAAAATAAGGCTATTTTGAATACGCCCGCAATCCGTGCACACCTATCTGGGGCGGAGGCGGCAGAGGTCTTTTTTCTTCCCATAATAAACGAGGCAATAGAGCTTCTTGAGAAAAGCCCAAAAACCCCGGAGATTAAAGCGTTTTTAAATAAAACCAAGTAATATGCCAATACCAGCAAACATGCCCAAATACAAGTGCCATAAAACGTTACGGGCCTTGAAGATTAAAGAAATCGTTTTAGTTGATAAACAAGTGGATGGCTTGGTGGCTGCGGTAATAATACCAGTAGAATGGGATTGGGCATCAATTACTGTAACTCAAGACTATATGGATAAGCACAAACCAGAAGTGGGTGGGTATTATATAGTTTATGAAGATGGGTATAAATCATTTTTGCCGGCTAAAGCTTTTGAGGACGGATATACTTTGGTAACAAAAGAGTATTTCGCGGGATTTAAAGCTCTAAGAGACTATTCTACTCAGTTAAATATTCCGGCGATAGCATTTTCTGTTGGAGAGCCCGGATGTGTGAATTTAAGTATTAGTGAGAAGGACGAGTGTGTTTATATTTCCGCAAGCAACACTTCTGGAAATGGAAATAACCCCGGCGTGCCAGCAATAAAAACAATTGAGGCCATTAAACAGCTGTATAGAGAGAACTTAGGAATAATTGAGTTTACTGAGGAAAGAGATGCCAATTATGCGAGGCTGATGATTTCTGCAAATAAATTCCGCAATCCCGACAACGTATCTCTGGACAAAGACATTGTTGAGCCACAAAGAAAGATTGCGATTGAGTTTTTAACGGCCTATTTTAAAATGTCGCCACGCGATTTATGTACGGTTCACCCCCCGGCTGGCAGCGGAGCCGGTATTGGGATTTATAATCGGTCAATAGAGGATATTTTCAACCAGTGGTTTAAAAACAGGATTAAACCGGTATAATCATGCAGCCAGGATATACCATAAATTCTTACCAGCGGACAAAAGACCGAGCTATATTTAGCATAGGCGACCCGGTAACGTTAGACAAAGGAGACGATTCCTTTAGTTCAACTATTGAGGCTATTGAATTAATAGAATCGGGCTCCGCAATCTTTGTCCATTTTGCAAACAAGAAAATGATTTGCTCAAAAGAGAATCTGGACCTGTTGAAGCACTCAGGGCCAGAAAACAAAATGGCTATTGAGGTCTTAAGTAACCCTATTGAAGCAACAATACAGGGAAAAAGATTATCGAGGCCAGCTGTTATAAACATCACAAATACGACATCGTCACCAACAGCGGTTAATATTTTAGGTTATTGTCCTTTGTTAGGAGGTAAGAACTTTCCAGATGGAATACAAGTTGAAATAACCGATGAGAACAATCATCTAATGGACCTGAAACGGTTTTTATCAGGCAAACTCAGGCCGGATTTTCTAATTGGTTTAATTACCATTTCCGGAAAAAACCATGGCAAAAGCATATGTGTATCTAATGGGAATGGAATAACCCCAAGGACCCTGCCAATAAATGATGAAGGAAATGTTTTGTGCAATTTCTGGCTTTCAAAAGTAGAGGCAATAGGCTATGTGGCACCTGTGGGCAAAACAACAATTAAGCTATATCCGACAGAGATTAACCGAAAATAAACTTTATGGCCCAGTTTAGAGGAAATGTTAAATCAGGCGAGATGTCTCGGTGGCAAAAAATGAGAGAATACCCTAACGAGTGCTCTAACCTTGTGATCGGCATTGTTATGATGTTTTTTTGGAGCTTTATTGCCTGGCTATATTTTGGAGCTTCCCAAAAAATGCTATTCGCGTGTTATGTTTTATTGGCATTCTTCGAATTTTCTAAGGCTATTGTAGGATTTAATACCTTGCTTAAAAAAACAAAGAACATAAAATGAAAGACAAAACCATTTACGCCAAAACACCTACGTTTAAGACAATAGGGCTCGACCAGATAGATATTGATGCCATTGCTTATTTGCAGCTGGGCAAAGGCCAAGGAGAGCCGGTAACCGCAAAGTTGAATTATAATATGGGAGGAATGGATGGCGACCGGTTTACCGAGAAATACATTTATGCCGTTCTTTTGCGCGCGTATCAATTAGGCCTGAAAACCCAAAAGGAATTTGACCGGGATGGTATTATGCCAAAACTGTATTTGCGCTGCAGGTTTAAAGGGCTTGCCTATATCCTTGAAATAAAAATGGATGAAAGGGGAAACATAAAGCCCAAAAACCCAAGCAGGGAAATTTTGATAACGGAAAGCATCAAAGGAAAGGAGAAGGTTTCAAAATATACGGTTAAGCAAATCTTTGCCGTCGCCAAGACAACAAACATCTTCAACTTTAATGACTTCAATTATGAAAACGTTGGTGTTCAGTTTAAGGGGCCACCGGTATATGAATCGGATAATGAAAGAAAGAAACGCCTGAAGAGGGATAAGAGAATTGGTATTAATGTTATAGGGAAAGCCAAAAACCTACCAGGAAACTATCGGGAGACTGTGAGGCCCGTTATTTTTATATTGAGTAACGAAACAAATATTGCTCAGCCCGTAAAAATGTTTAGGGGCCAGGTCATTCCAGATGGTGTAAAACTTACTTATGGCTATCCAACGTGGAGTGCTGAGGATGCTATTGAGGACATAAGACAAAGGCCGACGAAATTACTTGCTATTCAGTTAGAGCATGGCGAGGACCATATTAAGCCAGGTGAAGTGTTCAAAATGTCGCTTGAAAATAAATATCCAATTGGGGATGCCTCCGTTAGCCATGCTATAATGTATCACAGATATGGACAAATGGAGCTAACGAAAATGACAGTAGAATATAATTGGAAGTTCAGACATTCTACACAGGTGTCATTTACCGTTCCCGCTAAAGCTAAGATTGTTCTCAAGCTATATCTGGCAAAAAAGAGGCAAATATTGCCCGGTCTTTTGATAGGTCACATCGCTGAAAAGGTTGCTCCTCAAAAGATTAAAATAAAATTTGGCCGCTTCCAGCAATTAGCACAACAGGAAGAGTTAGTGGCAATAAACGAAGACGAAAAGGCACCGCATGAGAGATAACGGACAATTAATAGCCCAACACCATAAAGACACGATGATGTGTTCGCTGCAGGACCATATGCGCAAAACCTCATCCACCTATCCCCAAATAATGGCAATGGGTAAGGATATCGTGCCAGACATTTTAAAGTACCTGCAAAAAAGCGAACTGGCTGGCATGAGCGTTATGCTCCTTTTATGGGATATTTTAAAGATTTCGCCATATACACCGGAAGACAGGGCGGGAGAAGACAAAGGCGGATTTGCTCTGTCGTTTAATGTCAAAAAGGCAAAGAGAGCATGGCTTGCTTGGGGCATAAAGGAAGGATACATAACCAACGAAAAATGAAAATTCAGCTAATAGATAAGAATCCCTTTATGTGCGAAGCTTGGCTCAGGCATTTTAGCGGCTGTGGTAATGTAACAGTTCACCAGGGCGATTTTTTCTCTTTGCCGACAAAGTGTATAGTCTCGCCGGGAAACTCATTTGGTTTTATGGATGGGGGCCTTGATGCTGCCATTATTGAGCGCGTTGGGAAAAAGACCGAAGAAAACGTTCGAAAAGTAATAGCTGAGGAATTTAATGGGGAGATCCTTGTTGGGCAAGCCGTTTTGATTGCTACAGAATATCCCGAAATACCATTTTGTATTTGTGCTCCAACGATGAGGGTTCCTATGTCTATAAGAGAAAGTGTAAATGTTTATTTGGCTTCAAAAGCTATTTTCCGCATTCTTATGCAATGGCCAGAAATCAAAACTGTTTCTATAAGTGGTTTAGGAACCGGGTTTGGTAATGTACCAGAAAGTCTTTGCGCAAAACAGATGTACATGGCTTATCATGAGGTAATGATGGGAAATGAGAATAAGTTTGAAACGTCGATGGAGGCGAAACGCCAGCACCGGTATTTATTAAACAGTTTGTTGTAAAACTTAGTTTATGCCAAAATACAGACTAAAGCAAAATGAGGTAGAGGCCTACCAATTTACCGATGAAACAAAAGACCGGGTTTTGGGTTCTGTTCGGGAGATTCAAGCAAATATTTATCCGAGCTGGGATGATGATAAAAAGCCCATTTTGCTTGTCCCAACCCTTGTATCCGGAAACCTGGTTGAAGAGGTTTGTTGTTTTGGGGATTACCTGGTAAAGATTCAGTCACCTACGGATTGGAGAACGATTCGTGTAGTTAAGGCTGAACAATTTGAAAAAACTTATGAGGCCATATCTATGCCGTCTTTAGACAGGGAACTTATTGGCAATGGTCCGATAATAATTAAAGAGGGCACTTTTGGTACCTGCCCAGAGTGTCGGTCAACAGAGGTTTCAAAGTATAATTTTTTATGGTTTTCTTGGGGACCTAAAATTGGCTGCATAAACGAGAATTGCAAAAGATACATAAAATCATAAACGATGCGAATAAAACAAACGTACTTCCCGATTAGTGGGTCAGACAAACCAAAGAGGATCAAAAGATTTATCGCTTGGGGTGCCCTTAGAATCGTTTTTTGGGCGGCCCTCATTAGCCTGTCGGTTACTTTTGGCATTATTGATTTTATTAAAGAAGAGTATTGGTACTTGTTACTTATGGTGGCCTCCGCATCAGCAGCAGTGGTTTTGTTAGTTGGTTCTGCTCGAAATCTTTTGAGTCAGGATGAAGTAAAATCTAAAACCCGGTTCCACCCATTTATGAAACTAAACGGGGTTAGGCCCATGCAATATATCCTTAAGGTGCATCCTGGAAAGTGGTATTTTATCCCAGCGCGAGGTGCAATAGACACCAATAATATGCCAAATCCGGGTTCTGGTTTTTGTGTATATCACTTATTGTTTTTGTGCTTTACATTTGAGAGCGTTTACTTTTTTAAAGACTGGGTAGGAAAGAAATAGGGCATGTATAAAGCAACAACATGGCTTTGGGCCACCTTCCTCATATACTTTGCAGCCAAGTATGGATATGCCGAAATAATGAAGCAACCGTCCTTAAAATATTTGGTGCTGACAATAATCATGATAGGTCTTTTACAGGCCAGGGAAGCGACAATGAATTATTTTATTTATAAGGATAATCCGTCTGGTGCAGCAAAGCAGGTTTATATATACCATCCCTTTGGCTACTTGGTGTTAACATTGGGCTCCCGGATTTCATATGAGGAGTCTAAAGTCAGGTGGCGGCAATTAAATGAACTTGCTGTTATGCTGATAATAGGACTGATAGGCTTTCATGTTGCGATGGTTAAACTCTTTTGAAAATGCCAGATAAAAAACCCACTGAAGTAGAAGACTTTCCGCTGCCACCGCTGATTCAACACCTGGTAGACAAAATGGAAGAAAAGAACCTTAAGATAGCTTTTGGTTTAGAGCAGCAGGGCCATATTCCAACGATAGAGCGAATTTTAGAAGAGTGCGGGTGTAATGAATATGCATGGCAGAAAATTGGCAAGGAAATAAACTGGTGCCCCAAGACGGCCAGCTATTATTACATTAAGTATCTACGGAATAAGCTAAGCCAACAGACTAATCAGGGTTAGGGATTGCAGTGAAAATCCTTTTTGCCTCAAAAAGATTGTAACGGAAAGCCCGGCCACCGCCTCGGTGGAAAACCCTATAACTTTTATTTGGTTGCCTCAAAACAATTACTAAATTTGTTCTCGCTAACCAAATTTATAACCATGACCGATAAACAACTACTTGCCATCAGAGCAAAGATTCAAAAGGAAATCAAGGAATTTTCTGAAAAGAAAAACAAAGAATGGCACCCCTATGTTGAAAAATGGGAGAAGGCCAATATTCCCTACCAGCGTAATAAAGTTTATGAACTGGTAGAAAACGGGAGAAAGCGCCGGGGCTACAAGAGATTTGTTATAAACACCTTTTATGCCAACATTATGGACGGAAAGCTTTTCTATCGGTGCGCTGGGTATTGGTTGGACGAAGATAACGTACCGGCAAAATATGATACAATGACCGTTTATGGTGTTATAAACGCGGCCATTTTTACGCTGAGCGAAAACCAGAAACATAAACCGGTACCAAAGCATTTAAAGGACAGACAATAAGGTAATGGTGCTAACCTGCTTAAAAGTTGAATGAAAACGCTGTACTTCTATACTTTTCCCATCCCAAAACCTCCGGCAAAGCCATATAGAAGCGGTATGCTGTACGGCGGAGCAGGTCGATTTACCTTTAAAAATATTTTGGCATTTTTAAAAACCTTAGTATATAAAACTAATAAATAGCATGGAAGAAAACCCACTTTTAGTCGATGCAAAAGAAACTTTCGATAGTTGTTTTGCCATTATGAAAAAAAAGAATGCCGATTATGCCGGCGACCTTGACCCTTTTCATAACTTTAAGAACTCTCGCGTTGTAGGGGTTAGCCCCCAAAAAGGGATTTTAGTTCGTCTTATGGATAAAATGAGCCGAATCGGTGTGCTTACCGAAGGTAAAGGCCCTGCGGTAAAAGAGGAGTCAATAGACGATACTATTGACGATGCAATTAACTACCTGGTTATTTTAAAGTCTGTTCGAAAGAGAAAAATAAATTGAAAACGCCTGAATTTGCTTGCATTGTTAGTTTTGAGGTTGTCAAATCATCCACCGCTGAAAATCTTAAGCGTGAGATTTGGAAGTTCAAGCATGCGCGCATAAACCAGACAACTTATATCGTAATAACTGATAAACTACCAGTTCAGTTGAGAGAGATGTGGGAGAAACACTTAGCCCAATTTGATAGATTATTTATTAGCCGGTTAGGATATCGTTCTGCATGGATTGGTTATGGCGAACATAAAAGCTATGAGTTGCAGGACCTTTTATCAGAAAAACATATTGCAAATGGAAAATAAAACTTGGTTTACGGTTGAGGCTTCAATCATTGGTAAGGGACATGTTCAAAGTGGAATGCCATGTCAGGACGAAAACTCTATAACTGATTTGGGAAATGGATGGGGTTTGGCAATTATTTGCGATGGAGCAGGAAGTGCTAAAAACCGGAAAAAACGAAAAGCAAAAAAATGATAGAGTACAAAAAGCAAACAGCAAAGGTTATTCTTCATGTTAAAAACAAAAGCATTGCCTCGCTTGATATTCAGTTATTGAACCCAATTAAAACTCGGTGTTCCGTAAACTTTTCTTTACCACAATTTATAGAGATTTATGTGTTTTATACGACAGCATGGCAAAGGCTACCCGGCTCGGACGATTATAGAAGCTATTCTCGTTTGTTAGGACATTTGGAGACCGGAATTTTTATGTTGAAGGCAATCAAGAGTGAAGCGATAAAACGCATTAGCCTTGCAGAATATCCAATTTGTGCCGATAAGATAGAACAAGAATTAATGATCAACAATGGGCAATGGAAAGGAGATAGGACCCTTTATCCGTATTCCGCTCTTGAATTATGCATACCCGGAAACACCAGCTTGTCTCTTGAACTGGAAATAGAGGAATATATTCAGATTATAAAGACATGCACGGATGGGCGGATAAGCCAATAGAAGAAAAAAATACAAGAAAGTCCTATTAAAAACTGATATAAATACAAGAAAAGTGAACGAAGTATATAGTAAACCAGTTATTTTTTGCACCAAAAGCCGGAGGGGTGATGGACAAAATACACCAATAAGAACATTGACAGAAATATTTGACATGGATGGTAAGTTAATTGCCGATTCAGACCCGCTGCCTATCACCATTGAAAGCGCACTTGAGTTTTTAAAAGAAAATGATTTATTAACAGGCGCGGTGTCTCAAGCGTTCCGAGCAAAATTTATTGACTAATGCAAGCAGAAATAACCGTAAAAGGAAATTATGGTAAACGAATTGGAGGGGAGGGTATGATAAAGCTTGTAAGGCTTATTAATGTACCAAGAGTGCCGTATAGATGCAGGTATGTTCCCGTTATTTACACAGGAACTTTTTGTGCTGCTATGTTAGCAAATCGAAAAATAAGTATCTATAAGGAGGCTATTTATTTTGGCCATGTTCAAAATGGTTATTATTGGATGCTGGGTCGATTAGAATGGTTATACGGATTGCCTTGTAGAAATAACATTATCCGTTTTTTAGCTGGTTTAAAGATGCGCTAATGCTGGATTTTAGTATAAGTCATGATAGGCCGAAGTGCTTTATGCCAGGTTGTGATAAGGCTGGTTATCCTTGTTTCATAAATAGTGAAAAAGCAAGTGAGTATCTATGTGCAGCGCATCAGATTGTCCGTGGTTTTTGTTCGTGTTGTGGTAATTTTTCAGCGGGTCAAGATGGATTTGATTTTGTGCATCCCGGATTATGCGATATTTGCCACGACCAAATAAAAAGCGAGGTAGATGATATTGGGGACGAGGATTTTGAGGATGAAAACTTTGATAACTTTATATTTGTAATTATATGGCAAAAGAAATAACAGCTTCGATAGACGCATCGGTAATTTGTCCGAATTGCGGAAAAGGTAACGGTGTTGCGGATTTTTTCAGCGGAGTGGAAAGTATTGATGGAAAAATCAAACTGGACGAAACCTGTAAATATTGTGAAAAACCATTTTCAGTAACAGGAACGCTTACAATTCAGGTAAGGGCTCAGGCCGGAGATAACTAAGGGATATGAATTTATTAAGAAACATTTGGATTATGTTCGATGATATTACCTTTTTTCTTTTTGGGCTGGTAGGCAGATGGATTCTGCTCCTTTTACTTATTTGCCTGCTTGTAAAGCAGATGATGAGGTTTTCGCTCGTTTTTTTGATTCTGGGTCTTTTGCCCTTTATTGGCCAAGCTCAAATGCTTTCAGCGCCCTATATGCAAAAGGCGAAGGCCGCGTCTACGCTTACCCCGGCCATTGACACGGTATTTTTACCACCTCCGCCATTTGTGCCAATAAAGGCCACTATTTTTTTACTGACCCCCTCGTTGCCAATAAACTTTTCCCGAATTGAAAAGGATAACGGTACTTGGCAGGTAGCCGGATCTGTTACTGCAGGCCTGGCCTATTGTCTTTTAATCGGACAAGGGACCACCATGTCCAACGGGTCAACCGAGGTTATTCCTTACATTTCTATTGGCCCTTATGTTGATGCTGGGGGACTTCAAAATCTTCTAAACAAGGGTGTTTTAGGAAGTGTATCTATCGGGGGCACCTTGGCTCTTTATAAATACGTGGGCATTTTGGTTGCTTATGATGTGGTCAACAAGGTACCACTATTTGGTTTAGGGGCATCTATAAGCATTTTTTCGTTTACCCAGGGCAATGGCAATATTTTGTTAAATCCTAAATCCTTTTAAACATCTGATTGACAAAAACTAAGTTTTTAACCTGAAACAATGGAATTCTACAAAAGCTTAAGCATACACCAGCGGATATCCCTAAAGGAATGTTCATCGCTGATTGTGGGTGTTACTTTCAATGAACTTAGAATGCTATTTTCAACAAGGGAGGTGATAGAAATTCTTGTCAATAAACTCAAAATAGAAGGCATTATAGAGTAAAGCAACTAACTATGAACTCAATCCCAACGGTTATTTTTATAATCTCCATAATCTGGATGCTGGCCAATGCTATTTCATTTGCCCTGTATGGGGCTGGGGGATGCCTTATTACAAATTATGCATGCATGGCTCTAATCTGGATATTGCGTAAACCCCTTCAAAAACATTTATGATATGGAATATACAGTGTTACTAAAGTTTGTTGGCGGCAGGATAAAGGCCCTCCGTAAAAAGAAAAAGTTAACCCAGGTCCAGTTAGCCGAAAAGGCTGGCCTGCAGGACTCAAACCTTTCCAGGCTGGAAAGTGGAAGCTCCAACGTTACCTTGTTGACATTATCTCGAATTGCAGAGACTTTAGGGGTAGAGGTAAAAGACTTTTTTAAAAATTAGCAATGATGGATTTTAACGAAAACAACTGGAAAGAAATTTTAGAGAGTAATAAGTTTATGGCAAAGTTTGCCGGCGTTAAACCAGAAATTGAATATTCTGTCGGCTCGCCAGACGGTAAGAGTTTTTGTTATTCTCCTAAAAACATTGGTATTGATAGCGATTATGATCAGAAGCTTGAGTGTGTAAGGTGGCTTAAGGAGAATCCCAAGCGGGCCTCAGAGATGGCGGTTGTTAAAGAGGAGCACTACCCATTTTATCACTCGGATTTAAACCAATTAGATAAACTGGTTGACCACCTTGAGAAAAATTTGGGGGCCAAGTTCCGGTATGATAGCCAAGCGGGCATATGCAGCGTTTTAATTGTGTGTTGTGTGGAAGACCATGAGTATAGTACGGACTTTAAAGATAAAGACCGGCATACTGCACTTTACCAGGCGATTTTCAAGATGATTCATAAAATTGTAACAAAAGCAAATTTTTAGTGGGACGCAGGAGGAAAATACCTAAGCCACTTAGGCTATTAACCATGTTAAAGCATATGATGTTCCGATATTCGGTGACCTTTGACTTTACGGAGAATGAAAGGTACCGGATTCGTTTACATGATAAAAAAGATGGGGAAGTAGATACTTTTGAGGACGATCGGTTTGCCATAGTAATGAAGTCGGCTTACGAAAAACTAAGGGAGGAAATATAGCATGGAACAAGAAGACGTAGCCAAAAAATTCTTAGAGGCACTTCAAGTAAGTGAGAACTTCATTCAGGATAAAAACCCCAGTGAGGCTATTACAGAATTATTCGTTTCCTGTTTCCGGAGCGACCCAAACCGACTTTTAAGAAATTTTGTGTTGTGCTGTAAGTCTGAGCAGTTTGAGGACCTAAAAGTCATGGTTAACAAATTCCATGCTCAGCACTTTATAAGACATGTAATAGGAGAATTAACGGATAATATTCAGCGATGTGTCATTTGCGGTGAAGTAGTCAATGACTACCGGGGCGCTATGTGGCCGGCTGGCCAGGAGGCTCCGACTGGCTTCCCTAAAGGAGATATTTACGTATCTGCACAGGGTAACCCTAAAATGTTTTGCTCCGATATTTCTGAATACGACACGTATATAAATTGCAAGGATGAAAACTCTGGCCAGGTATAAAAGCAGTGATCCGCATAAAAATTTTTGGTGGGGCACTATTATTAAACGAGGGAGAGATTCTAAAACCCGCAAAAAGACCATAACTATTGCTTATGAAAACAGGATGGTATGGAGAAACCAAATTTTGGAGGATGTTTTAGTTGAAGAAAATTGTGAGCTTAAAACGGTTTTTACCGGTGAAGATTATGCTATGATCGCATTGGTGGTTTTTGCAGTTGCTTCTTTTGCTTTTCTCATTTATGTTTTATCACAATAACTATGGCGGCATCTGTATTTTTTTACATCAATACCGGTAAAAACATGCATTGTGTTTTAACTGTTTCTGGCGTTTGGCCTGGATTTAGAGACCGGTGTAATGATAAGCTTGCCGAAGAGGCAGTCCCTCTGATTAAAGAGGGACTTAAGGAATTGGAGAAGGAATATGAGGCATTCCCACGGCCATTAATCTCAGCCAGAATTGAAACAGCAAACAATCTTCTTGCTGCATGCGAAGAGCACCCGGCTTGCACGCTATCTTTTTGTTAACCGACACTTGGTTGTTTCAAAACAACTCTTATATTTGCTACTGCTAACCAAAAATTTTACAGTATTTATAGCATGGTTGAAGAAATTGCCTTTATAGAAACGGTAGCTACACCTATTTTCCTGGTAATAGATGAAGACGAAACTCATGTGACCAGAACAAGGATAGGAACGAGCTATTATGAATATGATTTCGGTAATGTTTCAACCAGGGCTATTTTTGATATTGTTGATGAAAGGGCAAAAGAGATAATCGCTTCGGACAACGTTTATGCTTTTGTTCAACTTCATGGTATAAATGACTGGCTCAAGCTTTGTAAATATAAGGGCTGGCCACTGCATACAAAGGAGGCGATTCAAATAGAAGTTTGTTTAAGCCAATCAGTTCAAGGAAACTTGATTCACGTAATAAAAAAACAACTATGTCAAATACCTGCGTAACCTGTAAGTTCTGGAAAAACCAACAAATGCTACTTAACTATAAGACAGATATTGGTTTTTGTATCAATCCCGGATTTGCTTTCTCTACCACCTCTGGTCGGCAAGTAGGGGTTATTGATATTCAAAACCTGAGAGATAGGACCAAGATAACTGGTAACCCGGCCCATGATTTTGAGACGGGTGATTATAGCGGTGTAAAGCCAACGCGGTATCTTTTGCAAACAGGTCAGGCTTTTGGTTGTAATTGTTATGAAAATAAAATTCCGCAGGACCAAAAAAATACCGAACGCAATCTGGACAAAAATGCTATCATTATTACACCTGAAGAAGCGGGTATCTTAGAGGCGCATGAGGTGATTATTACTAACAAAGGAACAAAAGGCATGAGGCCCGGCGTAACTAAATATTTCTGGGAAATAAAACCAACTAATGGAAAAACTATAATGGCATATGGAAACCTTATGGTCCATTCTGATTATCCGAATGAAATTTCAGTATGGAGTCCGGCATCATCTACCAGTAATTATATAGAAAAAGTATTCGGTAATTTTGATGAGTTCCTTAAATTAGCATACAAAAAATATTTGATTAATGCAACTAAGCAATAAAGAGTGGTGGGCTAAAAATAAATTGTTTGTTCTTGGCCAGACGGTTACGCTTAGCGGTATATGCTTATTGGTCTGGATAATACTACGGACAGGAATAGACCTTAACCTTAGTTTTTACGCTATCTGTGGGTGTGGTTGCGGTATTTTTATTGCTGGTGGAATAGCCCTGGTAGAAATCTGGTCTAATTCGAATTTAACCAAAACGCACGATGCTGAGTTGTCGAAGCTTCGCGGGGAATTAACGGCCTATAAACTTTTCCTGCAAAAATTCAAAAAATGCGCCACCGATGGTTGTAATGATACCAACGTAAAAATATATCAGGCTGGATTTGCCAAAGATTGCGGGCTTATAGTTTGTTTATGCGAAAAACACTCGGTTGGATATGAATTATTTGGCGTAAACCAAAACATACAAACAAAAGACCAATGTTAGCATGTCGCCTGAATTTACGGGTTCCTTTTAATGTTCTTGAAATCGGGAATGAGCTTCATATTTCATGGCTAAGAAAAGCCGAGGATATGGAGTTTGGCAAAAGACCGTTTACCAGAGCCAGCGTAGATACCGGCTATGAAGGTTTAGTTAAAAGCCGGGATAATTTTGTAGACGAGCCACACAACACCGTTTATGTAAAATTCGAATGTCTTTTTTGCTCAAATACTATTCAAACAGAACACGATTACGGTAATTTGGGTTCGGAAGCCATATTGAGGGCCTTCTACGATGAACATTGTAAAAATCGCCACACCTACGATATTTCATGCGATAAATGCAAGCGAGAGTATAGAATTGACAACGACAACAATATTTTTGTATTTCCAGATTCAGAAGATTAAGACTATGAGCATACATCACGACATAGAAGCCATAAAAATGTTAGCAATTCATCAGGCCGTGGACCACCAGGTAAACTACAACATTATTTTGATGAACCCAGGTGAAGATGGAGCGTTCTCGTTTGCTGCAGGAAGTACTTATGAAATGGTCACTGATAGTTATTTCGAAAAGGACCGGCCAAATGTTAAGCTCCTATTCAAAACAGACGACCTTTTAAAGGTTAAATCGGACAATATCTGCCCGATTAGAAATATGCCGTGCAATGATTCGTGCCCGGTTGATGCAACTTGTAAACAGGCACAGCCTAAAGACATGGTTTGTGAGCCAATCATATTTCATCAGCTAAAGGCCCACCCCATTGATGATATGATTCAAACATATTTAAAACCAAAAGGAAAGTCAAAATATCACAGATGAGAGAATCAACCAGAAAAGCGTCCAGAGCAATTTATGTAATTGACAGGGACTTTGGCATGGTCATAAACCAATATACTATTGGTATTGTCCAAAACCTGACTGAATTTGTTAACCGGCAGGAGGATTACATGCCGGATATAGAATTTTCGGCAGATGAAATATTGGGACGTTCAGGTACTTTGACTGAACTATTAGAAATTGTGGACCCTAAGTTTGACAGCGACCGGTCAGTAATTGCGCAGGTAATTAATATTCTGGACGAATGGGGTAATGAGGTTTTGGAATTTAATCGCAAACTTGGTTTTGACCGGCACCAGGCCCCGCTTGTTTCAGAACTGCGAAAACAGGAAAAATCCGCCGTTATGTGCGAACACGCTAATGAGGTTCCCGGTAAATGTAACTGCCCCAACGATTGCTATTGTAAATCACTTACGTGTAAATCAAAATGAAGACAGGAACAAAATCTATTTTATTCGGAGCGCACTGCTTTTTTATCCATCCATTTTTTGTTTTTGCAGCTTGGTGGAAGCTTTATGGTTTCCCCTTTGATATTCGGCTGTCGATAGCTTTTATGGTTCACGATCTCGGATATTGGGGTTGCACGAAAATGGATGATGCCGAAGGTGAATTGCATCCTTATTTTGGGGCAAAGATTATGGGCTTTTTGTTTGGCAAGGAGTGGTACGAATTCACGCTATATCATTCCCGGTTTCTGGCCAAAAAGAATAACGCTCAATATTCAAGGCTTTGTGTAGCGGATAAGCTGGCTATTGGATTAACGCCAACCTGGCTATATTTACCCATGGCTAATGCCACCGGAGAGATTTATGAATACATGACTATGACTACCGCAAATAGCTCAGGAACGGTTGCCTACGAGCCGTCTCAGGTAAAATGGCATAAAAAGGTGCAGAATTATTCAATACGCTGGGCTTTGGAGCATAAGGAATGTAAAGAGGATAAATGGACTAAAAATAGAGCTAACGCATGAAACTTACCATAACCATCAAACTTAGTTTCTGGCAGTCTGTTCGCTGCGCTTTCTGTTTTTTTAAAAATAGAGGCATCTCATATACTTTAGAAGTAAATGAAGGTAGTATCAGGCTAAAAACGACCGACCCACAGATCATAATCGGAACAACTCTTACATTTGAGGAAACCGGGTCATTTTTTACCTCAGCAAATCAATATTCTAAACCATCAATATGAAACTTTTCTGTGAAAGCCATATTTTACAGGGTATTATCCTGATTATCATTCTTGGATTGGCAAAAATCTGTCTAAGCACAATTTATTGGTCAAAAAAACGCTACGCTTGGTTATCTCCATTACAGTCTGGCCAATGTATAAAAGTGTTGGGCAGGGGCGGAGCGGTTATTGATGCAATTGTTTTAGTAAATGACCCGCAGGCCAAAAAGATTATTCTTGCCTTTTCAGGAGACGAGGATGATACCATGTACGATTATTCAGACAGTACATTTCATGCATTTCCAACAATGAATTCAGCACACTATGAAACTACTGCCCTATCCGACCGGGAACAACTCGAACGAGAGCTTTGGAGTGCTATTGATAGCGAGAACTACAAACGGGCAGCAATGCTCCGGGATGCAATAAAGGCCCTGGCTGAAAATAAATCCTAAAATTTCTTGTTGTTTCAAAACAACCATCTATATTTGTCATGCTAATCTAATAGTCCTGAGCATGAAATTAAAAACCAAGCTTAAAATATTGGCTGCAACTGTAATAGCTTGTTTGCTGTTGGAAGTTATTGCAGTTTCAATACCATTTGTTTTCCCCTCAGCTTCTTTTTCATATCATCCACCGGTATATCGCGTAACACTTACAGAGCGCCAGCGTGATTCAATTTGTGCCGGTTCGACGCATGTAGATATTTCTGAAATCCAAATCAGGCAGCAATGACACTAATTAGTAGAAAACCACAATTGCAAAGCCTGATACTTCATAATTTTGATTTTGAGGCCGCTGAACACGCATCTATTCATGCTATTTTATTGAGAGGTGTAAAGTGGGGCGATGCTGATAAAAGACCGGTATATTGTATTGATGGTAAAAACACGATTGTGGAATTTATGCCAAACATTAAGGGTATGGCCACTATTGAGTGCGTTCAGCATCTATGCTTTAATGACCTGGTAGATTCCGATTTGGAAAATTGTCACATAAAAAATGTTGTAAACCTCCGCGCCAGCTTGACGAAAACGTTACCAGGATTCAACAGGAGAGAGATTGTAACGCTATTGACTTTTAAGTATTATCCCAACAAATGAAACCAGAGAAACGGTTGGCGCTTAATGGTGTATTAAAAGCAAAGGTTGAGGAAATTCTGAATCAGTTTGAAGAGAAAACCATAGATAAAAATCATGCAATAACGGACCTTGTTAAGTTGACTCTTGAAGAAAAAGAGGATATAGATTTAGAAGATGTATCAAATGCAGATTTAGTAGCGGCTTTATTAGCAGAATCCCACAGTGGTTGGCTAACCGATACAGAGATAAAAGATTTAAAGCACATTGTAATTTCATACGAGCGGCAAAATGTTTTTCTGCCTGAGAACTTGTGGGATGAGCAGAAAATTAACCTGGTAGAACAGGCATTAAAGAAATATAGCCTGCCGGAACTTGAAGATAAATTAGGAATTACTTTTTCTCCATTTCAATAGATACAAAGATGCCAAAGATTAAGGATATAGAAATTTTTTATAAATCCCAGGTTCACAAATTCACTACGATTGAAATTTATGATAAGTGGGATCTTTATACATTTTTTTACTTAATAAGACAACAGTTTGGCATGCAGCCAACAAACTAATTATGACTGAAACAGAAGAAAAGACTACCAGCCGCAAGGGTTTTGTGGAGATCCCTAATGCAACAATTTTCGGCATAGTGCCTGGGCGGTTACAATCTGCCGTTATAAGCCTGGCTAAAGAAAAATATCCCCATTTTATTAAGCTTATTTCCGGTACCCAGGTTGGGGATTCGGTAAAGCCATTGCGCTTAGAAATTGAATTTTTGGTGCCTATTAAATTACTATATACAAGGGATGAGCTTATTGATATTTGTGAGAGAGCTATTATTCCTCAAAAGCTTTGGGAACAGGCCCAGACTGAAAAGGTGCAGAAAGATATTGGCCGGTGCTGGCAGTTATTGAAATGTCGTTGTGATTATCAAATCATCGGTATTCTAACAGAGGGCCTTATTGGCATCCATTTTTTTGTTCATAGCCAGGAATGGTTTGAGCACGGCGACAACCCGGAGGATACCAGTGAATATACTGGGTTCAGTTTCGATTCAGACAAAAATGATCTGGGCTTTCACCTGCCAACCCCAGACAGATTAGAAAAATTTATTGGTAAGGATTGGACTTCTGACATTCAAAATATCTTAAAGTAAACACCATGAAAAACGGAGATAAAGGAGCTTTTGCAAGGCCTTTTTCTGAAAGCGTAAGTGCTGAGTACAGCCATAAAGACGGTCTAACTAAACGCGAATATTTAGCTGGATTGGCGATGCAAGGCTTATTAGCCAATCCAAGTGTTTATAAACCGCTTGAAGAAAATCAATATATATCCACGGAAAGGGTTGCAATTTTAGCGGTTCTTAGTGCTGATGAACTTTTAAAAGAGCTTGAGAAATAATGGAAGTTGAAGAAAATAAAAGCCGGAAGCAATTATCAGCGCATAAGATAAAAACAAATCCAGGGATAAGTATGATTGCCCGGATGAATAGGTCAATCGCGCTATAGCCAATGAGGGATTTGATAAAAGTCTTTTCCAAAAAGGAAAAGAAACTATTTCTGTATGATGTAAATAATGACTATTTGGACACAAGTAAAAGGCTATGAAATGTTAACTACAATAGGATGGACCGGTACCCACATACCGAATGGCATAAAATGTCCTAAATGCAAAGGAGATGGTAATTACTTTAAGCTGGTTCCGCCCGGCAAAAGAGTTGCTGGGAAAACACATGATGTCGTTGTATGTGAGATATGTAATGGTGTTGGTACTGCTTATTATTTACCCGGCTATACTTTTAATAAATGGCAAGGTTGCGTAGCGAAGGGGCGCGGGTGCCTCCACTGCTATGCAGAAGTAATGAGTAACCGTTGGCGTGGAGATAAACCTTCTCTTTGGGGAAATAAGGCTCAAAGGTTAATTGCCAGTGAAAAATATTCACTGCAGCCGTATAAATGGAATGAGTACGCAAAGGGCATTGGTGTGCGATTAAAGGTATTCAGTGCATCCATGTCCGATGTGTTCGAAGATCGCCGGGACCTGGATACTCCAAGAGAAGAACTTTGGAAATTAATTGAGGAAACGCCCTGGTTAGATTGGCTTTTGCTGACAAAGCGACCTGAAAAGATTGAGCGGCTGCTTCCTGACCGTTGGTGGGGTTCTGTAGGTGCTCCCCGAAACATTTGGTTTGGCTGTACGATTGTAAACGACCATGAAGTTCAAACGGTATGGCCGGTTTTTCAAAGTTTTGGCAGAAGCGCCTTTCGTCCAGCCAGATTATTTTTAAGCTTGGAGCCATTAGTAAGTGCGCTTCCGAGCTTTGCCGATTACTGTTTAGATGATAAGCATGGCGTGAGGCCAGTAGACTGGGTTATTGTTGGTGGAGAGAGTGGGCCAAATGCGGACCCAATGCATGCCGACTGGGTTCGTGGTATTCGTGATGCTTGCGAGGAAACAAATACGCCATTCTTCTTAAAACAGTGGGGAGAATGGATTCCATGCAAATATATAACACCAGACATGAAGGTGGGTGAGCCGCACTGGATTGACATTAATGGAAAATTTATAGAGGCAGAACGAGAGAGGTTGTGTACCGGCACTCAGAAAATATACCGAGTTGGAAAAAATAAAGCTGGTCGCTTATTGGATGGGAAGACTTATGACGGTTTTCCGGAACTATGAGTTAAAAACAGTTGTCAATTATTTGAATCATGAATAAAGAAACTAAACAAATCTATATGGGCGAGGACGATTATGATGGCGAAACAAAAAAATCGAAAAACACGCCTATTGCCATTACCGAAAAAGAACTGCAGGATATTTGGAAACATTCGGACGGTGGCGAATATAGTGCTATCCGGAAAGCATTACGTGAGAAAGGAATTGTTGTTGAGCCAGAGCCGGGCGCATTCTGGAACTTTTCATATCAATTTCAGGTGAAAATAGAAAAGTTGGATGATTTGCGCCGGATTGCAAGGCATTTGCACGAAAACAATTTGTTTGAGTTAAAAATTAAAGGACCTTTCGGCTCCGGACATACATGGAAAATGATGGAAATTAAGTTTCAGCATTTGAACTGCTTAAGCGAACTAAGATTGTATTGTGCTTACCTGGATATAAACGGTAATGCCAAACAAACCGCAAAAAAGCTTCGGGATTATCCTTTAAGTGAGCTCGAAAAAAGTGAGTTTTGAAATGTGTGCAGATGCCGAGAGTAGCGCGTAAGCTGGGGGCTAAAGCAGTTTTTGTTCTGAGTATGGAATACTGGTACCGGCAAATCCATACAAATCAAAAAAACCGGCGAAGGCTGATATATTTGTTTTTAAAATTGCACAATTACAGAGAAAACAAAAAAACATGATTTGCATATACCACAATAAGGATTTAGATGGATGGGCCAGCGGAGCCATCATGAAAGCAAAATTCCCAAATGCTAAGATGGTCGGATACGACTATGGCCAGCCCTATGATATTAATACAGCTCAGAAAAACGAGCCTGTAATCATGGCTGACGTATCTATGCCTATGGATATAATGCTAAAGATTGCCCTTCGCGCAAAGGGAGATTTTACCTGGATAGATCATCATATTACAGCAATAAGGGATTACGAGAAGTCAATAGGAGATGGCGCGGGTTTTTTGCATGCTGTTAGTAATTCTAAAATTTCGGCATGTGAAGCTACTTGGAAGCACTTTTTTCCAGATAAAGCAATGCCATTAGCGATACATTATTTGGGTGAGTTTGATACTTTTAGAAATCATGATAAAACCAGGTGGGAAACTCAAATTTTGCCGTTTCAGTTTGGTATGAGAGCTATCTGTAATTCGGTTGAAACGTTCCCAGGTTCTCTTTTGTGGTCTGGTCCAGAAGTTGAGAGTATCATTAAGGAAATTACCGCAAGCGGCCAAAGCATGTTAAAATATCAGGCAGTTTTAAATGAATCGTTGTGTGAAAGAGCCTCATTCGAATGTAAATTTGATGGCCTTAGTGCAATATGTTTAAACGTAGCAATGGGCAACCTGGATACGTTCAAATCTGTTTACGATGAATCCAAGCACGATATCTGTATTCCGTTTTATTTCAACGGAAAGCAATGGAGCGTATCGCTTTATTCATCAAAACCAGATATAGACTGTTCTGCCATGGCAAAATCAAGAAACGGAGGAGGCCACAAGGGAGCTGCCGGATTTTTGGTTAATGATATTTGTCCGGTTTTCGGCGGAAAAATGTTGTGAGATGTGCGCAAATAGGTTGCGCAGTTAAAACTTAGTTTTGATGCGTGAAAAAATACACCAAAATCTATTTAAAGGAGTTTAAGCTAACGATTGCCGATGTTATACTTTGTGAGTTAAACGAAAATCACTTTGCCGTTGACATTCATCATATATGGGCCAGGTCTGGACGAAAACCTTTGGAGTTTAAAATCGTAAATTTGATGGCATTATGCCGAGAGAGCCACGATAAGTATGGAGACAGGAAGCAGCACCGCGAAATGTTACAGCAAAAGCATAACGAAAAGCTAAAAGCAGCTGGTATAAAATATGAAGAATAATCATGTAGAACATTTGGGTCGTGTGGTTCATGCAATGATGCGGGATAATAACCCTCCCTTATTAATAGCAGCGCACGATATAGGTAGTACATGTATCGTCCCGGCAGAGCAGGTTTATGACAAAACCCATGCAGAAATGCCTAAGCTATTATTTACTCCGTCACCTATACCAATGAATAGAGCTCAGAGAAGGGCGGCAAAGAAAAAATCAAGAAAGAGATGAATCAGGAAACGATAGTAGTAGTAGCCGGCTTGGGCCGCTGCGGGAGTTCTTTGATGATGCGAATGCTTCACGCTGGTGGTGTGCCGGTTTACTGTGACAACTACGCCTCATATGAAACAACTAAAATTCAAGGTTTACCAACGAATTGGACATGGCTTAACGAAACGAAGGGTAAAGCCATTAAGGTTTTGGACCCACACCAGTGGAAATTACACCCAAGCTTAAACTACAAAATCATTTGGTTATACCGAAATACAACTGAGCAGGCCAAATCGGCTCTTAAGCTTTTGGTTGAAACAAGAACAATAGCGACTTATAATCGCGCAAAAGTCCGGGAAATGGCTCAGGTATATGAAAAGGATATGAGACTGGCTAATCGAAGCCTGGTAGCTTTAAACAGCGAATTGCTAAAGATAAGTTTTGAAGAACTTATTACTTCGGCAAAAGCAACTTCAAAAAAAGTTGAAGATTTTTTGGGCCTTAATCTTAATCTTGAAAAAATGGTTAGCCAAGTAAAGCCGAGAACTACCGCTTGTTTACCTTACCTAATGGAATATGCGCACTTAACATGAGTAAATTAGCCTTTAGAATAGTGGTTTTTTTTATGTTTCTAACAGCAGCGGCCATGATTTTTGGACCGCTAATTGCGCTATTGAGATGATAAAGATACGAGCATATTTCGACGGTTGTACGGAACCAGTTAACCCTGGGGGCGCAATGGGTGTGGGAGCCATCATTTATATGGATGATGAAATCTTAGACGAATATTCAGACTTTGAGGGTCCTGCAAAATCAAATAGCAATAACGTTGCTGAATACATGGCATTTACTCATATTGTTGAATACTTGGTTGAGCAGCTAACCGAGGATAACCGTCTCCCGCTAAAAGACATTAGAATTGATATCCGGGGCGATAGCAAGCTGGTAATAGAGCAAATGTGCAAGCGGTGGAGGATTAAGGCCGGGTATTATGTTGCATTCGCAAAAGAGGCTATGTTAAAGTGGGAGGGCCTGCAGCGGATTTGTTTTGACCTGAGAATACCATTAACCCTGCAATGGGTGCCAAGAAATATGAATGATAAGGCGGACGAGCTTTCGAAAAAAAAGCTCATTGAAAACAATATAGAATTCAGGATACAGACGCAGTAGAATTCCTATATTCTTCGGTCCAATAATTACACGGAGGTGCTTCTCCATTTTCAATCCTCCAATCATTTCTGGTTATCGGCCTATTGAGCCTTTTTTCCATGCAATCAACGCATAGTGCATCCTGAGTTAGCAGTGGTTTTGGCGGAAGGGAAATCAGTTCTGCCCATAACTTATCATTGAGCATGTACATGTTGATGTCAACAAATATTTCTGTTTCACAGTCATCGCATATCAGTGCGGTATAGGTTTTACTTAGCTTTTTTGGTAGTGTATCAGTTTGAATTCTTACCATATTTTTCTGTTAATTTTACCATATCGGATATTTCCATCAGCCTATCTGTAAGGCCAGCCTCCATCGCCGGGGTCACTCTTAACGTTTTGTGAATCCGCACAAAGTTATACCAAACAAAATGTATTGCAACAGAATGTTTATGGTTTTCAAGTTTCTTAGAGAAGGCATTGGTCTTTCTGGTGAACCGGCGCATGTGCATACGCATAGTGAGGTTTTGTCTTTCAACCATGCTCGTAGAAATATGCGCTGAGTCGGGGTTACCGCAAATGGTTATTCTATCAGCACCGATATACTGTATCCGGTTATCAATCTTCCCGTCTCTTTCGCCCTTGCCGTATATTTTAACCAGTTGCGCATAGTCGATGTGACCCTCAAAAGCCTTTTCTACCGCAGCCACATATTTTTTCAGGCCGTCAGTGGTCATCTGGACTTGGCTGTTTAATCTTGAAGCAACATCGTGCATGAAGGTATTTGCTGATTCTGCATCCCTTTTGCCAACTAACCAGGATAAAATCAGTTTTGTATCCGGGTCAATGGCCGTCCATGTCCATGCGTCCCCCGCATCTGAATTACCGGTATGCTCTGCGTTCTTTTGCTTTGCGTAAACGAATGCCCAAATCTCATCACATTCGATGCGCTTGGCAGATATGTCCACTACCATATCATCATGGAACTTTTGACAGGCTGTACCCACTTCGACAAAGAGTTTGCAGACCGTAGTTATAGAAACGTCCGCAAGTCTGGAGCAAGAGCGGAGGCTGTTGCCCTCAACAAGCAGGTTAATAATCTGGGTTCTTTTCTCTAATGATAACTGGTTCATTTCAATATCTTTTGACATACACAAGTTAAGCCGTCACTGCGCAATGGATTTGCGTAGTAATTTATATTTTGTAAAAAATATTTAAAATTTAACAGCTAATGCCTCACAAGAACAAGGCGTTGCCACTGAAATATTTTTGTTAAACAGCGAAAAAAGATGGTAAAAATGGCGGGACATACGGGATCAACCCATATCTTCGTGGCTTCACGGTCCACGGTGTTTTCATTAAACTAACGTTCCGCTTTTTAAACCTCTTTCAGAATGG
>Ga0316217_10001662_pt1 | contig 28333 bp, 12 predicted proteins | sample 1anoAmetaG_FD_203633 | JGI IMG/M metagenome (GOLD analysis project Ga0316217, IMG submission 203633) | Freshwater microbial communities from Trout Bog Lake, Wisconsin, USA - 1anoA | ecosystem: Environmental > Aquatic > Freshwater > Lake > Hypolimnion/Profundal zone | place: USA: Wisconsin... | reverse complement strand
TTCCAGGCGAAACCACAGCCGACCGCCGAGATGATATAGAGCAGGCCGACGAAGGTAAGGGTCGTTTTGCGGCCCAACCGGTCGGTAGGCCAGCCGCCCAGCATCGAGCCGAGCACCGTCCCATAGAGCGCCGCCGCCATCGCCATGCCGTGCAGGCCCGGGCTTAGATTCCAGAGCGACTGGATTTTCTGCTCGGCCCCGGAGATCACGACCGTGTCAAAGCCAAAAAGGAACCCCGCCAGGGCCGAGGTGATGGCCCAGAAAAAGATACGAAACTTCATACGCGTTTGCTCCTTTTAGAGTCCCAGGAATCATCCCCGCCGGCGCCGCACAGGACGCCGGCGGGGTGCTTATGGACCACGATTTGCAAGGCGACTGTTCATCCAATTCGTTAACCTGGGCGATGTTTGAATCCGCGGGCTGTTGCCCGGCCCCGGCTCGGCCGGGGTGGAAAGTTCCTGCCGCAGGGCCGGCGGCAGCGCTGGCGCGGGCTCCTTGCAGGCGCCACCATACGCCGCCAATTTGCCGGCGTTACGCTGTAGCGTATCGAGTTTATAACCGTGCAGGAGTCCCATGGCCAGTGCGGCGGTAAAGGCGCCATCGGCCCCGGCGGGGTTCACGAAGGGCGTCGCGCTGGGGCCGTACTCGGCCGTGGCCGCGGCCGAAAAAAGCCTGCTGCCGTCATGGCCGCGCGTTAGCGCGATAAGTTTGAGGTTCGGGCGGCCCCGCAGCGCGGTGATGATATCCCCGGGGGTGCCCTCCAGTCCCAGGCGGCGGGCTACTTGCGGCAGGTCCGCCTCCCGGAGTTGGAGCACATTGGCCAGCTCCAGCAGATCATCGAGTGGGGGGGATACCACAGAGTCCTGTAAATTGACATCCAGGATGCGCCAGCACTGGTCGCTGGTGGCATCCAGGAAGCGGCCCAGGGTCTGGCGGGATGCCGCCGCGCGTTGCCCCAGGGTTCCGAAGCAAACCGCATCGGTGTGGGCCGCCAGCCGAAGCAGTTCGGTGGTAAAAGGGATGCCATCCCAGGCGGCCGGTGTCCGGATCACAGGTTGCAGCACCCCGGCCGCATCGGGTTGCAGCGTAACGGTGCCGGTCGGGGCCGCGCGATGGAGCGCCAGCAGGGTTTCGAGTCCCCGCGCTGCCAAGTGCGTGCGGATTTGGCGGCCCAGGTCGTCATCCCCGACCGCACTGACCACCGCCGCCGCCGCGCCCAGGGCCTGCGCGTGGCCGGCGAAGTTGGCCGGCATCCCGCCCAACTGTTTGCCCTCGGGCTGCAGATCCCACCAGATTTCGCCCAGGCCGACGACTACAAATTGACCGCGCTCATTCATTCCTGCACTCAACACCGACACAACGGGCCTGACTTAAATGGTTATGGGTAGGGATTGCCGCGTGCGTCCTGGCTTACGGAACACACTCCTGCATGTGACCGCCATTGGCTTTCTGGGCCTCCTCGATGATGCGCATACCTTCGGCGGAAATGGGCGAAACCCACGGGGAACCGGGTGCGGGGAGGCGAATCACATAGCCGACGCCGACCATTTCCGACGCCGGGTCCGCCGCGGGGAGGTTTCCCTGGGGGGCCGCTTCCACGGTGGCGTTGGCTTCCGGGGTGTTCTTGCGCAGGTAGGCCAGGGTACGCCCGGTCCCGTCCGGCGACCGAAAATAGGTGGCCCTCACAATGGTCAATTCCCCTCGGGCATTGGCCAGCGGTGGCACCGCGGTTACTGGATGCACGGAAACTTCGCCGGTGACCTCATCGATGAAATAACACTTCAGGGGGTGCGGGGCCAACTGGGACCAGAGGTATAAGATCCCCGCCCCAATGATGACCGCCAGGGCGATGACCTTCGTGTGTTCCGCAGACGGCAATCTATTTCTCAGCGTTGGCATGTCAAATCTTCCACCCTGTCAAAAGCTGTTAGGGGCCATGGCTACTGAACGATAACACCGGGCCGCGAGGCCGCCGCGTTAGTGGCATTACGACCCGAGTCGAGGCTGCCGGTCATGGTACGGTCATGCACCGTGCCCCAGGTGAGGCGCCCGCCATCGATGCGCTCGACGTGCCAGTCGGAAAATAGAACATTAACAGTATTATTGTCGTGCCGGATTCCCGGCATAATCGTGGAATTGATCTGGTAGTCATAGAAGTTGGGCGGGGATTGTTCCGTTGCGGTACCGCCGCGGGAATCGGTTACTACCACCATGAGGCTCGCCGGCCCCGCGACCGCCGAATTGGTTGTCGGCGCGTCCCACCGCCAGTTATTATTGAACATGAATGCGCCGGTGTGGGCGTCGACGAAACTTCCCAAGGGCCAATCGTTATACCCGTAGGAGATGTTGTGGAAGGCCTTGAGCCCGATCCCGAGTTGCATCGCAGGGTCTGTTGAATTTTCCGGGCAGCAGAACACCTTGGCCGCGGGCGCCAGGTCGCAGCGCCAATTAATGGCCCCGACACTTGCACCTGCGGAGAACACCGGCAGAGACAGGGTCGTCGACGGTTGCGTCAGCCCCATCTTCTCGGCGGTCAGCAGGTACCATGTGAAGTAGTAATTATTGTTGTCCACGCCATCGATCGAGGGATAATAGCTCGGCGCCAGACCCGGTGGGCCAGCCTGGATAACCGCGAAAATCCCCTGTCCAATCGACCGCTCATTGGCGCTGCATTGGACGGATTTGGCCAGGCGGCGTGCGGTGCTGACGCTGGGCACCAGAATCGCCATCAGGATCACGATAATGGCAACGACCACCATCAGTTCGATCAGAGTGAATCCGTGCTTGCTTCGCATCAGATTGCCTCATTTTAGGGAAATTGTTGCCACGCGCCACAGTATCGCATGATTATGTCTGATAACGGTTTGATTGTCAATAGAAAGGCTCTTCAAATGTTATATCATGTTAAATGAAAATAGCCTATCAGGGATTCGCACACGCATGCCAAGACGGCGCCGAGTCGGAGAAAAAGGCCGTACGAATGTGGTTTTATTGCTTGCGAACACAGTGCATTCGGAGTTCCGCCGACCTTGGCGAAACCCGCCGAAATGACGAGCGCACGCTGGAATGGCGTGGGTTTGGGCGCAGGCGCGGCACGGTATTACTTGCGTGGGGCCGGCGTGCCACAGGATTGGCGCACCACCAGTTCGGCGGTCAGGAGAATCTCGCGTGGCGGAATTGTGGGGTCCGCGATGCGCTCCTGCATGGCCCGCACGGCGGCGGCCCCGATGGCGCGGCAGGGTTGATGCATCGTCGTGAGCGGCACGGCCAGCAGGCGGGCGTAATTCAGATCGTCGAAGCCCACCACGCGCACGTCGTGCGGGACGCGAATGTCCATGGTATTGAGGGTGCGTAGCAACAGCGCCGCGGTGACATCGTTGGCGCACTGGATAACCGCGGGGCGGGCCGCCATTAGTTGGCCTACGAACGTCGCATCGGTCGGATCGCCCAGGCGGACCCAATCGTCCGCGGGCCGGACCTGGTTGCGGACCATGGCCTCGCGGCATCCGGCGATGCGCAGATCGACTGTCTGGGCGGAATGGGGTCGCGCGACGAAGAGGATCCGGCGGCAGCCCAGGTGCAGCACATGCTCGGCCATCCGGTACCCGCTGGCAAAATTGTCAATACCCACCACATCGTAAGCGCTGCGCAGGGGAAAATCGCTGATGTCCCGGTCCAGCAGCACCAGCGGAATACCCGCGGCGGTCAAGGACTCGACAATCCGCTGGTTGATTTCCTTTCCGTCCGGAACCAGTTCCAGCGGCGCAAAGAATACGCCGGCGACCTTGCGCTCGATATACTGCTGGCAGAGTTGTTCCGCCAGGCGGCTGCCGGTGCGCAGATCGTCGGACGAATCCCCCCAGAGCAGGGTGTGGTGACAGGTTTGCGCCACCCGGGCCATCTCGGCGCAGATGGGTTCAAAAATTTCCGTATTGCCCAGCCCGGGAATAATCAATCCGAAAGTGCCCAGGGCCTGCGGCAAACGCGTAAAACTCCCCGCCCCCGCCCGGCGCACGACCAAGCCGGCCACTTGTAAATCCCGCAACGCCCGCCCAACCGTGGGGCGCGATACTTTGAAGCGGTCGACCAGTTCGGCCTCGCTGGGCAGCCGCCGACCGTTGCCATAGCGGCCAGAGACGATCTCTTCGCGAATCTTTTCATAGATCGTCCGGTGCTTGGGCACACGAGGAGCTACTGCGGTGTCAATATTTTCACTCTTAATCATAATAATTCCTTAGGCGGCATCTCCGAGGCGTACGGTGAACCTGCTATTACATTCTACCATAGTCCTATCAGAACTACAAAATACGGATCACTGGAGGTAAACAAACCGCCCCCATCATCAACTGCCGCTGGTTGGACATGCATTGGGCACGGCGCGAATACTCGCGGGCCCAGCCCAGTGACGGGACCAGGATGGCCATGAGAATCACCAGGACGGCGATCACCACGAGCAACTCAATAAGGGTGAAGGCGGCGCCGGGTCTGATAAAATCACCGCCGTCGCGTTCGTTGCGCCGCCGGCTATCCATAACACCGTGATTATGGGCATCTTCCATCGTCATGTTCTGTGGCGTTATGCACCCGTGCCATCCCAAAGCTGATATTACAGCATTGGAGCAGTTGATGCAACATCGCATTGTTTATGTCATGGTATTTGTAGCAATAAACCGCTGAGGAGGCGGAGGAAACCTCCGATGATTCAGTGGTACGTGAATGCGTACTATTGCAATAATAACCGATAAATACGGTTTTATCTGGGCCTTTCCTCCGCGCATTTCCCGCCGGTGGCGTGCCCATACCCGCTATTTTAAAGACGAGTAAAACTGCTTTTGATTGCTATAACATTTAGGCTGTTTTGCTGTTGACATTTTCCTGGGTGTTGTTTATTCTGCTGTAGTTGCAGCTCGTGGGCTGGCATCATTATCTACTCAGATAAACATGCGTTAGTGTATATGATCGAAGATTCGATGAGGGAAAAATAGAGGGAATTGACGGTCGCACGCCGCGGGGAAATAGGACGGCAGGCGACAAAACGCGTCATGGCCTTCGAAAAAGAGAGAGCGTGGTACGTGCTGAAGCACGGACTGGCAAGCGGCGGTGCATCTCTTTTTTTTGCGAGGGTCGGGACATGGCAAGCTATACCGGATCGAAAAATACCTCACCACTCACCACTCAACACTCATCACTAATCTCACCGTCCTGCGTCCGCAGAACCAAACGCCATTGGCTGGCGTTGGCCGTCGCGGCGGCCGGTTTGGGGTCGCTGTTCCAGGTGGGATCGGCCCACGCCAACACGTATTACTGGGATACCACCGATGGTTCGGCCACCTGGGGCACGAACACCAACTGGTCCACCGATCCCAGCCTCGATACGTCGGTGGCCGGTGCTGCTCCCGGCGCTGCTGACACCGCCTATTTCAACCGCACCAGCAGCCAAACCACCATCGACTTGGGCGCCGGCCAAAGCATCCTTAACCTTTACTTTGACACCGCCGCGGCCTCCGCCTTCACCATCGGCAGCGGCGCGGTCAACAGCCAAACCCTCACCCTGGCCAACGGCGGTGCGATCACCATGAACAGCACCGTGGTCAAAAACCAAGTCTTCAATGCCGCCCTGACCCTCGGGGCCGACGCCACCACGCAGGCTTATACGTTCACCAATAACAGCACCACCAATGCGCTCAGCTTTGCCGGCAACATTACCGGCGGCAGCACCGGCACCCCCGGCACCAAGACCCTCACCGTGACCGGCAGCGGTAATACCTCCATCGGCGGCATCATCGCCAATGGCGGCGCGACGGCGGTGGCCCTGACCAAATCCGGCAACGGCACCCTGAGCCTCTCCGGCGTGAACACTTTCACCGGCGCGACCACTATCAGCGCCGGCACGCTGCAGATCGCGGGCGCGGGCCAACTGGGCACCGGCACCTATGCGGGCAGCATTACCGACAATGGCGCGCTGGTTTACAGCAGTTCGGCCGCGCAGACATTGTCGGGCGTCATCTCCGGCAGCGGCTCACTGACCAAAGACACTGCCAACAGCACGCTGATCCTCAGCAACAGCGGCAACAGTTTCACCGGCAACATCACAGTGAACCAGGGTACTTTGCAGACAGGCGGCGGGGGCTCGTTGGGAAATGCTGGCACGATAGGCCGCCAGATCACGGTTGGCCCCGGCGGAACGCTGACGTTTGCCACTAGCGATACATTTGGTAATTGGACCGCGACGCCCGCCGTTACGCTGAATATCGGTGGCACGGTCACCAACAACAACGGCGGTAACATTACCGCGCTGGGCGTCGTGAATTTTAATGGCGGCACACTGGCCGCAACCGGTGGCTATAGCAACACGGCTTATGTTCTGCAAAATGGTTACAATGTGACGGTGACCGGCAGCACGCCCTCGACGATCACGACCGGCAGCGTGAACGTGGCCCTGCTTGGGGCGGTCACCTTCAACGTGGCGGATGTCACGGGCGACGCCAATGCCGACCTGATCGTCACAGCGCCGCTGAGTAATCATCCGAATTCCTCCACCGGCAGCCTGATCAAGACTGGCGCCGGCACGATGCTGCTCTCCAACGCCAACACCTATACTGGCGGGACAACCATCAGCGCCGGCACCCTCCAACTCAGCGGATCAGGCACTTTGGGCAATACCAGTGGCTCCCTGACCGTCAACACCGGCGGCACGCTGAACCTCAACGGCACCAACCAGACTGTAGGCAACCTCTCCGGCACGGGCGGCACGATTACCAACACCAACTCCACCGGCGTTACCCTTTTCATTGGCAATGGCAACACGGGCGGTGGAACCTACGCTGGATCGATCAACTCCGGTACCGGTACGATTGCCTTGGACAAGGTGGGCACCGGTACCATCACCCTATCCGGAACCAACAGCGTCGCCGGGCTCCAAGTCAACAGCGCCACGGCCGGCGGCATGCTCGAACTCTCCGGCACCCTGACCTCCACCGGCGGATTCAATTACATCGCCAACGGTGTCAGTGGCAACAACAATGGCATTGCCAATGACTTTGGCACGTTGCAACTGGACAGCGGCTCATTGTTCACCGTCAACGGCAGCCCCGGCGACGTCTTCCTCATCGCACGCACCACCGGGACCGGCGTCCTCACGCAAAATGGCGGCACCTTTAACTACAATCCCACCACGAATCTGAACTTAGACGTTTCGTATCAAGGTACCGGCACCTATAACATGAACGGTGGCACGCTGACCCTCAACGGCAAGACCTTGAATCTTGATGGTAATACCGGCAGCGGCACGTTCAATCTCAATGGCGGCTTGGTCCAAGCGGTTAACATTACCGCCTCGGGCGGAACCACGACCTTCAACCTCAACGGTGGCACGTTGCAGGCCTCGGGCACAGCGGCCAACCTTCTGACCGGTGTCACGTATGCTTACGTCAAAAGTGGCGGAGCCATCGTCGATACCAACGGCTTCAACGCGACCATCGCCCAGGCACTGCTCGATGGCACGGGCGGCGGCGGCCTGACCAAGAGCGGCGGCACAGGCACCCTTACTCTTACCGGCAATAGTACCTACACCGGCGGCACGACCATCAGTGCCGGAACGCTGCTGATCGGCGGCACGGGGGTGCTGGGCAGCGGCACCTACAGCGGGGCTCTTACGAATAACGCGGCCTTCGCCTATAACAGCTCGGCCAACCAGACCCTCGGCGGTATCATTTCCGGCAACGGCACGCTGACCCAGTCCGGCAGCGGTTCACTGACCCTCACCGGCTCCAACACGTATACCGGCAACACCGCGATCAATGGGGGGGTGCTCAATGCGGGCGTGGCGGAAAACGCTAACGTCTCCGGTCCCTTCGGCAAGCAAGCGGCCAATGCCGTCGGCACGATTATCTTCGGCGGTGGCATTCTCCAATATTCTGCCGTCAACCAGTTCGATTATTCCGGCCGCTTCAGCACCGCGGCCAATCAGGTCATTGGTATCGACACCAACGGCCAAAATGTGACGTTCGGCACGGCGCTGACCAGTTCCGGCGGCACGCTGACCAAACTGGGCACCGGCACACTGACCCTTAATACCGCGGGCAATTCCATTGGCAATTTAAATGTCAACGGCGGCGCCTTGAGTCTCGCCGGCGGCACGTTGACCGTGACCAACAGCTGGTCTAATGGATTCCAAGTGGGCAATGGCACCGGAACCAATGGCACCTTCAATTTGTCCGGGGGCACACTCGGTGTCGTGGCCTTAACTATTGGCACCAATGGCGGCACGGGTTTCTTCAACCAGACCGGTGGGACCATTAACGCGACGGGCTTTTTCTCCACGGGACTCAATGCGACGACCGGATCAGGCATTTACCGCATGGGCGGCGGGACCTTCAGCTTAGCCGGCGGCCTGTCTCTGGCTGAAACTACGGGCGGCACGTGCGCCATTTACCAGACGGGCGGTACGATTACGGCCGGCAACACCGATGGCATCTATCTTGGCCGCTCAACCGGCGGTAAGGGCATTATTGCCCTAACGGGTGGGACCTTCACCGACAACGCGGTAGATTTACGGGTGGGTTCTGGCCACTCAGGTGAATTGGACGTCGGCGGCACCGGTTCGGTCATTGTTGGCGCGACCAATGCGGCATTTGCTTTGAGAGTTGAAGGGGAGAACGGCGGCACCGGCATCGTCAACCAGGGTGGCGGCACCGTGACGGTCCAACCCGGATCGACCAACGGCGTTTGGCTATATGGTGGTGGTACTTCTGCGATCTATAACCTCAACGGGGGAACGCTCAGCGCCGCCAAGATTTTGGCCGCCGGCAGCAACGCGCCGCAATTTAATTTCGGCGGCGGCACCCTGACGCTCAACGGCGCCATGACTGTCAACACGGCCACGGGCTTTACCACCAACATCAACGCTGGCGGGGCGACGATCAATACCAATGGTTTTAACGGCACTTGGAACCCGGCCTTGCTCGCCGGTGCGACCAACCAGGTCACCGGTATTTCCGGTCTGGTCGGCGGCAGCGGATACACTTCGGAACCCACGTTGACCCTCACCGGTACCGGCACAGGCGCGACGGCCATCGCCCTGATCTCCGGCGGCGCCGTCGCGGGCATCATCGTTACCAATCCTGGCACGGGCTACACTTCAGCGCCGACCGTAGGGTTCTCGGGCGGCGGCGGGTCCGGCGCCTCGGCCACGGCCCTCAACACCACCGTGGCTGGCGGCCTGACCAAACTCGGCGCCGGCACGCTGACCCTCTCCGGCTCCAATACCTACACCGGCGGGACGGCGATCAACGGGGGCGTGCTGAGTCTTGGCCTTAACCAAAACGGTGTCAGCAGCGGCCCCATGGGCGCCTCGGGCCCCGTCACCTTCGGCGGCGGCACGCTGCAATTCAGCGCTTCCAACGCCTATGACTACTCGCCGCGTATCGCCAGCGGCAGCAGCAGCGGCGCGGTTGCCATCGATACCAACGGGCAGACCGTGACCTTCGGCACCGCACTGACCGGTTCGCAATCCGGCGGCCTGACACTCAACGACACCAATGCCACCAGGGGCGCGTTGATCCTGACGGCGGCCAACGCTTATACCGGCCTGACCACGGTCACCAGCGGCGCGCTGGTCCTTTCCAATACCGCCGGCGGCGCGGCGATCCCCGGCAATTTGGCAATCAATGGCAGTAGCAGCAACGTGTGGGCCACGGCCAACAACCAGTTGAGCTCGAACGCGATCGTATCGAGCGTCAACGCCGTTGGCGTCGCTTCGTTCACGTTGCTCAATACGACGCAGACGATTGCAGGCTTAAGCAGTACTGGTGGCGGGTTGATGGTCGCCAACACCACCAAATCAAGTAGTACGCCTTCGCCCGCTAGTAACGGGGCCGGCACGCTGATCCTGACGGGTTCCGGCAGTTATCTGGACGCCGGCTGGGTCTGGGATAACTGGGACCCTGCCACCGGCTACAACGGAACCGTGGCGCTCGTGGTGAACATGGGCGCCGGCGGCACCCAGACCCTCTCCGGGGATATCCGCTACGGTGGCGGCACAACCGTTAACGCCGGCACCCTGAAGCTCGGCGCATCAGGCACCGCGGGCTTTACCAGCGGCGCGGTGACCATCAATACCGGCGGCACGCTGGATCTCAGCGGCGTCAGCCAGACTACAGGCAGCCTCTCCGGCACCGGCGGCACGATCACCAACAGCACCGCCGGCGTCGTCAACCTCGTCATCGGCAGCGGTAATACCGGTGGCGGAACCTTCGCCGGCTCGATCACCGCGGGTACGGGCACGATTTCCTTGTACAAGTTCGGCACCGGGACCATCACCCTTTCCGGAACCAACACCGTCAACGGCATCCAGGTCGACAGCAGCGCGGTCGGCGGCACGCTGGAACTCTCCGGCACACTGACCTCCGCGGCCACGACTTACAATTACATCGCCAACGGTGGCACCCACAACGGCACGGCCAATGACTTTGGCACGTTGCAGCTCGACAGCGGCTCATTATTCACCGTCACCGCCAATGGGACCGATAACTTCGTGATCGGACGTGACAGCGGCACGGGCATCATCAACCAGAACGGCGGCACCTTTAATTTTAACCCCGGTGTCACATACAACGTTTTGTACGTCTCGGCCAACGGTACCGGCACCTACAACCTCAACGGTGGCACGCTCAACTTGAATGGCAATACCTTGAATCTCAATATCGCCGGGGGCACCGGCACCTTCAATCTCAATGGCGGCTTGCTTCAGACTGTGAATGTGACCGCCTCCGCCGGCACCACCACGTTCAACTTAAATGGCGGCACGTTGCAGGCCTCGGGCACGGCGCCAAACCTTCTGACCGGCATCGGCAATGCCTTCGTCAGAAGCGGCGGCGCCATCGTCGATACCAACGGCTTCAACGCGACCATCGCCCAGGCACTGCTGCATGATGCCACCCTGGGCACCACGCCCGACGGCGGTCTGACCAAGAGCGGCGGCACAGGCACGCTGACCTTAACCAGCACTGCCAGTAGTTTTACGGGCAATCTGCTGATCAGCGCTGGTACCCTGGTGGCCAATGCGAACAACAACGTCGCTAATGCGACCACTAGTGCGTTGGGGAATCCCCAGACGGCCGGACGCACGATTACCGTCGCCAGCGGCGCCGCGCTGAACTTTACCGCCGCAAATGTCCTTGGGAATGGGAACTCCAGCCCCCTGGTGGCCCTCATCGACAACGGCACAATCACCAATACCTCCGGCGGCGTCAACCCGATCGGTTCGCTGACCCTCAACGGTGGTACGCTGACCGCCACCACGGCTGGCACTGCCAACACTTACCAAACCTATGTCTTGACCAACACCATCACCGCCATCGGCACCACGCCGTCGGTCATGTCCACAACCGCAACCGGCTACAATGGCTTTCACCTTGGCGCCAATACCACCACCGCCAATATCACGTTCAACGTGGATCCCAACTCCACCGGAGCCTCGCTATTGGTTTCCGCACCCTTGACTTGGGGGTCCGGCGGCACAACGGGCGGATCGCTGACCAAGACTGGCCCTGGCACGCTGACGCTGAGCGGCGCCAACACCTACACCGGCGGCACCACGGTGAACGCAGGCACACTGCAGATGAACAGCGCCAATACCTCTGCGGCATCCGTCACCGTCAATACCGGCGGAACGCTGGCGCTGAATATTGGCGATGCCTTGGGCGCTACCACCGGCACGAATGTCCCGACCATTACTAGCGGCGGCACTATCACCAACATTACGTCCGCTTCGCGCGTGAGTCTCATCAACGGTCTGACCATGACCGGCGGCACCCTGACCGGTACCGGCACCGGCGATGCCGGCGGGGCCTACTCGTTAAGCGGTACGGTCGCTGCCACTTCCGACGCGAGCGGTGTTGCGGCAACCATGGGCGGGACGGGGTCGATCAGTCTCCAAAACCAGAATGTCAACAACGGGGCTATCACCTTTAATGTTACCAGCGGCCCTGCCACGCCAAGCTCCGATTTAAACGTGACCGCGAATTTAATTAACTTTACCGGCCTGACCGAGGGTATTACCAAAACGGGCACGGGCATCATGACGCTTTCCGGAGCCAACACCTACACTGGCGGAACCACCATTAGTGGCGGAGTGCTCCAGATTGGCGGCGCGGGCAAAATGGGCAGTGGCAACTATACTGCCGCCATCACCAATAATGCCGCGCTGATCATGAACACGTCCGCCAACCAAATATTAAGCGGCATCATCTCCGGCACCGGTAGCCTCACCCAATCGGGCAGCGGCACACTGACCCTCAACAACACCGGCAGCAACTTTACCGGCAACATCACGGTGAACCAGGGTGTTTTGCAGACCGGCGGCGGTACCAACGTGTTGGGCAATCCAAACACGGTGGGCCGCCAGATCACGATTAACTCCGGCGGTACGCTGACCTTTGGCAATAGCGATACGCTTGGCACCTGGGCCGCTACGCCCGCCGTCACGCTGAACATCAATGGCACGGTCAACAACAACGGCGGTGACATTACCGCGCTGGGCGCCGTCAACTTCAATGGCGGCACACTGGCCGCAATCGGTGGCTACAGCAACACGGCTTACGTGCTGTCCAATGGTTACAATGTGACGGTGACCGGCAGCACGCCCGCGACGATCACGACCGGCAGCGTGAACGTGGCCCTGCGTGGGGCGGTCACCTTTAGCGTCGCTGACCTCACCAGCAACTTGATTGTTGCGGCGCCGCTCAGTAATCATCCCGACACCACCGCCGGCGGCCTGATCAAGACGGGCAGCGGCACGATGCAGCTCTCGGGCGCCAATACCTATACCCTCGGCACCACCGTCAATGGCGGAAAGTTGCTCGTCTCTGGCACCGGCTCCATCAACACCAGCAGCGGCATCACTATCAATGGCGCCGGCGCTGGCTTCGTCCAAACCAGTTCCGTCGCATCCACCCCTGCCATCACCCTTACGCAGGGGTCCGTCGACGGCACCGGCACCGTCGGCAATGTCACCGTCGCTGATCTGGCCGCCAACGTGGTGGCTGGCGGCAATGGCGGCAGCGGCACCCTGACCGTAACCGGCAACCTCACCTTCAGCGGCGCGGGCACCATTAATCTGATCAATTCAAATCTTTTGAACAACGTCCCGAACCTTTCCGTGGGCACCCTGACTCTCAACGCCGGCACTGTTACCCTCAACGCCGGTGGAGCATGGAGCCTCGGCAACAACAAACTCATCGGCTATACGGCTGCCAACGGCCTGAATTTGAACACGAACCTGGTGCTTGGCACCGTCACCGGCACCACCCCCCGGCAGTCGATCACGGGGCTGGCCGTCAATGGCAATGAAATCGATCTGGTCATGGTCGGCAATGTGCCGGCCTGGTCCGGCGCCGCCAGTTCCAGTTGGAGCACCGCAACCCTCGGCGGCCCGACCAACTGGCAGCTCAATCTGGCGCCCTATGGCGACACCAATTTGCTGCCCAATGACGATATGGTCTTTGGCGACACGGCCGGTACGCTGGCCGTCGCCAACTTCACCGTGAATATCGATAGCGGCGACGTATCCCCGCATTCGGTAACCTTCACCAACAATGCCAACAATTACACCATCAATGGCCCCAATGGCATCGCCGCCGGCAAACTCAACCTCACCGGCTCGGGCACCGTCACCCTGGCCACGTCCAACTCCTACACCGGCGACACCACCATCGCCAATGGCAAGTTGATCCTCACCGGCAGCCTGTCCAGTGCCAGCAACGTCATCCTCGGCGGTGGCACCACCAGCGGCATCCTGCAACTGGGCAGTGGCAGTACTGGCTTAAACCAAACCGTCGCCAGCCTCACCAGCACCGGTTCCGGCAACGCCGTCGTCGGTGGCGCTGCGGCCGTCTCCACGCTCACCGTCGTGCCCGCCACCGCCACCACCTACGGCGGCGTGCTGGGCGGCGCCGGCGCCAACCAGAACAACCTCGCCCTGGTCATGGCGGGCACCGGTACTCTCATCCTCACCGCCAACAGCACCTACACCGGCGGCACCACCATCAATGCCGGCACCCTGCAATTCAACGGCGCCGGCGCCCTGTATGACAATGGCAATAACGCCGGTTCGATCGTCGTCAACAGCGGCGGCACGCTGGCCTTTGCCCGCAACGACACTTTCGGCCAGGCCAATACCACCACCCCGGTGACTGTCACCGTGAACGCCGGCGGCCTGGTCACCAGTAACGGGTGGTATACCACCCTTCCCACGTTGCTTCTCAACGGCGGCGAGCTGCGGGCCAACGGCGGCTTGGTCGCCGGTTTCCCGGCTTACCAACTCCGGTCCGTTACCATCGGCGGATCCAGCGCCTCGCTGATAACTGCCCCCAGCGGCACCAATAGCATCATCTCTATTGGCGATTTCCTCAATGACAACGTGACCTTCAACGTGGCCGATGCCACCGGCAATGCCAGTGTCGATCTAACCGTCTCTGCCCCGCTGCAGAACGGCTACGGCGGGAACAATGGCCTGATCAAGACCGGCCCGGGCACCATGCAACTCTCCGCCGCCAACACCTTCACCGGTGATACGGTGATCAGCGGCGGCACGCTGTTGATCGGCAGCGCCACCGCCTTGCAGAACAGCACCCTCAACTACAACAACCAGGGCGGAACGCTGAGTTTCGGCACGCAAACCGCGGCGACGCTGGGCGGCTTGAAAGGGTCGCAGAATCTGGCGCTGGCGAACACCGCTGCGGCGGCGGTAACCCTGAGTGTCGGCTCCAACGCCCAGAATACGACTTATTCCGGCGCGCTGAGTAGTGGCAGCCTGACCAAGCTTGGCGGCGGAGCGCTCATGCTCACGGGAAACTCGACCCTGCTGGGCTTGCAGGCCAATGGCGGCAAAATCGACCTCACCGGCTCCCTGGCCATCACCGGCAGCGGCAACCTCCTCTACGTCGGCAACGGCGGCACCAATTTCGGCATCGGCAACGGCACGGGCTCCCTCGTCATCGATACCAACGCGTCACTGACCGTTACCGGCACTTACGGCGACAATATGGTCATCGGCCGCGACAGCGGCAGCGGCACCCTCACACAAAATGCCGGTTCGTCGTTCAATTACAATCCCAGCAATCAAGGCACCCTCTATATTGCCGCCAGCAACAACGCCGCCACCAACTCTGTCTACAACATGAATGGCGGCACGCTGACCATGAACAGCAAGAATCTGGTGGTAGGTTTCGGCAGCAACGCGGCCGCCACCGGAACACTCAACATCGCCACCGGCGCCACCATCGCCAATGTCGCCACGCTCTATGTGGGGCAGGGACAAGGTATCGCCACCGTCAACCAAGCCGGCGGCTCGATCACCGTCGGCAACACCCTTCCCGTCCAACTGGGTTCCAATGTATCGAGTTCAACCAACGCCCAGTCCACCTACAATCTCAACGGCGGCACCCTGACGGCCCCGGGCATCGTCAAGGGTTCCACCGGCACGGGCTCAACGGCCACCTTCAACTTCAACGGCGGCACACTGCAAGCCAACGCCGCCAGCGCCACGTTCATGACCGGCTTAACCACCGCCAATGTGCGCAGCGGCGGGGCCATCATCGACACCAACGGATACAACCTCACCATCGGCCAGGCCCTCCTCCATTCCACCATCGGCGGCGACAACGCCCTCGATGGCGGCCTGACCAAAAACGGCATCGGCACGCTCACGCTCACCGGCTCGAACACCTACACCGGCCTGACCACGGTAAACACCGGCGAACTGGATTTGAACACGACTGGCGGCCAAGCCATCGCCGCCAACCTGACCGTCAACGGTGGCACGGGCAAATTGCTGCAAGCCAACCAGATCAATACCGCTGCCAACCTGGTGGTCAGCGGCGGCAAATTTGATCTGCAAGGGTTCACCCAGTCCCTGACCAACGTGCAATTGACCGGCGGCACCATCGCCGGCAGCGGCGGCAGCGTGCTGACCAGCGCCAACGCCTACGACGTGCAAAGTGGCCTGATCAGCGCCAACCTGGCCGGCGGCGTGGCCCTGAATAAATCCACCAGTGGCACCGTGACCCTGGCCGGCACCAGCAATACCTATTCCGGCGGCACGGCCATCACCGGCGGCAAGTTGATCGTGTCGGGCAGCCTGGCCACCGGCAGCAGCCTGAGTGTGGATGCCTCCGGGGATGCCAACGCCACCGCGGTCCTCAGTTATCTCAACGCCAATCTCGGCACGGTGACCAACTCCGGCACGTTGAATTTCACCGCCGCCACCGGCACGGTGACGCTCGGCGGAGTGACCAACTCCGGGACCCTGAGTTTCAATACCACCGGCACCGTCACGCTGAGCGCACTGTACGGTTCGGGCACCATCACCGGCGTTTCGCCCCTGGTGATCACCGCCGTGGATCCCTCCGCCACGTTGAACTTTACTGCCCCCACCTCCCTGTCTGTTTCCAGCGGCACCATCAGCGGCCAGATTTCCGGCGCCACCACCAGCCTGGTGAAGAACGGTGGCGCTACCGATGTCCTGGTGCTTTCCGGGTCCAACACCTATGGCGGCGGCACCACCATCGGTGGCGGCACGCTGCAAATCGGCACCGGCGGCAGCACCGGGTCCCTGGGCACCAATACCGGTGCGATCAGCGACAATGGCGTTTTGGCCTTCAACCGCAGCGATGCCGTCACGCTGCCCAACCAGATCAGCGGTACCGGCGGCATCGCGCAACTGGGCACGGGTACGTTAAACCTGACCAATGGCGGCAATACCTACGCCGGCGGCACCACCCTCAATAGCGGCATGTTAAGCGTCAGCAGCCTGGGTGCCACCGCGGGCGCCAGCGATTCCCTGGGGACCTTGAGCACCAGCAACACGAACCTGGTCCTGGGTGGCGGTACCCTCAATTACACCGGCACCCCGGACGTGACGACCCCGCGAACCTTCAGCCTGGTCTCCGGGGCCGTAACGCTCACGTCCACTGGCGGCGCGCTGAATTTCATTCCGGTGGATGCCAATAATGACGCCATCGGCAAGCCCACCGGTGCGACCACGCTGACGTTGGCGGGGGACGGCACGACGGCCAACACCTTGGGCCTCAAGCTCAGTGATACGGGCGCGGCGGCGGTTTCGCTGGTCAAGGCCGGCAGTGGGACGTGGATCCTTGCCGCGGGCATCGACTCGATCGTCGAGTCCCCGGGCTTTTGGAGCGGCACTACCACCATCAGTAGCGGCACGCTGCAATTGGGCGCCACCGAGGCCCTGCCAAGTCTGACCACCTTCAAAGAAAGCCACGGTTCGGGTACCAACGGCAACGTCCTGCTCGCCAGCGGTGCGACCCTGGATCTCCACGGCTATGGCAATACCATCAACGGGCTGGGCGATGCGGGCACCGTGGATGCGGCCCACCCCGGTTTGATTACCAATTTGCAGGCCAATTCCACCGCCCTGCTGGCGGTGGGAGATAACAACCAGACCACCACCTTCAGCGGCCTAATCCAGAATGGCGCTACGGTCAGTAATGGCGTGGTCGCCCTGGCCAAGATCGGCAGCGGCACCCTGACCCTGAACGGGAGCAACACCTACAGCGGCGGCACGACCATTCAGAACGGGACGGTGGTGCTGGGCACCGCTGGGGCCTTGCCCAATGGCACGGCTTTGGTCCTGAGTCCAACGACCAATACCGGCGGGAACAATCCCACCCTGGATCTGGGCGGGCAGAACTTGTCCCTGAGCGCGCTGACCGGCACGTCGGCCGCGAGCGCGACCCCGCGGCTTAACGCTTCGATTGCGGTGGAGGGCTTTGCCAAGCTCAACCATTTTGGCAACAGTTACAGCAGCAATGTTTTTGAACTGCTTGATGGCAATGGAAACCCCATGCTGCCCACTGGATTATTGGTGGGGCAGGGCGTCAGCGGTGCGAACCTGCCGAGCGAGACGACCATCACCAGTATCTCGGGGTTTTACGTGCAATTGTCCGGTAATGGTTATTCCAACTATAGCGTGAACGGCAACAATCAATATTTGACCACCGTCAACTTTGGGACCGTATCCAACGCAGGAACCAGCAATGATCCGATCATTGGCAACAGTGGCGCCACGCCCTCGACCCTGACGGTGGATACCTCCACCGGCCCCAGCAGCTATGCCGGCGGTATTCAAGACGTCCTGGGCAGCGGAACCTCCACCGTGGCCCTGGCCCTCACCGGCACCCACAGCCTGACGCTCAGCGGCAGTAACACCTTCACTGGCGGCACGACCATCGGCACCGGCAGCACCCTGATCATCGGCGATGGGGTAACCAATGGTTCCCGCATCGCTGGAAACATCACCAATAACAGCGTCCTGACGATCAACACGCCCGACACCTGGACGTATGGCGGCAACATCAGCCGCACCGGTTCGCTAACGACGACCGGCAGTGGCGTGCTTTCGCTTAGTGGTGCAAACACCTATAGCGGCGCTACGACCATTGGCACCGGCAGCACGCTGCAACTGGGCAGCGGCGGCGCGACCGGTTCACTGGCCCCCGGCAGCGCCATCACCAATAACGGAACCCTGGCGTTCAACCGCAATGACACCATCACGCAAGGCACCGACTTTGCCGCCGTCATCGGCGGCAGCGGCAACGTGATCCAGGCCGGCGCAGGGGTGCTGGTGCTTTCCGGCATTAACACCTACACCGGCACGACCACCATCACGGGCGGCACGCTCAAGGTCACCGGAACGCTGGCCAACAATCAGGCCGACCACATAATCCTGGGCACGTCGATCAGCGCTCCGACCAGCTTCAGCGGCGATACGCCGGCCATTGTCCAAACCCTTGCCCGGAACGCCTCCTATGCCAATATCGGATCCTCAATTAATACTGATCGGCAGACCACCGCCAGTTTACTGGCCGGTACCATTGTCAATGGCAACAGCGACAACAGCGGCAATGCCGTGAACCTGGGCATGGCGTGGCGCACGCCCACCACCGGCGAGAGCTTCCTCTTCAGCGACGTGGTGCGCCTGACGGGCATGACCTTCAACAGCACGACCCACCAGACCGATGACTTTGTGCTGGCCATGAGCTACGACCCGAACCAGACTGGTGCCGGCAGTCCCCTGTTCCTGGGCACCTTCGTGGGCAATGGCTGGGTGAGCGCGGTGAGCCAGAACATCATCACGGCCGATATGCTACAGGAGGATCCAACCACGGGCGAGTATGCCGGGCGCTACAACTACTCGTGGCAGACGTTCCTGGATAATCACACCGGCGCGACGTTGGCGCAGGACCTGGGGGCCTATGGCATCGACTTGAACGGCTATACCGTCTGGGCGGTGCTCGATCACAACAGCGACTTTGCCGTTATCCCCGAACCAACGAGCCTGGGCTTGCTGGGATTGGGCGCGTTGGGATTGTTGGGCCGGAAAAACCGCAAGCGTCGAGTATAGGCGGCTACTTTTCCGCTCTGTATCTCACATGCCGCAGGTGGCGCAGCCTGGCGAAGAACACCACCAGCGGTGCTGCGCGGGATGGGGGGGCACGGCTTCTGTGATTGGCCGGTGGCAAACGCCATGGTGTGATTACCTGGCTTTGGGCTGTTCGTCGATCTTCCAGGCGGCAAAGTCGTAGGTGCGGACGGTTTGTTGATCGGTCAGCACCAGCGGACCATCCGGGGTTTTCTGGGAGGTCCAGGGACTCTCGGAGGCGGGCCAGGCCTTGTAATCGACCGGGGTGCCATTGACCAGGTCGGGGCCGTCGAAGGTGCAGTCCAGGGTGTCGTGGTGGCGGTTGCAGTAGCGGGCGGCGGCGGGCTTGTCGCCGGTAAGTTTAAGAACGCTTTGGGCCAGCAGCGTGGCGCGGAACTTTTGGAGTTGTTCGACCGGAGTGGCGCCGGGGAATTCGGCGGGCCGGGCGGTTTCGATCGCCAGGGCACACGCGGGCGCTTGGATGCGGAATTCTGAATCGCCGGCGTGCGGCGCGGAGGCCGGGGCGTGAATGCCGCCGGCCGGATCCCACCGGAACGGCTGACTGGCGGTAACGGCCAGCAGCACGCTGCCGTAGTGCAGATAGATGCGGCCGGCGGTTTGGCTCTCGTTAATCATGGCGCGGTAACTGCCGGGCACGTAGGTCAGGGCGTAGGGGAAGGTGTTGCCGGGCGCGATCTGGAAGACGAACAGCAGGCTGTCGCGGCCGAGGATTTCCTGTTCAAACGGGCGTACGCCGTGGGTGTGGATGCCCATGCTGCCCGGTTCGTCCGCGGCCGGGTTGGTAATCCACAGATGGCTGCCGTGGGTGGGGTCGGGATCCTCCCACATTACGCCGCAGGGGTAGCTTTGGCCCTGAAATGGTTTGCCGCCTATCTTGGCGGAGCGGGAGAACAGGGCATAGGTTTGATTGACGTAATGATTCAGGGCCCAGCCGTTGATCAGCGCGCGGTAGGTATACGGGGCAGAGCGGTCGGTGGCGGCGTTGAGGATCTGCGGCGGCAGGCGAAAGGTGCTTACGGCGGCGGCCGCGGCCGCCTTGGCATGGGACAGACCCGGCGTAACGCCGCCGAAGTAAAGCCACGGCAGCGTGGCGAATCCCCACGGCTGCTGGGTTTCGGTATCCGGGTAGGAACGCGGCGCGAAGGCGGCCAGGTGGCCCCGCAGCCAGGCGGGCGCGACCTGGATCAGGCAGACTTCGTAGGCGATGCGTGCCTGGGCCGCCATCACGGGATCTTTGGCGCAGTCGGCGATGGTCAGCAGCGGCAGCACGTTTTGCGCGCCGTACGGCCGGGAGGCAAATTCCCCGGGTCCGCCCTTGGCGGTGGCGGCGATGATCTGCTGCAGATATTTTTCGCCGGTCGGATCGCTGCCGGTGAACAAGGTACCCCAGACCACGCCGGGGGTTTTACTCTTCTGGGTCATCTCCATAATGTAAGGATCCTTGGTGGGGAAATACGGGTCGGCATGGAAGGCGTCTGGCCCCCACACCTGCGTGGCCAGGTAACGGGTCATGGCGGCCATGATCTTGTGGTTGCTGGTGGAAAGGCGCGCGTAGAATACGCCGCCGGTGTAAATTTTGCGGTAGCGTTCCTTGGTGGCCGGATCGAGGAATTTTTCAAAGCGGATGTAGCAATCGATGCCGGGCCAGGCCAGGAACCCGGTATTGCCGCCGTGCATCCAGCGGTTGATCTTGTTTCCGGGTACCAGCGGATCGAGCCCCTGGTTGACGGCGACCAATCCCTCGGGCACGCGGCCGGAGGCGAAAAGGCATTCGGCCCGCATGAACTTATCACTGCCCTCGGCGGTGAAGGCATCGAGCAACGCCTGGCGCCGGCTCTCGAAGGTGGCCAGATTGGCGGTGGGCGCGGCGGCGAGTTCCGGGGAGGGCAGGGCGACGTCGTGCTGGGTGGCGGCGGTGGGAGTGTCGGTGGTGGCAGCCATGGCCGGGGCTGGTAGCAGGGTGCCAGCCAATAGCCAGAGTGCCAAGGCGGCGGCCAAGCGGGGGGCGCGGGTGAATGAGAAGTGCTTTGCCATCAAAATAACCATTCGCATATAAGTTCTAGTCCGCGAGTAAGGCGGAAACGCACAGTGTATTACCACTGCATGGCTTTGCAAGGGTGGGAAGCATTCGCCGGCGCAGGTGGGCACGATCCGGACCGCGATCTTGACCGGATGAAGCCGTGCGTAATTCCCGGGAAATCAGCGATGTTGACCACCTTGTCAGTGGTTAGTTGTCAGTGGTTAGTGGTGGGGCAATGGTCCAGTGGTCAGTGGGGGCGGAGGGACGCTATAGCGGCCCGTAGCGGCAATTGCGCCAAGGAAACTCGCGAAAGGAGGAAGTTATGTGATAGCTGAGGCATAGCCGAAACCTTTCGGTAGAACCCGGCGGGTGCAAATCCTGCATGGCAAAGCTTAGCCAGCAGCCGGAAGTGAGTCTTGCGTGCGACTGGGGTAACCGCGGATCAACGCAGAGGAACGCGGATGGAACCACGAAAAGCACGAAGGGACACGAAAAGTGGCGGCCGGCGTAATTTGGTGGGCGTCGCGTTGCGACGGCGCTAAACGGGAGAGGATGGCGCGGAATCCGGGTAATGCCGGTGCGGGGGAGGGGCCCGCGTTTGAGGGTGCGACCAACGCGACAAGGAGATGGTGATGGCGGACGGTGATTGGGATTACCGGCAGGCGCGGATCGCCGCGGCATTCCGCCCCGGCAGGGGCCAAAGAAAGTAGCCCACGGCAAGCCGTCGTAGACGGCGCGGCCGTGGGTTACGATAGATTAAAGTTACGGGTTAGCCCCGGCAGGGGCGACAGAAGGAGTCTGGAGATGGCGCACTCGTTTACGTCGCTCCACCTGCACATGATCTTTTCAACCAAGAATCGCGATCCAATCCTGACACCGGGGATTCGGCCACGGCTTTTCAAGTATATGGGCGGCATCATTCGCGGCCTCAAAGGCACGTCGCTGCTGATCAATGGAGTGGACGATCACGTACACCTATTGACTACGATTGCTTACGCCCCTGCCGGGGCTAAGATGAAACTTAACCCTTCGGACCCATGGCTGCGCCATGGGCTATATTCTTTAGGCCCCGGCCGGGGCAAGAATACGCGAGTTCCGCTGTTATCTATGCCCGGCCGAATCAGTTATGCACCGGGCGCAAGTGGCGAACTGACGGCGTTGTCCATTATCTTCCTCTGCCTGCCGGATTGCCGGGAACCACCCACTGGAACCGGGCAAGCACCACTTTGGTGATATCTGCGCCGGCTTTGGGCGCAAGGTGCAGCGCCGCAACGTTCTTCCAACTTCCCAGCGGCTGGTGATTGTTGCGGTGGATGAACTTATTCGCGGGAATCACCATGTCTTGCCAATTATCGGAGGCGGTGATGGCAATTTCAGCATTATAATCGTCTCCGGAGAAGATCAGCGTCTGGGGCTCGGTGCAGTAGAATTTGAAACCAAGCTGGGCATTCAAAGGGGCTTCCCACTTTGGATTGCTCAGCAACTCCGTGCCGGTTCCGGTCTTGTTATCCATGCAGCGGAACCCTTTGAGGCCGCCGGCGCCTTCGACTTCCACGACGTTGTTCCAGGCACCGATCCCGCCGTCCCCGGAATACACGACATCCGAGGCCTTATCTGTCGCCTTGGCGCTGCCCAGTTTGGCAGGAATGGCGGCATTAAAGTCCGTGGAGACCACCACCGTGGTGTCGTAGTTGATATTGGCGAAGCCGAAGACGTAGTCGTACACATTCTGCACCGGCATTGGTCCCACCCAGGAGTCACCTTTCTTTGCGCACGCAACGTCGCGCCAGGTGCGCGTAAAATAACAGGGATTCTTAAGGGCGTACCACATCTCCACGTTCTTCACCCGTTCCGGCACCGCTGGGGTGACGATAAGTTCGGGAACGCCCTCGGTGTTCAGCTTGATTTCGGATTTGGGATGGGCGGGCCAGAATACATCCTTCTTCAAGACATACTTATCCAGCCACATTTTGCAGTCCTGGCCGGTCTTTTCGGTGTTGTGATGGCCGCGGGCCTGGATGGCGAAGGACCAGGGCACGGCGGGCTTGAATTGTTTGAAGCTTTCGAGGCCGCGTTCGAAGACGCCATGATGGTCATTGCTGCCGTTGAGAAAGAGCGTTGGGGCGGTGATGGCGGGGACGTAGGCTTCCGGGGCAACCGTATTGAGGAATAGCAGTTCGCCGGGTGTTTTTGCCGGTTCGACGAACGGGTTGTTATACAGCCAGACCTGTTTATTCCGGTAATATTCGAGCCAGCCAATGCCGAAGTAGGCGACGACCGCCTTGAGGCGCGGGTCGGTCGCCAGTTGCCACATCAGCGTCCCGCCGTAGGAGTAGCCCCTGGCCCCCAGCCGGGTCTTGTCGACCTCTTTCTGTTGTTCGAGATAGCTGAGCACGCGCCGTGACATGGCATACCAGACATAAAGCGACGTCTGCTTCGGATCGGTAATGGACTGGTGGTCGGGGGTTTCCGTGCTGATGGTGCCGCCGAACCGGGCATCCATATTGCAATGTTTTAGCTTGTCCGGGTACTTGGTATATTGCGGACGGTCGCGCGTGTCTCCACAATAATCATACGCCATCTCGGCCCAGCCGTCGGCCACGTATTCAGGGTCGATATTCGGTTGGCCCATCCAGCCGTGAACATTCAACAGGCCGGGGGCGTTGGTGGCCCCGGCCTTAACTTTGTACAGGCAGTAAACCCGGATTTCCTCGCCCACCACATAGGCGCTGATGTAGGATGCGCGATAGTAGTTCCCATCTTTGGTCTCTTCCTTGACGATCTGTTCCTTGAAGTCGCCCTTGTTCGGATCATAGTCCGCCCACACCTGGGCGGTTGACGGCGGCGCGGCCGCAGGCAGTTCGGCAGCGCGCATGGCGGCCAATGGTGCCGCCAGCAGGGTGGTGAACATCAGGAACAAAGCTTTTCTCATTTTCTACTCCGATTCATCGGTCCGTCGTAGTCGTAGTGGAAGAAATCAAAGTCGGCGTAACCAGCCTCTATCTTGGCGTTGGTGCTAAAGAGCGCGACTCGGCCACCAACATAGCCGTGGTAACTCATCTGATAACTTGCGCCAATGGACGCGAAGGTTTTTCCATCGAGGCTATAGGCGAAAGTTCCAAGCCCGTCGAGATTCCATGTGGTCTTGAGCCAGACATCGTTGCCGGTAAGTTCCGGTCCGGCGATCACTGAAGCGGGTTGCGGTGGCGGTCCGACGATCTGGTTGAAATAGACATTGCGTTTGCCGGCCTGCTGCACAACCCCGACCGAAGCACAAGTCCCATTTCCCGAAAGCAGCCGGAGACCGCACTCCTGACCGTCGGCCATGCCGCGCGCGTCGAGTTTCGCCACGACCTCGTTGGCGGCGGTACGATAGGCACGTTGCTGGAGACTGTTCGGCACGCCGCGCAAGGCGCCAAGACGCAGCCAGCCGGGGCGCTGGGTGAGCGACCAACTGCCTTCGGGTGGCTGGCGATCCCAGTGCCACTGCGGCGCTAGAGTTGGCTGGTCAAACTCATCGTTGGTTTGCGGTGTGACAACCGGCTGACCATCCACCGGTTTCTTGTGCGCAAAAACAAAACAGCCGATGCCCTGCCCGTCCGGCGCGCCAATGACGGGCCAGCCATCCAACCATGTGACCGGCAGCAGACTGTCGTACCGGCCTTCCCAGAGACCGCTGCCGTGATGCGTGAAGAAATACCACGCGCCTTGTTCGGTCTGCACGAGGCCACCCTGGTTGGGTTCCTGAAGTTCGCGCTGACCATGGGCCAACTGACGCGGGGCGGACCAGGGCCCGTTGATGGACGAAGCGCGCTTCATCATCATCACCCGGCCTTCCTTTTGGCAATCGCTGTAAAAATGGTAGTAGGTTCCGTTAATCTTGTAGAGCTTGTTGGCCTCGCTGCCCGCCGACTGGTGGATGATCCGGTCGGATTCGGGGACAAGGTCCAGATTGTCGGGCGTCATCTTCCAGAGATGAATCTTGTAGTTGTCCTTGAAACAGGTGCCGACGAGGTAGCCTTGGCCGTCATCGTCCCAGAACGGACAGCAGTCGTCCCACCCATTCGGATGCGGCAGTCCCGCCATCCGGTGCAGCGGCGCCCACGGTCCGGCAGGATCGGTGGCGGTGGTCACAAAATAGCCTTGGCCGGGCGTGCCAAAGTAGATCCAGAAGTTTCCGTTGTGATGACGAATCGCGCCAGCCCAGATGTACTTATCGGGGCTGATCGCTGCAAGGTTGGGAACCGCGTGGCCCAGAATGCTCCAGTTCACGAGGTCTTTGGAATGCAGGATCGTGAATCCCGGCGAGTGCGCGATCGTCGAGGAAACGGCGTAGTAATCGGAACCGACGCGAATGCAGTCGATGTCGGGAAAGTCGCCGGGGATCACCGGATTGCGATAAGTCCCATCGCCCTGGTCGCCCCACTTCGTCGAGGTGAGCCATGCGCTACCGGCCCGGTCAGCCTCCGAGGGGGGGGCTGATGCGCCAGCCAGCGGCGTCAGCAGCAGGGCGGCAAGAATGAGACATGGGATCCTATTCATGGAGTGTCTCCAATGTCATGGGGCGGGGGTTTCCTGCGATGGTTTGTCGGAATCAAAGCGCCACCGCCTGGGCGGGGTATCCTTGCCGCGCAGTTCGATGGATTGGATTGCCAAACCCGTGCTCCCCTTGCCGGGATTGATACGGAGGTGGATCAGCGCGTCGCCAAGGGGCAGTTGGGCCTTCAATTCCTGCCAATCTGTGGAAGTTGGCCAGTCGAACGCGCTGACATTTTCTGGAACGAAATCCGGCGTGGCTTTGGTCCGCCAGGAAAAGGAGCTCTTGGCACCTTGTTTGGCACGCACATGCAACACGACCGTCACGGGGCCAGGGATATTAAGGCCGTTGAACGTGAGGAAGGGTTGGGCCTGACCCGCGGGTATAAGCACCAATGCTCCATCCTTTACCGCCAGTGTTCCGTTGCGACAAAGCCAGCCCTGCACGCTTCCGGCCGCGCTCGACACTTTCGTACGCGTGCTGGCTTGCGTGGCTGGGTAGTTGGGCTTGTCACCATGGGGAGGATATTGAGCGTGGTCCTCGGTTTGATCCACATGAACCGCATAAAAGCTGTCATCGGCCTTATTGTCAGGGATTGGCGGGCCGGGTGGTTGCAGGGTGGCACACCAGGTCTTCAACTTGGCATCCAGGCGAGCGGTGATGTCCGGATGCTCCTGGATTAGATTCTTCAATTCCCCCTCCGGCCGGGTGACGTCGAAGAGGTAGCTTTCTTTGTTGCCCAGATGAATCAGCTTCCACGGGTATTCCAGCACCGAAGCCTGCGAACGCCAGCGCCAGAAAAGATAATCGTGCGGTGCGGTCTGGTTGGCGCCCGTTAAATAGGGCAGCAGGTTCACGCCATCGAGTTTCTCGTCATGCGGCAACCCGGCCAGGGCGACGGCGGTGGCGGCGACATCAAGGTTGAAGACCGGCCAATCGTAGACCTTGCCGGCGGGAAGGGTGCCCGGCCAGGCCACCACGAACGGCGTGCGCACACCGCCATCGGTCAGCATGCCCTTTTCACCGACCAGCGGCAAATTCAGGGATCCGTCCCACGCGCCCGGGTGCAGCGGCGCGCCGTTGTCGCTGATGGCAAAGATCAGCGTGTTGTTCTCCTGGCCCATCTCGTGGAGCTTGGCGCGAATGCGGCCCAGGCCATCATCCATGGCGGCGATCATGGCCAGTGCCTGCCGACGTTCCTTTGGCAGATTGCCCGGGGTCTTGGAAAACCACGGTTCGGGCGATTCGAGCGGCACATGCGGCGCAAACCAGGCCAGATACAGGAACCAGGGTTGCACCGGGCCGGCGGCGCGACGCTCCAGAAAGCTCAGGGCCGCCTGCGTCTGCACGACGACGCGAAAACGGTTATCGATGACGGCCACGGGCGGGTGGGGCAGGGGGTGGCCTTGGAGATCATGCGAGGCGTCATAGTGCCGCATGGCTCCGCAAAAGTATTCATCGAACCCCATGTTGGGCGGCAGGTGTCCGCGTTGCGAGACCGCATCTTCCGTGCCTTCACCGGAGAGGTGCCACTTGCCCACTTGTCCGGAAATGTACCCGGCCCTTTTCAAGCGTTGCGGCAGGGTCACTTCGGTCAACGGCAGCGGTCCCCTGGTATTGTCCTCCAGGCCAAAGCGCTCCTGATAGCGGCCGGTGATGACTCCCGCCCGCGACGGCACGCACTGCGGCGCACTGACATAGCCCCGAAAGCACCGCACGCCGTCCCGGGTGAGCTGATCGAGGTTGGGCGTGCGAATGTCCTTGTCGACCCCCTGCGCACCCAGATCGGCCCAGCCGTGGTCGTCGGTATAGATCAGCAGGATGTTGGGCTTGGCGGGTTCTGCGGCCTGCAAGAGGGGCGTGCCGGCACACGGAGCCAGCAGCCCGATGGCAGCCAGGACGATCCCACGGCGGTTTCGAGCGATTCGCATTTTCTCTCCTGTTTGCGCTGTGGGGCGTTAATCGATGGTCTGTTTGTCCGCGTTCTTGCGGCGCTGCTTGCCCGATGGTCCGGAGGGAGGGTCTTGCAGGGCCAGCGCACTCTGCGGCGCCAGCAGCAGACCGATCAGGGGCAGAAGTAGTCTTCGTTTCATACGGGTTCTCCTTCGGTATGTTTCGTTGCCCGTCCAGTGGTGCCTCCATATTAGCAGGATCACGCCATGGGCGGGAATTTTCCTATGGGAATGTCGTCACTTGGGGTGCATAACAGATAAGGCGGGCGTATCTGCGGCATTCCGCCCCGGCAGGGGCCATAGAAAGTAGCCCACGGCAAGCCGTCGCAGACGGCGCGGCCGTGGGTTACGATAGATTA
>Ga0316217_10001661_pt1 | contig 28336 bp, 15 predicted proteins | sample 1anoAmetaG_FD_203633 | JGI IMG/M metagenome (GOLD analysis project Ga0316217, IMG submission 203633) | Freshwater microbial communities from Trout Bog Lake, Wisconsin, USA - 1anoA | ecosystem: Environmental > Aquatic > Freshwater > Lake > Hypolimnion/Profundal zone | place: USA: Wisconsin... | reverse complement strand
CGAAGCCACGGAGTAAGGCAGGTTGGCCACGAGCTTCCAATCGCGCCAATCGCGCGCCTCGCGTTTGAGGTATTCCAGGGCATCGGCGTGGAGCAGTTCCAGGCGGGGCGCGGACGACTCGTCTCCGAGCTTGCCTGGCCCTAACTGAAAACCCGAGGAAAAGCCCTCCCCACTCTGGCTGTCCTGCCCATGAACCGGAGCGCCGAGCGCCGTCCCGGCTCGCTGGCTGGCGGTTGGAGACTGACCGGGGCGGTGCACGGCGCCCCCTTCACCTGGTTCCTGAATCCGATGGGCAGAAAGTCTCGGGGAAATCTCACCCTGCTCTTCAGGCTGGCTGGAAGCCGCCCGAGGCATGGAAGTCCAAGCGGAGATCTGCACTGCAAACCGCTCACTTAGCACTTCCACCAGCCGCGCGTCTTTTTCGATGGCCAGCACCCGGCCAGCCCTGGCCAGCAACAATTCCGTCAGCGGCCCAAGGCCGGGACCGATTTCCAGCACTTGGTCGGCGGACGTCAAGGCGGCGGACGCGACCAGGCGCTCCAACTGGTTCGCATCATGAAGAAAATTCTGGCCGAGGGATTTCGTCAGTTTAATCCCGCGCCGGTCCAGCAATTCGCGCATCTCGCTAAGTTTCATGACCAAAAGCAAACCACGAATGGACAAAAATAGACACGTTTTTTTTGGGGACCGGAGCGCCCGATAAAACTTGCAGCCGGCCGAGGGCGCCGGCACAATAAGCAGGCAGTGCGTTGGCGATATCATTTAATCGTTATAGCTAATTTTATATATTATATTATGAAATCATTTCCAGCATGGGTCGGGTTGTTTCTCCTCATTCCGGGTTTGGCCGCGAATCTCTGGGCGCAGGGTGTGGCCACAGAAAGGCCCGCCTCGCCCGGCATCCTGCCCGTTGCGAGCACGCTGATCCCAAGCAATTGTGTGCCGCCGCCAGCGGGAATGGTGGCTTGGTGGCCGGGTGAAGGAAATGCCAATGACATCGTCGGCGCCAACAATGGCAGTGCGCAGGCCATCACTTATGCCCCTGGGGAAGTGGGGCAGGCCTTCGTGTTTAACGGTTCCAGCTCACAAATACGCATCCCCGCAAGCCCCAGTCTCAATGTGGGGACGAGCCAAACTGGTTTTACCGTTGAGGCTTGGATCAATCCAGCGGACTTCAGCTTCCAATCCATCTGCGAGTGGAACGCTAATGGCGAGGCCAATGGCGGCTTTGGCGCCGGTGAAATTGGCACTCATTTGGAATTGAATGAGTATAACGCGGACGGCAGTCTTTGGGGGAACATCGTGGACACGTCAGGCATTTCGCACATCATCAATACGGCTGGCGGGGTGATCGCTATAAACACCTTCCAGCACGTGGCGATGACCTACGACGAGACCAGCGGCATGGCGGTGCTTTATTGGAATGGCCTTGCGGTGACCAATGTGAACCTGGGCGTTTTCACACCGCAGACCAGTTCCGACTTTTTCATCGGCAACCGGCCAGCCGGACCTTTCGCCGGCATTTATTTCCATGGCGAAATGGACGAATTGAGCCTTTACAACCGCCCGCTCTCAGCGGCTGAAATTCAAGCCATATACGCCGCCGGCAGCGCCGGCAAATGCGTCGAACCCATTCCGCCGTTTATCAATTCACAGCCGGCCAATCTCACGGCGACCGTGAACGGCGCGGCGATCTTCAACGTCGCGGCCACTGGCACCCAGCCGCTGGATTACCAATGGAGCTTTGACGGCACCAACATCTCCGGCGCCACCAATTCCACCTTGATTTTATCCGAGGTCCAGTTTGCCCAAGCTGGCAATTATTCGGTGCTGGTTTCCAATGTGGTTGGGTGGGCGGCCAGTTCCAATGCGGTTTTGACCGTGCAGCCGGCACCGCCCTGCACCCCGCCGCCGGCGGGGATCGTCGGCTGGTGGCAGGGCGAGGGAAACGCCGATGATTTTACCGGGGTCAACAATGGGGTTTTGCAGGGCGGACTCGGTTTTGCCGCCGGCGAGGTCGGCCAGGCCTTCGCTTTCACGGCCACCAACCAGGACGTCTTGGTGCCCGCCAGCCCTAGCCTGGATGTCGGCGACGACGGCACCGGTTTCACGCTGGAGGCCTGGATCAATCCCAGCGAGGTATCGGCCGGCCCCTATCCGATCTTCGAGTGGCATGATCTGACCGGTTGGTGGGGCGTGCATTTTCATATTATCGCGAATCAGCCAACCACCTTCTGGTCGCCAGGCCCGCCAGGTCCAGGCCAGCTTTATGCAAACATCGTCGGCAACAATGGGTGGAATCAAATTGCTTCCGCAGCGGGCACAGTCGTCACCAATGAGTGGCAGCATGTCGCGCTGACCTATGACGAGACTGCGGGCGTGGCCACGCTTTATTATAACGGTCAAATTGTCAACCAACTGAATCTTGGCAGTTTCACCCCGCAAACCACCTACCCGCTGTTCATCGGCCGGCGGATTGGGACACCGGCGGACGAGGAATTTGGCACCTTTTCCGGCCTGCTGGACGAAGCCGCCGTGTACAATCGCGCCCTTGGTTCCAACGAAATTGCCGCCCTCTACGCCGCCGGCAGCGCGGGCAAATGCAACGAACCCATTCCGCCGGAAATCGTCACCCAGCCGGCCAGCCAGACGGTTTTGGCCGGCGGCACGGCGGCCTTTGGCGTGGGGGCAGCCGGAACCGGCCCCCTGGCCTATCAATGGACGCTGGCGGGCCATAATATCGTGGGCGCCACCAACACCTGGCTGTCCCTGACAAACCTGCATCCCGTGCAGGCCGGAAATTATGCGGTTAAAATCACCTCCCCCTATGGCTCGATCACCAGTTCCAACGCCCAGCTCACAGTCGTGAGCCAGAACCTCCTGATTTATAAATATGCCGGCGAGGAAACCATTGTCACCAAGGGCGAGGAACTCTCGTTCCCTTATTCCGGCATGATGTTCTTTGTCCCGGACCATACCAACGGCGCGTACGTCGGCTGGGCCACCATCCAGGGCAAAAGGTCGTATTGGATCAACTCCATTTCACAGAGCTTGTGGATCAACATTCCCGGCAATGCCAGCCAGAGCTACACCCTCTTTGGCGATGCCGGTTCCGGTTTCGATGACAACGGGCAGGCCCATTTCCGCGCCAATTTGCTCAAGGGCTGGAATACCACCCTGGCCATCGGCACGCGCAAGACCTTCGTTTTCCCCAACACTTTTGCCGGGGAAAATATTCATGCGTATCCGGATGCGCAAACCGGCCAAATGAAACTCGATCAAGCCAGCTCCACGTTCACCTTTGCCGGGCCGAATACACAGACCGCCAACAACACCGGCCAGACGCTGGCCGACTTGATCAACGCCCAGGTCAAACTGTTGAAAAGCGAAGGCTACCTGGCGCAATAAATTCGGAACTCCGAAACGGCCAGTGCCGCAACCAGGGAGCGGTGAGGTAGCGCAGGCTTCGGACCGCGACCGGTCCCTCGGTCGCAGCGCTCTGGATACACGCAGGAGTTCCAGAGGTTCGCCACGCGTCGCTGGTTCCACCAGCCGCTGCGGGCCGGGACGGCCCGCGGTCCGCAGACAGGAATGTTGCGCTGCGACGGAACTGCGCGTTGATTTCCGCACTTGCACCCCGGCGGAAATGCAGCCTATGCTCTTGCCATGAGGGCTGAATGTAATAAATCAAATTCAGGACAACTTACAGCCAAGTGCGTGACATGGACTACACGGAGCGCGCCCGTCCTCGGGCGCAGCAAGGTGGGACGTGAAGAACGCTTGACCTATCCATTGGTCTCCGACATGCGGACATTGCTGCGGCCGAGGACGGCCGCGCTCCGGCTCGGTCGTTTGTCCCGCCGTCCGCTCAGTAATGAGTCCGGCTTGCGTCCTGTTGGCCGCGAGGTCCGCCAGGAAAACCATCTTCGTGCCCAAGTCTTAATTTCTGGCACCGATTCAGAATATGAACAGCCTCACCAGCAATAAAAAACCGTTGTCTCAAAGCCAACGCGAAGAGCTTCTCGCGGCTTTGAAAGCTCGTTTTGAGAAAAACATGAACCGTCACCAGGGTCTTGAATGGGCGGAAGTTCAGGCGAAGCTGGCAGCCAGTGCGGACAAACTGTGGTCACTCAATGAAATGGAGCGAACCGGCGGCGAACCGGATGTCGTGGGCCAGGATAAAAAGACGGGCGAATACCTCTTTTTTGATTGTTCCGCGGAAAGTCCCAAGGGCCGCACCAGTTTTTGCTACGACCGTGAAGCCCTGGATTCCCGGAAGGAATACAAACCAAAAAACACCGTCGTGGATACGGCCGCGGCCATGGGCATTGAGCTTTTGTCGGAAGCACAATACCTCGAACTGCAAGAGCTGGGCGAGTTTGACCTGAAGACGTCGAGCTGGGTGAAAACACCTCCGGAGATCAGAAAACTCGGCGGCGCGCTCTATGGTGATCGCCGCTACGGCCGCGTCTTCGTGGGCCACAACGGGGCGCAGTCTTATTATAGCGGCCGGGGATTCCGTGGCTGGCTCAAAGTTTGAAGACAAAGAACCCTGCTTGGATTTCCCTCTCCTCCAGCATTTTGTTCGCCTGCCCGGCCAGGGCATCGTCGCGAAACGCGAATCACAATGCAAATCAGCGCAAAGCAAGCCGGCCGGTAACCGTTCGGAAAAGATTGAATCAAAGCTCCGGCTCCCGCATCCTTCCGTCCATGAATACGGCCTCCCAGGATTTTCCGCGCCACCTCGCCGAGTTGCGCGCGCGCATGTTGCACCCGACGGATTACGAAAAAGCGGTGCATTATTTTCTGGAGGAGTTCGCGGGCGACCAAGCCTTCGTCCGCGCGTCGGACGTGGACTCCATGCCGCACCTGGTCGCGGTGTTGGGGCATGTCGCCTCCAAGGCCATCGGACGCCGGGTGGAAGTGGAAGGCGCGCTGGTGTCGCACCTGCGCGCGCACCGGTTTGTGCATGGCAATGCGCAGGTGGACGGGCGAATCGTATTGTTCTTTTATTTTCTGGAGGGCGACACGGGCATGATGATGTTGATTCCGGGCGTTCACGGCGAAGGCGACGTGGCGCGCTTCCACCTTACCGGCGGATTAACCGATCCGCAGAAGAATTGAATCCGACTTGCTTCGTCGCGCAATTTCCGGCAAAAAGTCCGGCGTGAAACATCAACCCCTGCGCGAACTGGCGCGCAATCCAAAGTTTATTCCCGGGGTTTACAATTATTGCGACCGCTGGTGTGAGCGCTGTCCGCTGTCGAATCGCTGCCTCAATTATGCCACGGAGAAGGAACGCGATGATGGTGATCCGGCGGCGCGCGACTTGAACAACGAGAAGTTCTGGCAAAAGCTCCAGGAGATCTTCCGCGAAACCATCGAGGTAATTCGCGCGGATGCCAAGGAACGGGGCATTGATCTGGACTCTCCGAAGTTGAAAGCGGAAGTCGGCGCGCAGGAGCGCGCGGAGCGGCGGCTAGCCGCGAAGAACCTGCCGTTGGCGCGCGCGGCGATGACTTACGTGCAGGCTGCGGACGCCTGGTTTGAGGGCGCGCAGCCCGCCTTTCGGGCCAAGGGACTGGAACTCGAAACGCTCGCGCGGATCGAGGCCGGTGATCCGCGCGCCGAAGCAGCGGGCCTGGCGGAATTTGTGGAGGTGATCCGCTGGTACCAGCACTTCATCTATGTGAAGCTGCGCCGGGCGATTGAATCCCGCGCCAGCGAGAAATTGAACACCGATGCGGAACTATCCGCCTTTCCGAAAGACTCCGACGGCTCGGCCAAGATTGCGCTGATTGCCATGGACCGCTCAATGGCCGCGTGGTCGGGCTTGCGGCTGTCGCTGGGCGAGGGCGGGGAAGATCGCGTGCTGGATTTGCTGGCGCAACTTTCGGCGCTGCGACGCGAGACGGACAAGTTGTTCCCACAAGCGCGGGCGTTTGTGCGACCGGGCTTTGACGCATTGCCCACGCCGGTTTCCTGAGAGATTTCCCCGAAAAAATTCCCGCATTGAACTCCTGAACCATTGGAGAACATCCAACACCCAACATCCAACCTCGAACATCCAACCTCGAACATCCAATGCCTTCCCTTCCGCGTCTTCTCTGGATGTTGGGCGTTGGATGTTGGATGTTGGATGTTTTCCGGGTTCAGGGGGACGGGCATCTGGTTTCTTTGCACCCAACGGTGTGGCATCCCCCAAGCCACTCGGGTCTGATTTTTGGGGACAGATTCAAGCAAGCGCGATTATAGGGGTGGGGACGTCGTCCCCATATTTTCAGTTTTGGGTGCCTGGGTCCGGGGACAAGCTGTCCCCGCCCCGATTCGTGAATCCGCCCTGATTTTTGGCGCATTCCTGTTTGGCAATCGTTTCGCGACCGCATAGACTGAAACCGCCAATGCCAACTCAGACCAAACGCCAAGACACCGCGGCATGACCAAACCAAAAGACAGCGCCAGACCGCGCGGCGCCAATCCCGCCAGCCGCCTGCTCAAGGCCACGGAGGATCTCGTTTTCCATCACGTCCATGGCGGACAGCTCATTTACAACACCTCGTGGGAAGACCCGCGCATTGACCGGCGATTGCTGAACCTGGATGGCGCCAGCCGCGTGGTGATGATCACCAGCGCGGGCTGCAATGCGCTCGACTATCTGCTCGACGGCCCGGCGGAGATTCACGCCGTGGATGTGAACTTCCGCCAGAACGCCCTGCTGGAGTTGAAGCTGGCCATGATCCGGCGCGGCGAATTCGGGGATTTGTTCGAGATGTTCGGCATCGGCTCGCACAGCGCGTACAAAGCCGTGTACCGCTCCGTGCAGCGGGACCTGCCCGATTTTGCGCGCCGGTTTTGGGACGGCCGGATGAATTTCTTCGACCCGGGCGGATTGAAAAAATCCTTCTACTACCACGGCACATCGGGGGCGGCGGCCTGGATGCTCGGCGTGGCTTTGTTTAAGGCGAAACCCAACATCAAGAACTTTGCGCTCTGCCTGCTGGATGCGGATTCGATTGAGCAGCAGCGCGAAGTGTATGCCCTGCTCGAACCGAAGATCTGGGGCGACCTGAGCAACTGGCTCATCCGCCAGCGCCTGGTGATGACTCTGCTGGGTGTCCCGCGCCCGCAGGTGAAGCTGATTGACGACCATTATCCCGGCGGCCTCGGTTGCTATATCAAGGACAAGCTCCGCCATGTCATGAGCGAACTGCCGGCGGCGGAGAATTATTTCTGGCGCGTCTATCTGACCGGCTCCTACACCATGGCGTGCTGTCCGAATTATCTTCGCGCCCAAAACCTGGCCACGCTCGCCAGCCTTTCCCCGCGGCTCCGCACCCACACCAGCACCATCAGCGAATTCCTCCGGGCGCATCCCGGCGCCTACACGCACTACGTCCTGCTCGATCACCAGGACTGGCTGGCCTGGCACGACCCCGTGGCCCTGCGCGAGGAGTGGGAACTCATCCTGGCCAACAGCCGCCCCGGCACAAAAATCCTGATGCGCTCGGCGGGCTTGAAACTCGACTTCGTGCCGGCGGACATCCTCGCGCGGCTCCGGCTGTTCCCGGAGCTGACCGGCCCGCTGCACCAACTCGACCGCGTGGGCACCTACGGCAGCCTGACCTTCGCCGAAGTCCTATGAACCCGGGCACCGCGCGGAAATCCAACGCCGGCGGCCTGTCTCCCCTCGAGCGCTACTACCGCCTGCATTCGCAAATTTACGACGCCACGCGCTGGAGTTTTCTGTTCGGACGCACCGCCATCCTGCGCGAAGCGGCGGCAGTCTGCCAACCGGCGCACATTCTCGAAGTCGGCTGCGGCACGGGAAAAAATCTCGTGAACCTGTGCCGCCTCTTTCCCCAGGCCGCGGTCACAGGGGTGGATCTCTCGGCCGCCATGCTGGCGGTCGCGCGCCGCAAAACCGCGCCGCTTGGCCCCCGCGTTCGGTTGCTCCGCGACGCCTATGGCCCCGCGTTTGAAAGCAATGCCCCGTGCGACTTCATCCTGTTTTCCTATGCGCTCTCCATGTTCAACCCCGGCTTCGGGGAGGCCATCGCCACCGCCCATCGCGACCTCGCCCCGGGCGGCCACATCGCCGTCGTGGATTTCCACGACACGCGCTTCCCGCTCTTCGAGCGCTGGATGGGGGCCAATCACGTGCGCATGAACCGGCAGTTGCAGCCTTTGCTCGCCGGACGGTTTGCGGCGCGCACCGACCGGCTGCGCGCCGCCTACGGCGGTGTGTGGCGCTACCTCCTGTTCGTGGGCCAAAAAACCGTGACTGCCTGATCCCCGGAGCGCGGCTCGGTGAGGCGTCTGAGTTTTACACGGCCCGCAATCAGCCAACCAGCGACACAATTGGAGCGATTTGTGGCATCCGTCTTGGCGTTGCAAAACAACCATTTTTAGAGGCGTTGCGGGTGAAAGGAACCCGAGCAAGCTGGATTTTGAGGTTCATATTTCGTTAAAAATCTTTGACGGAAATTCGCAAGTGTGCTTTCATCAAGGAATGGCAGCAACCGGACTGCAAAAGCCACCGATGCACGACCTCGTGCATGGCCAGATGTTCAATCACAGTTAGGCGATTTTGACTATATGGCTAAGATATTATTTCTCGCTGTCCTTTTGATTCTGGTGAATGGATGCCAGATTTACACCGGAAACATGAACAAGGCACCAACACGCTGGGTGACTGTTTTGGATGCCGATACAGGAGCGCCCATAGAGGGAGTTGCATTAGGGTATTATCACACCGCGAAGCCGTATTTCATTGTGAGCTCGGTTGTCGGGAGTTGTCGGACCTATGCCTCAGGACCGGACGGTCGGGCTTACGTGCCACGGAATGAACATTTGAAGGCTGTTGGGGCTATGTGATTGATGTTTTTCGTCACCCGTATCCTTCATATAAGAATACAGACGTGTATTACGTGAGGACGCTGGATAGCCACATGAAATTGATGGATGAGCGATTGAAGAACGAGAAGAAATGAAATCGCCCAACCTCTCCACGAAGCCATCCACCGTTGATGCGACCGGTTCCGCTGCGCGGCCAACACCACAAGCCGGCGGCGGCTTGGTTCGTTAGGCCACTTCGACCGTATGCACAGAATATTGACCAAGCGCATTAAGATTCCGTGGTTAACTGGCATCATCGTTGCCTCGTCGCTTGTCACTGGCATCACTTATTTGCTTGAAGGTCGAGGTGGATTTTTGTTCGGAACGTTGTGCGGTGAAATTGCTTATTTCTTCGGTCCATTACTTTGCGGCTTTTTGTGGGTTCTGCTCGCGAGCGAGATTCTTCAGAAACGTGGAGGTCATCCGTTGGCTTTATTCATCGGGAGTTTGTTTGGATTCGGCACATTTTATCTTTGGCTATATGAGTTAAGTCATCATTGACCAATGGCCCAACGCACCCTTCGTGGGTTTGGTTCCCGGCAATCGGCGACTCACCTTCGCGCGTGAGTTGTCCTGGTAGTGGCGGATTTGCAACCACTTCCGCGAACGGGGAACGGGGCGCGGCGCTGGCCGAAGCCGAACGTCGGCATCGCAAATCTCATGTCCTTTCCTGCTTGATATTGCAGTTACTAAGGGCAGCGGGATAAATGACCGAGACGGAGCGCGGCCGTCCTCGGCCGCAGCAACGTCCGCCTATCGGAGTCCAACGGATAGGCCAAGCGTTCTTCACGTTTCACCTTGCTGCGCCCGAGGACGGGCGCGCTCCGGTGGGTAGGCCATGTCACGCACTTGGCAGTTTTCATGGCTGGCCTTGAATCGTTTTGCTTTCGCCCGGACTCAGCTTGACCGGGGTCACGGTTTGGCCGTAGCGCACTTGGGCCAGCCGGCCGCCCACGCTATGAATGGTGGCGGAAACCAGCCGCCCGTCTTGCCACGCGAGGTCCACTTCGAATCCGCCGCGCGCGCGCAAGCCTTTCACGCTGCCCGCCGGCCAGGCTTGGGGCAAGGCGGGGAGCAATTGGATTTCATTATTCTGGCTTTGCAGCAACATCTCCGCGATGCCGGCGGCGCCGCCAAAATTGCCGTCAATCTGGAATGGCGGACAGGAGTCAAACAGGTCGGGATACGTGCATTTCGGGCTGATCAGAAACTGCAAAATGCGGAACGCGTGGTCGCCGTCATGCAGGCGTGCCCAAAGATTAATGCGCCAGGCAGTCCCCCAGCCGGTGGCCTGGTCGCCGCGAACTTCCAGCGACTTTTTCACGGCCGCGGCCAGTTCGGGCGTGGTGTTCACGTCCATCTGCGCGCTGGGATAAAGCCCGTAGAGATGCGAGACATGGCGATGATGCAATTCGTGCGACTGCATATCCAAATCCTGCAGCCATTCCTGAAGCTGGCCGGCGGAGCCGATCTGCAACGGCGCCAGCCGGGCGCGGGTCGCCGCCAGTTGGGCAGCGAACTTCGCATCCGTGCCCAGAATTTCCGAGGCCCGAATGCAATTGGCAAACAAGTCGCGGAGGATTTCCAGATCCATGGTCGGCCCGGCGCAGATGCTGGTCTTGAGCGAGGCTGGATTGCGGTTTTCCGGCGACACCGACGGACAGGTCACCAGCCAGTGATGCGCCGGCTCTTCCACCAGCGTGTCGAGGTAGAACCGCGCCGCGCCCTTCATGGCCGGATAAATTTTCTTCAGATAGTTTTCATCCTCGGTGAAGAGGTAATGTTCCCAAAGATTCTGCAGCAACCAGGCCCCGCCCATCGGCCACATGCCGGAGTAAGGCGCGTCAATCGGCGCGGTGGCGCGCCACAGATCCGTATTGTGATGCACCACCCAGCCATCGGCGGCATACATCACCTTCGCCGTGCGCGTGCCAGTCTCGGCCAGCTCCAACACCATCCGGGTTAGCGGTTCAACGCATTCGTCGAGATTGCCCGGCTCGGCCGGCCAGTAATTCATCTCGGTGTTGATGTTGATGGTGTATTTGCTGTCCCACGGCGGGGTCAGGGAATCGTTCCACAAACCCTGCAACGTCGCGGGCTGGCCGCCGGGCCGCGAGCAACTGATCAGGAGATACCGTCCGAATTGGAAATACAGGGCCGCAAGCTGCGGATCATGGCCCTCGGCAAAATGTGCGAGGCGGACATCCGTCGGCAATTTCATCGCGTCCGTCTCGCCCAGGTTCAAGGCGACGCGGCGGAATAGGGTTTGATAATCGGCGAGGTGCGCCGCGTGCAAAGCCGCGTAGGATTTTTTGCGGGCCGCGGAAATCTGCTTTTTCACGATGGCTTCCGGCCGGCCCGTCACGTCGTGATAATTTTTGAAGCTCGTCGCGGCGGCGATGAGCAGGGTGGCGGAATCGGCGTTGCGGACGAAAATTTTATCCGGGCTGGTTTCGCATTCTCCCCCCGCCGCCAGCACCGCGACCCGCGCCTGGAATTTCAAGGCGCCCCGGATGCCGCGCGCGTCCCCGTTGACGCCGTTCAGCACGAGCGTATTCGCGCCTTCGGTCGTTACGGCGGCTTTTTGCGGGGTGGTCATGCCCGCCGCGAAGGAAATCCGCCCGGGCTGGTCGGCGGTCAACCGCACAACGATGACTTGATCTGCCGCGCTGGCAAAAACTTCGCGCTGGAAATGAACGCCATTCATTTCGTAGGTCACGGAAACCACCGCCGTGTCGAGGTCGAGATTGCGGCGGTAATTCTCCAACGCGGCATTCGTCCCAATATCCAGAAACAAATTCCCCATCGTTTGATAGGGCAACTGGCGCAGCGGCACCGCCATCATTTTATCGCCGATCATTTTTGCCGCGTCGTCGTATTGGCCGGCAAACACCAACTGGCGCACCGCGGGCAGCGCGGCGAGGGCGTTGGTGTTATTGGGATCGTAAGGGCCGCCCGCCCAGAGCGTGCCTTCGTTGAGCTGCAAGTGTTCGCGTCCGCCCCCGCCAAAAACCATCGCGCCCAAGCGGCCATTGCCAATGGGCAGCGCTTCCGTCCATTTTACGGCGGCGTTGGTGTAGCTCAAAGTGAGCGGCGAGTTTGTCTCCACCGCTTGGCAGGTCTGCCAGGCCAACAGCACGGCCGGCGCCAGCAGAGCACAGAGAGGCAAATTGAACTTTGGCAACGCAGGTTTAATTGTCATTCGGTAATCTTGGCGTTTTCTCAAGCTCTCGGCAAGACCTGGCCGCAAACCCGGACGCAAACCGGCCCATCGCCCGGCAAGTAGGAAAGTCTCCCGGGAAGTTGCGTTCTTCGCCCGCCAGGCGCAGTGCCAATGACAGGTTTTGGCCGGCCTTCAAGACCGGCAAATGTCTCAAGGTTTTTGCCGCCAGTTTCGATCAATGTCCTCCAGTGACCGGCCCTTGGTTTCCGGGACCAGCCGCCAGACCACCAGCGCCAGCGCGACACAAAACACCGCGTAAGTGTAAAACGGAAAGGCGTGGTTGAAATGCGCGACGAACCAGGAATCTTTCGCGTCCATCATCGGGAAGGTCTGAGTCACGGCATAATCCGCCGTCCACAGGAAAAAGGTCGCCAACCCCAAGGCCCGCCCGCGCACGGCGGTGGGAAATATTTCCGCAAGCAGGACCCACGTCACCGGCCCGACCGACAAGCCGAAACAGCCGATGTAGAGCAGAATGAACAAGAGCATCCAACCGCTTGCAGCGGTTGGATCGGTGAGGGTCTGGGCCATGACGCCCATGGCCACGAGGCTGAGGCCCATGCCGGCGGCGCCGACGAGCATCAGCGGCTTGCGGCCCCATTGGTCCACGGTCGCAATTGCGATCACAGTGAACAGCACGCAAGCGCCGTTGATGATGATCTGTGTGAGCAGGCCCGCATCCACGCCGGTCGAAGCGCTCATGGTCTTGAAGATGGTCGCCCCGAAATACAGGAAGACATTGATGCCGGTGACTTGCTGCAAGACGGCGAGCAGCACGCCGATGAGCAGCGGGAGTCGCAGCTTAGCGGAAAACAATTCCCCCCAAGTGCCTTGCTCCTGTGACAACGCCGACTGAATGCCAGCGAACTCGGCGGCGGCAAACTCCGCGCCGGCGACTTTTTCCAGAATTTGCCGGGCCTGGCCTTCCCGCCTTTGCTCGATCAGCCAGCGCGGGCTTTCGGGCAGGGGAATCAGCAGCGCCCCGAAGCACAACGCGGGCACCACACCGGTGCCGAACATCCAGCGCCAGCCGGTGTGGATGAGCCACGCCTGTATTTCCGGTTGCGCGGGATCGCCCTTGGCATGGGCGATGAAATAGTTGATGAAGGCGGTGATGGCGATGCCGCCGACGATGGCAATCTGGTTGACCGCCACCATCCGGCCGCGAATATGCGCCGGCGTGATTTCGGCGATATACATCGGCGTCGAGATGGACGCGATGCCGATGCCCACGCCGCCGAGGATGCGGAACAGGATGAAGACGAGGATGCCATTCGGCAGAGCGGTGCCGAGGGCGGAGGTAAGAAACATCAGCGCCGCGAGGATCATCGCCAGCTTGCGCCCGAAACGGTCCGACAGCGGGCCGACGAGCAGGACTCCCGCCGCACAGCCCATGAGCACACAGCCGGACGCCCAGCCTTTCATGAAGTTGCTGAGGGCGAATCTGGCGGTGAGCGGCTCAATGGCGCCGGAAATGACGCCCGTATCGTAGCCGAACAGCAGGCCGCCCAGCGTGGCGATGAGGCAGATGGGCAGCAGGTAATTCCAGTTGGTTGGAACCGGGGCTGGTGGTTGGTTTGGCATCAATAAATCTTAATGGTTAGCTTGCCGCGTGAGCAGCCGGATTTCCTGCAAACACATTCCGTAACGGCTGCCGGGCGGATTGGGCTGGATTTTCAGGCCGTTCCAGTTTGGCGCAAAATTGGCGGCATAGCAGAGCCACAGGGTCTGCCCATCGGGACTGATGAACTTCGACGGGAGGTTGACGAAGTAGGCCTGTTCGCCGAAGTGATGGAGATACTGCACCAGCTTGAACGGCCCGGTGATCTGCCCGGATTCGAGGACATAGGAATCGAAATAGCCGCAGGTGTTGCCGCCGTCGGTCACACACATCAGGTACTTCTTTATCGCCGCGTCATAGGTCATGGTGACGCAACCCATGTGGTCACGCCAAGCGGTGATGGGTCTGGCATCGGACAGCTTCCGGCTCCAGCGCGATTGGCCGAGGAAACCGCGGCCGGCAAAGAATTCATATTGCGCAGCGTCGTTCATGGTCGCAATGCCGGGCGTGACGCGCAGCAAATAGATTTCGTCCCCCGTGATCCAACTGTTGTAGGCGAAGCGGCGGTTCGCGCCGTCGTGCGCGCCATGCGCAACGAGATACGCCTTGCCATCGGGGGAGTGCTCCAGGTTCTTGCCGAAGTCCACGAAATGCGGCGAGCCGATTTTCACCGGTTCGCCGTGCAGCGCCTGCTCGCCAAACAACGGTTTCTCCGGTGTGCAAGGCGTCTGCGTCCAGGTCTTGCCGAAATTGGTCGAATATCTGAAGCCAACAAACGGCCCGAGCCACGGCCAGTTGTAATTGGTGCCCTCGTGCTGGTTGCTGCCTGCCGGATGCAGGCAATAGGTGCCGTAATACCAAACCCCATCGAACACGAGGCTGCCGCAGGGATAACGGCTGGCGTAGGGCGACGAATCGGACGGGTAAACGCCCTGATTGACAACTTGGAGTTGCCGCGGATCGCGGCCAAGAATCGTGGCATAGCCGGTGGTGGCATTCTTCCCGCCGGAATTGGACTGGAGGCCGTTCACACTGCCATCCGTCCAAGGCGAATACAGATTGTCATCAGCCGCCCACGACGGATACCAAGTGTCGGCATGAACGTACTCCGCATGCTGCCCCGTGAATTCGATACCGGAAAAAGCTCCGGATTTCGGAAACGGACAATCCTTCGGCGTCGCCGACGGCCAGACAAGCCCGCCGGCGAAGGCAACGCTGGTAACGACGAAAGCGTGGATCGTGGCGAGTGTTTTCATGGCTTTGGCCAGACTCTAACCGTTTGCGTGCCGCTCGCTTTGATTTCAAACGGGCCGGGGAAGGGATTTTTGGCGCTGCGCTTTTTGTCGAAGTAATCGGTGTTGACGCGCAGCGGCGAGCCGTCGGGATTTTCATAGGCGCATCCCGACACCTGCGTCTGGCCGAGCAGCTTGGTGGTCACCAGTTGGCGGGTTTGTGCCGTGCGCCAGGCTTGGTCTGCGGCGAGGGTGAGATACCAGCCGTCGGGCTTTTCCGTCAAGGCGACGCCGGGATCGAAATCGGGGCACAGCACGGCTTCAGCATCGAATTTCGAGGGCTGCGAGCCTTTGGTGAAGACATTGCCGGCGGCGAAGCACGGCAGCGCCGATTTATCGAATACGTTAAGATTGCAGGGCGCGACGAACAGATTGTTGTAGAAACGGTCGTCGCCGCTGTCTCCCTTGGCAGCGGAATACAGGCCGGCCAGAGCCGTGGTGTGCGGCTGGTGGAACGGCGTGCTGCGCTTGTCGCCCAGCGCATTGTTGATCGGACCCACGAACAAATTGTGAGCGAAGGCGATGCCCTGGGAATTCATGCTGAACGACGGTCTGGACAAGAGCAGATTGTTGGCCACGAGGATCGGGCCGTGCTGCATTTCAAAGAAAATATCCTGGCTGTTGTCGTGCATCAGGTTTTCCGTGACCTGGCAGCCCTGCGCCATCCAGTCGAGCCAGAGGCCGGCCACGCTCCCGCAGCGGTAAATGTGGTTGTGGCTGATCGTGACATCAATCGCGCCATGGAGCTTGATGCCGGCCATTTCCGCGCCACCGAAAAGTTGGCGGACGTGAATGTCGTGAATGTCATTGCCCGTGACGGTGCTGAACGAGCAGCCCAGGCTGCCGACCACACCGGTCTGTTCGCAGTGATGAATGTGATTGTTGCGCACGACATGGCTGCCCACGGTCGCCCGGTTCCAACCGTTGGTCAGCGCGCGGGTGAGCGTGCCGACGTAGCCCTCGGCTGACTGGGCGCGGTTGTCCCATGCGTCGCCGTATTTTCCCAGCGCGACTCCGCAGCAGGTGGAATAACTGATTTCGTTGTGCTCAATGATCCAGCCTTTGCACCAATAGGCGGAAATGACACCGATCTGCCCGGCGGTTGGCGGCGCCCACGGGGTGGCGGCGTTGCGCAAATCGAAACCGCGCACGGTGAGATAATCAATCCCGGTCTGCGCCGGTGTGAACACGGTCTGGCGGATGTTGATCTCCACCGCCTGCTCATTCGGATTGACGCCTGGAAATTGCGCCCAGAGGGTGGTCGCCTCATTGGTCACCATGCCAAACCAAAATGGCGTGGCGCCGGCCGGCTGAAGCACCGCGTCAAGTTTTACCGCCTCCAACAGCCAGTCGCCGTGGAGATAAACCGCGCCGGTATGATTCGGCCGCTTGCCGCCATACCAGTCGCCGTGGATGAGGTCGGCGTAAGGATTGAACTTGCCGAAAAACGCATTCGGCAGCGTCACCGACCAGGTGTCATTGGTGACGCGCTCCCAGCGGTTCACAATATCCGAGCCGGTGAGGACGACCTTTTCACCCGGCGCGGCCTGATAGGTGATGCGCTTGGTGTCGGAGGCGCCGCCGCGCGGCGGGTTGATGCGTTCCCGATACACACCTGCATGCACGGTGATGGTGTCGCCCGGCTGCGCCAGCTCCGCCGCGTGCTGAATGGTGCGGAGCGGCGCTTTTTCGGTGCCGAGGTTGGTGTCGTTGCCGTTGGTGGCGACCTGAAAAGTGTTGGCCTGCGCAACCGCGGCAAACACGAGCAGGGTTAAACCGGTGGCGAGTATGTTCTTCATGGTAAAATTTCTGGATGAGTATCAGCGATAGCTGTCCTTGATCGCCTGGAACATCGCCAGCACATTTTCAATGGGCGAATTCCCCTGGACATTGTGAACCGCGTTGCAGACAAAACCGCCATCCTGATTGAAAATGTCAATGCGCTCGCGCACCTCGCGATAGACGGCCTCCGGCGTTTGATACATGGTGTGCTGGGTATTGACGCAGCCACCCCAGAACGTGATGTCCCGGCCGAATTGTTGCTTGAGCGCCACCGGGTCCATTCCGGCGGCCGAGCATTGCACCGGGTTGAGAATGTCAAAACCGGCGGCGATGAATTCCGGGATCAGGGGCGCCACCGCGCCGCAGGAATGGATGAAAATTTTCCAGTTGGACTTCCGGTGGATGAGCTCGTTGAGCCTTTGGTGATAGGGCTTGAACAGGCTCCGATATGCGGCCTTGGAAATGAACAGGCTGTTCTGCGTGCCGAAATCGGTGCCGGTGGTCACCACCGCCTGGACGCGGTCGCCAAACAGGGCCATGAGCGTGTCCAGGTTTTTCAGCGCATACTCGCATTGTTGCTCGAAGATGGCATGGACGTATTCGGGTTGCGCGGCGGTGGCCATATACCATTGGCTGATGTCGCGGATGCCCTTGGGATGCTTGAGAAACGGAGCCGGCACCAGCGCGATGTCGCCAAACGCCGTGCCGGGGGCGAGCAAGACCACGCCGGTATCCTGGGCGTTTTGATCCAGCCAGGCCGCCTGCTGTTGGTAATAGGCGATATCCTCCGCCGTGAGCAGGCCGAATTCCTCGAGGTTATCCGCCGGATTCAATTTGTCCTCGTCAAGCGGTTCCTGCCGGATCAGCGTGTCGAAGAAGTAACCGCCCTTGGGCATGTGGCCGGAAGGCGGCACCGCGGTGTCGCCCGTGGGATAGGTGAGCCAGCCGCCATCGGGCGCGGGGGTGACATTGAATTGCCCGGGCACGAGACAGGGCGTGCCGTCGAAGAGCGTGAACGGCTTCCAGTCGCCCGCCTCGTAGCCGAAGATGTTCTTGCGCGGCCAGACGCCGATGACATCCACGCCGAGCGCGGCGCGCAGTTCGGCATCCACCTCTGCGAGCATCTGATAGGGTTCGTGAACCCGGGCCGGTGAGGCGGCGGGGCCGATAAGCCGCTGCTTGAGCTGGTGAACAATCGCCGTGTGGATGCCGGAAATCCAAGTGCCGCCGAAGTCCACGCAGACCCGGTCGGGCGCACGATGATTCAGAGCGGTTGCCAGCCGCTCGCGCGACGTCATGGTTTTCATAATTTCATTGCGGTGTCAGTCGCCCAGCCGGATGGCCTTGGCGTCAGACATGATGGTTGATGAATTCAGTAATCGCAAAAATCTTGGTTGTTGGAAATCAATTTTTTCGCAAATCGCTAAACACACCATGCCTGAAATTCTCAAAAACATATCCCGGTTGAATCTGCGGATACGGCGGGTCGCGGTCGTCTTTGGCGAGGTGATCCATTCGTCCGGCGGTGTTTGCGGCTCGCGAGGACTTTATGAGGGCGGGGCGGCTGCTCCCGGTTGCCGCGCAAAAGGGCATTGCAGCATCAACCGCTCCCCCTTGGCAGCGGGTTGTTCAGCGGGCGGACCGCCCCGGACTGGCATCCGGCGACGCCGGCGAACCGCAAGTACTTCCGCCAAGCCGCAGCATGATGCGCGGAGCGCGGTATGCCAATCAGCACGAATATGCACTTTAGAAAACACTCTTGGCTTCCCCCCTAATACCCTGTATTAGTTTTGCGCTTTTCGAGCAAAAACAAAGCGAATCAATGCCCAAAACCAGCGCGCAGCGAGGCAAAACCCTGATTCCGATATTAACAGAAGTGAAGGCAAGTGCGAAAACGAAACGGCAATTTGCAAAGAATGGCATGAATTTTAAAAGCAGCCGGGCGGCAATTTACCAACTAAACATGAAACGCAACTTGTCCCATCCTCTCGCGATGGCCACGCACCCTTTGATTAAGAATGCCCGCCGCCGGTCGTGGGCAAGAAAACCAAATGGGGAATCTCCATTGAGGTTTCACTGCCCCAGTCACGAGCATCGCCGCAGGCGCGCTTGCGAACCGCCGAACCGCAACCGTGTACACTTCCCATTGGGGGCCACGAATAAAACCAGATAAGTTATGAAAACCCAATTCATCCGCCTGATGTTGACTTGCTTGGTTCACACCTTGTTGACACTCCCGGCTTCAGCGCAGAGAATCCAGCTAATTTACAACATTGCCCCAATCTTCTATTTTCCGCCAACGGGAGCCAGCGGTCTTCAGCCGGAGGCGGCTTTGACCGCGGGCAACGACGGGAATCTCTACGGCACGACGGAAAGCACGATCTTCAAGGTGACGACCAATGGGGCGTTGACCACGCTGACTGATTTCAATAACGCCAATGGGTACGGCCGACAGGGCGGCCTGACCTTGGGGCCGGACGGCAATTTCTACGGCACAACTGCAACTTCCGGCAGCTTTGGTTATGGCACGGTTTTTAAGGTGACACCTAATGGTTTACTAACTACCCTTCACTCCTTCACTGGTGGCAAGGATGGGGGTACTGCATATGCCGGCTTAACTTTGGGGCCGGACGGCAATCTCTACGGCACCACCACCTACGGCGGAAATACCAATGCCAATCAAACGGGCTGGGGCACGGTTTTCAAGGTGACACCCAATGGGCTGTTGACCACCCTGGCTTGGTTCCCCAATGATGGAACAACCCCGGGTTACGACTCAAAGTTTGGTCTGACGCTAGGCCCCGACGGTAATTTCTACGGCACAGTTTACTTAACCGGTTACCCTGAGCCAGCCAGCGACGGGATGATCTACCGGTTAGATTTCCCACCCACCATTATCAACCAGACGACCAATGTCGCCGCCGTATTGGGTTTCTCAGCAACCTTAAGTGTGACTGCTACGGGCGCGGCGCCTTTAACGTATCAGTGGTTTGCCGATTCCGGGGCAATTTCCGGAGCGACCAATTCAATGTTGGTTTTGACCAATATCAGCAACGCAAATGTCGGCTCCTATTATGTGGTTGTGACCAACTGGTTTGGCTCGGTGACAAGCCAGTCAATTCCGCTCGCGGTCTATTCAGCCGTTCGCTTTTTACCACCGGGCAATTGGCAGGGGGTTGGTTATTGGCCTAATGTGCCAATGACCTACACCATCGAAGTCAATCCGCCCGCCGGCACGAGTGGATATGTCGTGCAGGATCAATTCAGTGTGCTGAACAATTCTAATTTCTTCTACACGGTGACCAATGTCAGCAACCCAGGCGTATTTGATTCGGTGCATGGCCAGGTAAAATGGACCATTCTCAGTGGTCAGCCGCATACCTTGACCTACCAAATCGTTCCCGCAAACAACGCCACTAATTGGATGGAATTTAGCGGCATATTTTCCGTTGGCGGGGTGGACAGCACGATTGCCGGGCCAAATCAAATGAACCTGCTTCCGCTTCATCCAGCAGACAATAATCCGCCAATCAGCAACCAAATCAATATCAATGATATGGTGGGATACTATTCCGCCTATCTACGGGGCGACAATTGGCCGGTGGAGCCAAGTCTGTATGTCAATGGTGGGATTCCGCCCAGTTATGTGAGTCAGGCAATCGCCCTTTACTTTGGCGGGGAATCCTACGTCTATGAACCAGATAATGGTCCGCCACCGTTATGCTGGATTAATTGGAGCAACCCGACAAATTATACCCAAGATTATGATTCGACTAATCAGTCGGGTGGCGGAGGATCGGGTGGCGGAGGGTCAACCACCTCAATCACCATGAAAACCCTGGCTAAAATATCAAAAGACGTATTGACAAATCACGTCCAGCCAAGGCGCCAGACCCCAAGCACGGCGGTTTGCGAAATGCCAAAGGTAGGCCGCCCCAACGTTCCCTTTCTTGTAACCATCTTGGTTAATCCCGCGAGTTCAGTGACGGTTTATGCCATCGAAGATCAGATTCCGGCGGGATGGACCGTGGCTAACATAACCTCGGCCGATACAAGCGCCGGCGGATTGTTTGACCGTGTAAGCCAAAAAGTTAAATGGGGACCCTTTGTTGATGACAATACAAACGTATTGACCTACCAGATAACTCCGCCAACCAATGTGGTGGGAATGGCAACTTTTACTGGAACCGCCTCGTTCGATGGGATCGGGATTCCGATTACCGGCGCCCGGCAGGTTTTCTTTATCGCCGACACCAATCCACCGTCCCTGACCATTAACACACCTGCCGCCGGCCAGCGCTGGAGCAATGCCGTATTTACGGCTGCCGGCACGGCGACCGACAACGTGGCGGTGGCGGGTGTCTATTTGAACTTGAACCAAGCCGGCTGGAACCTGTCAACCACGGCCAACAACTGGACAAACTGGACGGCCGCGCTCACGTTGACGCAAGGCAGCAACTCGATTTCCGCTTACGCGGTGGACACCAGCGGGAACTTTTCACCCACCAGCACGGTGAGCATGATCTATGTGGTGAACGCGCTCCTGACGGTGGGCACCAACGGGATCGGTGCTTTGAGCCCGAATGAGAACGGCGCGCTGTTGCCAATCGGGAAAGCCTATTCCCTCACCGCGACGGCGGTGGCGGGATCGGGCTTTATGTTCACGAACTGGACAGGTGGCACCACCCTGCCCCTTGGCTTCCTTACGAATGGGCCGACGGTCCAGTTCCTGATGGTGTCCAACCTAATGCTGGCAGCCAACTTCGTGGACACGAACAAGCCTCTCCTCAATATCACCAACATCGTATCCGGTCTGACGGTCAGCAATGCTGCGTTTACCGCGATGGGCACGGCAACGGATAATTGGGCGGTGGCTCGTGTGTTGGTGGAATTGGGCAGCAATGCCTGGGTGCAAGCCAATGGCACCACCCACTGGAGCTCGCCGTTGACGCTGCAACCGGGGACAAACATAGTGCGAGCGTATGCGGTGGACACATCTGGCAATAATTCATTGACTAACAGTGCTACCGTCAACTATGTTCTGACCGCGCCGCTGACAATTATGACCAATGGAATGGGAACGTTGTCTCCGAACTATGCGGGCCAGTCGTTGCGTGTCGGCCAGAATTACAGCATCACCGCAACCCCGGCGCTCGGGTTCCAGTTTATGAACTGGACGAATAGTTTAACCGGGGCTGGGTCCAGCAGTGCGATCGCAACCTTCATGATGGAAAGCAACCTTCTGCTGACGGTGACGTTTGCCGATACGAACCGGCCGACTCTCAGCATTACCAATCTGACCGCGGGCCAGCGTTTGAGCAATGCCGTATTCATCGTCAAAGGAAAAGCCTCGGATAATTGGAAAGTGGCGTTGGTAAACGTCCAGGTCAACAACACTGGGTGGACGAATGCGGTGGGAACTACGAATTGGTCCACCGTGTCAACTCTCACTCCTGGGACAAACAAAGTGCAGGCCTATTCCGTGGACAACAGCGGCAACATCTCCTTGACCAACAGCGTGAGTTTTCAATTTTTGGTCACGAACCAGCTTCTCGTCACCTTGAATGGGTTGGGCAGCATCTCACCGAACTACGGCAACGCCTGGCTCAATATTGGGCAAAACTACTCTATAACCGCCACTCCATCCAACGGGTTCGTCTTCAATGACTGGATGTTCGGGACACAATTCTTGTCCAACAGCTCCACCAATATTCGAACGCTTCAATTCAGCATGGCCAGCAATCTCGTCGTCGCAGCCTATTTTACCGAAACCAACCGGCCCAGTCTGACCATCTTCGCCCCAACCAACAATGCCAAATTAAACAGCCAGATTGTCACGCTGAACGGCAAGGCTGCGGATGTGTGGGAAGTGACAAATGTATGGTATGCCGTCAACAATGGAGGCTGGAACATGGTCGCTTCCAGCAATGGATTCACCAGTTGGACGGCAATTTTGGAATTGAATGCCGGCACCAACCAGATTCAAGCTTATGCACAGAACTTGGGCGGTCTCTTCTCCTTGACCAACAGCATCAAAGTCATTGTGACAAATCGCCTGACTCTGAGTTTAACCATTACGGGGAACGGAAGCATTGGGCCAAAAGCAATGACGGCTCAAAAATCACCGGGTTTGGACCATGGATTCACGTTCAGCCTTAACTCGTCTAGCAAAGTGGCTGGCCATATTGAGTATTCTCCGGATTTGAAGCACTGGACGACCCTGACCAACTTTAACGGACTCAGCACCACGATCCAATTTAGCGATCCGCAAGCCACGAATGCGAACCAAAGATATTACCGGGCAGTGGTTCCTTGAGCATTTTGCTGTTTACGGTGTTGCATACGCAACAATGCGTGAGGGCTTAAACGGGTTGCGGTAGAGTTGTGGCCCAGGATGGCGGGCAACCACCGGTTCGCCTCGCACTGACGCGTTCCACTCTGATTTGAGGACCTTATGCCGCCAGTTGGATGGCTGGCGCAAATCCCAGCCCGGTCGCCCGCGCCTGCCTGCGGAGGTGTGGGCGGAAGCCGCCGCGCTGGCTCGGACTGGCTGGCGGCGACGCCGGCGGACCGCCAATACTTCCGTCAGGCCGCGGCATTATGCGCTTTTCAATCACATAGTTGAAAGGTCGCCCCCGTCGCGAAGCGACTTCGGACATTAGCCAGACACGCCAGTGTCTGGGGATGTCCGGAAAAGTCCTTTCGTCCTGAAGGGACGATGGAATCCCCGCCCCATCGGACAAAGCCATGGACCGGGCTTTCAGCCCTTACTGGGTTGGCGTTCTGGCACATGGGGCGTTGCCCCATGCTGGTATCAATCGGGCCTTTGGCCCTTGGCCAACCTGCTGCGCGCATCCCCGGTCAGGCGGGCGAACTTGGGCAGCGCCAACGGCGTGCCTTCATACCAGCCTGGGCAACGCCCCAGGTCACGGCGACAACAAAGCCATTAGCGCCAACTCGTCCCGCCGTAATCAAATGAAGGCGGACGGAGCGGTCCATCCGGCCGGCGGCGGCCGACAACTCATCGAACCATTTCCGATTCGGGCAACAATAGGAATGTTGCATTTGCCTTTTCAGGTTGTGCGCGACGACCAGGAATTGAACCCGAATTCCGAGATTGAATTGCCACAAAAGAACACAAAGCTCACAAAGAAAGGGCGGAAAGGATATTTCAGCGGGAAATTACCTGCTTCGTTTCGACATTCAGAATCAGCGCGTCTGGCTTTGTGTTCCTTGTACCACTATCCTGCAAAGTCTCCGCAGCCTGCGCAAATTCTTCCTTCTCATCCTCATCCTCATCCTCATCCTCGCTTTGTTGTTTTGGATGCGGCATCAGCCGCGCTGTGTTCTTTTGTGTTCTTTCGCGGTCAACTTCGGTTTTCGGGTTGAAGTCGCAGAATTGAAGTCGCCGCTTTCCTTTCGGACCCGGCTTGGTTAATTTCATTATTAAATCGTGAAACTCAACACCAATGAGGCGTTTGGCGCCGGACTGCAGGCTAAAGACCTGTCGGTATCCGTGCAGGTGCTGGTCGAGCTTTTCGACCACGCGCCAGACCTGGCCTTCTTTGTCAAGGACGCCACCGGCCGCTATCTGGCGGTCAATGAGTCCCTCGTCAAACGCCACGGGTACCGCCAGAAGTCGCAGGTCTTGGGCCGGCGTCCCTGTGACATCTGTCCGGGCGATTTTGGCCGCCTCCCGGCCCAACAAGACGCGCAACTGTTGCAGACCGGAAAACCGCTGTTCGATCATCTCGAACTACAGTGGTATTTGCCGCACCGGCCGGTGTGGTGCCTGACCACCAAATTACCCCTCCGGGACACGGCCGGGAAGGTCATCGGGATCGTCGGCATCTCGCGCGACGTGCGGGCACCGGTGGATCCACGGGCCATCCCTGCGGAGTTGGCGACGGTGCTGGAAGCTTTTGAGAATGACTTGGCGGAACCGGTCACGCCCTCGATCCTGGCGCGGCGCGCCAAACTGACGCCGGCCCAGTTCAGCCGGCACCTGCACCGCTTTTTCGGTCTTACCCCCACCCAGTTCATCACGCAGACCCGGCTAACCGCAGGCGCACGGCTGCTGCGGGAAACCGACTTGGGCATCTCCGAAACTGCCCACCAATGCGGTTTCTACGATCACAGCGCCTTCAGCCGCGCCTTTCACGCCGCGATGGGAGTGACGCCCACCGCCTACCGGCAGGTGATCCGCCACAGCCTGCTCCACCTCGGACAACAGCGGCAACTGTGCCTGACTGCCGTTCTTGCTTTGGCGGAGTCGCAAGGTGGCCTGCCGCCAATCGAGATCCGCCAATAACAGCCCCGCGACTTCGCCGGCGCGCAGGCCCAACCGAGCCAAGCACAGGCCGATGGCGCGGTCGCGTCGGGTGGGAATGCGGGGCAGGGGAATGACTGGCAGGGGAATAAAGATGCAGAATTATCTGCCTCAAAATTCCTCTGATAATCATTCCTTTGGTTCCCGCTGAATTGTTTTGGGCGGTGGCTTCCGGCACCGGCAGTAGTCAGAGAAAGCTTCGTTCGCTTTGGTCAGATTCGGTTCCCAGTTCATTCCCTTGCCCACCATTCCTCTGCCAGTTCCAGAGCCTGCGCGCCATGCTGACAAAATCACCGCACACCCGCAAATATGCCATGATCAAGAACTTCGGTGCGCTTGAGAAACGCCTGCTGAACCAAAAGCAATTGCCGGAGCAAACTGCGGATTCTTGCCTTTCAAAAATATTTCATTTTGCTTTTTCGGTGCTTCCGGTTAACGTCTGGCATAGACAGCGTAAATGCACCAGGTCGAAGGTTAACTTTATGACACCGACGCCGCCCGGACCGAAACAACGCAAAACGCCACGCCGCAAAGTGCGGCCAAGCCCTGCCACCGGCCCGGTGCCGCCGCCTGCCGCGGCGTCCGCAGCCGCTTCTGTTCCGCCTCGCAAACCCGATTTGGAGCGAGCCGTGCCGGAGCCCACCGCCCCCTTGGTTTCCGTGGCGGCAGTACTGGAGGCGGTGGCAGCCGATTTGACGGCAGTTGAATCCAAGCCTCAATCCACCCAACCTGATTTGCAACGCGCCGTACCGGAGGCCGGTCCACCCTCCGCAGTCCTGTCCACCCTCCGCAGTGCCGATGCGGGGGACGGACTACGGAGGACGGGCGCTCCGGCCGCGCCAAAGCCGAAGCGCGACCAGGAACGGGAGAAGATCGCCGCCCAGGAGGAGGCAGCACCAGCCACCGGGGACCGCCTCCTCACGTCGGCGGCTACCGCTCAAACCGTTGCGAAAGTGGCGCTGCCGGCGCCCCAAGCTGAACCGCAGGTGACAACCGGGGACAAGCTGTCCCCGCCCCAAGCTGAACCGGAACCTCCCGTTTCGGAGGAACAAATGGTCCGGGAAGCGCCAGCCATGCAGCCGGCCAAATCGGAGCCCCAGCCCGAGGCGCCGCCACCCCCATCCCCATCACGTATGATTCCGCCTATGTTTGTGGTTATGATTGCGTCCGAACTGGCGCCCGTCGCCAAAGTTGGCGGTCTGGGCGATGTGGTGTACGGCTTGAGCCGCGAACTCGAAATGCGCGGCAACGCCGTGGAAATCATCCTGCCCAAATACAGCCACATGCGCTACGACCACGTTTGGGGTCTGACCCGGGCGTATGAGAATCTGCTGGTGCCGTGGTTCGGCGGCGTGATTTCCACGTCGGTCTGGTTTGGGTTCGTGCATGGGCGGAAATGCTTTTTCATCGAACCGCATTCGGCGGATAATTTTTTCAATCGCGGGGTTTATTACGGGCAAAATGACGATGTGATGCGGTTCGCCTTTTTTTGCCGGGCGGCGATGGAGTTCCTGTACAAGACGGGCAAACAGCCGGACATCATTCATTGCCACGACTGGCAAACGGTGCTGGCGCCCGTGCTGCTCTGGGAAATCTACCAGCACTTGGGCATGCGGCATTCGCGTGTGTGCTTTACGGTCCACAATTTCCGGCATCAGGGGACCACGGGCGAACACGTCCTGCGGGCCACCGGGCTGAACCGGCCGGAGTATTATTTCCATTACGACCGGCTGCGCGACAACGCCAATCCGCGCGCCTTGAACCTGATGAAAGGCGGCATCGTCTATGCGAATTTCGTCACCACCGTGTCCCCGCGCCACGCGTGGGAGGCCAAGGACGACGGCCAGGGCCACGGTCTGGAGCCAACCCTCCACATTCATCAGTGCAAATATGGGGGCGTGCTCAACGGCCTGGATTACGACCAGTTCAATCCCGAAACGGATCCCCACATCCCGGCGCATTTCAGCGCGGCCAGCATTGAGAAAAAATACGACAACAAACGGGCGTTGCGGCACCGCTTCTGGCTGGCGGACAATGGCAAGCCGATCATTGCGTTCATCGGGCGGCTCGACGCCCAGAAAGGCCTGGAGCTGGTGCGCCATGCCATTTTTTACGCGCTTAATCACGAAGCGCAGTTTGTCCTGCTGGGCAACAGCCCGGAAGCCGGCATCAACGATCATTTCCTGGGCTTGAAACAGCAGTTGAACAACAACCCGGACTGTCATTTGGAGATCGGCTATCACGAAGAACTGGCACATTTGATTTATGCCGGCGCGGACCTGCTGATCGTGCCCAGCCGGTACGAGCCGTGCGGGCTGACCCAACTGATTGCGCTGCGTTATGGCACGGTGCCGGTGGTGCGGTCGGTGGGCGGCCTGGCGGACACGGTGTTTGACAAGGACTTTTCCGACCGCCCGCTGCACGAACGCAACGGTTACGTGTTCGCACACGCCGACAACCCCGGGCTGGAATCGGCCCTGCATCGCGCCATCCGGTGTTACTATGATTTCCCGCAGCATTTCCGGGAGCTGATGCGGAACGGGATGCGCTGCGATAATTCGTGGAACCATCCGGGCCAGAACTACCTCAATATTTACGATTACATCCGGGACAAATAACTGTCACTTTCACATGATCATCACCAAAAAAGAACTCGACCAGTTGCTCAATTGCCAGAGCGCCCAGCCCCATGCCCTGCTCGGCATGCACCCGGTCACGCACGAGGGCCGGCGCGGCCTCGTGGTGCGTGCGCTGATTCAAGACGCGGTCACGTGCGAGGTCGTGGATCCCCAGGCCGAGCCAGAACGGCGGTTCCCGATGGAGAAAATTAACGCACTGGGGGTGTTCGAGGTGTTCCTCCCGGACCGGCCGGAGGTGTTCCGCTACCGGTTGCGCGTGGAAAAGGGCAACGGCGAAATCCGGCAATTTTATGATCCGTACTGTTTCCTGCCCACCTTGAGCCAGCAGGATTTGTATCTGTTCAACGAGGGCACCGAACACCGCATTTATCAAAAACTGGGCGCGCATTTTCGCACGCTGGACGGGGTGCAGGGCGTGTCCTTCGCGGTGTGGGCGCCCAATGCCGCCCGCGTCTCGGTGGTCGGTGATTTCTGCCGCTGGGATGGCCGCTTCTTCCCCATGCGCTCGCTGGGCAACTCCGGCGTCTGGGAGATTTTCATTCCCGGCCTGCACGAAGGATTGCTCTACAAATACGAAATCGCGCCGCGCAAGGGGCTGGTTCGGTTGAAGACCGA
>Ga0316217_10001660_pt1 | contig 28336 bp, 23 predicted proteins | sample 1anoAmetaG_FD_203633 | JGI IMG/M metagenome (GOLD analysis project Ga0316217, IMG submission 203633) | Freshwater microbial communities from Trout Bog Lake, Wisconsin, USA - 1anoA | ecosystem: Environmental > Aquatic > Freshwater > Lake > Hypolimnion/Profundal zone | place: USA: Wisconsin... | reverse complement strand
GCTGAGGTTTCCCTCCCGGCGGCCATGATCGATGCCGCGCGGACCCGCCCGGCGGTGCCGCGCCTGGCGCGGCCGGCCCATGGTCCGGCCCAGTACCGCCATTGGCTGGTCTATCCGGCCCTGGCCGGCGTGGCGGGCTTGCTGGCCTACGCGCTGGCCATTTACTGGGTGGGCACGCATCCCGGGGTCGATCAGAACGGCTACTTGGTGACCGCCCGGCTGCTGCTCGAGCAGCGCACGCTGCATTTTGTCCCGGAAAATCCGTTCCAGTTTGCCGGGCGCATGATGATCATGACCGAGGACGGACGGATCTTTGCCAAGTATCCGCCGGGCTTTCCGCTGCTGGCGGCCGTGGCACGTCTGATCGCCGATGCCCCGGGCATGTACGTGGTCAATCCGCTGTGCACGGTGCTGGCGTGCGTGGCGGCGTTTTTCATGTTTCGCACGGTGGTGCGCGATTTTGTGGCGCTCCTGGGTGTCATCTGGCTGGCGTGCAATCCGCTGGTGCTGTTTTTCGCCAATGATGCCAACTCGCACGCCTCAACGCTTTTCTGCGTGTGCCTGGGCTTCTGGGCCTTGTTAAGCTGGATGCGCAACGGCACCCCCTGGAAGGGCCTCCTGGGCGGCTTTGCCTTGGGCTATGCCTGCACCATCCGCTATTCGGAATTTCTTCTGGTGCTGCCGGTCACGTTTGCGGCCGGGTCGACGCTGGCCCTGGTCTGGGCCCGGCAGCACATGACCCGCCAGCGGTTTATTGGGGCGCTCATGCCCTTGATTGGCTGGGCGATTCCCATTGCCATCCTGTGCCTGGTCTGCTGGGTGTCGTTTGGGCGCCCGTGGAAGACCGGCTACACCTATTGCCGCGAGGATGGCGGCTTTTCCTGGCGCTACCTGGTGGGGGATCCGGCGGCCAACCCGCCCAAGGCCGGTAATTGGGAAACCTTTATACAGCAGATTAATCGTACGGGGCTGTTTTTCATGTGGCCGCTGTCGTTGCTGGGGCTCCTGGCCATGCCCCGGCAGCATTGGCGGGTCGCCTCCACCCTGGCGCTGTGGATCCTCCCGAGCACACTGCTGTATCTATGTTACTACTGGGCGCCCGGCGGGGAATTTACCGTCGGGTATATGCGTTTTTTCATCACCGTGGTTCCGGGCCTGTTGTTGCTGGGGTTGTGGGCCATCGATCGCGTCGTCCAGCGGTTGCACAATGCCCATCGTGCCGCGCTATGGGTGGCCACGCTGGGCGCCGTGGTGTTCGCCGGGATCCTGCTGTTTTTCCAGGCGCCTGACGCGGAGGCCGGGAGCGGTGGCGTGGCGTGGCGCTATGCCATCGTTGGCCTGATGGCGCTGATCAGCGGCGCCATGTGGCTCTGGGAACGGCAAATCGCCGGGGCGCATTTTTCCTCCGCCCTGACCGTCGGGGCCATCACCCTGGTGGCCTGTGGCGTGAATCTCTGGAGCATCACCCCCATGCTCGAAGCCAACCATGCCAGCCAGCAGGCCTTGGCGGAAACCCTCCAGCAGGTGCGCGCGACGCTGCCCCCGGACGAGGATACCGTGTTGTTTGCCGATGAGACGCTCTGCAACCAGCTCGATTGCCTGGGGGGCTACCGCCTCTACAGCACGGCGCTGTTTTCCCCGTCGGCCTTTGCAAGTTTCAAACACGTGGTGGACGATCCGGAGCGCCAGCCCGGTGCGGCGGAAGATCCCAACCCGCTCCAGCGCGACCGGGCGCGTTATTACCTGGATTTGCTGGGGCGAAAGACGGCCCTGGGCAACTGGGTTCCCAAGGCGGCCGATGAAATTCGCCACGACCAGTTAACGATTATTGATAACGCCTTGACGGCCCATCAACGCGTGGCGTTTTTACTGCGCAGCGAGCAGGGGCAAGGCCCCATTCCGCTGCGTGCCGGACTGCAAATTCGGCCGCTGGCGGCTTGGACTAACACCCCGGCGGTATCGAGCCAGGCGGTTATGGCTTTGCGCTGGCCGGCCTGGCGGAATAAGCCGCCCAAAATGTTTTCGCCGGCGGCCAGGGGGGCCTGGGTCCTTTATGAGGTCGTGCCGGATTTGTCGCAGCGGCCAGGAGAAACTCCAGTCAGGTAACATCTTAACCCAATAACGGCGTTATTCGCATTAGGGCTTATTTTGAATAAATGTGCAATTGGGTCGTTTTATGCTAAACTGGATGCCTAGAATGGTTTCGTGAATCTGTCGTGTTTATACGGTGGTTACTGTGATTTTTACAAATCCCACGGAATACGCAATTCGTGCTCTCTCGGAGCTGGTCCTGCTGGCCGAACAAGCTGACACCCGCAACGTTAAACGCGTGGGCTACGTCATGCTGGATCGCTTGGCGGAAAGCGGCAGTCTGCCGCGCGAGTTCATGGCCAAGCTCTTCCGCCAACTCGTGGAAGCCGGCATTCTTATCAGCGCCAAAGGACCCGGCGGCGGCTTTGCCCTTGCCCGCCCCCCGCACGAAATCACCATCGAACAGATCATGGAGGCGATGGATGGCCCGCACCGCACCGATCAATGCGTGGTGGGCCTGGCCAAGTGCGACGATCAGATGCACTGCCCCCAGCACGATCTGTTCAAGCCGATCCGCCAGCGCCTCAAGGCGTATCTGAACACCACGACGCTGGCCGACACCTCGGCCTCATTGCGGGAAAAGAAACGCATTCAGGTCCAGGTTCCGGCCTGAGTATCCCCGCCCCATAATCCGCATGGTTGTTGAACGTGGAAAAGGCCTCCGGCCTTACGCTTTTGCTGCGCGCTGACGGGTGGGCTCTGGATTGCTTATTTCGTCAGGCCCAGCCCGGATTGCAGCACCCACTGCGTGCCCATGCGCCCGAAAACCGCGGCCACTTTCACCGTCTTACTCTTTCCGCCCTCATCGGTCTTGCCGACAAATACCTGCACCGTCCGCACCGGGCTGGCCGGATCGTCGGCTTCTTCCATGGCGGCATATTCCAGCCAGATGCGCTCCACGTTGTCCTCTCCGGCAATACGGTCGCGCAGGTTGCCGGAAAGCTTGATGTCCGGGCCCACCAGCGGCTGGATTGCCCGGAGGTCCTGGCGCGCGGCCGCCGCCAGGATGGTCCGCGTTGCGTCGCGCACCTGGCGCTCTTCCACCAGGAACGTCGCGCGGCTCGCGGCTGCGGCGCGGATGTCGCGCAACTGTTCCAGCAGCGCGTCAAGAATGTCCCGGGCCTCGGGTGCGGTGGCGGCATCCCGGGCGGCGCGCACCTGGCGGTGCAGGCCATCGATAATGCCCATAATGCCCTCTTTGGTGGGTTGCGGCAGCAGGCGGGCCTTGATCAGTAGGTAATGGTCGAAAAACTCCTCGGGCTTTTGCAGCAGGTGCAGGGCGTCGAGTCCCAGCGGACCCTGGCTTGGCAACAGGGCGTCGGTGGCCAGATCCAGGGCGCGGGCGGCGGTGGCCAGCGGCACCAGATCCGGCACCGCATCAGCCGTCGGCGGGGGAGAGGCCTGATCGGCCAGGTATTGTGCCGCGGCGGCGCGCCCCAGCACCGTCGGACATGCGACCACAATGGCTTCCATCAATTCGCGCGGCACGTTTTGCGTTAGCGTGTCGTCTTCATTGCACACCTGCACCAGGTGGTTGACCAGGACGGTCAGGCGAATGTTTTCATTCATGTCAATTGGGGCTTTGGGATCCGCCGGCAGCGTGGTTCCGGCCAGTGGTGCCGCCCCGGGCACATGATGCCGGGCCAGCACGGCGGCACATTGGCGGGCCAGCGCCACCGCCGCGGGCGCTCCGGTGGACGCCATGGCCTGCACGTGGCCCAGCAGGGCCGTATCCCCGGTCAGGCTGGCGATGGCCGCGGGCACTTTGGCTTCATCCAGTGCGGTGGAAAAGTCCTCCAGCGTGGCTGGCGCGGCGGCCTGGGCCACGCTGCCGATGATCCCGAGAGCCAACAGCGCCAGCATCCCACACGGCAGTTTAGGCCTCATCGTCAGCTCCCAATATCTTCGTTCCATAGATCGGGCTTTTCCTGGATAAAGCGCTGCATTAACGCGCTGCAGCGCGGATCGTCCAGCACCGTGAGGGTAACGCCCCGCTGGCGGAACAGGTCTTCGGCCCCCAGGAAATTCCGGTTTTCCCCGATCACCACGTGCGGGATCCGGTAAAGCAAGCTGGTCCCCGTGCACATGATGCACGGGCTTAACGTGCTGACCAGCACCAGTTCCGGCCAATCGCGCCGGCGCCCGGCGTTGCGGATACAGACCACCTCGGCATGGGCCGTCGGGTCGCCCGTCTGCACCCGCAGGTTATGCCCGCGGGCGACGATTTGGCCCTGGGCTGTGGCCAGCACGCTGCCGATGGGCAAGCCGCCGGCCTGATATCCCTCCAGGGCCTCGGCATAGGCGGCATTCATTAATTCAGTTAAATTCACAAGGGACTCCGTGGAATCGGCCGAATCTTGCCTTCAGCCTAAAGCAAACTCGGAACAAGTCAAATCTGTCTCATGGAATTCTACACTGCGTTCCAAGGCCGACGGAATGGCAGTTGCAACCCCGCACCGAGGGCGCATACAATTACAGTATGCTTGATTGGAGTACATGTTCTGTGGTCGAACGAGTGCCGGGGAAAGTCAGCGGGGTCTGGCTCTTCAAGGGGAGCCGTGTCCCGGTCAAGGCCCTCTTTGAGAATCTTGAGGATGGGGCACGAATCGACGACTTTCTCGCATGGTTTCCCGGTGTATCCCGCGGACAGGTCGAAGCCGTCCTCGAACACGCTGAACGCAGTCTAATTGTTAATTGAAGTATGAAAATACTTTTTGACCAAGGCACTCCGGCTCCATTACGGCAGGAACTCGTTGGGCATGAAGTGCGAACGGCTTTTGAAATGGGCTGGGCGGAACTGTCCAATGGCGAACTGTTGAAGGCCGCAGAGGCAAGTTTTGATGCGGTAATCACCACCGATAAGAATCTACGCTACCAGCAGAACCTTGCGGAAAGACGTTTAGCGGTATTAGTGCTGCCAACAACGAGTTGGCCAAAGATTCGGCAACACATTTCCCGAATAGTGACCGCAGTCGACACGTTGGGGCCGCGTGGATTCTTGGAATTGACGTTCGAATCGTAGTTCATGATACTTGGAATATGCGATTGCGCTTCCATGCACGAATGGACCTGCTCCGCACCGCGTACACCACCTAAAGTCCCAGCCTGCGTTTAACGTCTGCCCAGGACGCGGCTTTTCCCGTCTTGCGGTAGGCTTTGAGGTCCTGCATGGCTTGGTGTCCAAAGTCCGGGCACACGTCGCGCTGGCCGGCGCGCTTCTGCAGTCGCAGAAATTCAACCTCGGGCACAAGGACAAACCGCCGCTTACCAATTGTCAGCGTTTGGGTGGTCATCGTCTGCCTGCTCCATCATATTCCCAAGGCATTATATCACAGGATGCCGGGCGTTGAATGCAACTTCACTTACGCTTGCTTCCCTTGATCCCGATATCCTTCCGATACTGCATCCCGTCGAAATGGATTTTCTCGATGGCGGCATAGGCCTGTTGCCGCGCCGCAGCCAGATCGTGGCCCAGCGCCGTAACGCCCAGCACGCGCCCGCCGGAGGTCACCAGTGTGCCGTCCTTCAAAGTCGTGCCGGCGTGGAAAATCTGCACATCGGGCACCTTGGCCGCCGCTTCCAGACCGGTGATCGCCACGCCCTTGCGCACTTCGTTGTCCGGCTTCCAGCCGTAGCCTTCGCTGGCCAGCACCACGCAGACGCTGGTCCGCGGGTCCCATTCGAGCGTGATGGTATCAAGCCGGCGCTCGATGCAGGCCAGCATCACTTCCACCAGGTCGGTTTGCAGGCGCAGCATCAGGGGTTGCGTTTCCGGATCGCCAAAGCGGCAATTGAATTCCAGGGTTTTCGGGCCGCCGGCGGTCAGCATCAGGCCGGTGTACAGTACGCCGCGATAATCAATTTCATTGCGGCGCAGCGTATCGAGAATCGGCACGATCACTTCGCGCTGGGCCTTATCCAGCACATCGTCGGTGAGCAGCGGGGCGGGACTGAAGGCGCCCATGCCGCCGGTATTCGGCCCCGTATCGTTCTCGCCGATGCGCTTATGGTCCTGGGCGCCTTCCATCAGGTAGGCGTTGGTGCCATCGACAAACGCCAGCAGCGAAATCTCCGGCCCTTCCAGGCGCTCCTCGATCACGATGGTGTTGCCCGCCAGGCCGAAAATCTTCTTTTCCATGATGCTGCGGGCCGCGTCCAGCGCTTCGACCGGGTCGTTACACACGATCACACCCTTGCCGCGGGCCAGGCCGGAGGCTTTGACCACCAGCGGATCGGTGCGCGTTTCAATAAACCGGATGGCGGCGCGCAGATCGGTGAACGAGCGCCCTTCGGCGGTGGGGATCGACGCGTCGCGCATCATCTTCTTGGAAAACGCCTTGTCCGCCTCCAGTTGGGCGCCGGCCCGGCTGGGGCCAAAGGCTTTGATCTTGTGCTCCTCCAGGGCATCGGCCAGCCCCAGGGCCAGCGGATCCTCCGGCCCAATCACCACCAGCTCGGCCTTGATCTCCAGGGCCAGCTTCACCAGCCCGGCAATGTCATCGGCCTTGATGGGCCGTAACTCGCCCAGGGGCGCCATGCCCGGATTCCCCGGAGCAATCCACAACTTGCTGCACAACTTGCTCTGCTTGATCTTCCAAGCCAAAGCATGTTCGCGGCCACCAGAACCGACTAAGAGAATGTTCATCTTAGATCATCCCCGCCTGTTTGGCGTATTCAAACACGCCGCCGGCCTCGATGATCGGTTTGACATCGCCCAGCGGCTTAAGCGCATGGGTTTCCCTGGTGGTGGTGTTGGTCAGGGTGTTGTTTTCCAAGTCGATGATCAGCTCATCGCCGGTTTTGATCTTCTCGACCAGGCGGGCCACCGATTCAAACGGGATCAGGTAGGCGCCGTTGATGGAGTTGCGGAAAAAGATGCGGGCGTAGAACTCCGCGATCACCGCCGTGGCTCCGGCCTCGGCAATGGCCAGGGGAGCATGTTCCCGCGAGCTGCCGCAGCCAAAGTTCTGCCCGCCGATCAGGATGGTAAAGTCGCTCTTGAATTCATTGGGGCGCACAAACGGAACATTCCCCAGGGGCAGGCCGCGCTGGCCCGGCGGCACGCCATCCATGGCGTACATGCCAAAATATTTGCGTTCGGCGGGATCGGAGGGGTTGTACGCCAGGTACTTGGCGGGAATGATCTGGTCGGTATCGATATTATCCCCGACCACGTACGCCTTGCCTTGAATGATCTTGTTCATATGGGTCTCCAAAACAGTCCATTTAGCCCGCCAGTGTAGGGAAACTCCCCGCGGGCAACAAGGGGGCACGCCGGTGACGGCCTGGCGCAAAAGAACACCGCCGCCCGATGCGGGCGGCGGTGCGGGGTATTGGCGTGTTAACGGTAGCGCGCCCGTCGGTCACAAGGGCGAACGAAGGCTCGATGGTCAGAAAGAGAGGGTATGACGCCCCCCGGCGTTTGCGGCCGCGCCCCAGGAGACAACCGTAAAGGGGCCAGCACCGCGCGGCGGTCGGCGCCGCCCCGGGGAAAGACCCTCATTGCCGTTGCGTCTGCTCCTCGCTGTTATGGATGGTGGTGTTCTGCCGCCCCAGGACGACGTACCGGTCGGCCGTGTCCAGGCCAATTAACCCGGCTTGCGAAAGGCCCGGCAGGGCCAGCGTAGCGACCGCGACCGCGAGAACCGATACAAACCCTTTGCATGTTTTCATCTTCCACCCTTTTTTAGATTTCCAGATTTCTATTCCTGTAACCATCGGGCTGGTCAGCACAAAGATAGACGACGTACGGTTATGTGCCGCCCGGAGCTTAGACACCGCACGGCGCTAACGTCTTGCCGCCCCCGCGCGCTGCCCGCTCCCTGCTCCCGCCGGGCGTTTAGCGGCGCCGGCGGTGGAGCAGGAGAACCGCCGCCCCCACACCCAGCAGGCCCAGGCTGGCCGGTTCGGGAATCGGTGCGGTGTCCGCGAGCACGTGGAAGTAATCGAAATTGGTCGTGTACAGTGTGCCATCGGCGGGATTGGCGGGATAGTAATTAATGGTATAGAGCCCGATGCCATAGAGATTGGGCTGGGTGTAGTTACCGAAAGCGGTGTAGGTGGAGCCGTCCAGGCTGTAGGAGGCCTTGAGTACCCCGGCGCCGTTGTCGGTCAGGTGGAGGTAGATGGGGGTCGTGGGGGGAATGTAGTTCCATAATCCAGCGCCCGGCGAGCCGATCGTGACCTTGTTGGTGGGGGTTCCGACATCCCAGCCGTACTGCACGACCTGGAGGGCATCGCTGCTGGCCCCGCTGCCGGTGCCGGCCAGGCCGACAATGCCGACGCTCTGCAACCATGTATTGGCATTGGTGGTGCCGGGAGCCGGGCCATTGTATTTGGCTTCAATGCTGAAGGCTTCGCCTGGTTGTACATTCTGCCAAACGAACGGGGCCTGGTAATTGGTCCCGGCGCTCAGGTTGGAACTGGTGTCGGCGGTGATCGTCAAGGCCCCGGCTCCATTGAGGTCAATGGCGTTGGCCGGCGAGCCACCCAGCACGGTGTGCCAGACCGCACTGTTGGGCGCCCCGGCTCCCCCGTTGAATTCGTCGGTGGTCAAGGCGCGGCTGACGCTAGCCCCGGTCGCAACGGTCAATCCGATGGCCAGGCTCATGTACCGGTAACTGCGGGGAAATCCTTTGGTTCTCATTTTGTACCCTTTCGTTTTAGTGTTGCCGAATCCTTCTCCGGCACGAGGACAACTGTTCCCGGAACGGCGAGAGCCGTGGCCGGCTGGTTTATGGCATTGGTGGCAATGCCCGTTAATAGCGGCGCGACAGCAGGACAAACAAGGAGACCGGTGGGCCAACGCGCGGCCCATGGTTGTTTAGCGCCGGCGCCGGCGTAAGAGCAGTCCGACGCCACCACAGCCCAGCAGGCCCAGGCTCGCCGGTTCGGGCACCGGTGGCGTATCAGAGAGCACGCGGAAATAATCGTACTGTGCGGCGAAGAGGGTCCCATTGGTCGGGTCGGCGGAGTAATAGTTGATCGCATAAAGCCCAATGCCATAGAGGTCCGGCTGGGTGTAGTTGCCGATGGGCGTGAACGTGGTGCCGTCGGCACTGAAGGACGGCGTGAGTTGACCGTGGACATCGTCGGACAGGCGGAAGTAGATCGTGGGCGAATTGGTGAGGAAGTTCCACACCTGCGCCCCCGGGGCGCCGATCGTCGTATCGCCGGTATTCCAGGCGTATTGAATGACCTGGGTGGCGTCGGTGCTCGCGCCGCTGCCGGTGCCGGCCAGGCCGACAATGCCGATGTTTTGCAGCCATTGGTAGTTATTGGTGGCGCCCGGTGCCGGCCGCAGGTATTTGACTTCCACGCTCCAGGCTTCCCCCGGCTGAACTTTCTGCCACAGGAACGGCGCCTGGTAGTTGTAGGAACTGCACGTATTGAGGTCGGCATTGGTATCGGCGGTGATCGTCAATGCCCCGGCCCCATTCAGGGCAATCGAGTTGGCCGGCGAGCCACCCAGTACGGTGTTCCAGACGGCACTGTTGGGCGCCCCGGCGGCACCGTTGAATTCATCGGTGGTCAAGGCGCGGCTGACGCTGGTGCCGGCGCCCACGGCCAACCCGACGGCAAGGCTCAGGTACCCAAAGCGGAGTTTGAATCTGTTGGCAAACATATTGTGATCCTTTCATGTGTAGACAACGCCCTCAGCGGTGCCGGCGGCGGAGCAATAGTCCGGCGGCGCCCAGGCCCAGCACGCTCAGGCTGGCGGGTTCGGGCACGGCGCTGGTGTAACTGCCCGCCACGTCGTAGCTGATGGCGGTGTTATAGAAAAAGTCCACTTTCATGGCCTTGATGCCCGCATCGGTGGTGGGGAAGCCGGCCGGTTTATTGATCGTGAACGAGGCTTGCTGGAGCAGGAACGGGTTGTGGCCGGCGTTGTTGTCGATGGAACTGTTCGCATACGACCAGGTCGGCAGGCCATAGTACGGACCGGCCACGTTATACGTGGTGTCGGCCGGGCCCACCAGGCCGTCCATGGCATCGGGGTGAAAGACCAGCAGTCCGCTTTCAAAGGACCAGTCGGTGAAACTGTTGCCGACGATTACACCGGTTTTGCTGGGGCTCAGGATGCCGATATCCACCAGGGTCGCCGCGCGGCTGGTGATGTCGCTGGTGACATTGTTGGCCGACCCGCCGTAACTGAAACCAGTGAGCAGATCGCTGGCCGAGACGGTGTTGGCGGTGTTGTTTGTCAGGGTGATTTGCAGCGTGGTGGCATTAACGGTTATAGCGGCTTGGGCGCTCAGGGGCACACCGCCAGCGCCGTCTGTCGGCGCAGTGCCGGTGTAGATATATGTTACGCCGGCCTGTGCCGCATGGGTACCGACCAGCATGGTGGTTAACGCCATGGCCGCCCCTGCCAGGAATTTGCGCAAGCGTTTCATGATCTCCCATTCTTTCCGTAAGTAAATAAAACCCTTCAAAACCCTTAATTCCTGCCGCGTAGCGGCAAACCGGGACAATAGACAACCGTGCGCCGTGCTGCGGCACTGCAAAACTGATGTTCGCCTGACATAAACACTCGTCGCTGTACGACCCGCGGCCCCCGGCCGCCCTCCCTGATCCCGCCAACCCTCTGCGCCCCGGAGCCTGTGGCGAGCACGCCTTGCGCCGATCGCGCCGGCGGTAGCGCCATCCCTCCGTTACTTCGCACCCCGCCCGTATTTTTTGGCCCCTTCGTCCCCTTCTTTAATATCTGCGTCTATCTGCGTTCATCTGCGGTTCCATCGCGTGGCTTTTATTCGTGCGTCTTCGTAACGGCATGGCTTCGTGTTTAGCCCTCTTACTTACGCCCGGACCCGCGGGCCGCCGCTAAATACTTTCGCCTTCGCTTCGGTGGTTCCACGGTTCCGGCAACCTTAGCGCCGGCGCCGCCGCAATAACAGGCCCCCGGCGCCCAGACCCAGCAGGCTCAGACTGGCCGGTTCGGGAACGGGGCTGAAACTACCCCGGACATCCGTGGTCGCCTGGGTGTTAAAGAAGAAGTCCACGGCCATGGCCTTGATGCCCGCATCGGTGGTGGGGAACCCGGCCGGCTTATTGATCGTGAACGTGGCCTGTTGGTAAAGAAACGGGTTGTGGCCGGCGTTGTTGTCAATCGAAGAGTTGACGTAGGACCAGTACGGGTTGCCGTAGAACGAGCCGGCTACGTTATAGGTCGTGTCGTTGGGGCCCAGGATTCCATCCATGGCATTGGGATTGAAAACCAGCTTGCCGCTGTTGAACGACCAGTCGGTGAAACTGGTGCCGACAAATACGCCGACCTTGCTGGGGCTCAGGATCCCCACATCCACCTGGGTGGCCGAGCGTCCCGTGATGTCGGTAGTCATGTTGCCGGTGGACCCGCCGTAACTGAAGCCCGTCAGCAGATCACTGGCCGAGACGCTGTTGGCAGTCTTATTGATTAAAGTGATCTGCAGGGTACTGGCGTTGACGGTGATGTTGGCTTGGGCGCTCAGGGGCACGCCTCCGGCGCCATCGGTCGCCGCCGTGCCGGTGTAGGTGTACAGGACGCCGGCCGACGCGGCCTTGGTACCGGCGAACAGGGTTGCCAGGGTCAGGGCCGCCGCCAGGAACTTGTGGTTGGGGAACTTCATGTTTTCCCTTTCTTTATGCCAAGGCGCCTTTGTAACACCCGCTCGGTCACCCTTTGATTCTTTCCCGGAACATCCGGTAACGGATCGTTTAGCAGTGTTGTTAATCGCATGGCTGACACCCCTAAATTCGACCTTTGCGCCGGGGCACTTAATGCCCTTGAACAATCTTTGCAAATAGTGGTAAATGATTGGCTTGCAACGGCTTGCGTCGCAAATCAGCAGGGGTTTCGTCGGGTTTGCGGCGCCGGGGACCGGTGCAAAATCTTCACGAGAATACGCAGAATCCCCAGCTTCTCAGTTTGCGGCCCAGCGCGGTAGCGCCGCCCGAAGAAAGGCCACCAGCGGGAACCACAGATAAACACAGATGAACACAGATAAAAAGGCGGGAATGAAGGGGCTGGAAGTTTGCGCAGGGTGCGAAGGAATTGGTGGATTGTGGCACAGATATCATAAATGTGAAATGGACGCTGAGTTAGGAAGCGTCCAGAGAACTACCGTTTTGGTTGCGCATAGCCGGGGCCCACAATACGTCCACTGCCAACGTTCTATCTGTGTTTATCTGTGTTCATCTGGGGCTAATTTATTTTCGGTGCGACAGTCTCGCCGGAGCACTTTGATAGGACACCGGTTGCGGCGGGCGTTGCCGATCGGGGCGAGCGCAAAAGAACACCGCGGCCTGTGCAGGCCGCGGTGGCGGGATTTTCAATTATCGTGGGGTGATACGCTTAGCGGCGGCGCCGGCGCAGCAGGAGTCCGACCGCTCCCAGGCCCAGCAGGCTCAGGCTGGCTGGTTCGGGCACGCCCGGTGGCGTATAAAGATCGCTGGTGACCGTGGGGCCCGACGAGGTGGTGATCTGGTAGCCAATCAAGCCGCCGTGGACAGTGCCCGGCGCGATGGTGATCTTCTGATTGCTGTTGGGGGCCAGGTAGGTGCCGTCGAGTTCCGAGGTGGCGTTGCTGAGGCTTACCGAGCTACCGGTCCCCTGGACCACAAACAGGATGTGGCTATAGGGCACGCCGCTGGCCAGGATGCCGCCGTTGGTGACGCTGACCGTGCCGCCGACATCGATAATGAAGTAGTCGTTGGCGCCGCCGCTGATCGTCAGATTGCTGGTGGTATTGGTGATGGCAATGCTGCCGGTGATATCGATGACGGTGTTTTTGCCGCCCACGCCATTGGTGACGCCGGTGGGGCTAAGCGTCAAGGCGGTCGCGCCCACATTACCGCTGATGGTTTGATTGGGCGTCAGGCTCGCGGCAATGGAGGCGGCGGTCTGCACGCTCGTGGCCAGAGCCGCCAGGGGCGTCTGCTGGACGCCGCCGGTGACGGTCATCTGGCTGCTCAGGTTGGACTGTACCGTGGCGCCGGGGTCGGCATACAGGATGCCGTTAATCTTGCCGCCGCCGGAGAAATTGGTGCTCGACCCGCTGACCAAGCCAATGTTGGCGTTAAACGTGGTGCTGGAATTCGAAGCGCTGAACTGGGTCGGGCCGGTGATGAACAGGCCAAGATTCAGTCCGGACTTGCCGGCTTGGCCGAGGGTGACATCGGTGAAGGCTCCCGCGATGCCTGCCTGGGTAGCGGTGGCCATACCGGCCAAGGCCAGGACGCTGGTGGCAAGGGCCAGACTCAGAAAGTTCTTCTGCATTCAACGACTCCTAAAAAGACCGTTATCAGTGTTGGCAGGTGCATGATTGACCCTTCTACCTTCGGCCGGTAGGCCCGCGCACTTGAGGCCCTGCGCTTGATTAATCTCGGTAATTGTTGGTAAATGATGGGTAGGCCGTGGCCCGCGCTGGCGCAAAGCCACCTTGGCCCCCGCGCTCCAGACGTCCCATATGCCCGTCTTGAAAAACTCCAGAGTCCGCGGCTTCGTGTCTTGTATTTATTTGCGTCTTCGCGTCTTAGAGTCTTCGTGTTAATACTTATCGGGTGCGGACCTACCGCGCCGGGTTCATCGGCGTTCATCGGTGGTTCCAGTGCGTCGTGTTACAAGTTGCGGCCCGTGACGTTGAAGGGACGCGTGACCGGTGCCGCCGCGGCGTTGTGCCCGTGGGCAGCGCGCACCGTGGCGGTGCGCGTGACGTGCCGCATTTGTCGTGTGGTGCTGTTGACCCGTGTCACGTTGCAGGCCGTGACATGGCGCACCAATACGTTTACGTTGGCGCCGTAGCGCGTATTTGGTTTCGGTGAGGTTCCCGGCCCATAGCGTGCCGGTCACTTAATGGTTGGATCGCCCACCGCGGGAATCGTGACGGTGCGGGTGAAGCCGCCGTAACTGAAGGCCACCGTGCCGTAGTTGGTCGTGGATCCCAGGGCGTTGTAGGTCACATCATACGGGTCGGTGGTGTCGCCATTGATCGTCGGGACCATCGTGGTGCCGGCCAGTTCAGTGCGGCTCAGATTGACCACATACGTGCCCCCGCCGATGAGGGTTTGATTGACCACATTGCTGCCGGTGGTCTGGAACACTTGGAAACGCTTGTTGCCCTTGTCGAATTCAATGCCGTACGTGGCGCTGGTGGTCATGGCGAGCATGCGTGCGTAACGCACGGCCACCACCGCTTCGCGTGCAGCGCGATCGGCCCGCTGCGACGCATCGGTGCTGCCGATAAGATCCATGCTCAGGGTGGCCGTGATCCCGAGGATCACCACCACCACCAGGATCTCGATTAAGGTAAAGCCGCGCCGTTGGGTCATGATCGCCCGCTAAAAGAACATTCTGCTCCATCTTCTATCGTATGGTTTGGCGCGTGGCTGAACCGCGGGCGGATGGGTCTACCCAAGCCGGCTGATTGTCCGCGATTTTCACGCCCATGGAGCGCAATCCCTGGGCCCAGGTGCGTCCGATAAACCCGCATGGCGGCGACGGGTTAGAAAGTTCGGCGCAACATCAAACACGCCCCGGGCATGACCCGGGGCGTGTTGGTCAGCGGCGTTACGGGAACGTGCCGTGCGTTCGGGCGTATTATTTGATACCCATGGCCTTGGCCGCGTCGATGGCTTTGCGCAAGGCCGGGAGTTGCTCCTGCAACTTGGCCGGTAATGAGGTTTTGTTGGTTTCCAACTCGGCCAGCGCCTTGTCGGCCGCCTCAACCTTGTTGTCCTTGACGTACTGGGTGATTTCGTCAACCTTGGCCTGCGCGGCCTTGGCGGCGTCGTTTACCGCGGTGTTCACGGCGGCGCCGATGGGGTTGCTGTTGGCGGCCGTCGGGGCCGGAGTTGGGGCCGGCGCCGGCGTTTCATCTTTGTTACAGGCGGTGCAGAGCAGGGCGGCAGCGCACAAGCTTGCGGCGGTCAGCAGACGGATGGTGGAGGGGGTGGGGGGCATGGGGATTCCTCTTTGTAAGTAGACAACTGGGGCAACGATGGAACGCTATCATTGCGGTTGATCAATAGTCGAGCGCCAGGCCGACAACAAAACGGGTGTCATTGCGTTTAAGACCGCCGGCGGCGGTGTTGTCGTAGTCGTCGCGGAAGCCGACTTTGAGGCCCAAGCCGCGGCAGACTTCGGGCATTTTGACGTCCAGCGCGGTTTCGGAACTGGCCTGCCAGCGCGTGGTTTCAGACAGGGCGGTGTCATAGAGGGCCTCTTCGGTCAGGCCGACGCGCTCGTTGAACTTGTAGGTGGCCCGCATGCCGACCATGCCGGCGAAGTCGGTGGTGGTGTGGCCGCTGAAGAACCGTTCGTAGATCATGCCGGGGCCGGCGCGGAAATCGACAGCGAGTTTCTGTCCGCGCCACGCATAGAAGCCCAAGCCCACGCCATCGATGGAACGCAGCGAGATATGGCGGATGCCGTCGTAGAGTTCGTGGCTTTCGCCATACATGAACCAGCGGTCGGCGGGCTTCCAGTCCAGGAGTTCGTGGCGATAGACGGCATCGGCCGAGACCTGAGAGTTGTCGGTGGTGCCGTTGGTGGTGCCATAGGCGCCGTCGAACTTCAGGGTCAGTTCATCAGGCTTGTTCTGGTAGTGGAACGAAGCCTCGCCGCTGAATTCCGTCTGGTTGGTGTTGCCGGCCAGGTTGACCAGGCTCAGCACCAGTTGGGCCTTCCAGTTGGGGCCAAAAACCGATTCGGGTGCGGGCGGGGCGGGCGGTGCCGCCGGCGCGGCGGCCACGTAGGGCACGGCGATGGCGGCGGGATCCGGGGCGGCGGCGGCCACTTCGGCCCAGCCGGTATTGCCGGCGGTCGGGCCGACGAAGGCGGTGTGGCTGGCCCCGGCGTCATTGACGATGCTTACGGCATGGTCGGAGGCGAGGCTGCGGATGGCGCCGCGCTGCAGGGTAATCTTGCCGCCGTAGGTGGTGGCCACTTCTACCGCCGTAGGGGTAATTTGAGCTATGGTACCGGTGATGCGGTCGCCGTTGTTGAGGGCGATCACATCGGCCAGTGCGGGCATGGCGGCAGCCAAAACCGCCAAGGCGGCCAGACGACGGGAGCGGGCACTCGACCACGGAGGCGACATTCGATTCTCCTCTCGAAATTGAGTTGAGTGAGATGTTTACCGACGATTGCCCAAGAGTATAGACGGTGATCCCTGATAGTCAACTATCGGTCTCCAGGGGTATTTTATCGGGCCTCGCGGCGCGATCTACCGCCAGCCGCGCCCACCCAACTCGCAGGCGTTTCTGGTCGATAAACAGAGAGCGGAAACCCTCGCCCGTGCCATGCGGATGTCATGTTCGGCCGATGGCGGGGGGGCTTCGCCATGCACGGAAGGCTTGATCTATGACGCCACATTTTTCCCGCCGCCGCGGAACCGCGCTGGTCATGATGGTCCTGATTTCCGTGATTCTCACGGGCCTGGTCATGACCATTGCCTGGGCAGCCGGGGTGCAAGCGCAGATCGCCGGTGCGAGCATCCATACCGACCAGGCGCTGCTGGCGGCCGAATCGGCCGGGCAGTGGGCGGTCTGGAAATTCAAGCAGGACAATTCCTGGCGCCAGACCACCGTGCCCACGACGCTGCCGACCCTGGCCATTGGCCCCAATACGTTTACCTACAGCCTCACGTGCCTGGATGCCGGATCCGCCGCCACGCTCTATTGGCCCTTCAGCGAGGGCAGCGGCACGACCACGGCCGATGCCTCCGGCCATGGCAACACCGGGCAACTCGTCGGCGGCGTAAGCTGGACCACCGGCAAGTTCGGCAAGGCCCTGGCCTTTGACGGTTCGACGGGTTACGTGGACGCCGGGCACGGCTCGTCGACCAATATCGTCGGCAGTGTCACCATGGCCGCCTGGGTGAAAATGAATTCCGCCGGACAGGACCAGAAAGTCGGCGGCAACCAGGACGGCAATATCGGCGGCTACAAGATGTCCATCTACGGCTTGCGCGCGGAATTTGAAGTGCGCGATGCCAGCAATACCGCCAACCTCAATCGTTCCGTGGCCGGCGGCACCATTCTGACGATGGGCGTGTGGTATCACGTCACCGGCGTGTACAACGCCCAGGGCAATTCGATCAAAACCTACATCAACGGCGTGCTCGATCGCGACCTGGAAGGCGTGGAATCCAACGCCCTGGCTTCCACGACCGGCGATTTTATCATGGGGCGCGAGCCGTGGACCAATGTCACGGCGACCCGCTTTTTCAATGGATCTCTTGATGAGGTGCGCGTCTACAACCGGGCGCTGAGCGATCAGGAAATCAAAACCCTGGCCGATACGTCGGTGCATATCCATGCCACCGCCACGCAGCAAACCAGCGGTACCGGGGCCATGGCGGCCAGCAGCACCGTGGACTTTCTCTGCTCGAGCCCGGCGCCCATGCCGCCGATCGCCCCGGCCCTGACCGTGGGCGGGAACCTGCCGATGAACAAGCTTACCGTCTCGGGCGATGTGCAGGTCACCGGGAATGTCTCGGGCGTGGCGGCATCCGCCGTCAACGGCCATTTGACTTATAGTGGCACGTATACCGACACCTCGCACTACATCACCGTGACCCTCAATGGCAAGAGCTCCACGGCGACGCAGAATGCCGGGAATACCGTGCCGGCGATCAGTTACGCGTCCATCCAGGCCCAGGCCAGTTCCACCGTCACTGGTGGCTCCAACCAGACCTTCAGCTTTACGCCGCAGTACAATGGCCAGGCCGCGGTGATCTACGTCAATGGCAACGTCACCGATCCGGTCATCGATACCAGCCAGATCGGCGGCACCCTCCTGATCAACGGCACCCTGACGCTGACCAAGAATGCGTCCTGGGGCTCGAGCGGGTTTCCGGCCTACGTGGTCGTGGAGAGCAACATGTCCCAGAGCGCCGGCACCCTGACGCTCAGCGGCGGGCTATACGTGGGGGGCAACTGGACCCATCGCGATTCGACCATCACCGGCGATGTGTGCGTCACCGGCAACATCACCGACAATACCGCCACCGCCAGCACGATTGTGGTCGGGGGCATTCCCTGGTTTGACCCGCGCTCCAACGCGCCCACCATCACCCAGCCGCTGTATTACACCAGTTACGAAGGCGGCCAACCCTGAGTATGGCGGGCGCTGCAAAGCCAAATCGAGAATAGTCTCCCATTCGCTGAATGTAACGGCGGTTCCTTGGCCCGGCGCCGCCGGCACGCTGGTGGGGCGCAGATTGGCCCATGGATTGCGATCCATGGGCGTGGAGATTTCACCGTTTCTCGTAGCGTACGCCCAGCAGGAACGCCATGGCCAGGGCGGCCAGGGATGCCATCAGCAGCATCGGCCGCAGGCCGCGCGTGATGGTCAGGGACAGGAACCACGGAATCGTCGGCACCGGCTGGGGCGTGACCGGCGTGAGGGATTCGGCCAGCAGGCCCGTGACGCTGCGATCGCCATGGGCGACATCGGTATCGAGCGGCAGGACCACCTGATCCTTGCGCTGCAAATTGAGCTGCCGGCTGGCCAGACGCTGCATGATCAGCGGATCGGTGCCGGCGACGGCGATAAACTTTTTCTGGAGTGCGATCTGCTGGTCCAACAGGTCGGCGGTGGCTTGCAGGTCGTTGCGCTGCACCTCGGCCGCCCGCACGTCTTCCAGGCCCGGCGTAATGACCACGGCGGCTATGATCGTCAGGCCCGCAACCAGCAAGGTCCAACTGAGCGCTTCGACGCTCATGAGAAACGGGATCCAGATGAAGCTGGGGGTGCGGGGGCGCATCATACGGCGTGCTTCTCCATTCGGCGTTTTGGGGTACGGGGTTGCCGCAGCCGGCCGGCCGTGGCAACCCCGTAACACCTTAAACATCAAAACGCCCTAACGAACCTTAGCCTTTCGTCCAGAACTTGGCGCCATACACGGCCTGTTCGCCAAGCTCTTCCTCGATCCGGAGCAACTGGTTGTACTTGGCCACGCGATCGCTGCGGGCCGGGGCGCCAGTCTTGATCTGGCCGCAATTGGTGGCCACGGCAATATCGGCAATCGTGGCGTCTTCGGTTTCGCCGCTGCGATGGCTCAGCACGGCGCTGTAGCCGTTACGCATGGCCAACTGTACCGCTTCGAAGGTTTCCGTCAGTGTACCAATCTGGTTGACCTTAACCAAGATCGAGTTGGCCGTCCCGGTGGCAATGCCGCGCTGCAGGTACTCGGTATTGGTGACAAACAGGTCGTCGCCGACCAACTGGATCTTCTTACCGAGTTTATCGGTAATCTGCTTCCAGCCGTCCCAATCATTTTCCGCCAGGCCGTCTTCGATCGAGCGGATGGGGTATTTATCCACCCAGCCCGACCAGATATTGATCATCTCGGCGGAGGAGAGCAGCTTGTCCGGGGCGGACTTAAAGAGCTTGTATTTCTTCTTCTCGCCATCCCACAGCTCCGAGGCGGCCGGATCCAGGGCGACAAACACATCCTTGCCAAACTTGTACCCGGCGGCCTTGATCGCTTCGGCAATCACTTCCAGGGCTTCATCGTTGGATGACAGATTGGGGGCAAAGCCGCCCTCGTCGCCCACCGCGGTGGACAGGCCCTTCTTGTGGCAGACTTTCTTGAGGGCGTGATAGATTTCGGTACCCATACGCAGGGCGTGGGCAAAGTTCTTGGCGCCCCACGGCTGGATCATGAATTCCTGGAAGTCCACGTTGTTATCGGCGTGCTTGCCGCCGTTGAGAATGTTCATCATCGGCACCGGCAGCACCTTGGCGGCCGTGCCGCCGAGGTAGCGGTACAGGGGTAGGCAACTGGCGGCGGCGGCGGCCTTGGCCACCGCCATCGAGACGCCCAGGATGGCATTGGCGCCCAGCTTGGCCTTGGTGGGGGTGCCGTCGAGTTCGATCATCAGGCGATCGATGTGTTCCTGGTTGCGCGGGTCGAGTTCCAGCAGTTCCGGGGCAATCTTGGTATTGACGTTGGTCACCGCCTTGAGCGTGCCCTTGCCGCCGTAGCGCTTGGCATCGCCATCGCGGAGTTCCACGGCTTCGTGTTCGCCGGTGGACGCCCCGGACGGGACCGCCGCGCGGCCAATGGTGCCGTCATTAAGCCGTACATCCACTTCCACCGTGGGGTTCCCACGGGAATCGAGAATTTCGCGGGCTTTAACCAGTTCGATTTTCAGGCTCATGGCCATCTCCATAGAAAAGTACTGTTTGGTCGGTTAACAAACTAAGGCGGCGCAATGTAGCGAAAAGCGGGGAAAAACTCAAATCGGGTGGATTTCCGGTTGGCGATTAACGCGGGCGACAGTGGGGCGGTGGCCGCAGTGGCAACGGGCAGCGAAGTTGGCGACGATCCCTGCCATGTCCTCCACGTGGATTTTCCGGCAAAGCAACGATGTTGACCAGGGCGGAAACGCGAAACATGAAACGCGAAAAGCGAAACGAGTTGGACCCAGGATGGCAGACGTGAGGACGTTTTAACCGCGGAGCACGCCGGGAGCGCGGAGAGGGAGGCCGAGGGGACGGTGACACCCAAAGACGAAAGACAAAAGACCAAAGACGAAAATGAAGACGCGACTTATGGCGCATTGGACTGCGAACTGGGCCACGATGTTGGCCAGGCAAACCAACGCGGATTTCCGGGGAAATCATCGATGTTGACCAGTGCGGCGCGGTGTCTGGAGATGATCTGGTTGGGGAACGCGGATAAGGATTTAACACGAAGACACAAAGACTCTAACGCGAAGAAATACAAGAAGCAGATGGACGGGGGTGGGCGCGCAGTGGCGGCGCCGTGTGGCCGTGGCCCGCCCGGACAGCGGCGAGACGCCGCTGCCACTTTGAGGCGTTGGTTGCCGGCGCGCAGTGCGGGCGCCAATACACCGGTGATAGCACGGTTTGACGTAGCTCACCGAAGTCCGGCGCCACTTCAGGCCGGCGCGAACCTTGGGCGGCGCGGGCGTATTAGATTGTAAAAGAGCCAAATCGAACGGCTTGGGCCGCAAGGGTTGGAGACACGTCCAACGCTCAATCCCGACGCGTCGGGATCCAAAGGTGAACACGACAACCGCGACCATCAGCCCCGGATCCCCATCCGGAGCGACGTTTACTCACCCATCATTTTCAAGCCCCGGGGCTTCCGCCCGGAGCTACTTCACGCTTCCAACTGTTTGGTGTGGCACCTCATGGTTATGAGCCTCGACGCGTTAAATGCGGACACAGATAACGACCTCTCGAACACGACAGCCTCGACAACCGTAACCATCGCCCCCGGATCCCCATCCAGAGCGACCTGGACTAAAGACCAATTCAAGAACCGCGGAGCACGCTGAGCACGCGGAGAGTGGCGCAGAGGACCTTGGCGCTGCGTTTCCTCACCCTATATAAAGCGTTTTGATTTTTGGCGGCGCGGCGGTTTGGTAAATGAGTGGCGGGGCTATGGTTGTGGCGCTTTGGTGCCCTTGTTTTGGACGGAAACGACAAAAAATGGGAAGATTTCTGGAAAGTACTGAAAATTCTTTGCGCGGCAAGAGGGTGGCAGGCAATGACGAAACGATCGATCGGGCCATCGGGTGATGGGGCCATCGAGCCATTGAGGGGAGGCGGAACGAAATTATGAATTCTGAATGCACTGGGAGGGTGCGTCCCTATTCGGTCCTTACCGGACAAGTGGGAGTCCCTGATAAGGTATTATGGTGTGTATGCCAATAAGGCGCGGAAGGGGTGCAACAGCACGGCAGAGGATTGGGAAGCATCACGCGGCCGGACGGTGGCCAAGAACCGCCGTCGAATCTGTTAGGCCCCGCACCATGGCGCCATGCCATTTCCGACTTGCAAATCCGCTATCTCCAGTTATTGTGTGAGGCATGATGAACAACGGTGCAATGGTCCAGCAACTTACCCAACTCTATGACGAGGGGCGTTATCTCGACGCGTTTGGCCAGCTTCAAGCCCTCGGCCCGCTCCGCGATATTCAAGGAACCGATGCCCGCCTGATTGTCATGCGCCTGGCTTGGAACTTGGGCGGCGGACGCCTGGCCCAGTGGCTGCAATACCGGGCCTATCGCGACGACCGGACGCATCCTACGGCCATTTATTACTTTGCACGCCACCTGGCCGAGACGCGCGGCCCATTGGCCGGCTGGCGTTTCCTGCGCGCCCAAGGCGACCTGCCTGGGGCCCGGCCGGATACCCAGGCCGATTGGCTGGCGCTCCACGGCACAGTGCTGAGCCACCTGCGCGACTTTACGCGGGCTGCTGAATGGTACGAGCGGGCCGCCGGCGTGGACCATGACCACCAGCCCGCGCGGGCCTGGCTGTGCGTGGAGCGCACATTGGGCCTGCAGATGCAGGATCGCTACGATGAAGCCCTGGCCCTGGCGCGGGAATCCCTGGAACTGGCCCCCCGGCACCGGCCGGGGGTGCAGGCAGTTGGACACCTGCTGGGGCTCCTGGGCCGCGATGAAGAGGCGCTGGCCTTTCTGCAAAGCGCCGTGGCCCAGATGGACAGCGGCCTGGTGCTGATGCAACTGGTGCAACTGCAGCAGGAGCTGGGGATGTATGCCGAGGCCCGGGCCAACCTGGAGCAGTTCCGCGCCCGCATGCCCCTGATGGATCAGCAACTGGAACGCTGGCTACTGGGTTCGCAGTGTGATGCCGCGTACTACTGCGGCGATTTTGCCGCCGCCATCGACCTGGCCCGGCAGCGCACCGCGCGGGCCCAGCAGCCCCGCGGCCAGCGCAAGGACGACTATTACGAGAAATTCGGCGCCAAGCTTGCGGCGCTGGCCGGCCAGCCGGATCACCACCGCGTCAAGCTGCCGGTGGGTTTCACACGGCAGCACCATATGACCTGCGCCCCGGCCACGCTGAGCACCCTGTCGCGCTACTGGAACCGCCCCCACGAACATCTGGAGATTGCCGCGCGCATCTGCTACGACGGCACGCCGCCCCACGCCGACCGCCGCTGGGCCAACGAACACGGCTTTGTCACCCGCGAATTCACTGTCACCTGGGACGCCGGCGTGGCGCTGATCGACCGCGGTGTGCCCTTCGCCGTCGACACGGTCGATCCGGGCCGCGGCCATGCCCAGGCGATCATCGGCTACGACAAGCTGCGCGGCACGCTGCTGATCCGGGATCCGTTCGTGCGGCAGGCCAACGAATTCATCGCCGACAAGATTCTGGAGCACTACGCCCCCACCGGCCCGCGCGGGCTGGTGCTGGTGCCGGCGGACAAGGCCCACCTGCTGGACGGCGTGGATCTGCCCGATGCGGCGCTCTACGACCGCCATCACGATTTGCAGGGGGCCCTGGAACGCCACGACCGCCCGGCGGCCCAGGCGGCCCTGGACGCGCTGGAGCAGGCAGCGCACGACCACCGCATAACGCTTTATGCCCGGCGCGCCCTGGCTATTTACGACACCAACATCAACGGCATCCTGGCGGCCAATGAAGCCCTGCTCCAGAAATTCCCTGACGACGGCAACATTCAACTGAGCAAGCTGGCCTGCCTGCGCGACCTGGCCCAGCGCGACGCGCGCCTGGCCCTGCTGCAGGCCATCAACCGCAAGCAGGCCGACCCGTTGTTCTGGCAGCGCTATGCCCAGGAACTGGCCTCCGATGCGCGGCAGTACGGCACCGCCGGGCGCCTGCTGCGGCGGGCGTTGCGCTATGCGCCCGGGGCGCCGGCCAACTACCATATCCTGGGGCATATTCGCTGGGGCCGCCAGCAGCGCGACGAAGCGCTGGAGTTGTACCGTTTCGCGGCCTGCATCGGCGACAAGGAAGAGCAGTACGCCCATACCTATTTCCAGGCGGCCGCGTACTTCAAGCGCACGGACGAAGTGCTGGCGTTTCTGCGCCGGCGTTATGACCGGCTGGGCGGGCAGTCCAGCCAGCCGGCACAGACGCTCTTCGACTGCTACGAAAGCATCAACCAGAGCACCCAGGCCTTTGCCTTTCTGGAAGATGCACTGGACCGCCGACCCGACGACGGCGAACTGGCTCTATTTGCCGCCAATGCCTTCGGGCGCTATGGCCAATACGCGCGGGGCATGGCGCTGCTGCACAAGGCCAAGGGCCAGTGTCATCCGCTGGGCTGGCTGCTGCGCGCCGCGGAACTGGCCGAGTACCAGAACCAACCTAATGATGCCCTGGCCTTCTGGCGCCAGGTGCTGGAGCGTGACCCATTGAATTTGGACGGTCACTCCGCCGTGGCGCGCCTCGTCGCCGAGACCGAAGGCCGCGCTGCCACCGTGGCGCACCTGCGCCAGGCGACGGAGCGTTTTCCGTACCACTTCCGCCTGCACCGGTTGCTGGTGCAGTGGCTGCAGAACGAAGCCCCCGATCAGGTGGAGGCGGTGCTGCGGCAGATGCTGCAGATCAATCCGGACGACGCCTGGACGCGGCGCGAACTGGCCAGCGTGCTGGCCGAACGCAACGCCCATGCGCAGGCCCTGGCTGAGGCCCGGTACGCGCAGCAGGTTGAGCCGCACGCCCCGAGCACGCTGAACCTGCTGGGGTTTGTGCACCTGCGGGCCGGGCACCTGGACGAGGCGCGGCAATGGTATGAAAAGGCCGTCCGGCAGAGTGTGGATGACGACTATGCCAGCGCCGCCCTGCTGCGGCAATGCCGCACGACGCAGGAGCGCCGGGACGTGCTGCGGCTGATCCAGGACGAGTTAGTGCGCCAGGTGATTTTTGGCGACGGGCTGCTGGCGTTCCGCCTGCAGGCGCGGGCTACGCTGGAATCCCAGGAGGTACTGGACCGCCTGCGCGAAGCCTGGCAGGCCCGGCCCGACCTGTGGCACGCCTGGTCGGCACTGCTACAGCAGCTTATTTCGATGCACCAGCTCGACGAAGCTCTGGCGCTGGCCCAGCAGGCCGGGGAGCGTTTTGCCCTGCTGCCGCGCATCTGGATGGACATTGCCGACGTGCACGAGGCCCGGCAGGATTACGAGGGGTGCATTGCGGCCCTGACCCAGGGGCGCATGATCAACCCGCGCTGGAGCCGCTTGGCCCGGCGCCTGGCCGGGGCGCACGAACACCACGGCAATTTTGCCGCCGCCCGGGAAGTGCTGGAACAAGCCATTACTCTGGCTCCACTGGATGGCGAGGCCCACGCCTACCTGTCCTATATTCTGTGGATGTTGGACCACAAGGACCAGGCGCTGGACCGTCTGCAGCAGGCGCTGCTGCTGAATCCCTACAGCGACGCAGGGTGGAATATGCTGCGCGACTGGTGCCGCGTGCTGAATAAGCCGGAGTTGGCGGTCACGATGGCGCGGCAGGTGGCCGAACGCCGCCCGGGCGAAGCCCATTCATGGGTCATGCTGGCCCGCGTGCTGCCCGCGGCCCAGCACGAGGAGCGTCTGGCGACCGTGGAGAAGGCCCTGGCGCTGGTTCCAGGCGACGTGGACGCACACGATCTGAAGGCCACGATACTGGCCGAGGCCAAACTCTACGACAAGGCGGCGCTGGCGTGCCAGGCGACGATTTTCGGAGCGCACCCGCCCACCACGTTGCAGGTGCGCCACGCCTGCGTGATGGCCGAGCGGGGCCACGTGGATGAGGCCATTGCACTGGTTGAAAAGGTTTTGCAACAGGACCAATCCACAGCGTGGGGCTGGCAGCGCCTGATGGAATGGTATCGCAAGCAACGGCGGCATGAGGATTACCTGCGGGCGGCACAGCGGTACACAGCACTGTTTCCACGCGATGCGGCCGGTTATGAGTACCTGGGCGATGCGCTGGTGTTGAACAAGGATTCCGCGGGGGCCCGCCCGGCGCTGCAGCAGGCGCTGCAAGCCGATCCCACGCGGGACTTTGCCCCCGTGCAGTTGTTTGACTTGGCGGTCAAGGACAATGATCTGGCCGGGGCACGTGCAATGCTCGATCACCTGCGGCAGTTCCGGGCGGAGCCGGGCAGCATTTTGTGGCGCGAGGTCAAGCTGGCCGCCATCATGGACGACCTGTCAACCGCCCTGGATTGGTTTAAGAAACTGGTGCTGTGCCACGGTGTGGAGTACTGGATGATCCGCCGTGGGCTGGAAGCCCTGCACAAAGGCAACCACTGGATGAAGGAATACCGCGCGGCCCTGCTGCGTGTGTTGCCGTCGCCGGACCTGAACAAATTTGCCGGGGCCGCCCTTATTGATGACTTTGGCCTGTCGGTAGCCCCGCAGGATTGGGCTACGTGTCGCGATACGCTGAACATCCTGGAGTCGCGCCGCGGCCATTGGCACGAAGCGGCGGTGGCCTACCTGGATCGGCTGGGGCGGACTAAGTCCCTGCGGTTGCTGCGGCAATTTACCCGTGAAAAGGATGCGGTGCTGCGGGCGGACCCGGCCCTGCGCGGCGAAACCGGCCTGGCTTTTGGCCGCTGTGCCGACCATGCCGGCGTGGTAGCCTGGTTCCACGACTGGAACACGCGGACGGACCTGCGGCCGGGGGAACTGTACAACCTGGGCAATGGTTTTCGCGAGTTGGGCCGCCAGCCGGAGGCCCGCGTAGTGGCGCTTAAGGCACTGGAACTGCCGCAAGGCGCCGACCACGCCGGGAACCAGCTTTTTGTCGCCGCCGACGAACTGGCCTACGCCGGCGTACGCGCGCCGGAACGCTTGCAGCACTGGGGCGCCGTGTTTACCCGGATCAACCCGCAGGCTGAGCAACCCTTCGGGCGCTGTGCGTATTTTTTGCTAAAACCGCTGACGTTCGAAAAACTCACGCGCAAGGATATGCAGCATTACATGAAACAGGCCCGTTTGGCGGATCCGGCATTCCTGCACGACCGCATTCTGTGCAGCATTTACCAGCAGGTCTTGAAACGTTTCCGGCAACGCACGGGCGGTCCGGCTGCCTGGTACTGGTACGCCAACCGCGTGCTAAGCATAATTTTCCGCGGGTCGCCGCCGTCCAAGTAGTTTCGTCAGCCGATGACGCGATGGCCCAATCACGGATCCCAGGAAATGCGTTGCAATAGGGCCCGCAGCTTTTGGCCGCGCTACGGATGGACTGCGACCACGTGGGCCTGAAAGAGGGACGATAAGGAATCACGTGGTGGCCCTACGCCTGGTGACGGTCCTTGGGGCGTGAAAGAGGGGCCGTTATTTCCAGCGTGGGCACGGGTGAAGGACGGAAACGTCGCCGCTACGGCGACGGCTATAAGCGGTATTTTCATAGCAGTTAATCTGCCATGACGATGCGGTCCACCCACTCCTGCGCGGCACTGGCATGCGCCAGCGTCGCCAGGTATTCGACGATGAATGGCAGCGTGTGCCATGTCCTGAAAAGGATGATGCCGGGCGAATGGTGGCCTGCCGCAAGATGGTTGGCTTATGCAGATACCGGATAGGTTTTGTTCAGACGTTTTCGCAAATCGGCCAGGATGACATGATCTGGAGACCCGGCCCGCAGGCGGTCAACTTCCGCCTGTTCCGCGGATGCGAGAGCATCCAGCGCGGCCATATTCTCCAGGTAGAACGCGATAAATTTATGGATGCGCGGCAGGCTTAGTGATGGGAACTCAAGGGCCAGCATCTCCGGCGCGTAGCCCAACACGTTGTAGAAATGCAACAGTACCCATGGCGTGACACGAGTGCCTGCAAAGCGGCGCTCGCCATCAACTTCGGGAAGAAGATCGGGCCAAACCAACACCACAGCGTCTCCTTTGTCCACGTTCATCATAGCATGCGGCGGCGGCGCGACAAACTGGACGTACGTGTTTACTGCCGTTCGGTTCAGGCCGGTAAGCAACTGTGCTGCGTCAGACTACAAGCCCTAGCTGGAGCCTTAAACACTGATGGCCGCGGCCATCAGGTCAACTTTGCTTGAGATCTGCGGTAAGGCCCCGGTTAAACCAGTCATGGTCGCGTCGCCGCCGGGGCGGTGGCGTCGAGCACCGGTTGGGCGACGTCGTCGAATTCGTTTTTGCCCAGCAGCTTACCGCGCACGTCCGGGCCGATTTGAATGCCCACCGCACTGTGGGCGATGTGATTGCCGTCGATGACCACATCGCGCAACCGCCCCTACGGCGACGCGGCATGGACGCAGGAAACCGCGTCCGCCCTGGACCTCGAGCACACGCTGCGGAGCGTAGGGCGGCCAGCGCGGGAGGGGGACGATGACGCCTAAGATTGCGCCGCGGTCGCCTGAAATGAGGTGTATCGGGTGTGCCCAATAATCCGGGGCGGTGTTAGTTGTGGTGGCACAAGACGTTGGCCCAATAACGGTCAAACAGTTGGCTTTGGTAAAGCGCTTCGAGTGCCATCATGGCCTCGGCGT
>Ga0316217_10001658_pt1 | contig 28348 bp, 33 predicted proteins | sample 1anoAmetaG_FD_203633 | JGI IMG/M metagenome (GOLD analysis project Ga0316217, IMG submission 203633) | Freshwater microbial communities from Trout Bog Lake, Wisconsin, USA - 1anoA | ecosystem: Environmental > Aquatic > Freshwater > Lake > Hypolimnion/Profundal zone | place: USA: Wisconsin... | reverse complement strand
CGTCCATTGCTTTTTCGAGCAGACGCTTCTGCAACTGCTTGAGCAGCCCGTCCTTACCCAACAAGTCTTCGGGCTTCTGGTAGTCTTTAAGGAGTTCGTTCAAAACTGCATCGGTAATGGCCATAATTAACTGTCCTTTCGTTTGGCCATTTACACGAATTAAATTACAGCCCCGCCAAAATATGTCTATTGGTCTATAGAACCGAGCTGAGGCGAGAATGTCCTACCGCCCATCCCTTCCCTCTGTCCTCCTCCCTCTCCTCGCCCAATCCTCCCCCTTCAGCCACATCAAAAAACCCGCGTAGCAATACATCCACGCGCTCACGAAATCCTTTTTTCCCAGGCTCGAAAACTGCCGCGCGTTCCGCTTCGTGAACAGCTCCGTCCCATCCTCCCGCGTTGCCAAAATGATGTTAATTTCCTTCCGGGCGAGAGGGTTGGCCGGCGCAACTGCCGCGCTCGAGCCGGACCGCACTGGTCGCAGGCTTGTCGCCCTCTTCGTCTTGTCATGATTGTCGATCCGGCTGCCTCTAGGCGGCGGCCAACTCGACGCGCCCGCTTCCGCAAGGTCGATCCGCCAGATTTGGATCGTCACCCGCGCGGCGGTGGGATAGGTTTTGGCGATGACGTTGGCCAAACCGTGGAAACCCGAAGCGATCGCGCGCCTGCTGCTGGGCCTGCTGGTTTGCATATACGGGGGCTCCCTGGCCGGGTGCGTGTTGCGCTTTTGGCAGGTGGGAGGGAAGGCAAGCGGGCGGGTGTTTTATCCGCTCGCGGTCGTGGCGATGGCGTGCCTGGCGATCACCCTCGTCTTGCTGCGGCGCCCCATGCGTTTGGAGCAGATGCTCTCGCGCCTGACGGCGGTTCTGGCGGTCTGCTATTCCGGTTTCCTTGTCGGTCTGTGGGCGCAGAAGTACGGGCCAACCACCGACCCCTCGACCGGCCAGATGGTGGTGTCCATCTTGTGCTCGCATGGCGCCGGCTTGCTCCTGGTCGGGCGTTTTCTGCGGGAGCATGAGCTGGACTGGACCGAAGCTTTCGGTTTGGGCGCCGGTCGGCGGCAGGCGATCGCCCTGGGGTTGGTGGCCGCTTGCCTCTTCCTCCCGATGGGGTGGGGCATCGAGCAGGCGGCGGCGTGGGCTTTGAACCACCTGGCGCCGGCCGCGATGAAGCCGGAAGAGCAACGAGCGGTGCATGTCCTGCGGACCGCGGCCTCTTGGGGCGAACGCGGCGCCTTGGGCGCCCTCACGGTTTTTCTGGTGCCGGTGGCCGAGGAGGTGTTCTTCCGGGGGATCCTCTACACCATGGTCAAGCAGGCCGGTTTTGAGCGGCTGGCCTTGTGGGGGACCGCCGGTGTTTTCGCCCTCATCCACTTCAATCTGCTCACGTTTCTGCCGCTCCTGGCGCTGGCGCTGGTCTTGACCGTGCTCTACGAGCGGACCGGGAACCTGCTGGCGCCGATCATGGCGCACAGCCTGTTCAACGCCTTGAACTTCGCGCTGCTGTGCTGGTTCTCAAACTCATGACGGAATTCGAGTTAATTGAACGGTTGAGCCGATCGCTGGCGACCAATGAGACCGTCATTACCGGCGCCGGGGACGATTGCGCGGTGCTGGAGGCCGGGCTGGCCGACCGGTGGTTGTTGCTCAAGACCGATGCCGTGGTCGAGGGCATCCACTTTCAGTCCGACGCCCCGCCGGAAAAGGTGGGACACAAGGCCCTCGCCCGGTGCCTGAGCGACATCGCGGCCATGGCCGGGACGCCGACCGCGGCGGTGATAACGCTGGCGTTGCCTCGGGATTATGAAGTCGGTTTCGTGGAGGGACTTTACGCGGGAATGAACGCGCTGGCGCGGCGGCACCAGGTGGCCATCGTAGGGGGAGAGACTACCACCAACCCCGAGCGCGCGCTGGTTTCCGTCGCAGTGCTGGGGTGGGTGGCGCGCGGCAAGGCGATCCTGCGGGCGGGCGCCCGGGCGGGAGACGCGATCTTTGTGACCGGCGAGTTGGGAGGATCGCTGGCGGGAAAGCACCTGGATTTCCTCCCGCGTCTTGAGGAGGCGCGGTGGCTGGCGGCGCAATTTCCGCTCCACGCGATGCTCGACTTGAGCGACGGCCTCGCGGGGGATTTGCGCCACCTGCTGAAGGCGAGCGGCGTGGGGGCCGAGCTCCTCGCCACCGCGGTGCCGATCAGCCGCGCCGCGCGCGTGGCGGCCCGGGCCGGGACTGCGGCGAAACCGGCGTTGGTCGCGGCGCTGACCGATGGCGAAGACTTTGAGTTGCTCTTCACTTTGCCGAGCGCGAAGGCCGTGCCGCTTTTGGACGCCTGGAAAGAGCGGTTTCCCGAGCTGCGGTTGAGTTGCATCGGCAAGATTACCGCCCAGGAAGGCATCCTCCTGCGCGATCGTCGCGGCGCGCGCCCTTTGACAGCCCATGGTTACACACATTTCTCATAGCCCGGAACAGACCCAGGATTTCGGCGAGGCCTATGGCAGGGTCGCCCGCGCGGGCGAAGTCATCGCTCTCAGCGGCGATCTGGGCGCGGGCAAGACCCAATGGGTCAAGGGCCTGGCTCGGGGCCTGGAGTTTCAGGAACTCGTCCAGTCGCCCACGTTCGCGCTGGTCAACGTGTATAGCGGCGGGCGCTTGACCCTCTTTCACCTCGACTTGTACCGGCTGGAGACGCGCGCGCAGATTCTGTCGGCCGGTTTGGAGGAGTATTTAACGCCCTCGGGCGTGACGGTGGTCGAATGGGCGGAACGTTGGGACGACCTTCGGCAGTTGGCCGTCCGCCGGGGCGAGGAAACCAAAGGGGCGGTGGTTCGTTGGGTTCGGATTGAGGCCATCAACGAAGGCGATCGCCAAATCACTTACTTATGAAGATCCTGGCGATTGAGTTTTCATCCCCCTTGCGCAGCGCCGCGGTTCTGGAAGGCGGGGAGGGGCCGGGCCGCGTCCTGGGCGGCGCGCAATCGGTGTTCGGCGACGCGGACCGGCAGTCCAGCGACGCGTTGCGGTTGGTGGACGAGGCGCTGGGTGCGGCCGGAGTGGAGCGCGAGCAAATCGAAGGTCTGGCGATTGGGCTGGGCCCCGGATCCTACACCGGGATTCGCGGGGCGATCTCGCTGGCGCAGGGCTGGCAACTCGCCACGGGAATCAAGCTGTTCGGGATCAGCACGGTGGAGTGTTTGGCGGCGCAGGCGTTGGCGGAAGGGGTGACCGGGAAGGTGGAGATTGTCATTGACGCGCAGCGCCAGGAGTTTTACATCGCTGAGTACGAGCTTGGGGGCGGCCAGTGGCGGGAAGTGACGGCGCTGCGTTTGGCATCGATCGAGGAGGTTCGACAACGGGAAGGCGCGGGAGGCTTGCTGGCGGGGCCGGAAGTGAGGAATTGGTTCCCGGCGGGGCGAGTCCTGCTCCCCCAAGCGGCCCGGTTGGGCCAAATCGCCGCGGGGCGATCGCCGGTTGCGGGGGGCGAGGAACTGGAGCCGGTTTACTTGCGTGAGACGCGGTTTGTCAAAGCCCCGCCGCCGCGGGTCTGGCCGCTGGTCTAAAATCCAGCCGACCAACAGCCCCTTGCCAGGGGCTAACAAGAATCTAAATGAAAGCTGCCATTCTCTATGGAAAAGAGCAGGTGCGCGTCGAAGAGATCACCCCGCGCACCCTCACTCACGGCGAGGCGCGGATTTATGTGGAAGCGGCCTTGACCTGTGGAACGGATCTGAAGGTGTTCAAGCGGGGCTATCACGCGCGTATGATCGTGCCGCCGGCGGTCTTTGGCCATGAGTTGGCGGGGGTGATCAGCGAACTTGCGCCCGACGTGGCGGGGTGGGCGCTGAAAGATCGCGTCGTCGTGGCGAATTCCGCGCCCTGCGGCGAGTGCCCTTATTGCCGCAACGGGCAGGAGAATCTCTGCGACGACCTGTTGTTCCTCAATGGCGCTTACGCGGAATCGATTGTCGTGCCGGAGCGGTTGGTTCGGAAGAATCTATTACGGCTCAAGCCGGAGACGGCCTTCCGTGACGCGGTGTTGGTGGAGCCGCTGGCCTGCGTGGCCCAGGGGTTTGAGGATACCCAGCTCAAGGCCGGCCAACGGGTCCTGATCATCGGCGCGGGGCCGATCGGGCTTATGTTCACGGCGCTGGCGCGCCACGCCGGTTGCCTGGTCACGGTTGCCGGGCGGGGGCAAAAGCGGTTGGCGACCGCCGCGCGACTCGGGGCGGAGCGAATTATAGAGGCCCCGCCGCATTCGGACCTGCTCTCGTTGGCGCCGCCCGGATCGGTTTTTGATGTCGTCATCGAAGCGGTGGGCAAGCCCGAAACCTGGGAGGCGGCCGTTCGCCTGGTCCGCAAGGGCGGGAAAGTGAATTTCTTCGGTGGTTGTCCTTCGGGCACGAGCGTCCACCTCGACACGGGATTGCTGCACTATTCGAGCCTTACCTTGATGGCGAGTTTTCACCACACCCCGCGGACCATCCGCCGGGCCCTGGAGTTGATTGAGTCGGGCGTCATTCGCGCGCGCGATTTTGTGGACGGCGAATGCGCTTTGACCGATCTGCCCGAACTCTTCAAATCCATGGCGGCCGGAAATCGCGCCGTCAAGACGCTGGTTCGGGTGCGAGAGTGAGGGAAAATAAGGGCCGGTGGCGGCCAGTTTCGGGGTGGCACCGGCATTCTTAGCCGGGCCTTTTTTTCCGGCGCCGCCCGTGGCCGGGGTTAGTTCGGCTTGGCGGAACTCGCCCCCATGTGACGGTGGACAAAGAAGTAGTACATGCCGCCCAGCGCCAGCATGAAGCCGCCGAGCCAAAGGGAGATGCGATGGAGTTCTCCCTTCATGAGCTGCTCATCCTGGCCCATCTTGATGCCGACATAGCAGAGGACGCCGCACCAAATGCCCGAGCCCAGGAGCGTGTAGAGGGAGAATACCTTGTAGTTCATACGGACAATCCCGGCGGGGACGCCAATGAGGTGGCGAACGACCGGGAGGAGGCGCGAGATGAAGATCCCCATGGCGCCGTAATGCGCCGCCCAGCGCTCCGCCCCCTCGACCTTGCCGGAGGAGATCAGCGCAAAACGGCCGTAGCGCAGGACCAGCGGCCGCCCCGCGAGCCGGGCAAACCAATACATCAAGGTGGCCCCCACCCAGGAACCAACGGCGCCCGCCAGAATGATCCCGGTCAAACTGATGGGGATCTGGTGAGTATAAGCCAAGTGGGCGGCGGGAGGGATGACCACCTCGCTGGGCAAGGGGACGACGGAGCTTTCCATGGCCATCAGCAGCCCGATTAGCGCGGCGGGCTGGCCGGCCAAGGCGCCTTTGTACCACAGGACGAGGTTGTTTAGCATGTGGGACAAAGACATAGCCGAAGTCGGGGCGGGTGGAAAGCCGGTTTGTGGTTTGGCGCGGACAAGCCTGTCTCGGTATAAGACATGCGCGCGGGGAGCGGAGCCCACCAGGCACAAGGGCGGGGAGGACCTCTGGCGGCGTCCAGGAAGCTGGAGGCCGCGTTTGGACCGGCGTTTTAGGGAACCCGGCCGCTTCATTTTTTCAAGCAACGGCCAACGTGGCAACAGAATTGCTATGCATCAGGTGTTTGCTTGAGCATGAAATGAGCAATCCAACACAGTGAATACTGTCAATTCGAAGGCTGCTATGCCGGTGAGACCGTCAAACCGAAGCTTTGGGGCAACGCGCCGAGTCTCCGCCCGGAGGTTGGGGGAGACTGTGTCTTGGGTTCGCATCCGACGGCCTCTTCGGAGGCAATAAATGTATGGCCTTACCTTTCCTCAACAAAGAATCTCGAAAGAAACTCGACCAGGTGGTGGCGGTGGATTTGGGTGCGCGGAGCAGCAAAGCGGTTCATGTTCAACGCCGTGGCCGCGACTTCGTGTTGAGCGGTTACGCCATCCTCGAGGCACCGGCGGCGGAGAAGGCCGCCGCGCCGGATGCGGTGGTGGAGCACTTGAAAGCCTTGAGCCAGGGATTCCGTGCCAAGACTCGAGACGTCGTGCTGGCGTTGGGAGTAGCCGACGGGTTGGTGCGGTTGTTGGAGATTCCGCGCATGCCGATGGACGATTTTCGCTTGGTGCTCAAGCACAATTCCCGGGCCTTTTTGCAGCAGGATCTGACGGGCTATACCTTCGACTACCTTGAACTGGCCGCGGCTGCGGCACCCAAGGGGCCGGGGGCGGGCGCTCCCGGGGCGCCCAAACAACGAATTGTGCTGGCCGGGGCCAAACAACAACTGGTGACGGATCTGGCCAACGGCGCGCGGGCGGCCGGACTGGCCCTCGATTCGCTGGTGCCCGGGATCATTGGGCCGGTCAACGCATTCGAATTGGCCCATCCCGAAATCTTCCAAGAGGGGGTGGTGGTCCTGGTGGATATCGGGTTTCGTCACTCCTCGATTTGCCTGCTCCAAAAGGGTGAGTTGGTTTTGAATCGCGTCGTCGCTTTGGGCGGAGACCAACTGACCGTCGCTCTGAGCGAGTCGATGAGCATCGGTTACGCGGAAGCCGAGGGGTTGAAAATCGGCATGGCGCGCGAGGTCCAATTCGCTCTCGAATCGGTCCTGGTGCCGCTGGGGCAGGAGTTGCGCGCCTCCCTCGACTTTTTCGAGCACCAGCAGGACCAGCAGGTGACCGAGGTCTACCTCACGGGCGGTTCGGCTTACTCGGAAGTCCTGGTGCAGATCCTCCAGAACGTTCTGAGCGTCGAGTGCAAGAAATGGGACCCGACGCGCGGCCTGCAAAAAGAACTCCCGGCCGAGCAGGCGGCGGCTATCGAGGAAGTGAGTCCGCAGCTCGCCGTGGCTGTGGGCGCCGCTCTGGCCGCGCTGTAACGGCAAGGGTTTTGTTATGCCTATCCGTCTGAACTTATTGGCCGAGGCTCAAGAAGCCGAGGAGATGCGCCGCCGGGATCCGATCAAGCGGGCCGTGATCGCGGGGTTGGTGCTGGTTTCCCTGGTGCTCATGTGGTCCAGCTCGCTTCAATTGCGGATCATGCTGGCTCGAGGCGAGTCGGGTCGCACCGACGGGCGGATCAGCCAGCGCACCAATGATTACCGGTTGCTGCTTCAGAGCCAAGCCAAGGTCTCGCAGATCGCCGAACGGTTGGCGGCGCTCGAGCGCTTGAGCACCAATCGGTTCCTCAATGCGACCGTGCTCGATGCGTTGCAACGCGCCACCATCGATGACGTCCATTTGCTCCGGCTGAAGATCGACCAGAATTTCGCGAGTGTTGAGGCGCCTAAACCCCGCCCGGGCGCGGTGGCTGCTCCCGCCAAAGTGATCGAACGGATCGTCGTCACGCTCGACGCCAACGATTCTTCGCCCAATCCCGGCGACCAGATCAACAAATTCAAGGAGACGGTAGCCGCCAATCCCTACTTCCATGGGATGCTCGACGTTACCAATGCCATTACGCTAAAGAACCTCTCGGCGCCGCAGGTCTCCCTCGCGACGGGCAAGACCTGCGTCCTGTTCACGCTGGAGTGCCGCTTCCGGGAAAGAATACGATGAAACTGAGCAAGATTTCGAAGGAAAAACGCCAGCACCTGATGCTGATCGTCATCGTCACCGTCGGCATCCTGGCGGGATTGGGATACGGCTTGGTGAAGCCGCAATACCAAAGCCTGGATCGCATCGCCGCGGACAAAAAGGCCGCCGAACGCCAGTTGCAGACCATCCAGGACACCCTCAAACGCGCCCCGCAATTGGAGAATACCCTGCGCGAGGCCAAGGCTCGCCTGGCCGGGGTCAGTTCGGACTTGGCTTCGGGGGATCTCTATTCCTCACTCATCACGATGATTCGCAACTTCAAGATGAATAATTACCACGTCGACATCCCCCAGTTCGGGCAGCTTAGCGCGGAGACAGACGTTAATTGCCTGGCCGGGATTCCACTCAAGCAAGTCACCATGACCGTAAATGGAACGGCCCAATTCCAGGAATTTGGCCGGTTCCTGGCCGACTTTGAGAATCAATTCCCTCATACCCGCGTCGTGAATCTAGGTGTGGACGCCAATGCGGGCACGATTCCCGAACAACAGGAGACCATTTCTTTCCGGATGGAAATCATAACGCTCGTCAGTCCCAACGCACTATGAACTCTTCGTTTGGCCGAAACCGCCCGGCGTTCTTGCGGCGGTGGTTAGGTGTGGGTCGCGGCTTGCCTGTGGCCGCCGCCCTGATGGCTCCGGTTTGCTGCTTGCTGGCCGCGTCGTCGGAGATCAACCGCCCGGCGTCGCCCCCACCCGCGGCGCATTCCCCATCGAACGCCCCGGTTCGCGTCGAGGTCTCTATCCCTCGCTCCATCTTTGTGATCCCGAAGACCCCAGCCCAAGGCCGGGATCCCTTCTTCCCCAATTCCACTCGCTTGTTCGCAAGTAACGGGAACTCCACCAATCGCCCGGTCCAGGCTCCGATCAAATTTGCAGACTTATTCTATAAAGGCGTGTCTATGGCCGATGGCCGACCGTTGGCGATCATCAACACCCACACTTTCGCCGTCGGCGAGGAAGCGGATGTGGCCGCGGGAACGAAACGTATGCGCGTTCGCTGTCTCGAGATTTATCCGGAAAAGGTCGTCGTCGAAGTCAGCGGTCAGCAGCAGCCGCTGTATCTCCACAAGGGTTCGTAAGCTCGCGCTAGGTCGGTCGTGAGCAGTCGGTCCTTCCGAGCCGCCTCCCGGGTTGCCGGATATCCCTTCTCGTCCGCCGAAGGCCCGTCGCCCTCTCCACGGACCGTCGCTTTGCAACCTCGGCTCCGTCTCCCTCGCCCCGCGAGGAACGAGCGGGGCGAGGGGTCTTCCTTGCAGGTTCATGGTCCCCATGCAAATTTCGCAAAACAGGGAGGCTTTCCATGAAGCTCGGGATCGATGCGAGACCGGGAACCTCCTCCCCATGAAGCTGCCGATCGCTTGGAGATAGGAAACCTCCTCTCCCCCGTCGAGGCTTTCGGCCTCCACCCCGTCTTGTTCGAGCGCGTTGGGTTCGCGCGGGTCCGAGGTGGCGTTTGCTCGGGGCTGGACGAGTGGTCGTTTTGTCCTGGAGATGGACAAAATTACCGGCAGTTGGTCCGTTTTGAGCGCGCGAGTGTGAGTTGGAAGGATGCACGGCGGTTTGGCATCGCATTTGCTTTAGCGCCAGTGAATGAAATGCCGCGCCAATCCAACCCAATTGGGCGATCGCCAAAAGAATCAATGAGTATTATGAAAGTTCGAGCCAGCCTTCTGACAGTCGTTGGATTAACGGTCTTCAGCCTGGGGGCGCAAGCCCAGACTAATGCCGCACCCGAGCCCGCGCCGGCCGTCGCTCCATCGCTTTCCACCAATGCCGCGCCCGAGGTGTCGCCGGGCGCTGTCCCGGCCAACTCCACCAATGCCGCGCCCGAAGCCGCGCCGGAAACCGCCCCGGCGGTCTTCACCAATGCCGCAGCCGAAACCTTGGCGGTGGCCACCAACGACCGACCCCGCGTCGGCGCGCTTATCCCGCTTATCGTCATGGAAGACGTGGCGCTCAGCGAAGCGATCAAGAACCTGGCGCGGCAGGCCGGATTGAATTATATGCTGGATCCGAAAGTGGCCTATGGCCAACCGGGGCCGGACGGCAAAGTGACCGTGCAACCTTCGGTAACGTTGCGCTGGGAAAACGTGACGGCCGAGCAAGCCCTGGGAGCGCTTCTGGGGATCTACAACTTGCAAATGACTGCCGATCCAAAGACCACGATTGCGCGCATTACGCCCAAGGATCCGGCGGCGCCGCCGCCGCTGATCACCAAGATTATCCAACTCAAGTTCGCGGACACCACCAACATCATGGCCAACGTGCAGACGGCGCTGATCGACCCCAAGCGGAGCCATGTGTCCGCCGACTCGAGGACCAGCCAGTTGGTGGTCGTGGCCACGGAAGCGGAAGTGGCGCAAGTGGACAAGTTAATCGAGCGCCTGGACACGCCGACCAAACAAGTGCTGATCGAATCCCGGTTGGTGGAGACCTCCATCAACCCGACGACGAAGAAGGGCATTGATTGGTCAGGCACTTTGAATGCCCAGAATGTGACCGCAGGCAATAACCTGCAGGCGCCGACCGCCACCTCCCTCGGCAGCACCTTGGCTACCCCTCCCCGAATGTTGCTCGACACCGCCAAAGGCTTTAACCCGTCCACCGCGTTTATCAACGCCGACGGCCTCAGCGCCGTCCTGTCGTTTCTAAACACTTACGCGGATGCCAAGGTGTTGTCGTCCCCGCGCACGGTGACGTTGGACAACGAAATGGCGCACATTCAGGTTTCGCGCATGGTGCCCGTCTTTTCGGTCACCGCAGGCACGGCCAATACCACGGGCGGGTCGCAGGTCAGCTACACCAACCTGGGCGTGTTCCTCCGGGTCACTCCGCGCATTTCGGCCAACAATTTTGTTAACCTGAAGGTTCAGCCCGAGGTCTCGCGCGTCTTCGACACCGTCACGCGCACCGTGAACGGGACCACGACCCAGGCCGACGAATACGATATCCGGAAGCTGGAGACGCGGGTGCTCATTCCGAGCGGCAATACCTTGGTGCTGGGCGGCATGGTGCAGGACGACGTCACCCATACCTCTACAAAAGTGCCCCTGCTGGGCGATATCCCGGGAGTGGGCGTACTGTTTCGGAGCAATGCCAAGACCCGGCTCAAGACCAACCTGATCATCTTCGTCACGCCGACCATTGTTCAGCCTTCCGATTATCAGCCGACCACGACCGAATTTCTGAAATCCCCCGTGCCTACCACGGACTCATTGGACGGGGATTGGTCGGCTTTCGACAGTGGATTGCCGGCCGGAACCAAGATGTTGAATACGGACCTCAAGAAGGGGCCGGCTACCGCCGCCCCGAAGAGCCCCGCCGCGAGCGAAGATAACGACGATGCTCAAAAGTGAGCTCCTCCCTCGGGAGGCGATGACAGCCAAAGTCGGTGAAGCGCCCTGGCGGGCCCAAGCGTCGCCGGGGTTGATCGAGTTCGGTGATTTCCGGCTTAGGTCTTGGGCAAAACAGCCGATAAAACAAAAGTTGGAAGTCGGCTAGTCGGCCCAGAGGGGATTAACAAGCGGACGCGCGAACACGACGACCAGGGCCTCCGGTGGCGCCGAGAGCCGATGATCCACTGTATGAGACGCGCCAATCAAATTCTCGGCGGGCCGATTTATCTGGGGCTGCTGGTCCAGTGGTTCGCCCTGTGCTCGCCCTCGGTCTCAGAGGCGGAGGAACCGGTTCTGACCCGGCCCGGCCGGGTCGTCACCCATTATGCTCTAACCTCCGCCTTCACTGGGGAATACCCGGACCCGCGCGACTGGCTTTTGCTCGGCTCTAGAGACGACGGGCAGTCTTGGGAGGTGTTGGATACGCGGACCAACCAGATCTTTACGGAACGATCGCAGCGCAAGCTGTTCTCCTTGACCAATCGCACCGCGTATTCTACCTATCGGCTGGTGGTGACTAACACCAGTTGCGTCCAACTTGCCGAGCTGGAATTGATGGGGGAGATGACGGGCGCGGGGGCGGAGGCCGAGCTGCCTCTGGTGGCTTCCGCCTCGCGGGAACATCCACTGTTGGGGCCGGCGGACGACGCCTTCGACGGCAAACCGGCCACGCGCTGGTTGGACTTTGGCGCCGGTCAGGGCGCATGCTGGCTGCAATGCCAATACTCGGCGCGTCCCGAGTTGGTAGTCACCAATCTCAGCGGCTACCGCGTGCTGGCGCGCCGCTTGTCCGCTCGCAATCCGCTCGGTTCTCGATTGGCGGCCATTCAGTCCAATCTTACCGTCCAGGCTGCGGCGCCGGCGCATAAACTCAAGGGATACGCCCTCACGTCGGCCAACGACTTTCCGGGCCGCGACCCGAAGGATTGGCGGTTGCTTGGCTCCAACGACGGCGGCAAGACGTGGCGGACTTTGGACGCGCGCCGCAACCAGGTTTTCAATGGGCGACTCCAGCGTCGGTCCTTTTTGTTTCCGGCTCCGGTCGAATACTCCACCTACCGTCTGCAAGTGGACTCCGTTCGGCTTCCCAGCGGCGTCAACTCCGTTCAGTTGGCCGAGGTAGAGCCGCTGAGCGACAACAAGGGACATGCCTTCTCCATCGTCGTTACGGCGCAGGGCGATAATCTTCCCACGGAAACGGCCACCGCGGCTTTCGATGAAGACGCAACCACCAAGTGGCTGGATTTTGCCAACAACGATGCTAAGGCCCGCAGCAGTTGGATCCAGTGGCAATATATCCCGGCCGAAAAGTGGCCGGTTATTGATGGGCGCTGGCTGCAGGCCCTGCCGGCGGCGCCGATCTCGACGCCGAATTTGCGCCTGGACGGCGTGGTAGTCAGTTGGGACCCCAAGACCGCTACGCTGGGGTTTCTGGACGAAACCGAGTTTCAACTATTTAAGCTGGAACCGATGCCAAGCTCCGTGCGGGTGGGAGAACGCGCGCGGCTCAGCGGCCATCCGGAGATTGGATGGGAGTTTCCCGTCGTGAGTGAGGCTGAATTGGTCCGCTTGGGCGATCTGCCCCTCCTCCCCAAAGAAACCGCGGGACTCTCGGTCGGTACGGGTCCCGCCTTCTTCTCCGGGACCATCGAAGGGAGGGTGGTTTCCGTCTCCCGTGATCCCCCGCTAGCGGATCTCACGCTCAGGATGGGCGAGGGTCAAACCACGGTTACGGCGAGAGTCCTCGATTCCCAGCGCGCTCTTCCCGTCTTCACCCCGGGCGCTCGCGCTCAGGTTCGTGGCGTGATCCAAGCGATCTTTGACGAGCAAGGTCGGCGGATCGCGGGGACCCTCTGGGCGCCCGGTCCCGATTCCGTCCGCTTATTGGGAGGGGAGCCGCCGCCAGAGCCGGCGGCGTCGGCGCGGGCGTCCGACTGGTCCGTCCCGGCGAACTCGATTCGTGAAGTCTATGATCGGCTGGCTCAATCGCAGGGCAAGCAGTTTTCTGCTCAAGTCCGCGGGGTGATCACCTATATCGACTTGGGCTTGGGCAGCTTCTATCTCCAGGCCGGGACGGATGGGATCTTGGTCAATGGTTTGCTGGAGGCCGGTTTGGCGCCGGGGTTGGGGCAAGAGGGGCTCTATGTGGAACTGAATGGGGTCGTGACGACGAACCAGCCGGTGATTGAGGCCCGGGGGTTTGTCAAAGTAATTGGGCGAGGACGAATGCCGGAGCCGCGACCCGCCACGTGGGACTCGTTGCTCAGCGGCAAGGAAGAGGGGCGATGGGTACAGGCGCCGGGGGTGGTGAGTTCATGCGAGGAACATCTGCTGACCTTGGTCGTGCCCGGCGGGCGATTGGTGGTCTGGGTCAACGAGTTGGATCGAAGCGCGCACAACCGGCTCCTGGGTAGCACGGTGCGGGTCAATGGGGTCTGCGAATCGGTGCGCGATAATCGGAACCGGCGCCTCGGCGTCCGCTTATTGACCCCTTCGGAAGCGTGCATCGACATTGTGCGGGCAGCGCCCGCGGATCCCTTTAGCCTGCGGACGCGGCCATTGGGCGCCGTCATTGACATGGAGAGCGCGGGCAGCGGGGCGTCGAGGGGGCTTATCAAAACCGCGGGCGTGGTGACCCATTGGGAGCGCCGCCTGTTGTTTATTCAGGAGGGAGAGGCCGGCTTGCGGGTCTATCCCAGGGACGAGGAAGCGGTCGAGCCCGGCGACCGGGTCGAAGTCGTGGGCCTTTTGGAGCCGGATGGCTTTTCGCCCAAGCTGGCGCGGGCCCTCGTGAGGAAGACGGGGCGCAGCCCGCTGCCGCGCCCCACGCCGATTAATCTCCTGGACCCCGATCTGAGCGACCAGGACGCCACGCGCGTAACGTTCGAGGCGGTGTTCCTGGGGGGGGCCGTGAAGGAGTCTCTCCAGGTGCTCGATTTCCAGGACCCGGCGGGCACCCGGCAGTTTTCGGCCTTCCTGCCCAAGGGGTCCGAGGCGGGCGCGCGTTGGGCGGCCGGCAGCCGGGTGCGCCTGCAAGGCGTTTTCAAGGCCGAGACCGAGGCCTTGCCCGACGTCGGTAAAGTGCAGGCCTCTTTCCAGATGTACCTCAACTCGCCGCAAGACGTGGAGGTGCTGGAGCGGCCCGCCTGGTGGAGCGCGCGCCACACCCTGTTTGCGATCGGCGGCCTCGGGGCGGTGCTGCTGCTTTCCCTGGCGTGGGCCGCCTCGCTTGGCAACCAGGTGCGGCGGCAGACGGAAGCGTTGCGGGAAAAGGTGTTGGAACAGAAACGCACCGCGGCCGCGTTGCGGGATTCCGAGGGTTTTCTTCGCTCGCTGATGGAGAAATTGCCCATGAATATCGTGCGCAAGGACCTCCAAGGGCGGTTGACTTTCGCCAATGAGCGCTTCTGCCGCACCGTGGGCAAACCCCTGGCCGAGATCCTGGGCAAGACCGATGCGGACTTCTATGCCGCCGAGCTCGCGGCCAAGTACCGACAGGATGACGAGGCGGTGATCCGCACGGGAAAGACGCTCGAGGCGGTTGAGGAAAACCGCGATGCGGATGGAAAGAGAACCTTCGTGCATGTCGTCAAGACGCCGGTTTATGATGCCGAAAACCAGGCGCTGGGGTTGCAAATTATTTTCTGGGACGTGACGGAGCGCAAGGAGACGGAAGCCCGTTTGGAGGCCGCGAACCGGGATCTCCACGAGATCTCGCGCCATGCGGGCATGGCCGAGGTCGCCACCGGCGTGCTGCACAATGTAGGCAACGTGCTCAATAGCGTGAATGTTTCGGCCACCCTGGCCACGGAGAACCTCAGAAGATCGAAGGTGGCTAATGTAAGCAAGACCGCCGAATTGTTACGCGAGCACCAGGCCGACCTGGCGGCTTTTCTGACCGAAGACCCGCGCGGCCAAAAGGTGATTAACTATTTGGGCCAGTTGGGCGATTTGTTGGCGGCCGAGCAAGCCTCGGTGGCAGGGGAACTCGGGGAGCTGAACCGGCACATCGACCACATCAAGGAAATCGTGGCGATGCAGCAGCATTACGCCAAATTCGCCGGCGTGTCGGAGGTGGTCAAAGTCACCGACCTGGTCGAGGACGCCCTCTTGCTCAACGCGGGCGCCCTGTCGCGGCACGATATTCGACTGACCCGGGATTACGCTCCGGAACCGATCCTCATCACCGTCGAAAAGCACAAGGTGCTGCAAATCCTGATCAACTTGATCCGTAATGCCAAGTACGCCTGCGACGAGTCCGGACGGACGGAGAAGCGGATGACGGTGAGCGTGGCGCGCGACGCGGCGAGCGTCCGGATCTCGGTGGCGGACAACGGCGTGGGAATTTCCGCGGAAAACGTGCAGCGGCTCTTTACGTATGGTTTCACGACGCGCAAGGACGGACACGGCTTTGGGCTGCACAGCGGGGCGATCGCCGCCAAGGAGATGGACGGCGCCCTCCTGGTCCAGAGCGAAGGCCCCGGTCGGGGCGCGACTTTCACCCTCCAATTGCCGATGCCCGCCCAGACCTGAACCATTCACAGCTTATGGTTGAACCTGTTGCCCACCGCCGGATTCTGGTGATCGACGATAACCGCGCGATTCACGAGGATTTTCGGAAGATCCTCTGCCCGCAGAACGATCGCCGGGGCGCGGTCGAGAGCGTGGAAGCCGCGCTGTTTGGCGAGGAGTCGTCCAGCCCCGCCGGCCCCTCATTCGAAATGGCATCGGCCTACCAAGGGCAGGACGGTCTGGCGCTGCTGCGCCAGGGGGTCGCCGCGGGCGCCCCGTTCGCCTTGGCGTTCGTGGACGTGCGCATGCCCCCCGGATGGGATGGCGTGGAAACCACCCTCCGCCTCTGGGAGGTCGACCCGGATTTGCAGGTGGTGATCTGCACGGCTTATTCCGATTACTCCTGGGAGCAGATGGCTCGGCGGTTCGGCCCCACGGACCGGTTAGTGATTCTGAAAAAGCCCTTTGACGTGGCGGAAGTGCTGCAGTTGGCGAATGCCCTGACGGAGAAATGGCGGAGCGCGCGCGCCGCCCAGCAGCGCTTGGCGGATCTCGAAGGCCTGGTCCGCGAGCGTACCCGCGACCTGGCGACGGCTCACGCCGAATTGGACGCGGCCAACCAACGCGTCAGCCAGTTATCCGCGGCCGCTCCCGACCCCAAGCGGGAATAGGGGGGACGCCAGGAAGCCGCGGCGCGCTCAGGAGCGCCCGTCTTTCCCTTGCAAGTAAGCGGCGTAGTTGCGAGAGATCGGTCGCTGTCCCCAACCGCGGGCCGAGCGCTCCAAGGCGCCCATCAAGGCCTCGAACTCCGCCCCGCTCATAGGGTGGGTGGCCAGGAGCAGGGCCGCCGCCTGCCAGACGAAATCATGGATCCGGTTGAGTCGGCGGCCATCCGGCCGCCGCCGGAGCATCGAGAAAACCTCCTCCATCTCCTGGTCCGTTCGATCCCCCAACGATTGAAACAGCGTGATGATATGTTTTTCAATGAAGAAAAAATAGGGAACATACCGTTCTGGGTAATGGTCCATGTCCGCGGGCGCCGGGCGCTCGCCGCGGAACAACTGGGCCAGAGGCGGCGCCGTCCATTCCATAAGTTTCTCGTGGTCGGAGATCAAGAGCAGGTTTCGGTCGATGATCCGGATGCCTCCTTGGTTGTCGCGGAGCAGGACCAGCGCCAGATGGGCGGGATTCAGTTGCTGGGCCTCGACCGCTTCCCGGAGGGGCGCGTTCAACTCGACCGGAAATCCTATAGGATCGGGTTTCATCGCCGCGGGCGAGAAGGCCTCCGGGGGAGCCGCCTCGCCTCGCAGGAGGCTCGCGGCCGCTTCCAGGCAAACCCTTTCCTCGTCCCCTTTTTGCTCGAAGAGCCACTGGAGGAAGGTCCGGGCCTTAGCCGTGGCGGCGGTTTCAGCCGGGGCCAGCAACTGTTCCCTGAAAGCGCCGATGGATCCGCGCAATGTATGGATCAGCTTCAGGGCCGCGTCTTGCTGGAGGTCTTCGGTGAAAGCTTTGCCGCCCTCGAGGAAGGCCTCCAGCAACAGGATCGCTTGCGTTGCCATGCCCGCCGGATCTCCCGCCTGGTACGCCGCCCGCAGCAGGAAGAACCGCGGTTCGATCAGCTTCGGATCCACCTCCAGCGCTTGTTTATAGCGCTGCGACGCCTCCGCCTCCCGGCCGCACCGGCGCAACACATCGCCGAGCAACAGGTGGAGCGAGGTGTCCTGAGGGGATTTCTCGATCCGCTTGAGCAGAACCTCCTCCGCCAGGGCGGGCGTCTGGAGGAAAGTGTCCTCAACCACCAACTTGTAGTCCAGCGTCAGTCCGGGAACCGGCTGACCCCGTCCCAAGGCTCGGAGCTGATCGAGCAAAGGCGCGGGATCCACCACCTCCCAAGGTCCCGGACCGCCGCATTTCCGGCAATGAAAGTAGGCGCTGAAAGAAATATAATCCAGCGTGGGTTGGCCTTGGCTGTCCATATCCAAACTCACCGTGCCGACGGGATAAACCCCCGGTTCGCCGCACCGGCCACACACCAATTCCAAGTCCTGCGACAACGGAGACAATTCGTCCATGATATTAAATTCTACGCGCAAGTCGCGTTTGGCCTTGCGGCCGGATTTGTTTTTGGGCGGTCGGCTAGTACCACCGCCCTTGGGCAAGCTACCCGCTGCCGGACCAACCCGCAATGCCGGACCCGCGCCGGAGGAGAAGCGACAAAGCGATTTTGGCCATTTGACGGAAGCGCCTTCTGGGTTTAAATTGGAACCGTAGTAACCATGATGATCATCGCGAACAAGCCCGACCGAGTACTGATTGATTTTTGCCAAGGAGCCCGGCGGCGCAAGCGCGGTGGGACCAGGTGCTTTACGGCCTAGGCAGCTAGTTCATGCCCCGGCTGAACAATGCCGTTCCGTGCGATGCGGAACGGCTTTTTTATTGAAAAGCCCAAGTTTTCGTGATGTCTGCTTTGGCAGGCGGTTTCGGGTGCGATGACTTGAGGACCGGGGCGGCAAGAACGATCAACGTTTTCGTAGGATACAATTAACGGCCAGATACGCGGCCAGAAAGACAAATGCTCCCAAGACTCCACCGGGAACACCGGCCAACAGCAAGTAAGACAGCGGTTCGCCCCAAGCGGCACTTTCCCCACCGCCGCCGTGATAGGCCCATCCCAGTCTTCGAAATAGCACATGCCAGGGATGCGGTGAGCATTGGGAAATCATCACTAGCGCGCCGCAAACAAAGCCTGCGCACGCCGCCAGCCAGCCCAGAATGACGTGCCTACGCATTTTGTGAAATAGGCACGTTGTGCTTCCACGACGACGCGCCGAGGCAAACGCCCTGCGCCGCCAGCGAGGCAGCCCGGTCCGCCAGGCCTTGCCGGTTGAAGTTCACGGCTTCCGGCCCTCATCGACCTCGTAGTAGTCGAAGAACGTGACGATGTCCGTGCGGTGAGCCAAGCCGCTCGAAGCCTTGTAAGCCTCCAGTTCCTGGGTCGAGCCGTCGTCCTCGTCGCGCCAGCCGCGCTTGAGCATGAACTTGTTCCAGATGAGCACCTGCTCGTCGTTGGGGCGGGTTCCGTTTGCAAAGCACCAAGCCAGGATTTCGTCGTCGGCGCCGCCCTCCAGGACGCGGCCGCGCAGGGCCGCGTATTCGACGCCCACGAATCGGCAGCACCGGCCATCGAAGGCGGAGCCGAGGTTGGCGTGGTAGTCGGCGCGTAATACGCCCGCGCCGTGAAGCCGGATTTTGTGGAGCATCCGGGCGAAATAGACTATGCCGCCAGTCCGGTCGAAGACGCTGCGCGGCACTGAGGTTAGAACTGGCGCTTGCATGGTGCTGGTGGAAGGTAAGCCGCTGCCGGTCCCGCGCAAGTGAATTTCGGCGACCGGGGACCACGTAAACCGGCTGGCGCTCCGCCCACTCCTGGCCCGGCCTTTGCCCAAGCAGGGACCGTCCGAGATGGCCAGCCGCCACGCTGAGTGCCGGGCACGACAAGGCTGGAATCTCCATGAAACCAGTTGACAGCAAATCGATTTGAAACTATCATGGTTACAGATTGACCGTATGGTAAACTGCCGTTTTACAGTCGCGATTCATGTCTTGTGCCTGCTCGCTGCACAGCAGCCGCAGCCGCTGACTTCTGAGTTTATCGCGGGAAGCGTCAATACGAATCCGGTTGTCATACGCAGGATACTGGCCACGCTGCGCAAAGCAGGGATGGTGAAATCGCAACCAGGAGTCAGCGGCGGCTGGGAATTGGTTGCCAAGCCATCGGCCATTACGTTGGCGCAGGTCTATCAGCTCATCCGGCCCGGCACGGTATTCGCGCTGCACAGCAAGCACCCCAACCCGCGCTGTCCTGTTGGAAAGAACATCCAGCAGGGGCTGCTGGCGCATTACCAAAAAGCCCAGGCGGCGATGGAGCGGGAACTGGGTCAGAGCACGATTGCGGAAGTTCTCGAGGATGTTGTGGCGGCTGGCATCTGACCTCATTTTTTTGGCTGAAATTGTAACTCTTACACATACGAATCAATCAACGACTCGAATCAGTCATCAACAAAACACATACGAAGAATCGAATAATATGAAGACAATACTCACGACGGGCGCTACCGGAAACCTCGGTCGCGCAGTGCTAACAGCACTATCAACCAAGGGCTTCAAGGTGAAGGCTACCGCACGGAACCTGGCTAAGGCGGCATTCCCCGCAGGGGTGGACGCGGTCAGATTTGACCATCAAGACCCAGCAACCTTCGACCCAGCGATTCAGGGCGTCGATGGTCTTTTCCTCCTAGCCCCGCCCCTGGACCCTGACGCGCCCAATAAGTTGAACCCGGTAATCGATAGGGCCAAGGCGCTGGGTGTCCGGCGCGTCGTCTTTAACTCGGTATTCGGCGTGGATGCCGTGGAACAGGCACCGCTGCGCCGCATCGAACGGCACCTGATGGACTCCGGCCTGGACTACACCATCCTGCGGCCCAACTTCTTCATGGAAAACTTTTCCACCGGCTTCCTGGCGCCGACGGTAAAGCAAGGCGGCGTTTTCCTGGCGGCTGGTGATGGCAAGACCAGCTTCATTTCGGTCGCCGACATTGCGGAGGTTGTGGCGAGCACGTTCCAGAACGGTTTGTCCGGGAAGGAATACAATCTGACCGGCCCCGAAGCTCTGGACCACGCGACAGCAACGAGCATCCTGTCCAAGGTCATCGGGAGAGCAATCACCTACCATCCGCTGACCGGGGAGGCGATGTCTAAGCGTATGCGCGACAACGGCCTGCCGGAAAGCGCAGTCCAATACATCGGCGTCCTCTACCGCGTTGTCAGGACGGGTTGCGCGGCGGCAGTAACTCAGGATGTCGAAACGGTTACCGGCAGACGCCCCCGCACCTTCGAAGCCTTCGCCCGCGAGAACGCCACGGCGTGGCGGTGAGGCTACAGGCATGGATGTGCTGCGCGTTCGATAGGGAGCAGTGGCGGCGTTGACCCTCTAAAACCCGCCAGCGTTCCATTCACCGGCCACTTGGGCCAGGAAGGCGCTCCACCCGCTCTCGTCCTGGCCCAGGCCGATTTGCGGCCCAGCTTCGGGCCGTAGAGTCCTACCCATCGAAGACAACGGCCCGAGGGACCACGCCATTTATCCTCAAGGCTCGTCAGGTTCAGGTGTATGCGCGATGGCGGTGGTGACAGCCGGGCAGATTCTTTATGAGCAGGGCGGGGAGTACATGCTGACGGTCAAAAAGAACCAAAAAGGCCTTTTCGAAACGCTGGAGACGCTGTTTACCGAACAGCGTTTTTCCCCCTCAACCCACTCCGCACACCCACGTCATGACCCGAGAGCGCAACCGGGGCCGACGCGAAATCCGAGTGCTGGATTGTCGGGATGCCAGCCCTCAGCAGGTGGGCTTTCCCGGAGTTCAGAGCATCGCCCGGCTGCGGCGCCGGGTTCGACGCAAGGGTAAAAAGACCACCGATATCGTTTATCTTATTAGCAGCCTTACCCTGGAAGAATTGGATGCGAGCGGCTTTCTCAAACTCAAGCGGGGCTACTGGGTCATCGAGTGCCGCCTGCATCACGCTCTGGACGTCACACTGGGTGAAGATCACAGCCGGGTCCATAACTCCAAGGCGGCCTTTGCACTGAGCATGTTCCGCCGGGCGGCGGTCAGTTTCGCGCAAGCTTGGCTGGAGGAATGCCGCAAGATCAACCCTCACAGCCGGGCCACCACCCGCAAGTTCCAAAAACGATTCCTCCACCGCAATGGCGGCCCTGAGCGCTTGCGCGCGCTCATCTTTTGTAAATCCCCCGTTTCCTGGCGCTTACCAAAATGAAAAGGTGCGTCCTACACAGCAGGTGCTCAAGTTTGATGTGGCTTGCAATATATTCGCGCATAGTGTGGGTTGCGTGGCCAGATGCTCCTAGCGTTGGATTGGCAATTCCCGTCCAGGGCTGGCCAAGGCGCTCCGGGTGTTTGGCTCACGGTCTTGCTCCTTAGTCCAGGTGCTGCTGTTCGTTCCGTAATTCGTGGAGTCGAGAATCTGCTGAGCGGCGAAATTAGCATTGTTCCATCTGCCCGGAGTTTCCCACCGCGAAGAAGACAAGCAGAGCGCATCTGGACACCACACTTCCCTCTGGCCGGGCGGGACAATCCTTACTCCACAGAGCTGCTTTACGCGCCACATCAAGGTGTGAACCTGTTTCATGAATCCGCTTTGCGCCACGCTCCAAAGGGTTCCAACTCGCTTGGGTAGCGCACCCGGTTCGAGCAGAACGAAAAAATCAACGCTTTGGCCGGGACTTAGCTCCTCGTTCTGAAGCACACGACGATAATCGAGGGGTTTTGGAGAGGCGGAAACGTCAAAAAACCAATACTCGCCCTCCGTGACCGTCCGGGTTGTTTGGTTGTAAACTGGGAGTGTGCGAATCGCAGGCGATGAGTTGCTCCAGGAGCCGCTGAACGTTTCTTGGCTGCAAAGAACAGGACCCAGATGAGTCTCCTCGGCAAGATACCAGCTGGTGGGGCGAGTGCCGTTGCTGGACGTTTTTTGGCTGCGAAGCACCGGACCCCCATGAGTCGGCTCGGCAAGATACCGGATGGTGTGGCCAGTGCCGTTGGTGAGTCGGAGCACGGCGGCGTTTTGCAATCCTCTGTATTCCACGAACGTCAGCGATACTTTCGGGCGAGCGGGAACCTGTGAAACGAGCAACGTGGCTCCGGCCAACAAGAGTGCAAGACCGACCATCGCAACAAGGGGCCTTTTCATAGGTAACCCTTCGAGATGATGCTCGGAATGCCGATTATCCCAACGGCAACCAGCCAGGCTGTTCCGCCCAGTCTCCAGACGCTTTGAGGCACCCCGTGGGCCAGGAATACCAGCCAAATCACCACCATGCCCAGGATGGCTCCGTAGTGAAACGCCGCATAAACCGATTCCCTGAAGGTCTGGCTCATCGGGTCAGGAGGGTCTGTCGTCGTGCTCCAATCTCTTGCCCATGCTCACGGTATCGTCCACCGCATAGCCGAGACGCCGATAAAACTCGATGACGCCGTGGTTGGAAGTCCGAACCTGCAAATTGACCTTCGGGCAGCCTGCGGCCCGGAGCAACCGCTCCGCCTCCGTGACGATGGCTCGCGCCCGGCCGCGCCGCAGACGTTCAGCATTGAACAGTTAGGTCATGGCGGCGGCGAGCGCAGTGACCGCGCTAAGGCTCCTGGAGCTTCCTTTCCAGCCCGGAGCGTTCATCTTCGCTGAGGCAGGTTCCAATGTAGCCGCAGTCGAGGCAAGCCACATCGGACGTTTGGAAACCGAGGAACATGGGCTTGCCTCTTGGGCGGAAAAGACTGTCGCTCGCGTCCAGGATACCCGTCGCCTTTGTTTGCCCGAGCACCATCCGCGACCCCCGACAGCTCGGGCAGAGTAGTTTTGTGGAAATGTTCATAGCGTAGCTTAACCCTTATTCAGCTATCGATCCGGACGTATTCTGGGCCATCGAGATTTCGGACGCAATCCCGTATTCCGTGCCTCCAACGGCCAAGTCTCATCGGCACCCTCTCTCAAGGCAAAACTCCCAACTCGTCCAGGTAGTTGTGGCGCGCAGTGGGCATCGCCGCCCGCCCGGCACAATGCCATATATCCGGGCTGCGATTGAATACGTAGCAGCAACTCATCATCGAAACCACCATGAAGTCGATGCTCGCCTGGCTCCTGGTTCTCAACCTCCTGTTTGTTGGCGTGGCGGCCCGCGCCCTCGAACCGGCCAACCCGCATGCCAGCGCCAAGGCTAGGGCTATCCTGAACTACTTCGGGAGTCTGAGCGTCCGCACGGAGAAGCGCCTGGTATCGGGGCAATTCACCGGCTTTGGTCGCGGCGCGACCCTGCGTCTGATGGACGAGATTCACGACCACACCAGCCAGTGGCCAGTACTCGTGGGGACAGATTATGCCGATTTCGAGCACGGCAGCCTCACCTTCAAAGCGCCGAACCGGGCGGCCGTCCATTATTGGAACCAGGGCGGCTTGGTCACCATCAGCGCCCACCTCTACAACCCCGCCAACCCCAAGGGTGGGGGCCTGCGGGACCAGGGCGTTGACCTGAACGCGCTGCTCGCGCCGGACACCGACACGCATGCCCGGTGGATGCAGGAACTGGACCTAATTGCCGCCGGTTTACAGGAGCTTAAAGACGCCGGTGTCGTGGTGCTGTGGCGGCCTTTCCACGAGATGAACGGCGACTGGTTCTGGTGGGGCGCGAAGGACCCGGACACCTTCATCAAGATCTGGCGGCAGATGTTCGATTACCTCAGCCAGACCAAAGGGCTGGACAACCTGCTTTGGGTTTACAGCCCCAATCATGGGAGCAAGACCGCCGCCTACTACGCGGGCGACCATTACGTGGACCTGGTCGGCTTGGATGCTTACACGGACTTTGTTGATAATGACCATATTAAGGGCTACGCCGAGGCGGCCAAGATCGAGAAGCCCTTTGGGTTCACCGAGTATGGCCCGCATGGTCCGCAGAACCCGCTCGGCGATTACGATTACCGGCGTTTCCTTGAAGGCGTGAAGAAGGACTTTCCCAAGGCGGTGTTCTTCATGAGTTGGGATGGGAAGTGGAGCTTGGCCAGGAACAATAACGTCAAGGAGTTGCTGGCTGACTCCTGGATTGTCAACCGCGGCGACCTTCCTGCCGGTTTGGTTGGGAAGGGCGACTGAACTCAAAAAGCCGGAAGAGGTCGTAGGCGAAGGCGGCCGCCAAACCGGCCGCGCTGCCCGCCACCAGTCCGCGCCATGAGCGCTGGCTGCCGATGGCGCGGTCGACCAGCGCCGGCAACGCGCCGAAGAACGTAAACGCGCGCATCGAGCACAGGCCGTAAAACTGGACGAACAGGCTCAGGATGGAGGTCGAGGCCAGGGCGAAGATCGCCAGACGGTGTTCGGGCGCCCAGAAGTCTCAGGATTCCTGATCCCGCCGCACAGAAACTCGCAGACCTGGAAAGCCGGGGGACCTCTCCGGACGGACGATCCCGCTCCCTCTCCCTCGGGAGAGGGCTGGGGTGAGGGGAATCGCGGTGTCACCTGATTTCCACGGTTTCAGGAGTCCTGAGTCTTTTCCAGGGTTGCCGGACTCGATCTCGTTCATTAGCGGCTTAAACTCGCTGGCCATGCCTAGGGTCTCTTTCGCATCTGCCCAGGCCGATGGCAAATGATAACCTGGCGCGCAAGGGCCGAGGCGTGGCGGCTAAGATGTCGGTCGGACGGCTTCTCGAACCGCGGAGGCTTGGCCAGCTCCGGCGGCTTGCGGCTCCAGGCGGGGCCTCGGCGCAAGGCCTTACGGAATCTCTGCCGCGTGACGAATGCCGGGATCGTCGCCATTAACCCGGTGGCGCCTGGAGGGGCGGAGGATTTCTCAATTCATGAGCGTTGGAGCCTGGGTGTACCCTTTGGAGAGGTAGGTGTTTTTCAGGTCGGTAATAACCTGACTCATCGTCTTCCCCGCGGCATTTGCAGACTGGGTGTCCTTGGCGTCGAAGGTTAGGGAAACGATGCTATCGCTAACCACTTGATTAGGGGAGCCGCGTGACACGGCCAGGTATTTGCCCGAGGCGCTTCGGGGGGCCGAGAACGCCCGGTTGGTGGCGCTCAAATAAAGGCCCGCGTTCTGACCGTAAAAAAGCACGGAGGCTTGGAGCATGGTGTTCGTCCCTTGGAAAACGCCGCTCAGAATAGTATAGCTTTTGCCGCCAGTCGCTTCCGCCGAATAGACGTAAGCGGTCGGCGCCTCCACCTCGAAATACCTCATACCGCCAATTGCCCGGCCAGCGATCGAGACCCACTCCCTCGAGACCGGATCAAATACCAGGTATCCCGTGGCGCTAAAGCTCCCGCTGGCGCCGTCGCCGATCTGCTTGCCCGATTGGTGGGTTTTGTAGATGATGACGTCTCCCTGGGCGAGCATCGCGTAGAGGAGCAGCGTCAATACGCTTACGGATTTCAAGTGCTTTTTCATGTTCGGATTCCCCTTGGCGACCGAGAGAATGCGAGGTTTTGCCGTCACCCCGGTTTTCGCGCCGCGAGGGCGCGAGAAAAGAGATGATCACTCATACCCCATTTCTCAGTCGTTAGCTGGACGTTACTTGCTACTCATCTCGCATCCATGCCGGACGCGGGGACAGATCGCGCCGAAATCTTCCCATTCTGTCGCCGTCCCATCTCCCGCGCCCAACCTCGCCCGGATGTCAGCCGAACCCCATCCCCTCCGGCACGGCGCTATTTCTTCACATGCCCTGAAACCAGCTTGGTCATCTCGAACATGCTGACCTGACCCTTGCCGTTGAAAACCGCTTTCAGATTCTCGTCGGCATTGATGAGCGTCTTGTTCTTGGCATCCTGCAACCCGTTCTGGCGGATGTAAGCCCAGAGCTTTTTCGTCAACTCGGTCCGTGAAAGGGGGTCGCCGCCAATCACTTTGGCGAGCGCATCGTCAGGAGTAACCGGTTTCATGAATGCCGCCGACGGTGTTCTTTTTGGGTCTTTTGGTGTTGTAGCCATGCCTTCATCTGCGCCTTTGGGCCTAAAAAGGCAAGCTCAATCCGGGTTTGCGACTCCATCGAAAATCGGCTTTTCACCTCCCGCGCCTGGCGGCCTTTCTCCGGAACCGCCGCATTCCCCACCGCCGCCTCGCGCCGGAACTGCGAAATCCACTCCTCGGCGGCGAATCGATCATCCTTTGAACCGCCCTTAAGTTCCATTTTCGCCTCCAGGAATTTGATCAGCCCGGCTTCATCCCAGAACGCGACGATCTCCGCCTCGTCTTTCCGTTCCAAGATGGATCACAACATCCTCCGCCCCTTCAACCCTCGACGACAAAACGCCCCGGCGGCTGCTGCGACTTGGTCCTTGAGCCTGTGCCTTTCTTAAGCATGTGGTGCCAGCGGGTCAGTCGCCGACCGATACCTCGAATCAAGGGTTCGCCTGGGCCCAGCCTGAACGCCTCCGGGGGTTGCCCTCAGCCTTCCGGGGGCGCGTGGGCCAATGGGCTTGGCGTCCGGGGCATCCGAACGCCCGCTCCTGGGAACGGACAATATCAGATTATCGTGAGTAAAATGATCAGAATTCAAAATCACTCGTGCCATGCCTACTGTCGCCACCGCCCGAAGCCCGTGGTAGCGGGCATCGACGGTGCGATCATTGGAACGGGCCGGCCAGGAGAGTGTCGAGTGGACTACGCACGCTTAAGGCCTCGGCGTGGAAGTAACCCATGGTCGTCTCCAGGCGGGAGCGGTCCACGGCTTGCTGGATGGCACGGGGGTTGGAACCCTGTTGAAGACAATGGGTTGCATAGCCGTGGCGAAGTTCGTGAGGAAGAACGGAGATGCCGAGCTTGCGCCGAGCGTGTTTGACGGCACGTTACACGTTGATCTCGTGCATTCTATAGCGCACCAGCGTGTCGGTGTAAGGATTCCGGCACGGCGCGTGGGCCGGGAAAAGCCAGGCCCACCCCCAACTAAACTGGTATTCCGGACACTTCTTCGCCAGCAGGTGAGGCAGCAAAAGCGGCATACCATCTTGCTTATCCTGCGTTCAGATGACCCGGGCGTGTTGGATCTGCGCAGCCACCTCGGGCAGCAACGTCGTGGGCCAAGCCACCAGTCGGTCTTTCCCGCCTTTTGCACCACGAATACTGAGGGTGCGCTGTTCGAGGCTTGCATCCTTGATGCGCAGGTTCAGGGGGTCACTGACCCTGAGCCCACAACCATAAAGCATGCGAGCGATCAGATTGGTCGGGTAACCGCCTTCATTGTGGATAGTCTGCAAAAGCGCTTGGGTTTCCGCCACCGTGGGGGCATGGCGCTCATGAACCGGTCGTTTGGCCCGCAAGGCGTCAATATTGGCGAGTGGGTGTCGAAGCACCTCCTTGTAAAAGTAAAGGAGAGCGTTGAGGGCCTGGCTCTGGGTGCTGGCGGCTACGTGTTGGCAGGTCGCCAAGACCGTGAGGAACTGCTCCACCTTTTTCTCGCTGGAGAGGATTGCCGGTATGTTGCGCAGCGCAAGGACGTAGCGCCGGAGCCAAAACAGATAGGTCTCTTCCGTGGCTAGAGCCTTGCGCTGGCGGCGAAGGGTATGGCGGGTGTATTCGATTGCCTGTTCGGTTTTCATGGTTTGATGGGAGAATTCTAGCCTGGGCCATTGGACAAAGGCGGTCCAAGTCGTCAGGAAAATAAGGAAGAATAATCTTTTTTAGCTTGGATCACCGAACCAGCCAGGCTATACTGATCACAGTTCGGGTTGATTATGAGGCACTTACAACTAGACTGGGGTGCGGATTTCCGGCAACGGAACAACGAACAGGAATGGTGGCGCTAAATGCTCAAGTGCCTGGAGTTAAAGAGGATACCCAAGTTGGGCCGGAGAGATCACCGGAAGTGGAACACCGAACCGCTGGTTCGTTTAATAAATTGTTTGGTTATGAAATGACTCCGGCGCCCTCATACCTGCGGAACACTGAAGCGGTCGTGAAGGCCTTCGGGTATTGGCCGAGCTTTCATGACGCGACGGTTTTTGGTTTTCATTATGTCCGAGGAGGCAACGGCGCGGTCGAGTTCACACTGCACGGCTGGGATATGACTCCTGAGGTTGATGAGCGAGGGTATTTCAAACGAATCAAGCACCACCTGGTCAGATTCGCGTTTCGCGAGATCACTGATGCCGACCTGGAACGGTTCACGTCCATGGGAAATATTCTTTTTAAACTGGGATTTTCCACGCCCGAGGAGTTCGAAGCTAGTGCTTACTTGCAATGATAGACGATATATTGTATAGTTCGGCGCATGGCAAGACATGCGCCCACAATCAATTGTGGTCCGGAAGATCGGCAAGA
>Ga0316217_10001657_pt1 | contig 28359 bp, 32 predicted proteins | sample 1anoAmetaG_FD_203633 | JGI IMG/M metagenome (GOLD analysis project Ga0316217, IMG submission 203633) | Freshwater microbial communities from Trout Bog Lake, Wisconsin, USA - 1anoA | ecosystem: Environmental > Aquatic > Freshwater > Lake > Hypolimnion/Profundal zone | place: USA: Wisconsin... | reverse complement strand
CGAACAATTCAAATGGATCGAATGATACGCAGCAATCGGTTGCAGCGGATACGCATACTACGCCTCAAACTCAAGACTCTGCGCCAATTCCAGACGTCAACCAAGACGAAGCGCTGACATCCGCCGTGCATATGATGCAAGATCACACCGACCGAGCAAATTATTATAAGGACCAAGGAACTAGCGCTGCCACAAACAGCGATCAAGCACAGGATCAATCAGACGAGTATGTCAAAGACCTTCAGAAGTTCGCGAATAAACTCTTAGACGAGGCCGAGCATCGAGAACAAAAAAATAAGCTCGTCTGATCATTCTTCAGTTTGGGCGTTTTAAGCCGATAAGAATCAAGCCCTCTCCTTCACATATTCGCCCGGCGCATCCCCTAACGTCTTAAAGCGCCCGCCCGGTTTGCGCGCTTTGACCTTTTCCGGTGCCTGCGTGACAATCCAATCCAGCCAATGCGGCCACCAGGAACCTGGAGTCTCTTTCGCGTTAGCGACCCATTCTTCAAACGCACCTACAGGGGGACCGCCCGTCCAAAACTGGTATTTCGGCTTATCAGCCGGATTGATCACGCCTGCGATATGGCCCGATCCGCCCATCACATAAGTAACATTATTGCCAAAATATTTCGAGCCGACAAACACCGATTTGGCCGGTGCGATATGGTCTTCTTTCGCGGCCAAATTATAAATCGGTATCGTTACGCGCGATAAATCAAGCCGCACATTGCCCATCGTAATTTGCCCCGCCGAGAGCTTGTTATCAAGATAGCAATTACGCAAATAAAACGAATGATTAGCAGCGGGCATCCGCGTTGAATCCGAGTTCCAAAACAGAAGATCAAATGGAAATGGATGTTCGCCTTTCAAATAGACATTGACCACATAAGGCCAAATCAAATCATTTGGGCGAAGCATATTAAAAGCGGAAGCCATACTGGTTCCTTCAAGGTAACCGCGCACATCCATCTGCTCTTCGAGGAGTTTGATTTGCTCTTCGTCAACAAACACTTTTAAATCGCCCGCATTCTCAAAATCAACTTGCGTGGTGAGTAATGTCGCGCTTGAAATACGCTTATCTCCAAGAGCTGCCATATAGGATAATGCCACCGACAATAGCGTACCGCCAACGCAATAACCCATCGCGGTGACGTGCTTTTCTCCCGTGATTTTTTCAATACGATCAAGGGCTGCAAAAATGCCTTCGCGCATATAATCTTCAAAGCTTTTCTTGGCTTGCTCTTCGTCAGGATTAACCCATGAAATCACAAACACCGTAAGCCCTTGCGAGACCGCCCAACGGATAAAACTCTTTTCGGGATTAAGATCGAGAATATAAAATTTATTGATCCAAGGCGGCACGATCAAGAGTGGTCTCTTATAAACCGTTTCCGTGGTCGGCGAATATTGCAGGAGTTCCATCAAATCATTGCGGAATACAACCTTACCCGGCGTGGTGGCCAGATTAACACCTACCTTAAAATCACCCGCCTCGCTTTGCCGAAGTTTCAATGTGCCCTTGCCCGCTTTGATATCTTCGACCATCATCTGCATACCACGCACCAGATTATCGCCATTTTGTGCAAGCGTTGTGCGCAATAATTCGGGGTTTGTTGCAACAAAATTCGTGGGCGAAAGTGCACTCGATAATTGCTTTACATAAAATTGCGCTTTGTGCTTGGTGTGCTCATCAATATCATCCGCCTGTTGAACGAGGTTATCCGCCCAACGCGTCGTAATCAGATAGGCTTGTTTAACAAAATCGAACACCGGATTTTCTGTCCATTCCGGATCGCGAAACCGTTTATCGCCGGCATCCGGCTCGGCAATCGGTTCAACCACCTCGCCACTGACGCGCTTTAAATTATTCGTCAATAAATCCAAAAAGCCCTTGGTCAACGAGGTCTGCGCCATAATGAGGCGTTGCGGATCGGCTGCAATCGTCTCTACCACTTGGCCCAACGTTTTGACGACATCGCTGACTTCTTCGGAAACACCAGGCTTGGCGCGGCCTTCCTCCACGGGTTTTAAAGAGGCCGCCGTGGCATGGCCCAATTCTTCCATCAACCGAGCCGTGTTGCTGGCCAGCAGCTCATAATTCGGCACGGGGATGCCAGCCGTCAATTGATCCGTGACTGACTTCTTTTGATCTACCGCCATGGTTTCCTCGACCGATTTTATTTATACGCCCTTTTCAACTATAGGGGCGATTTGGCAGAGTGTAACCCGGAAAGAGGGCTCGTCGAACAAAGAAATTGGTCGTATAGACATAAGAAGATAAACATATCGGATCAATGGCGCTCTCTGACATGAAACATCCTCTCTCCTTTCTGATCCTTGGCCTAACGGGCCTGATGTCAGCCGGATGCGCAAGCACACGACACGATGATCCCGGCCCCTTTTCCGCCATCAAACCGCTTGCCGTATGGGCGGGATTTGCGACAGAGCCGCAAGAAGCGCAGGAATTTGTAAAGCAATCCCGCACAAATCATCCCCTCGACTATCAACCCGTAGGCGTAACGCCGGCTGATCCGAAAAACAAAATCAGTAAAATGACGCCCGAGGAATTAAAGGCGATGGAAGATGATTTGGAAGCCACGCGGTTGAAAAATGCGGAGGCTGCGGGAGTATCTCCCTAAATTCTGTGTCGCTCCCTAAATTCTTAAAAAATTTAGGACTATTTTAGGGTCTACGCGTCAAAAATGGGTGTTAATCCGACGCAAAGCCATGCTAAGCAATCCCACTCTATAACTCCTTTTTAAACGGTTCTTTTAAAATGGCCGATTTTCATCGCATAAAGCGCCTTCCGCCCTATGTTTTCGAGCAAGTGAACCGGATTAAGGCCGCAGCCCGCAACCGGGGGGCCGATATTATCGATTTAGGCATGGGTAATCCCGACCTGCCAGCCCCCAAACACGTGCTCGAAAAACTCGTCGAAACCGTTGGAAAGCCGCGAACCGACCGTTATTCGGCGTCCCGTGGCATACCGGGCCTGCGCAAGGCCCAAGCCGCCTATTATGAGCGCCGCTTTGGCGTAACGCTTAATCCCGACACCCAAGTGATTGCTACGCTTGGCTCAAAAGAGGGCTTTGCCAATATGGCGCAGGCGATTACCGCGCCCGGCGATGTCGTTTTGGTACCCAATCCCTCGTACCCCATCCACGCGTTTGGGTTTTTGATGGCGGGCGGGGTGATACGCTCCGTTCCGGCCGAGCCGAACGAAGATTTTTTCCGCCAGCTTGAGCGCGCGGTCGCCCATTCGATCCCGAAACCCATTGCACTTGTCACCTGCTATCCGGCCAACCCGACCGCTTTTGTCGCCTCGCTCGATTTTTACCGCGACCTTGTGCCTTTCGCCAAAAAGCACGAGCTGATCTTGCTCTCCGATCTCGCTTATGCGGAAGTTTATTTCGACGATGCCAATCCACCGCCCTCCGTCTTGCAGGTTCCCGGCGCGATGGATGTGACGGTTGAATTTACCTCGATGTCGAAAACCTTCTCGATGGCTGGATGGCGCATGGGCTTTGCGGTAGGCAATGAAAAGCTCATTGCCTCACTGGCGCGGGTCAAGTCCTATCTCGATTATGGCGCCTTCACCCCCATCCAAGTCGCCGCCACCGCAGCGCTCAACGGCCCTGACGACTGCATCAAAGAAATGCGCGCGACCTATAAAAGCCGCCGCGATGCTTTGGTGGAAAGCTTCGGCAATGCCGGATGGGCCATCGATCCGCCCGGCGCGTCGATGTTCGCCTGGGTCAAAATCCCCGAGCCTTTTACGAGCCTCGGCAGCCTCGAATTTTCCAAGCTTCTGGTCGAAAAAGCCGATGTAGCCGTAGCCCCCGGCATCGGCTTTGGCGAATATGGCGATGAGTATGTCCGCATCGCGATTGTGGAGAATGAGCAACGCATCCGGCAGGCGGCCCGGAATATTAGGCGGTTTTTTGATACGGCGGATCGTACCTTGGACAATGTTATCCCAAAAAAAGCCGTTGGCTAAATTACGCTCAAAAAGTTAGTTTAGAAGATGACCTCACCTCTCCGCATTGGTATTTTAGGCTTAGGCACGGTTGGTGCAGCCCTTGTTAGTACGTTACAAAAAAGCGCTAACTTTATTGCTTTGCGCGCCGCTCGTCCGATTGCGGTTGTTGCAGTCTCTGCCCGTGACAAAACGAGGGATCGTGGTTTTGATCGTAAAGACATACAATGGTTTGACGATCCGATAGCCCTCGCTCAATCGCCAGATCTCGATTGCATCGTCGAACTCATCGGCGGGGCGGAGGGTGCGGCGAAAGAAGCGATTGAAGCGGCGTTACAATCCGGCAAACACGTCGTCACCGCCAATAAAGCGCTGCTTGCCAAGCATGGCGGCGCACTCGCTAAGCTCGCCGAGAGCCACAAACGCGCGTTGAATTTCGAAGCCTCCGTTGCGGGCGGTATTCCGGCGATCAAGACGTTGCGGGAATCGCTGGCAGGCAATCACATCACGCGCGTGTCCGGCATTTTGAACGGTACCTGCAATTACATCCTCTCACGCATGGAGCTTGAAGGCCTGACATTCGAGGATTGCCTCAAAGACGCGCAACATTTGGGCTATGCGGAAGCCGATCCGACCTTCGATGTCGGCGGTTTTGATACCGCGCACAAGCTCGCCATCCTCACTTCGCTTGCCTTCGGCACCGAGATTGACGCGGATGCGGTGTATGTCGAAGGTATTGCATCGATCAAACCGCTGGACCTCGTGATGGCGGATGAGCTTGGCTATCGCATTAAACTCCTGGGTGTGGCCGAGCGCACGGCCACGGGCATCGAGCAACGCGTGCATCCCACCATGGTGCCGAAATCCTCCTCCATTGCGCAGGTGATGGGGGTCACGAATGCGGTCAATATCGCAGCCGATATCGTCGGCGAATTAACCCTTATCGGCCCCGGTGCGGGCGGTGATGCGACGGCCTCCTCGGTGCTCTCCGATCTCGTCGATATCGCGCGCGGCATTATTCTGCCGCCGCTTGGCCTGCCCTCGACCTCGCTTTCGCCCGCCGAGCGCGCACCGATGCAGCGGCATGAAGGCGGTTATTATATCCGCCTCTCGGCGCACGACAGGCCCGGTGCCGCCGCAGGCATTGCAACGCGCATGGCGGAGCAATCGATCTCGCTCGAAAGCATTGTGCAAAAACGCCCCCAAGCCTCCCGCGCCGCCGACCCCGCAGGCAAATCCGGCGCGCCGGTTCCGGTTGTGCTCATCACCTATGCCACAAGCGAAGCCGCCATCCGCCAAGCCCTTGACGCCATGATGGCCGACGGCCACATCGCCGAGCCGCCCCAATTGATCAGGATCGAGCGCTAGTTAGGGTGTTTTAAGGCTTCGACATCGATGAAGATAACGGGAACGGAAAAACCGTCACGTGCAATTCGTGCGAGTTCGGCGTCAGCTGTAACCAGTGTCGTTTTAAATTCAATCGCATGGGCGATATAAACACAGTCATAAATGTTAAAAATCGAATTTTCACTTGGATAAATCAAGGGAGCGCCTAAAGCACGCGCTTTTCCAAACATTGAGATTTGGCGTGCCTCCTCGATACTAGCACCATCGACGGAAGTAAATTTTACAAACTGTTTCAAGCGTGGATAGGCTTGCGACAGGATCAAAGGATGGATGGTCTTCGCCCGAATCTTTTTTGCAAGCACATGGTGAGTTTCGATCATCATGAGCGTCGGAGCGATTAATTCGTAGTCGAGACGATATCCTTCCTCCTGTCGTTTTGGAAAAAATTGTCGAGCCTGTTCACTGCCCTGTTCATCAACCAAAAACTTCACGGCGATCGATGCATCAATCGTCAGAAGGGCCATCTTCTCTCAGCTTTCGTATCATAACCGTCGAGTCCTCGTTGCTTGGCGGAGATAGTTTGCGCAATTTTTCGATTTCGATCAATGCGTCGCGAAATTCCTTAGCCGTTCTCCTTTCCGCTTCGCGCTCAATTGCTTCGCGTACAAGGCCTTCTACGGACGTTTTTCGATCACGCGCTATCATCTTCAACCGCTCCATGGCATCATCATCGATTTTCCGAACGAGAATTTGGGCCATCGCAACCTCCAAAGAATCTGCTACTAATTTGGTATCATTTTGATATCACACTCCCCTACCAAAATCTAGCTAGCAAATTGGCCCGGCCCGTGTATAGCCGTATCGATTGCAACGCCTTAAGGTTTTTATCATGGCCGCTACCCAAGACAGCAATATTCACGTTCCCCCCAAAGAGGTGATTGAGCGGATTTTGTCGATGGAGCTGGTTCGCGTGACAGAACGCGCGGCGGTTTCTGCCGCCCGGTTACGCGGTCGGGGGGACGAGAAGGCGGCCGATCAGGCCGCGGTTGATGCCATGCGCCGCGAGCTCAACAAGCTCCCCATCGATGGCCGGATCGTGATCGGCGAAGGCGAGCGCGACGAGGCTCCCATGCTCTTTATCGGCGAAAAAGTCGGCAATGGCACCGGCCCAAAGGTCGATATCGCAGTTGATCCACTCGAAGGCACCACGCTTTGCGCCAAAGATATGCCCGGCGCAATTGCGGTGATGGCGATGGCGCCTGCTGGCTCGCTCCTTTACGCGCCCGATGTCTATATGGACAAAATCGCCATCGGCCCCGGCTATGCCAAAGGCGTTGTCGATCTCGATGCAACGCCTGCTGACAATATCCACGCGCTAGCCTATGCCAAAGGCGTCAAGCCGAATGATATCAATGTGCTGATCCTCGACCGCCCCCGCCATGCAGCCCTCATCGAATCCGTCCGTAGCACGGGGGCATCGATCCGCCTGATCACCGACGGCGATGTCGCGGGCGTCATTTTCACCGCCATGCAATCAGTCACCGGCATCGATCTCTATCTTGGCAGCGGCGGCGCGCCGGAAGGCGTGTTGGCAGCCGCAGCGCTGCGCTGCGTCGGCGGCCAGATGCAAGGCCGTCTAATCCTCGACACCCAAGCCAAAATCGACCGCGCGCGCGGCATGGGCATAACCGATCCCAAACGCAAATACGACATGGCCGAATTAGCCTCCGACGACGTCATCGTCTCCGCCACAGGCGTCACCGACGGCGCCCTCATGCACGGCGTTAGATTTCACGGCGAGGTAATTGAAACGGAAACCATCGTCTACCGCTCAATCACCGGAACCGTGCGCCGCATCCACGGCGAGCACCGGGAATTGGGGAAGTTTCGGATGGATTAAACAAAGTAGCGAATTGCGAATGGCGAATGGCGAATGGCGAATTGCGAATGGCGAATGGCGAATGGCGAATGGCGAATGGCGAATGGCGAATGGCGAATGGCGAATTTTTGTAGGTTCGAAATAAACGTCAAGCCCCTATTCGCTACTCACTATTCGCTATTCGCCTCTACCCAACCCCAACATAAACTTCAAATTCTGCACCGCCGCCCCTGACGCGCCCTTACCCAAATTATCGAGCTTCGCAACCAACACGGCTTGGCGATGAGCTTCATTCGCATACACGCGCAATTCCAACCTATCCGTATTGTTTAACGATTCAGCCTCAATCCGCCCCGCTTTCACACTCGCGTCCTCCATCGGCACCACGCGCACCAACGCGCAGCCCTCGTAGCGATCAACCAGCGCCGCGTGTAAATCAGCCGCTTTCGGCTTGCCATCCAACGCATCCAAATACAGCGGTACGCTTACCAACATGCCCTGTCTAAAATTCCCGACGGAGGGTACGAAAATCGGCCGTTGCGTAAGGTTGGAATAGGTCTGTAATTCCGGCACATGCTTATGCGTGAGACCCAGCCCATACAGCTCGAAAGACGGCGCAGTCCCCGCCTCATAGGCTTCAATCATCGATTTACCGCCGCCCGAATAACCCGATACTGCATTCACCGTGATCGGATAATCCACGAGAATAAACCCCGCATCCACCAGCGGTCTGATCAGCGCGATGCCGCCCGTGGGGTAACATCCGGGATTAGCCACAAAATGCGCGCCCTCGATCATGTCGCGTTGCGTCGGGTGAAGCTCCGCAAAGCCATACACCCAACCCGGTGCCACCCGATGCGCGGTTGAGGCATCCAGAATACGCGGCGCATTCGCCCCCAATTCATTGGCCAGCGCCACGGCCTCGATCGCTGCCTCATCCGGCAAACACAGCACAACGGCATCGACTTCCGCCATCAAAGCCTGCCGCGCCCGTGCGTCTTTGCGCTTGGCCGGATCGATGCTGCGCACCTCGATGCCTTCGACATGAGCAAGGCGCTCAGCGATCCCCAAGCCCGTCGTGCCTGCTTCGCCGTCGATAAAAACCGTTGCTTTGCCCATGTGTTTAATCCGCCATTTCGTTTACTTAAATCTCTATAAAACTATTTAGAGCAAAATAAGATTCAATCAAATCACATCTTGCTTTAAATCCGGTTAGATTTTATTGCCCATCGTCTCAAACTTGTTGAGAATCATCTCGATCTCGGCATGGGCATCCTCCAAAATGGCGGATAGGTTTTCTGCCGCATGAATAACGGTCTGATCCGGCTCCTCATCATAATTCATATGATCGCGCAATTTAATCAGCGCGTGCTGTAGAATGGTCGCCACCGCTTCGGCGCGGTCGCAAAAATCGGTATGTTCTTCATAATTGATCAGCGGCATTTTACACCCTTTTTCTAAAGTAAAACGGCTCCAGCGCGGAAATGCGCTGGTGCCGGGGTGTTAAGACAGCCACACAAGTTTGGCCGCAGCGCTTTTAGCTTTGCAACTTGGACATAACGCCGCCACCCCGACGCTTTAACGTCAGGGCAGTTTGGTAACGGCAGATGCACTGCCGACTTGCGTGGGGTGTCTTACGCCCCAGGTCATAGGTTCTATGACTTAAACAAACAGTAGCATGATGAGGGTAAAGTTCAACCGCCTTTCGAAACCAAAAAAATTCGTCTCGTTCTGGTGCTATTGCATCGGTTGTTTTAAAAAGGCATTTATGCTCATAGCCTTAAAAGAGAGCAGGCAAACCCAATAAAAATAATGATTTTAATGTTCGTCGTTTGGGTCATCATCAGCAGGTGGAATATCTTCGTGCTGCTCAAGGTTTAATATCCCCTGCCTCGATTTTTCGGGAATTGGTATATTCCCGATCGCTATGGGAGTAACCCCGCACATCAGCGCTCTATTTCCTAATGGTTTATCGTCGGTATATAATTCCGTCGCACCATACACTTTACAAATAGCTATGATCTGCCGATCCACTTTTCGCTTTTGATAGGGTTCTAATTTATCCTTTAAATCTTGCTGTGCGAAAGTTCCTCTATTCAATATCGCTAATTCGGTGGCGCATCTTGCGTCAAAACTGCCTATTTCAAATATTCTGGATCGGCTTATCAAGTTTATATATTGCTCCGCAGTTGGCCCAATAACCGTAAGAAGTTCGGCGCAAACGGGGGTCGGTATGATGATTTTTCGACGCGCTTTCTGAATTGATTCAATGACAGATTCAGCCCGTTCTTTTGCCAATTCAAGGGGTATTTCGGTTCCTTCTACGTTCGGTATTTTTGCATTCGGATTAAGAAGAATACTCAACATCGTGTTGTCAAAAGCGACTGCACTCATTGAAGGCCCTCGCGCTCAGCGCTGAGCTTTTCATAAGTATCATTTGGCCAATCCACTTTAAGCGAGCGAAGCCGTTCGAGGGTAGACACCGCATCGTCATCTTCAAGCTGTTCATAGCTCTGAACACGCATTTTCACTAGACGCCAAACACCGTCAATATCTCTACACCAAATCCCTACCCCATTAAGCCGGACTGGAGGCCCCCACAACAATTGGGCCAGTTCTTTAGCCAAATGTCTTTTTACAATAAATCCAGAAAGGATACGTCCATCAAGCCCCTGTAATTGTAGGGCAGCGTCTTCACCAGCACCGCCTACTTTTATAACCTGTCCATCGACGTAAGTTGCCTGTCTAAGATTTTCAACAGTACCCATTTCATCCGGTGCAGGTGGAATTTCGAGAACAACCTTGTCCGCGACCTTAAGAAGGGCATATTTCTCAAGGTTGTGGGTTCCTTCAGCATCGCTGCGAACCATACGCCTTATGCGATCAGAGGCACCAAGCTGCCGAAGAGTGCCTTGGCCGCTTTGGACGCGCGCAGCCATTTCTCTCGCCTCTAGGGCAATTATTTTGGGTGCACGGAGCACTGGGCTAACACTGGAATGGCGGATTTCAACAAGATGAAGCTGGGAAGGATCGCCAAGGACAATGGCCATCTGCTGAAGATATTCAATCAACCGATCAAGCGGCATTGTCTCCGGGGTGTGACCCGGAATAACAAAGCTAAGTTCCTCAAAATCGCTCATGACCAAGGCCCTACACCATTTGCGGCTCATACGGCAAATATTGGCATTTTACAATACGATATGCGTTTAAGGGTAAGTGATTCGACCCATTGTTCCCATCATGCTCTCACAAACCATTGCTGATCTTTATCCCAACATTCCGCTGCTATATTTGGTATCGATTAAATTCGAAATTACGCAGAATGAACTGATATAAGGGATTTCAAGCGTCCTTATCCGAAATCGCTTCGTGAAAATAATTATAGTTAAGCTCGGTTTCTCCGTCTTCGCGCGTCACCAGAATATCAGCATAACGGTGATCCCACTTGATGTCCGACACATTATACCAATGCCGCGCCCGGACTTCTTGTGCCATATTCTCATCATAGCCTGAGATCGTAAGGATAAGGGAAGAAAGCGGTGCCTCTTTGCCTTCTCGTAACGGGTTTAAAGGCGAGTGTTCGTCTATCGTATGAAAAATCGTCCATGACAAAATAAACACCGGATTTTCAACGCGCTCTAATTTCAACTCGATAAAGCGCCTGAAACTCTGCCCCTCAGCGGAGCGACCATCCTTTAAAATCCACAACCGCGCTGAAGCATCGCTCACCGTATTATGCCGTTCATTGGCAACCCTTATCATCAATGTAGGTTTACCATTAAACGATGACACAACTGGATGCTGCGCAAACATAAACCGCGCTTTCGCCCGCGCAAACCGCGTAAACATCACGCCCGTTGTTACCGCCACAAACAACAGGCCAAAGAAGTTTTCAACACTGGCAATCACATGCCCGTAATAGGTCATCGGGTGCATATCGCCAAAGCCAACGGTCGATAAAGCTTCGACGCTGAAGAAGAACAACATCGCAAGATTGCCGCCTTGCGTATTGGCAATCACATCGCCGCCCATCCAATAGAGCAAAGCGAAAATCAGATTGGTAAAGGCAAAAACGGAAGCGACAACCACAAAAAAACGTGGCCAGGAAATCGCCAGACTATTGTGATAAAGATCAACGAAACTCGCATTCCGAGCGCCAAGAATCGTAAACTGGCGGGTGCCGATATTCACCCGCCGCCTCGTATTTCGCTTGGCCATGCTGCTACCCCCTGATTCCAAAGCCGTATGTATAGACGCTCTACACCCCAAGGGGGAGGCCAAGGACAATAAAAACCGCCCGTAAGACCGAACGATGACAAAAAATACCGCCCGGCTTCAATTCTGGCTTGGCTTTTGCTGCTAACCTGCCAGAGTAAGACCTATAGTCGCTTTAGCGGATGAAACGATGAATATTCAAGCAAGTGCTAAAAATACAGGCAGAGCTAAGGAAGCCTCCGCCTTTTTTGACGAGATGCGATCCTCTGACGGCGCGATCCGCCCCGCCTACCAAAAAATCGCCGAATGGATGGGCCGACAATCGCGCGGTGTCATGACACAAAAGCAGGAAGAGGCCGACGCCATTTTCCGCCGCTTGGGGATTACTTTCGCGGTTTATGGCGATAACGCCTCAAACGAACGCCTGATCCCTTTCGACCTTATCCCCCGCGTCATCGCAGCACAGGAATGGCGGTTTTTGGAGCGCGGCATTGAACAACGCGTCCGTGCGTTGAACCTGTTTCTCTACGATATTTATCATCGGCAGGAGATCATCCGCGCGGGCCGTATCCCTGCTGATCTTGTCGTCGGCAACGAGGCCTTTTTGCCGCAAATGATGGGCTTTGATCCACCCGGCAAAATCTATTCGCATATTGTCGGCACCGATATTGTGCGCACCGGAGAAAACGCGTTTTTCGTGTTGGAAGATAATCTTAGAACACCATCGGGCGTGTCCTATATGTTAGAGGACCGTGAAGCGATGATGCATCTCTTCCCCGAACTCTTCGCCGCCCATCGCGTGGCACCCGTTGAGCGTTATCCGGAAATGCTGCGCCAGACGTTAGAGAGTGTCGCGCCGCCATCGTGCAAAAGCGACCCAACACTCGCGGTGCTTACCCCCGGCATTTATAATTCCGCTTATTTTGAACACTCCTTTCTGGCCGATCAAATGGGCGTCGAGCTTGTGCAAGGCTCCGATCTCTTTATTGAAAATGGGACGCTTTATATGCGTACCGTGACAGGCAAAGAACGCATCGATGTGCTTTATCGCCGCGTCGATGACTCATTTTTAGATCCCCTCACCTTCCGCTCTGATTCATCGCTTGGTGTACCGGGGCTTTTTGATTTATATCGCGCAGGCGGCGTCACCATCGTCAATGCGCCGGGTACTGGCATCGCGGATGATAAAGCGGTTTATGCCTATGTGCCTGATATTATCGAGTTTTACACGGGCGAAAAACCAATCCTGGCGAATGTGCCTACCTATCGCTGCTCGATGGATGATGAATGCCATCATGTGCTGAATAATTTATCGCAGCTTGTGGTTAAAGAAGTGCACGGCTCGGGCGGCTATGGCATGTTGATTGGCCCACATGCCACCAAAGCGCAATTGGCGGAGTTTGAGAAAAAGATCAAAGCCAAACCATCCAATTACATCGCCCAGCCGACGCTTAATCTTTCCACCTGCCCATCGAATGTCGGCGCAGGTTCAGCACCGCGTCATGTTGATTTGCGCCCCTTTGTTTTGGTCGGCGATAAAATCCGCATTACGCCCGGCGGCTTAACGCGTGTTGCGTTGAAGAAAGGTTCACTGGTCGTCAATTCAAGCCAAGGCGGCGGCACCAAAGACACTTGGGTATTGGAGGACTAACGATGCTCGGACGCACCGCTGCAAGCCTCTATTGGATGTCGCGCTATATTGAACGCGCCGAAAATATCGCGCGTCTGACCGAAGTCGGCTATCGCATTTCGCTCACGCCGGATATCGGCATTGGCCACCGCGAAGATTGGAAGTCAACGCTGATTGCGGCAGGCAGCTATGAGGCCTATTTGGAGCGTCATAGCGAGATCAAATCGGAGAAAGTAAAACACTTCCTGCTGTTTGATCGCGACAATCCCTCCTCCGTTCGCGCCTGTCTTGAAACGGCGCGCAACAATGCCCGTGCCGTGCGCACGGCTTTAACGCGTGAAATGTGGGAAGCGCTTAATTCCACCTATATTGATTTTGCTTCCGTGCGCCCCGCCGATTTAGGCTCCGGCAAATTACCGGAATTTCTCGATTGGGTTCGACAACGCTCGGCTTTGTTTCGCGGCTCGATGCTTGGAACCTTATTACGCGATGAAGGGTTTCATTTCAGCCAGTTAGGTGCCTTCATCGAGCGCGCGGACAACACGGCACGTATCTTGGATGTGAAATATTACGTGCTCCTTCCCACCAATGAAACGGTTGGTGGCGATATCGACGCGTTTCAATGGGAAACGATCTTGCGCTCGGTGTCAGCCCATCGCTCCTATCGGCATGTCTATAAAGACCGCTATCGTCCGTGGAATGTTGCCGAGTTTTTGATCTTAAGGCCTGAAATGCCACGCTCCTTCTGTTTCTGCTACGGATGGATTGAACGCTCGCTCGAAGGCATGTCGGAACTCATCGGCCTGAAAACGGCCAGCCTTACGGAAGCGAGCAGCATTCTGCATGATCTGAAAACCATCCCGATGGACGCGATTTTCCAATCGGGTCTTCACGAGTTTCTGACGGAGTTTTTAAAACGCAACAACGCCGTCTCCGCCCATATCGCGCAAGATTTCCACTTCCTTTGAGTTCAATAAAACACCATGTTGATTGCTGTTCACCACCGTACTGCTTACCGCTATTCGCGCGCGTTTAATCACTCGGTGCAATCGCTCAGGCTTTTCCCACCGAGCGGACAAAGCCAGCGCGTCCTCGATTGGCACGTGGATATTCCGGGGCTTAATGATGCCGCCCGCTATGTGGATGCGTTTGGCAACCAAGTCGCCCTCGTCACACCGCCCGGCTCGAATGACCACCTCGAAATCATCGCGCATGGCACGATTGAAACGGTTGATACCGCAGGTGTCGCAGGCTTTACGCCGGAAGCTGTGCCACCCGGCGTCTTTCTAAGGCCCGCGCGAATGACAGAGACCTCCTCGGCGATTGAAAGCATGGCGAAAGCCTGCCAAGCCCCCACACGGCTTACCACGTTGCATAATCTCTTGGCGGCGATCCACAAAACCGTCGCCTATGACACGCAAGCCACCCATGCGCTGACAACCGCCGTTGAAGCCTTCAAAGCCAAGCGTGGCGTCTGCCAGGATCACGCCCATATTTTCATCGGCGCGGCCCGTATTCTCGGCATCCCCGCCCGCTATGTAACGGGGTATCTTCTGGTCGAGGGCGAAACCTCCTCCGTCGCCCACCACGCCTGGGCGGAAGCCTATACCGATGATTTGGGCTGGATCGGCTTTGACGCCGCCAATGGCGTATCGCCTACCGAATATTATGTCCGTCTGGCCGTTGGGCTTGACGCGATTACCGCCGCCCCCGTTCGGGGCAATATGCGCGGGGCGGGCGATGAGAAGCTGACGGTGGAGGTTGTGGTCGGCGCAAGTCAACAGTAAGATTGTCCAGAATTTACGCTTACCGGGACCCATTATGACTTACTGCGTTGGCCTTCGCCTTGATAACGGCATCATCTTTGCCTCCGATACCCGAACCAATGCCGGGTTCGATAACATCGCCGTGTTCCGTAAAATGCATGTCTGGGAGCGCAAAGGCGAGCGCGTCCTTGTCCTGCTTTCCGCCGGAAATCTGGCTGTCACCCAATCGGTTATTTCCGGCTTAAACGAGCAAATCGATGCCAATGTCGAAACGGGCGAGGCCTCGCTTTTGAACGTGCAGACGATGTTTCAAGCCGCCCGCCTTGTGGGTGAAGCCGTGCGTGAGGTTCGCCGTGTCGATGGCCCGTCTTTGGAAGCCAATAATGGCGTCTTTGCCGCCTCCTTCATTCTGGGTGGCCAAATTCATGGTGAACCACCGCGCATGTTCCAAATTTATGCCGAGGGCAATTTTATCGAGGCGACCAAAGACACGCCATTCTTTCAAATCGGCGAGCATAAATATGGCAAGCCCATTCTTGACCGCGTAACACGTCCCGAAATGACGATGGGCGAAGGCACGAAGGTGATCCTCATCTCGTTTGATTCAACGCTGCGCTCCAATCTCTCGGTCGGAATGCCGATCGATCTTTTGATGTATGAGCGCGATTCCTTGGAAGTGACCTATCAGCGCCGTATCAACGCCAATGACCCCTATTTCCAAAAACTTTCGAAAGGCTGGTCGGGCGCGTTGCGCGAAGCGTTCAAAAACATCGATAATTATCGCGATCCCTCCACTATCGCGGATGATCCGCAAAGCGTCTTGTCGCTCGATCCGCCGTTGGTCAAATGAACGTCGAACAGGGCCTTTATTTCATCGGCGTCGATGGCGGCGGTACACGCTGCCGTGTGCGTCTGAGAAACAGAGATGGCGACGAACTCGCTTATGTGGAAGGCGGCAGCGCCAATGTCCATAACGACCCGGAAGGCGCGCTTGAAACCATACGATTAACGCTTGAGAACGCCTTTAACGCGGCAAGCCTTTTGCCAAAAAACCGCAACAAAACCGCTTTAGGTATAGGGCTGGCGGGCATTGTCTCGCTCGTCGATGCCAACCGCATTCGATCCGCACTTTCAGGTTTCGCGCATCTCGTGATCGAAAGCGACGCGGTTGCCGCCTGCATCGGTGCCCATCATGGTGCCGATGGCGGCCTCGTCATCGCCGGAACCGGATCAGCGGGCTTGGCTCTGCTGAATGGCAAAAAAACCGCCATCGGCGGCAGAGGCTTTGCCATCAGCGATGAAGGCTCAGCCGCCCGCATCGGCTGGCAGGCGTTGCGCCAATCGCTTCTGGCTGTCGACGATCTCGGCCCATCGAGCCAAATGACCCAACAGATCATGAAACGCTTTGATGACGACCCTATGGCCGTTACGCGCTGGACCGCATTGGCCCGATCGGCCGATTATGGCGCCTTAGCCCCCATCGTCTTCGGCCACGCCGAGAAGGGCGACGCTGTAGCGCTCCCCATCATCCAACAGGCCACGCGCGATATCTTAAACCTGCACACGGCCCTTCACCGCCTGGGTTGCGAGCGTATTGCGCTGGTAGGCGGGCTTTCGGAGCCTTTAAAGCCATGGATCGAGCTTCTAGCCCCCTATCCCTTCGTACAGCCCTTGCATGATGCTGCCGATGGCGCACTCTTGATGGCAGGCGGAAAGCTTCCATGAAACAGGTCTTTTTTGGCGCGCGTATCTTTAACGGCGTTGATTTTATCGATGATCACGCTCTGATCACGGACGGCGCGACGATTACAGGCCTCGTTCCGTTCAAAGAAAGGCCGCACGGTCTTATCGACCACGATCTTGATGGCGGCATTTTATGCCCCGGCTTTATCGATGCGCAAATCAATGGTGGCGGTGGTGTGTTGTTAAACGACACCCGGTCCGTCAAAGGGATCAGCGCCATTCTCGAAGCCCACCAGACATTTGGCACCACCCACGCTTTGCCAACCCTGATCACCGATTCCAAAGACGTGCTGCTCGACACGCTAGCGGCAGGCAAAGCCGCCATGGGCCTCGTGCCGGGCTATCTGGGCCTGCATATCGAAGGCCCTTTCATCGATCCCATTCGCGCTGGCGCTCACCCGCGTGAACATATTCGCGCCATGACCGAAGCCGATGTCGACCTGCTCGAACAAGGCCGATCAGGCGTGATGATGGTAACGCTCGCCCCTAACAAAGTGTCGAGTAATTTCATCCGACGGTTCAACAAAAGCGGCATTATCGTGAGCCTCGGCCACACGCAAGCAACCGACCAAGAGGCCTTAGCCGCCATCGATGCTGGCGCAACGGCTGTTACCCATCTCTATAACGCCATGAGCCCTTTAAACCACCGCGCCCCCGGCTTGGTCGGTGCAGCACTTGCTGATCGGCGGATTATCGCAAGCCTCATCGCCGACGGTCATCATGTAAACCCTACCGCCATCCGTGTCGCTTTAGCCGCCAAAGGCCCCTCCGGTATCGCCCTGGTCTCCGACGCCATGCCGCCCGCAGCTTGTGGCCCCGATAGGTTTGAGTTAAACGGGCGTATCGCGACCCGAAACGGCACACAACTTACTCTGCCGGATGGTACCTTGGCGGGCTCCGCCATTACGATGCTGGAAGCCGTCCGCTATCTGGTTCTGGGCCTCAACATCGAGCTCAAGCAAGCCTTGCAAATGGCTACCTCAACGCCCGCCAAAATGCTGCGCATCGATAATAAATACGGAAAATTAGCCCCCGGCGCATCGGCAAGCGCGGTTCATCTCACGGATGATTTAAGGGTTAAAGGCGTGTGGATTGATGGATTGGCGCGGATATAGAAGCTCGTTTTTGCTTTTCATTAGGTAACATTTATGTTACTTAATATAATATGATCGAATTGCGCTATTTCAGTCGTGCGAATGGCGATTGTCCATTTGAGGATTGGTTCATCAATCTGAATGCTCAAGCCGCCGCAAAAGTAACCATTGCCTTAGCGCGGATGGAACAGGGTAATTTATCGAACGCCAAAGGCGTTGGCGAAGGCGTTTTTGAATTCCGTATCGATTGGGGTCCGGGATATCGGGTATATTTTGGACGTCAACGCGATGTATTGATCCTTTTGCTCACGGGCGGGACGAAGAAAAGGCAACAACGGGATATCGAATTGGCAAAAGCGTTATGGGCAGAATTTAAAAGAACGCAGCCCAATACGCCAAAAGTGGAAGACTAAAAATGGCATCGACAAAAAGCTTCAAAGACCTCGTACAAAGCCGCTTGGTACGTGATCCCGCCTTCGCGACTGCGCTCTTGCGGGAAGGTGTCGATACAATGCTAACCGGCGATGTCGATACAGCCAAAGCCATCTTACGAGATTATATTAAGGCAACCATCGGCTTTGAGAAGCTTGGTGAGGCCACCGCTTTACCGTCAAAAAGTCTGATCCGAATGTTCGGCCCACAAGGCAATCCGCAAGCCCGCAACCTCTTTGGCGTGCTCGGCTATCTCCAAAGACAAGCGGGCGTTGCGTTTCATGTTACAGATGCCAAGTCTTAAGTCGTTATAAGTCTTAAATCGTTATAAGCCTTAAATCGACTTAAGGCCTTAATTTTGGCTCAATTCCCATTATATTGCACTGCAATATAAATATGTTAAAATGAAGTATAAGCCTAATCAGGGAGTGACGGCGATGAGCGGCGTCTGGAAGACCAAATATGGCTATCGGAAAGTCAAAGAGGCCGAGCCGGAGTTGAAAGAAGCCATCGAGGCCGCGCGCGACATCACGGATGATCCCGCAGGCCAAGCCGAGATTGCCGCCGCCTTAATGGGCATGGCCGTTGAAGACGTCAAAAAAGAAGTTATGCGCTCGGTGGCTCAACGCAAAATGACCGAACGCGTGGCCACCATCTCGCGCGGAACAGCCAAACCAGCAGTCGTTGTCGAACGCAACACACGACGGCGCGTTCGCGTGTTTGACGTTTAATTCAATGCTCTCATCCCCGCGTCCTTTTCGTTAGGTCCTCATAACAATGGACTATATCGTGTCGCTCGTGCTTGATCCGGCCGCATGGATTGCGCTTGCAGCACTCATCAGCATGGAAATCGTGTTGGGTATCGATAATCTCGTCTTTATATCGATCCTCACCAACAAGCTTCCTTCCAGCCAACAAAAACGTGCGCGCCGGATTGGTATTTCGCTTGCTCTCATTTTACGGTTGGCGCTGCTTGGAACGCTCGCGTTTATTGTTCATCTCGTTGAACCAGTGATTACGATTTTGGGTCAAAGCTTTTCCTGGCGCGATCTTATTCTTATTGCAGGCGGCCTATTCTTGGTTTGGAAAGCGACTAAAGAAATCCATCATGCGGTCGATAAAAAGCACGAACCCGATCTTTTCGATCAACCCCCAAAAAGCGGGATCGCGGCGGCTATTGGCCAAATCCTTTTGCTCGATCTTGTTTTCTCGGTTGATTCCATTATCACCGCCGTTGGCATGACACCGCATCTACCCATCATGGTTGTCGCTGTTATTGTTGCCGTTCTCACCATGATGCTCGCCGCCGAGCCTCTCTCGCGCTTTATCCGCGACAACCCCACCATCGTCATGTTGGCGCTGGGCTTTCTGATCATGATTGGCATGACGCTGATTGCCGAAGGATTTGGCGTCCATGTGCCGAAAGGGTATGTTTATACCGCCATGGCGTTTTCGGCTGGTGTTGAGGGACTCAATATGCTCTCGCGCCGGGCTTCAAAAAGCAAAAAAGTCTGATATGTCGATTTTTGTGCAAGCCTCATCGATGAGAATCTTTTTTTCACCCTATCATTAGCCCTTAACCCCCTTCATACGGGATTGCTCATATTCATCCGTTTCGCTACGGGTTTGCCATGCAAGTTTTAGCCATCACCATGGGCGACGCATCAGGCATCGGGCCGGAGATCATCGCCAAATTTTTTGCCGCAGGTGTGAGTGCACCCGCCATCGTCATTGGTGACGCGGGATGCCTTGAGCGCGCCGTGCAGGCGGTTCACCTGCCTTTGACGGTAAGAAGCATTACATCGCCTAAAGACGCAAAAGCGCAAGCCGGAACCATCGATGTCTTATCGCTATCAAACCTTCCCGCCGACCTACCCCTTGGCAAAGTGGACCCTCGCTCCGGCCAGGCCGCTTTTGACTACATCACCACCGCCATCGACCTGGCATTGAAGAGCGAGATTGCGGGTATCGTCACCGCCCCAATTCATAAAGAAGCGTTGAAAGCCGCAGGCATCCCCTATCCCGGCCACACCGAAATTCTGGCCGACCGTTCCGGCACCTCCGACTTCGCCATGATGCTCGCCAATGACGAACTCCGAGTCATCCTCGTTACCATCCATGTGGCGTTAAAAAACGTGCCAGACCTAATTACCAAAGCCCGCGTTTTAAAAACCATCACGCTGGCCCACACCGCCTGCCGCGCCTATGGCATCGCCGAGCCGCGCATTGCGGTGGCTGGCCTAAACCCCCACGCAGGCGAAGGCGGTCTTTTTGGTCACGAAGACGACACCGAAATTGCACCCGCCATTCATAAAGCCCAATCGAAGGGAATGAACGTCTCAGGCCCCTTCGCAGGCGATACCGTGTTCATGCGCGCGCGCCGGGGCGAGTTTGATATCGTCGTCGCGCAATATCACGATCAAGGCCTGATCCCGGTCAAATATATGGGCATCGAGCATGGCGTAAACGTTACGATTGGCTTGCCCTTTATCCGCACCAGCGTTGATCATGGCACGGCGTTTGATATTGCAGGCAAAGGCATCGCTGATGCGTCCTCCCTCGCCTACGCGTTCGAGCAAGCGCGCCTCTTGCAAAAGGTCGCCGCGCGATGAGCGACAAGCCCATCATCATTCTGGTTGAGCCGCAGCTTGGCGAAAATATCGGCATGGCCGCGCGCGCTATGGCGAATTTTGGCCTGCACGACTTGCGCATGGTGCGTCCACGCGAAAACTGGATGAACCAGAAAACCGAAGCCGCCTCCGCAGGGGCTGGCTTCGTGCTCGAATCCGCCAAGCTTTACGACACGCTGAAAGATGCGGTGGCCGATCTCACTTTCGTCTATGCCACCACCGCGCGCGAACGCGGCCAAGGCAAACCCATTCATGGCCCATCCGAGGCGGGTGCCAATCTTAAAGCCCGCATCGCGGATGGTGGTAAAGTTGGCGTGTTATTTGGCAGAGAACGCACCGGATTGGAAAACCACGACATCGCGCTGGCTGATGCCATTTGCACCTATCCGGTTGACCCTAATTTCGCCTCTCTCAACCTCTCGCAAGCCGTGTTGCTGATGGGTTACGCCTTTCAAACCGCGAACGGTGAAGCCTCCCTCCCCTTCGCCCGCAAAACGCGCTGGCCCGCCGCCGAGCGCGGCACGATTCTCAATTTCTTCGACTATCTCGATGAAAAACTCGAAGAACGCGGCTTTTACCGCCCGCCCAATAAAAAACAACGCATGAGTATGAATTTGCGCAATATTCTCTTGCGCATGGATATGGACGAGCAAGATTTGCGCACCATACGCGGCATGATCGTGCGCTTGGTCGAAGGCCCGCGCGTCCCCTATTCCAAAAAACGTAAATCCGAAGCAGCCCTCAAAGCGCAAGCAGCGGAGCCAGAGACGTGAGTGAAAAGCGCCAAACCATTCTGGTGTTTGACTCAGGCGTTGGCGGGTTGACCGTGCTCGACCCCATCCAAAAAGCGCGCCCCGATGCCAACTATATCTATGTCGCCGATAACGCCGTCTTCCCCTATGGCGAACTGCCAGAAACCATCTTGCTCACCCGCGTGAGAGACGTCTTTGACGAGATGATCCCGCGCTTTAACCCGGATCTGGTGGTGATCGCCTGCCATACCGCATCCACGCTGGTTTTGCCCCTGTTGCGAGAGCGCTTTTCGATACCCTTTGTCGGCACCGTGCCAGCGATTAAGCCTGCGGCGGAGCAATCACAAACCAAACTCATTTCCGTTTTAGCAACGCAAGGAACGGTTAAACGCGATTATACAGCCAGCTTGATCCGCGATTTTGCCGATGATTGTGAGGTAATCCTTGTAAGCGCCCGCTTGTTGGCAAGCTATGCCGAAAATATATTGCAAGGCAAAAAGGTCGAAGACGAACTGATTTTAAACGAAATCATGCCTGCTTTCGTCAAAAAAGGCGAACGAAAGACCGATCATATCGTGCTCGCTTGTACGCATTATCCTCTCTTGACACAAACCCTGCAAAGACTGGCACCCTGGCCTGTAAAATGGATTGATCCAGCCCCTGCCATCGCCCGCCGCGTGGTGCAGTTGCTCGGAGCCGCCAACGGGGAACCGCGTTACAGCGCCAACGGAATCGCCATCCTAACGAACGAGGCGGCGTGGACGGCGGAATTAGAAAAGGCCTTCACTGCCTACGGCCTAAATCGTCCATCGGCGCGATAAGGCCGATAAGGATATTGATTTTTCAGGAGAATAGGCTATTTTCCTAACAGGTCATTTTTGACCATCCGAATAGACCAGTGGATCAGTTCATTCCGACAGACTGCACAAAGCAGTGGCTTTGGCCTTGGGAGTGAACTGGTCCCATTTTTATATGTTTTCTATTTTATGTTGTTTTCCAATGTCCTTACCGCTTTACGCTATCCTGTTGGACGGAGGCTTTTTAACAAAAAAGCTCTATACGAAACACGACAGACACGCGACAGCGGATGATATTGTCAATGAATGTGCGCGGCTACAATCTCATCCCTCTGTCGCACAGTACGAATTACTAAGAATATATTATTATGACGCCCCGCCTTCCTCAGAGGCGGTAACGAAGCCGGTTTCCAGAACGCGGATTAATTTGGCTTCAACCGAGAGATTTCGTCTAAGCCAATCCCTTTATGACCAACTTGTTCTAAAGCCAAATTTTGCCCTTAGAATGGGTGAGACAAACCTTTCTCCTAACAAATGGTCCATCAAAGCACGGTCCGCAAAGGAAATTATAGACCAACCTCGCATTCTAACCGACGAAGATTTCGAGCTTAATATCACCCAAAAAGGCGTCGATATGCGAATTGGACTCGATATGGCACGGTTGGCACTGCGAGAAACGGTCCGCGCCGTTATTGTCGTAACGGGCGATTCCGACTTTGTACCCGCCTTTAAATTTATTCGTCGGGAAGGCGTAAAAGTCATATTCGACCCAATGGGTCATAATGTAAGGCCCGAACTTCGCGCACACGCAGACATTATCATCTCATAATGTTTTGATTTTCGCCATCCCTCGTTTGACATCTCCCCCATCTACCCCTATGAACCCTCATCGCTTAAGCGGGCCTTTGGGCCCGCTTGGCGTTTTGACGCACCCGTGGTTGATTTTGTACGCAAAAACAACCTGTCGGCCTGAGAGATTGGGCAGTAGGAGGGCGCGTTCCTCGTAACTTCGCTTTTGAAGAGGAACAGCGATGAGCAAGCGTATTGCCGCTAAACATAAGATTGACCGCCGTTTGGGTCAAAACATCTGGGGCCGTCCGAAAAGCCCCGTCAACCGCCGCGAATATGGCCCCGGCCAGCATGGTCAACGCCGCAAGGGCAAAATGTCCGACTTCGGCACGCAGTTGCGCGCCAAGCAGAAGGTCAAGGGCTATTACGGTAATATTTCGGAAAAGCAGTTCCGCCGTTATTATCACGAAGCCGTACGCATCAAGGGAGATTCGGGCGAAAACCTGATCGGTCTGTTGGAGCGTCGTTTGGATGCGGTGGTCTACCGCGCCAAATTCGTCGCGACCGTCTTTGCCGCCCGCCAATTCGTCAATCACGGTCACGTGAAGGTCAATGGCCGCCGCGTCAATATTGCGTCTTTCCAGGTTAAGGTTGGCGATGTCGTCGAAGTGAAAGAGGCCTCCCGCCAGCTCGCTTTCGTGCTTGAAGCCACCCAATTGGCCGAGCGCGACACGCCGGACTATGTGGAAGTGGACCACACCAAAATGACCGCCAAATTCGTCCGCGTTCCAACGCTGGCGGATGTGCCTTATCCGGTGCAAATGGAACCATCGCTCGTGATCGAATTCTATTCGCGCTAATCAGCCGATCACCTTGATATGCGATTAAAACGCTGCCACATGAACGATGCGGCAGCGTTTTTTTATGATACCTTAAAAAGGTGGATTTCAGCTTTGGTGAGACCCGATGGGCAAAAAGATCATCCTTATCGCTGGGCCTAACGGAGCAGGAAAAACAACTTTTGCACGCTCTTTTTTACCAAAAGAAGCGGACTGTCCGCGTTTTATAAATGCCGATCTGATTGCAGCCGGTCTTTCGCCATTTTCACCCGAAACAGCCTCCATCCGCGCCGGACGCATCATGCTTCACGAAATCGCCGATTGCGTCAAAAGAGGCGAAAATTTTGCATTCGAAACAACCTTATCAGGGCTTTCCTACCTCGCCCATATTCGGGAATGGCGGGAGCAAGGCTATCATATAACGCTCTTTTTCTTAAGCTTGCCGCACGTTGAGATGGCCATCAATCGTGTAACAGAACGGGTCAAGCAAGGAGGGCATAGCATCCCGGAGGCCGTCATCCGCCGCCGATTTTCAGCCGGGTGGCACAATTTCGTGACATATTATAAACACGCCGTCGATACATGGACATGTTACGATAACTCTGACGATATACCGATCATGATCGATTGGGGAGAAAACTAATGAATAGCAAAGATATTTCCCAAGCCAAAAATCCCGATCTGGTTCATTCAATGGCGGCAATGAAACGCGCGGCCTTAGAAGCTAGACGAATTGCAATTGAAACCGATACGGCGATCATTGTGATGAAAGATCAAAAAATGATCCGTAAAACCGCAAAAGAGCTTAAAGAAGAAATGATGAAACTGACCGAATCCGATGAGAGTATTTTGCGATATGATTCAGTTTTGCTCAATCAATGATTTCACAAATCCATCCAATTCCGCTTTCGTTGCGCAGGATGTTTTTTCATCATACGCCACACCATAGGTGCAATTCAGCGGTGGCTCTTTAGGCTTTGCCCCCGTCCGTTTTAACACCTCAAGATACGCGGCATAAATCCGGTTTTCGAACGCATCGACGAGATAATACGTGCTCATCAGCTCACCGGGTTTTACGATTTTAAAATTCAATTTGAAAAAGCACTGATTGGTTTTTTCGCGATAAATCGGCTGAAATTGCACATCGCGCACCTGCCCACCTTCTTGGCTCCAAATCAGTTTTTCTTCCGTCAGATGGTTTTCAAGCGATTGCTTTGAAGCTTCGAGACAAGCCGGATTTTTTTGAAAACTGGTGGCAGATGCAGCATGAGAAACAACGATCGACGCAGCAGCAAGGAGGACAATATTTATTAATCGCATCATACAATCTCAACGCAAAGTAAACCGCTTAACCAACCGAATCGTTAAAACCGCTTCGGTTCATATAGATTTCGGTTCATATAGATAATGACAAATCAATGTCAAAAAGATTATAGGATTTGGTACACAAGGCCGAACTGTTTCGATGGTGGGCGCTGTAGGTTTCGAACCTACGACCCGCTGATTAAGAGTCAGCTGCTCTACCAACTGAGCTAAGCGCCCATCAAAACAAAGGCGGGGCAAACGCCCCGCACATTACTGTTCCTAGCAAAGCCCGTTACCACTTGCAAGCGCAATTCGCTTGACCTTTTAGATCGGCGTGGTGCCAATCAACACGATCAGGAAGAGCAGCCCGACACGGCTCAAGCGAACTGGTTAACCAAGCCCAAGCTCGATGTCGCATTCGGCTTTGAGACGGCCGAATTGGAATAAGTGGCGCCCGCCAAACTTGTTTGTGCATCCTGCAAAATTTTTAAAAAACTTGCCAAAGGATCATTCGACGAGGTGGAGGTCGATTGCGACGGATCGGCGTTTTGTAATGCGGTGGATAATGTGTTGGACACGCCTGCTTGGTCATCCCCATCCCCGTCATTCTCTTTATCTTTTCCATCTGAGGCACCTTTGGCATGGTGGCTATGACCCGCGCCATGCGCGCCGCCTGCTCCCCCAGGACCATTTTTATTCGGTTGGAGGAAATTTTTAAGTTCAGTCGCCTGAGCGTCTGTGAGCTTTCCCGAACTAACTTCGCCATTGATCAGCGTATCAAGTTTATTACGAAGCTGACCAGGGCCAGAACCTTGAGTCCCTTGCGTGGTAGAAGATTGCAATTGTGTTGCAATATCACCAAGCGCTGAGCCAATAGCCGTTCCGTCTGCCTGAGAGATCTGCCCCGAAGAGGCTGCATTGGTAATGCGCTTCTGAACGAGACTTTCATAATTTGAGAAAAAAGATGTTGTGCTTGATATATTAGACATCCTGCGCTCCTTTACGTCGGTTGGACACGATAGAAAGCGCACCTTAAAAAAGTGGGCGGATTCCACGCTGAAAATACCTTACGCAAAAAAACTTAAGATAAACCTAAGATATAGTTATCATTTTACTGGTGACCCTTAACCCTCTTTTTTCGATTACCCCGCCATCAAAGTCTGCGGGTTAATGCCGCGCGTTCGCTTCACCATCAATTTATTCAGCGCTGCAAGATAAGCACGGGTCGAGGCGACAAGCGTATCCGGATCAGCCGCCTTGGCCGTTACCGAGCGGCCATTCTCGCCGAGCCGCACCGAGACTTCCGCCTGCGCATCGGTGCCTTCGGTTACGGCGTGAACCTGATAAAGTTCCAACTGTGCCTCATTCGGCACAAGCGCTTTGACGGCATTAAAACACGCATCCACCGGCCCATTGCCGGAGGCTTGAATGGTTTTGTGCAAGCCTTCGATGTCAAGCGTTAAGGTGGCCAATTGCGGGCCTTGCGTGCCGCAGATCACGGTGAGCGATTCAACCTTGATGCGGTCTTGGCCGGAGCCGACTTCATCGCCGACCAGCGCTTCGATATCCTCGTCATAGACATGTTTTTTGCGGTCGGCCAAATCCTTCATGCGGTTGAAGGCTTCTTCAAACGCGTTCTCGCCCAATTCATAGCCCAATTCTTTGAGCTTATCGCGAAACGCCGCACGGCCCGAATGTTTGCCCATCACGAGCGATGTTTTCGACACGCCGACAGAAGCCGGCGTCATGATCTCATAGGTCTGCTGGTTTTTCAGCATCCCGTCTTGGTGAATACCACTTTCATGCGCAAACGCGTTTCGGCCCACAATCGCTTTGTTATATTGCACGGGGAATGAGGTGACAGCTGCGACAAGTTTTGACGCCCGCGTCAGCATGGTCGATTCAATGCCCGTCGCATAAGGCAGTTTATCGCCGCGCGTCTTGATTGCCATCACGACTTCTTCCAAAGCCGCATTGCCCGCGCGTTCGCCAAGCCCGTTGATCGTGCATTCGATCTGCCGTGCGCCCCCTTCCAACGCCGCGAGTGAATTGGCAGCCGCCAAGCCTAAATCATCATGGCAATGCGCCGAGAAAATCGCTTTATCGGCATTCGCCACCCGCTCGCGCACCTCGATAAACATAGCGCGATATTCATCCGGCGTCGCATAGCCCACCGTATCGGGCAGATTGATGGTGGTGGCGCCCGCCTTGATCGCCGCATCGACGCAACGGCAGAGATAATCAATCGGCGTGCGGGTTGCATCCATCGCCGACCATTCGACATCCTCTACCAAATTGCGCGCGCGGGTTACGGTGGCGGTGATGATATCGAGCACTTCTGCCGCGCTCTTCTTCATCTGAAATTCGAGATGGATGGGAGAGGTCGAAACAAAAGTATGGATGCGCGGCTTTTGCGCCCCGCGCACCGCCTCGCCCGCCCGGTCGATATCGGCATTAATGGCGCGGGCAAGGCCCGCCACACTTGCCCGCTTGATGCGTTTGGCGATCTCTAAGACGGCCTCAAAATCGCCGTTGGAGGCAATCGGAAAACCGGCCTCGATGATATCGACGCCCATCGCATCCAGAAGATCGGCGACTTCGAGCTTTTCCTCAAGCGTCATGGAGGCGCCGGGCGATTGCTCGCCATCGCGCAAGGTGGTGTCGAAAATAATAACGCGGTCTTTATCGGTTGCGGCTGACATAACTCGTTCCTCTTATCTCGTTAAAGCCCGGACCTCATATCCAAGGGTCACACGGGCCAAATTCTGTGGCGTGATCTCGATTGTCTCCCCTGAGCGCCCAGGCTTGATGCCCGGTCGGCCCTCAGGGGCGGCTAAGAAGAAGGAGAGCAGCAAGCGGACGCGGCAAAGCAAGGCTCAACACAAGAGCCAAGGTCATTATGGTTAAAAAGGTCGCTGATGCGGCCACGGCGTCCTGTCCTTATATTCCGTTTCGTATATGATTTGATGACGAAAACGGTTAAGATGACATAAGATTACAGAAAAAAATGAGGCGACGCAAGACCTGTCCTTTGCGTGTCAACGCAACATGAGAATGTCCCCTTTTATTGCACAGTGAGAATGTCCCCTTTTAGCGGGAGGTATGGTTTTAGTGGTGTGGGTAAATTCGGTCTGAGCGCGCTCGGCTTGCGCTGTAGCGAAGA
>Ga0316217_10001656_pt1 | contig 28365 bp, 30 predicted proteins | sample 1anoAmetaG_FD_203633 | JGI IMG/M metagenome (GOLD analysis project Ga0316217, IMG submission 203633) | Freshwater microbial communities from Trout Bog Lake, Wisconsin, USA - 1anoA | ecosystem: Environmental > Aquatic > Freshwater > Lake > Hypolimnion/Profundal zone | place: USA: Wisconsin... | reverse complement strand
AACGAGATCAAGAAGGCGCTGGAGTAGCTATACGTCGAAGAGGAAGAGATAGCTTAGGTGCTGTAGATGTTTGAAATATAGTCTGATACAGAGTGATTTATTTTTTGCCTGATAATACAATAACAACAATATGCAAGAAGAGGTTATCATCGAGCCTCCCCTCTACTTCGCGCCATAGGGCCTGCATATCTGGAGCACCCACTTCCACCCCTCCGAAGACGTGTTGGCGGCTCCCCTGATCAACGGCCACATCCTGCTGTAACCCCCCTGATACGCAGCCTCAAATACTCTCCTGACGATGTGGTTCCCCTGGCCACTATCAGCACTGCCCATCGGTCGAGCAGCAGGTACTGTCGGTTCAACCCTTCGGGCAACTGTAATTTCACTTTCCAACTCAGTGCTCGCCACCTGTGGATAAGACAAGCGACTCGCCTTCATTGATAGTTCGGGGCAGGTCTCCCACATCATCAAGAAGGCACACCCCTCACCCATCAACCGCGTGCTGTTCCCCACTGACTCGCTTCTCTTCAGCGGGGATGATGATGGCTTGGTCAAGGCTTGGGATCTGCGGACGGCAGAGTGCGTCTTCGAGGCTCAGGACCAGTCAGACACCATCACTGGCCTGCTTTTCGATTAGTAGCATACCAATGTGCTCACCAGCTGTCTCGACGGCACGATCGCCATCTACGATCTGAGGCAGGGCATAGACTCCGACCGCAAGCTGTATACGAAGTCAGACAGTGTGGACGAATAGCTGAACGGCATCCTATCCATGAAGAATGGGCAGTATTTGATCTGCCCTTCTTCCTAGAACTCAGTGCTGATATACAAGAGAGACAACCCTCAGGCCTACATGGATAGGATTCAAGGCATCCCGGGCTGTGTGGACGCGATTGTAAGTTGGATGTAATTCAGCTCAAAATCGATGAGGATACCTTTCTGGCCGGCAGCGAGGATGGCTTTGTGAGGGCGTATTCACTACGGCCGAATAAGTTGCTGCAGGTTGTGGGGCAGCATTAGGAGAACTAACACTTTCCTGTCCAGAGTTTGTCCCTTTCCAGGTGCAGAAATATAGTTGCTTCCACTTCCCACGACAACTCTATCAAATTTTACGACGTTTCGCAGCTGGTGCGGCAGCGGGCTCAGCCTCGAGTGAAGGAGTAGGAGCCAGTAATGGAGAGAGACATCGAAGGGTTGTAGAGGCAGGAACGAGCAGACGAGTCATCCCTCTTCTAGGACATGTAGGATAGCGACTCGGAGTAGCTGTAGGAGAAGGAGGCCAAGAAAAAGAAGAAGAAGCAGAAAGGGATGAAGAATATGTAGGGGGAGTTGAAGAAGCAGAACCAGCGCAAATTTTTTGAAGGGCTCTGAGCCTACTCTTGTTGTTATGAACCATAAATTTACTTTGTAACGGTTCGACCTGCACTTAGTACTGAATGATTGAGACTGACAGTTCGACCGAATAGCTCACTTCTTGAACAGTAATAGCGATCGTTTTTCAAGGGTTCTGTAGATTGTTGGGTACTGGATTAAATAATAATCGATAATTGGGTTATGCCTGTAATCTGTAGAAATGGGGCATAAAATAAGGGATTTGGGGTTGTGTTTTTATCCGATCAATTGAAGTGATTGTTCGTTGACTATAAGAAGGAGAAAAGGAATCTTCATTGATGAATCTTCACTATGGAAGTCAAAAACATTTCATAATATTATTATTAATTTGAAGCCGATCTTAGATGGGTTTATTGTACAACACCATGAAGCTCTTCGCCTGGTACTCCTGCAACCTCTTTTTCCGCGACATCACAGTCATCAATGAGCAGAATGTGCCAACGGAAGGACCTACCCTCATCTACGGCAACCACAACAACCAATTCGTCGATGGAGTCGTAATTATGCGCTGACTTAGCTGTTGTTGGAAATCGTCAAACGGCAGGTCCACTTCATCGCTGCTGCCAAGTCCATGCGCAGACCCTTTGTGGGTTCCCTCATCAAGGCCACTGGCGCCATCCCCGTCGAGAGACCACAGGACCTGGGAAAGGAAAACGGACCAGGGGTTATCACTGACCTTGTTGGTGGCATTTTGAAGGGCGACAAAACTAAGTTCAGTAAGCTGACTGCTGGAACTTCACTCTTTCTCGAAGGCTTGCCTTAAATCAAAATCAAGAGGGTCATTTCAGACGTTGAGGCCGAAGTCGAGGGAGAAAATCCAGAGATCAGAGGAGAGAGGATCCCCTATAAATACTTCTTGAAGTTGGATTTCCACGAGCTCTATGAAGAAGTCTGGAACTCTCTCAAAAACAACGAGTGTATAGGAATATTCCCCGAGGGGGGGAGTCACGACAGACTGGGGCTGCTGCCTCTAAAGGCCGGGATCTGCATAATGGCATTGGGAGCAATGGACAAATACGGCATTTCCGTAAAGATAGTGCCATGCGGGTTCAATTACTACAACCCGCAGAAATTCAGATCCAAGGCTATTCTCTAATTCGGACCTGCATACGAGATACCTCCTGAATTGCTACAACTGTATCGAACTGACAAGAAAAAGGCCATTTCTATCTTACTCTAAAATCTAGAAAAAGTACCAATAATACTATTTAGATGCTTAAGGCTGTTACCATTGAGTTCGACTCATATAAGGAACTTTTTGGTCTCTTTACGGCAAGAGAGCTCTACTAACTCAGCAGCAAGCGAGATATAACCACCAAATAGAAAATGGAGCTGAATCGTCGCTTTGCTAAAGCCTATATGCTACTAAGGCAAAACCCCAAATACAAATAATAGTACACTAAACTTCTGTAGTTTTCATAAAAGGTGCAGATTTCGGGGTTAGCCCTGCGGAGAGAAGACTATTTCGGGAGCAAATTCGTTGATTTCCTGAAATTCATCCTCTACTTTGAGAAGTGCTTACTGAGAAGCATAATCGTACATTTGATGGTAGTTAGGCTCTGCCAGGGGTTCTGATGTTTGGCTTGACTACGCAGCTTATTGCCTACCTGTCTGAGAAGGAACGGCAGAAATGCTTGAAGGGTAGCAAGGTCAAAATGTACGGCAATGACGTAGTAGGATCCTACAAAATACTGCTTTCGACCTTTATGATGCCTCTCACCTGCGCTGTGCACTCTCTGCTTCTCTACTTCGGCCTGAAGAAGTTCACCAAATTGTAGCCTAAAACCATTCTCAAGATCTCGATTGGATTGTTCGTGCTGCAGCCGATTTACGCCCTTCTGTTTGTCAAAAGCTACGATTCCTTCAACCGCAGTGTCGAGAAGCTGAAGTTCTTGTTCACTCGGCTCTTCCAAAAAGACGCCTATGAAGAGTTCAACCGCGAGAAAAAGTAGATCCAGAAGAAGGTTCTGTATATAGTCGAAGAGGAGGGCAAGAAGGTCATTGAGAACTTTGAGCAGACTAGAATTCTGAAGAGGGAGGACATCCATCAGAGCTAGTCTCAGCTTTACATCTTCGACAAGGAAGATAGTTAGAATGCCCTAAGAGAATGATCATTAGTAAACTAAACACAATCAATCTTAATCCTCGCTTTCAGAGAGGGCTGCCGACTTCTTGATTCCTCCCCCAGCCTTCGCGTAGCAGTTGATCATCAGAATGGCCTGGATAAGTTTGGCCTTCGCACAGACTTCACTCATATATATCTCGACCAGTATTCTACGGATGGCTCCACACTCTGCGCAGTTGATGATGTTCTTGACTAGCTGGTCTTCCAATTTGGTGAGGGTGGGCAGTATGTCCCTCCTCTCTTCGTATTCGCTGAGCAAACGTCTGATGGACATCCGAATTATTTTGAAGAACATACTCCTCAGGGCTTTGAGGGTGAATAGCCCCTTTTCTCGCGGGTAGTGCTGCATGAATCTTTCCCTGATTTGGGCGAATCTGGCCCCAGCTCTGTACATGTCCAACAGTGTCCTTTAGAACTCAGTGTTCCACATCTTATTCAACTCGAATTTGAACTTTTTAGGACCCAACTATTATGAATCTTCTACTCTCCCCAATCTTTGCTTTTTGATTCGTTAAAACTCTTTGTTGATTTAAGATTTGGTTTGTCTATGTTGTAATAAGCTTACTTTTGGAGACTGCGGCTGTTTTTAGTTATGCCCTCATTGATGCCTTTAAGCATCCTCATAGCCTCCTCTTTGGACATCAGTATCACTCCCTGAGAGCAATACTATTCCACTGCCTTGAAAATGATTTGGCACAATTGAGGGCTAAGCAGGTATCTGCAACTTGCCATAACCCTTTGAATGGACTTAGCCTAGGCCTATACGACCTTGCCCCCTTTTACAATCTAGCCTTCAAGTGCAATGTTCTACACTTATTGCTCAGTTGCCAGCATCAGCTACTCTAACATTTGGTCATGAATCGTTGAATTGCTAAATGAGGACAAGCTTACAACTAGGAGTTGGGAAGCCTCTTGGCTATTTCGCTTTTGGCGCCTTGGTAGCCTCTGCCTTTGCAGAAGGCCTAAGCTATAACCTTGCGAAAGGTCTTTCTCTCTTCGGATTACGTCTAAGAAAAACCCTATGATTTCTATTTTACTTCCGACATGAAGTTTGTCTCTTTGGGTCCTTGATAACCCATTGATCTTAGTTGACAATGGTTTTCTTGAAAGTACTCAGTGCCGTTTTCAATCTTTACAGCTACTTAAGTTTCCGTTGTTAAATGAGTTTTGGGAATAAGTAAGGGGCTTGTAGAGAATTTAGACATTAGTTTATTGTAAAAAAGTTGGACTACATTTGGTGGAAACATTTCTGGCATTAAGCTTGATATAAGAGTCATACAGCGCTGTATTTACTGAATTAATCAAAGATTACCCCCAAAGTCGGAAAGAATTATTCACTTTTGGGCAACACTGATCCTATTTGCTGCTTTTAGGACTGCTATTTTTAAGACATTTGCTTAAAAGAGTGCTAAATAGACTGCGTTTATGTCTGATAGTTTTCATTTTATGGTTCTTAAAATTAAAGTATATCATCAAAACTGGATAGCTAATAATCGTTCAAAGGCTACTAATGCTCACTCACTCTTTCCTTCCCTTCTCCCATCATTTTTCCTTCCAAAAACCTAGATTTCATTTCAGGGTTAACTCATAGGGAGGTAAGTGCCTATTTTTATAGTCGTTTTCATCATTTTTATAAGCCGACTGTAGAGGATTGAAGAAAAGCTGAATGAATTGTTGTGATAGCAAGTAGAACAAAATTCAATTCTCATATATAAATGGCCAACACATTCGAAACCTTTGTGCAATAACTATAGCGATCTGAGGCCAGCGAAATACTCTGCCTCTCAGCTCAAGCTATCCTCTCGCTTATCATCATTCGCAACCTCAGGATGCACTGGAACGAGTTCCCCATCAAGCAACTCTCACCTCTTTGCACGCTAACAGCCCTCCTCTCCTTTTTCCTGCTCAACCTCCTTTCCTACGCTGCAAGGATCATCGAAGGCAGGCAGCATCTTTATCACTATCCTTAAGACCCAGCCTATGCAGATAATGCAGTTTACGATGATTCTATGTGTGGCCAATGTCGTCTCTATAATAACATTCCTTTGCAAATACTTGCAATCATCTATTCAGGACTCAGGTAACTGCCTCTGACTCTATTTGCCTTGAAAACTCTGAGAGTCTGCATCTGCTTCCTGGATTACAAAAACAAGCATCTCCCTAAAGTACTTCAATTACTCTTTGGGAATGAAAAATGGCTGCTGATGATCGCGTTGGCTTACTCGGCTACCATTTGCGGCATGAGTTGGGATAACGTGATAGCTTCAACCCCGTATTCCACTCAGCTCACTGAATAGTTCCTCTGCCCTAAGCAAGGTGGAACTTTCGACCAAGTCATCACAGTGGTGCGCTACCTTTCTCTGGCTGTAAGCTACTCTCTCAGCATACTGGTCTACAGGGAGTTGGACTTCAAAAGGTTCATCTTTTTCATCTTTGTGCTGTCCAACATACAAGTGCTAATGCGCTGCATTTTCGTATTTGTGCAGATTGACTCGTCTTCCTATCATTAGTTCTATTACCACTCCATTTTCCTCAATTTCTGTGGCACGCTCATACTCTACCCTTATACCAACTTCAATCGATATGTCAAACAACCCCCTTCAACTGCTGTGCTGGAGAGCTTTGACGCTTTTCTCAACTGTTCGCCAGGGATCACTATCATCAAATGCTATGCAACTTATTTGGACTAAATCAACAACACTAAAAAGCATGAAGAATGCTTTGATAGCTATATCAGAGTAAGAGCAATCAAAATGTAAGTAAGCCTATAGCCTAAGAAGATCGCTTAGGTTATAAGTTAGCTTGAGTAGATTTTGGAGATAAAGAGTGTTGCTGCTTAGATAGTGGGTGCTGATCAACTGTTGTAGAAAGTGAAGAAGAGAGAATGTGGGTTGGGTGAGCTGAAACGTGTCTAGAAAAGCTTGATGGACTTTTGCCAAAAGCAACTGTATGACTAATGGAAAAAGACGGAATCCAGAGCCTATATTGAGTAGCAGTTCCAGAAGAACGTGCTGATTGATGAGCGAATGAATTAGTTGGGCATCAACTTAGTTTATTGATTGCCTTAACCTTTCAATAACCTGAGATGTCAATGATCTGATAAAGGGCTAATAGTCGGATGAAGGGTTTATGATATTATTGGCAATAGTTATCACATGATGTCTTTCAAGGGCTTATATATCTGGGTTCTGGTAAGGATCTCAGGTCTTTGGTAGAAGTTGAATTCGTCTTTTTGGATGTTTTGCGAAGGGTCGTCTCTTCTCAATAGAGGGTTGAAGGCAGGATCGCCGACTCTTTAAGATAGATTGAAAGAAGGCTCATAGGGTTGCACTATTCTCTTCTATCCATCTTTTTTGTGCTTGTCGATTAAGCCTAACTTCTTTACTTCTCCCTCTCTTATATCCTTCAATCTATCGATTCCATAAGTTTTATCAACTGAGTAGCCTTTTTTGAAGCTCAACACAGGAGAGCCTTTCAACAGCCCCTTTTCAACCTACTTTTCTCGTTCTTTCTTTTCCCTATCTAATTTTTATTGCTAGACAGGTGACAGCTTTTAGCCCTAGACTGGAGTAAACGCACTAAATATCTCCTTAGGCCTTAGGTACTTCTGGAATTCGTCTTTGTCACCCTTGACAGGCAAATCTCTAAAGTTTCTTGTAAGTTCTTTCTGCCTCGCTTGTTGCTCGTGATAAGGGTAATTCAGCAAATCCAATATGTCTTGCTCTGCAGGTTTATTCGGAAGTTTCATCCTTTCGTCCTTTGTTTTGATTAGTAAGGAGGAAAATTTATCTTTGGAGTACATTTTAGATAGACTCATCTCCAGCTCCTTTTTCTTTTCTCCTTACAGTGTGTTTGGGTCAATTGTAAGGTTGAAGTGATTTGCATCATAGGTGTAGATTGCATTTGGCTCCATTTTATCTCTAAACTCTTTCATTTGTTTGTCATAGAAGTTCAGCTTTTGTCCTGCATACATGTAAACGGGTTAATTTGGATCTATCTAAACCCTCTGACCTCTCATTTTGTAAGTCTAGGTATCCCCGAAATGATCTTTGGTGAATGTCTTGGTCAATACAAGCCTTTTGTTGGTGGCTCCCATGTCTACAGCTGTTGGGGTCTATATTTTTACCTCCTTTGGATGGAAAAACTCATCACTAGTAAACACCCCAACTTCCGTGTTTTCGAACAATTTGATGGTTTTGCTTGTTTCACCAGGTTTAAAAGTTGTCTCTCTTCTAGGTTGTTCTGTGCCCGTAATATCTTCATTGGACAAAGATTGACTAAACTTCCTTTAAATTTGTAGAAGAGCCTCAGCGTCAGGCCAAAGGTTCATGGCTTCAAACGAAAGCAAGTTATCAGGAATCTTTCTTGCGTCTGCTAGTTTGACCAAAGTATGTGATAGCTCTTCAGGAACTTTGCTTTTGATGTAGATGCTTGGTTACAAAAGCAACTGACTTAAATTTGGCCTGAGCCTAATCTGAATAAGCAAAAGAGTACTCGTTTTAGTTATAAATGAAAGATACCAAAAAGTCTGTGTGAAAACCCTACATTAACGTTTTTAAGTATTTTGAACTCTTTTGAATTGGGAGCTGACCGAAGAATCTTGGTTCCAAACTATTTCATAGCTCCCTATCTCAAGCCCTCTAATATAAAGAGACGACCTTCTGGATCGCAGATTTACAGTCCAGTGATGTAGTCCAAGCTATTACTTTTCTGTTCTTCAGGTTTGAGAAGATGGGTTGTAATCTATCTACGGTTTTTCAGTCCGAATGCTTTGAGATTGGCTGCGTAAAAGATTTCTTCAATAGTTTTGACAGTCTCAGCATCTTTGTAAGGCACAACATAGACAATCCTTTAAAAAACATCTTATTTAGGTATTTCCTTTTTCGATTACTTTTTTTATGCTGGAGGAGCAACTTATTTAGGGTCTTTCTTCTTTTTAGGGTCTTCCACAGTTTCTTGAGTCGGTTCGGGAGGCGAAAACGTTCCTATAGGGTGAGCCAGTGTGAAACCTACGACTAAAACAGTGTCACAATCGAAATAATTGTTTGAAGAAACCACCTTACTATGCATTTAGTTTCGAGCAGTGGTATTTAGATCAAGATTTCTTGACTAAAGATCCTCGTAAGCGTTACGAGGCACCACTGGAGCTTTGTAGCGTGCAGTTCTAGTTGAAGGTTTTAGGAATTAAACTAATGAAAAAGCAGCGACACCATAGTTGTTACGCTGGTACTAGAGCTGTTCAGGAAGAATAGGCTCACCACCTAACTTAGCATCTTTCTTCTTTGGATCCTTTTTTGTCTATTTTTTAACCTATTTCTTTTCTTCTTTCTTAGCACCCTTTTTTTTCGGGTCTTACTCAACAGGTTTACCTTTTTATAGTTCTTATTGAATGGCCTTACCAATATCAAAAAGTTCAACATCTGGCTTGGCTTTTCGGTTAACGATTTAATCTCTATCGTGAAGTTCAAATTTGAGGTATCTGGAGCGCATTTTTTCCTTAAGCTAAGTTGGCTTCATGAGGCCAGCCAAAAAGACGTGTTTGTGAGACCATAATAAGCGATCTCCACCGACAAGAGATGGAGTTTCTGCTTGAGATCCATCAAAAAAGGTAAAACTAACATATGTAGGCTAATATCTGCTCGACTTCTCAACTGGAAGATCTTTACTGCCTATTACTTAGACTTATAATGGATTTAGGTAATGCTTGTAAACATCCTAAAGCAGAGGTTTGTCTGCAGTTATCTTCAATGAAAAGTAATCAACACCTAGCGCCCTAATGATGTTTGACTAGAAGCTATATTGCACTGGGTTCGCTGCAGTAAGCAAAGAGCTGTAATCCATGAGTAATTTATCTTCAACTTTGTTATCTTCCGCGTTGACGAAGTAAATGTAGAATTTGCGATTTGACAAAGCTTTGCAGAAGTCCTACTTTAGAGTTTATTTACATCATCTACTCTGATCAAGTCGCAATCTTTTTCAAAGATGTAGCTTTCTAAATTATTTATTGCTTACTCTCGTCTTTCTTCCAGCTTTAAAGTGTGGGAGACTAGTTTCTTTAAAATTTATCGGATATTCCGGCAAACCATTCGAACATTATCGCAATGTTCGGTGCCTATGATGACTCAGAGCGGATGGTTAAAGAAAACTTGAACTAAATGTCGCGTTTGGGGATGCCGGAGTTATCGGGTTTTGAGGCTGCCTGACTTAGGGGGGAGTTACCTCTTTTTTATTGTCTTTTTTGGGGGGCATGGAAGTTATAATTATACAGATCAATATCAAAGAACTATTTATTGATATTAATAGACCAAAAGGCTTACCAAGAAGCAGCTTTTAGCACTGTTGGTAAATCGTTATAAAGATCAGGGACTATAAAAATAGCAAAAATCAGGTTTTTTTGGGCATTTTAGGCATATTGGGGATGTTGGGTCCTAGTATCAAGATTTTGTTGGTTAATATCTTTTCCTTTTATTTCTCTGCAACTGACTTAACCTTTAGCTCACGCTTTTAACGTGTTGCCATAGGACCCTAGGTATTGACCTTGCAAGTAATATTTTTGAGAGATTGAGGCTTCAACTCGATTTTTGTATCTTTTTGCTTGGAAGTGGACTTTTATTTCAAGGCCTTTGTGCTAAGATACTGTGCGATGGGGTCTAAGCCTATTTTCTCGAGAATCTTAGAAAAGTTTTCATTGAGACACTGGCCCGAATTGATGGCGTTGATGATCTTCCTGCAATCATTATCGAATTTGAAAGGAATCATTCTGAGAATATTCACGCATAGGCTGAGCTGGAAGTTGGAACAGTTTTTGAGCTTGCTTCCGAAATAGGGTGCACTCTTCCTCAGTCTGTAGTAATCCAATAAGGTTTCAGCTATGTTGGCTCCTATCTCCTAAAACTATTCGATGTTTAAAAACGCAACTTCGTCTCTCTTATTCGGAGAGTTCAACTCTGCGATGATTCCATTTGAGACACTCTTCGCAGGCATTTACTCATCTGCTTTGGGGATGTTGTTGACTGAACGACTCGAGTTGTAGTTGCATTCAAGAGTCCAGCAGCTAGCAAGGCCAGTTTCTTTGTAGATTGCAACCCTTGAAGCTCCTTCTTTAGAGAGGTCATCTCCCTTGTCTTTGGAAGTCATGTTCTTTTCGCTGAAGTTGCAGGACTAATAGTCAAAGTACTTGCAGTTATACTCCAGCAATTTGGGGTAGAGGCAAACAGAGAGTTGTTCCCTCAGGCTGGTGGTACTGTTGCCATACATGAAGACTCCCTGCTTGTTGACGTGGGAGTGCAAGTCGAGGCAGAAATGGATGATCTTGGAGTTGATCATTTCTAGCAGAAAGGCTTTAATAGAGTATATTTCTGGTTGCTAGACTGGGGAGGGGTCAGTGTAGAACCTGTTTAGATTTTTCCCCAGACTGTCGCATCGGAAATTGCCTTCAATCACCCCATCAGGGTTGACTATGGGCACGATGTAAAATACGAAGTTTTCGAGCAAGGTTTCAGCTTATGGTGTTTTGGAAAAAAGGTATTTCAAAAGTCCGTTGAGCATATGGCTGGAGGCAACCTCTCCAGGGTGGACCCTTGAACTAATGAAAATACCCTAAATTGACTGGGAAGTACCTTTTTGTGCCTGAAAGTAAAAGTTTGGAACTATTCGAGTGTTTTGAATTCTTTGATTTCGGCTGCATTCTTTTCGGTGGCTTTGGTGACTGTAAGTATGTTGAGTTCCACCTTTTTGGTGGTCAGGCAGAGTCTGCGGTAGTCACAGAAGTATCTGTCTTTGAACTGTTCAACCAAAGAGCGGACGAGTATGTTATTCTCGGTGTAGGTCCAAGGATAACTGAATGCAAAGTAGTGTTTGGTTTTATTAGTGAAGGTATGCCTGAAAGTGAGTTGGAAGCCTTCCTCTCCCTTGGCGATGCCGTTCTGTTGGAGTGGGGATTTGGTCCTAGCCCAAGTCTTGTCGTTCTAGTGCTTGTAAACTGGAAGGTGGCCCTACCTGAAAAGTTTGACTTGGTTGCTCATGTTGACTAGGCAGAAAGCAACCGTTGCTCCCTGAGGGATTCCTTAGACTGAAAAGAAGAACCATGTGCGGTATGTGGAGTGGGGGTCGGCCTCGATCCATAGATGGTACTGCATGAGAGATGAGGTACGAAGTTGGGTTCTTTTTGCTGAACGTTGGCGAGGTTGCCTGACTAGAAATCAGAGCTGAAGACAACTCCGCTTTAGAGGAGTATGGTGCGTTGCTTGGTGGAGAAGACTTCCATGATTTAGAAGTTGCTTTTAAATATAAACTACGAGCGTAAGCTTGCAGGCAAGTAGGAACAGCAAAATAAAAAACCTCAACTCAACCCTAAGAAACACCTGGTTGCCAGGGTTCATTCTGTTTTCAAAAATAATGCAAGCAAGACCTTCCTCAAGATGGGGGGATGGGAATAGGGCAGATATGGAGAGAGGTAGGGTGGTAGGGAGTAGGGGTTGTGTGGGTGGGTTGTTGAGATCTCTGGCTATAAAATGGGTGGTATAATAGTTTAATGGCAACCCGTGCAAAGTACACCAGAGTGAGGGCCCCGGAAGAGACTAATGAAGCCAAGCCCGACACTGACATCCTCATGAAGTTCTCCCCCAAATACGGTACGTTGCTCCCCACTCAGGCAAGTATGTGTCACGTGCCCTCACTCTCTTCTTTGGTGAAGGCAAGCAGTTCGTTACCATCAAGGCTGCCGAGCGGCTCATGGACAAGGCCCTCTGGGTCGCAGAAGTCATAAGGCGCAAAGTCGAAGGCCTTCACCAAATCGTCAATGTGACCGAACGCAAAATTGTTGATGTCTGGGAACCAAGGGAGGAGGGGCTCCTCACTGTCCGCGAAGAAAGGTTCCTGACCGTCCTTGAAGTCACTCTCACCAAAACCCCCACCCCTGAGCAGCTCAAACACCCAGGCTATCACACTCCTCTCAAAATCAAATCCGACTTTTTGACCAAGGAATCATGGGAGAAGGGAGAGAGTGAGCGCAAGCAAAGAAGGGAAAATGGGGACGGAGAAAGGAGAGAGAGGAGAGAGCCTCGTGAGGACAGGCCCAGGAGAGAGGATGACAGACCCAGGAGAGATGAGTACAGAGATCGCAGATAAGACAGAGGGTAACGAAGAGAAGATAGGGGAGGAGAACGCAGACGCGGCAGAAACAGAGATGAATGATCCAACCTTCCAATCCATCATTCCTATCAACAAAAGCTATACAAACACCAATGTAGATTACTCACACTATTTTCTAAAATCAAGGTTGAAGAAGGTCTTAGTGAAAAGTGTTTTATATTTCCACAAATAGTCATCAACCAATCACGTGTTACTATTCAAGAGGTCATTTGTCACATTAAAATTAATATCATCTGCGAAGAGGAACCACACCTCCACCGAACCCACCCATCGCCACATTCCTCACTCTCATATTCAATCCGAACCCTGGGTTTTTGATTAGCTTCGAACTCAACGAAAGAGCATCCTGGCGGTGGGCTTTCATTAGCTCGTCTTCCAGAGTTATCTTTATCTGCGTTGCCATCACTTCCTTGTTTATGCTCAGAGGTCTGCACCCTTCGCCCTGGTTTGCGCTGTTCGTTTGCTTCCCTCTCCCCAGCTTAAAGTTCTTTGAGTAGTACTGTCTGCCATCTGTTTGGAGTTCGCCCGAGGAGGCCTTTTCTTCTCTTTGCTGGAGCTGAGTGACTGTGGCCGTTTTGAGGGGTTGCTGACATTTATCCGAATCGCCTAAAATCTCAGAGTTACCCACGATAATGGATTACCTTTCCCTGATTTCCTCCTTGAGTTGGTTCACTTTTTCGGACTTCTCCGAACGTTGTGGCCTAAAGATGGCAGGTTTTTGTAGCTGGAGTGTATGGTTTCTCCTCTTGTCTCTCTGCTGGAGAGCATTGGAAGGGTTGAGCACATTCCTCTTGTGCCACTCTCCGTAGAGTTGCTCCTAAATGAGCTAAACGATGCGTTTCTGCTTGTTTTTGATGCCGGCCTGCTCCTTCCTAAACCTGTCAAGTTTGGCCTGCCTTTCAGCTATTTCCTTGCGGTCTGAGTTCATATCAAGTGTCCTCACGTAGGGGTTTTTGTTCCAGATGTCCAGCACAGAAACCACGATGTTGCGGCCCAAGTTGCAGAAGGTCTGAGGAGTGAACAGTTGCAGCTCCCTTTTGTAGTACTAATCCTCCTTATCGTCCAATTTGTCCTTCACGAACTCCAGTATCTCGAAGTGGTTGGTCTCCTTGAGCCGCATCTCCTCCAAGTAGGCTGCCAATTTACTTTAATCCTCGAACAGCTTCTCCCCGCACTCGTAGATCTTCTCTCCCTTCTCGTTGACCCTGTACTTCACCAAATACTTGTGGGTGGTGTTCTTCTCAGGCTGCAGGACGTTGTCATAGGAGTTCATGTGGTAGCCGCACTAGAGGGTGTAGGAGTGGATGATTCCCAGCTCTTTGTAGAAGACCACCCTTGCGCAGCCCTCTTTGCTGATGTCTTCGTTCCTGTCCTTGGCCTTCATGTGCTTTCGCGAAAAGATGCACTGTTCGAACTCAAAGTTGATGCAGTTCTGGGAGAGCACCTTAGGGTAGAGCTGACTCTCCACCTGCTCGATGAACTCGTAGATGGCGTTGCCGAAGATGAAGTTGCCTTTGAAGGCGGGGTGGGCATGCAGGTCCAGGTACATGAACAGTCTTTTGTCTTTGGAGTAGTGCTAGCAAAGTTTTTTGACTGCGAAACAGGAGGGTTGCTTCTCGGGGTCTGGAGTGCTGTAGTAGCGGTTGAGGTTTTGGTTGAGTGCGTCCATCCTGCAGTGCCCCCTTGACACCCCATCAGGGTTGAGCATGGGCACCAGGACGAACACGAAGTACCTCCTGAGCAAAAACGCACGCATATCCTTCTTATCGAGGAGGAAGTTGATGATACCATTCATGCAGAAGCTGGAAGGGGTCTCAATCGGGTGAACTCTGGCAGAGATGAAGACGATGGGCTTGTTGCTTCTGAAGCGAGTGATTTTCTGGTCGCTGAAAGGGAGGCCCTTGGTCAGTTCGAATCCTTACTTGCCTTCGTGCGAGCTGATCACCAGCATGTCTATGGACCTGCCTTCGTAGCTTTTGGTCAGCTAATACTGTGCGAAGAACAGTTCTTTATCTAGCTAGTACTGTGCCTTCAACTGTTAGACATCTTTCCTGCACTGCTGGTAGCTGTAGGGGTAGATGAAGGCGAATTCAGCCTGCGCGATGACCTTGCTAAACATGAAGTCAAATTTGAGCACCAACTCCTCCTCCTCGTTGAGCGTCAGCGCCAGAACGGGATAGGGCAGTCTCTCCCACTCCGAACTCTACCCATTCTAGTACCTGATCCTGTAGACTGGTCTGTACTGGTCAGTGTGTTTGATCTGAATCAGCCAAAGCGTACCATTGCGTATAGAAAATGGAGACGGTGTACTGAGAACATGACCCTGCGATTGGAGAAGCCGCCCGCTGCGAAGTAGAACCAGCTCTTGGGGTAGCCCTCGTTGTCGGTGCCCTGGGCGTCGCAGGCAGTCCAGAGGCTGTAGTGGTCGTAGGAGTTGCGGACGACGCGATTCATGTTGCCGGAGTCGAAGTGGCTGTCGAAGAAAATAAGGGGCTCTCGGGGCTAGGTGAATTAGAATCGGCAGTGCTGCGGTAATTATGGCTGGGTGGCGGCTGGCACGGGACACTGGTCATTTTCCATTTCAAAGCTGTTGTAATAAAATTTATAAAACTAACTTTCTCCTTAAATTTATTGCCACCCCACCCCCTCCCCACCCCCACGCCTGCTCCCCACTCCTCATCCTACCACTGAACACTTGCAGTTGCTGTGCGACTGAGATTCATCCCAGAATTTGTGCCATAAGTTGGGAAATATAACAGTAGCCATTTTGAGAATCAGCAGCTGAAATATTCGATTTGCAGTCTCCATTGAGGGATTGAAGGTTCTGGATTGGCCAACCTCAGCATTGTGCCTAGAAATAGCGTTACTGGAGAATGGATGAGAGTTAAGGATTGGGAGTGATTGGAGGGTTGGGTAGATTATTGTTTAGTGTTTAAATTTGTGAGAGTATAGTAAATTGAGCTTTGTTGGGCGATCTGATAAAACTTTAATAACCATAATGTCGTACCACATGATGGGCAGCAGCCGCAGTTCCTACGAACCCATCCCCTCCACCTACCCTCCCAACACCTATCCTCCCCATTCTATTTACCCTCCGCAACCCAGCCAAAACACTTCAATCGCTTTGTTCCACATCCCGCAAGATGCCACCAACAGTCTCTACGTGGACGGTATCCCCAACGATGCGTCTGAGCGCGAAGTGAGCCGTACAGCAGCGTTAATTTAGACATTTTTCGTCCTTTCCCAGGGTTCCAGTGCATCCGTTTGATAAAGAAGACCACAATGAGCGGACGTGAGTACCTGTTGTGTTTTGTGGACTTCGAGAACGTGCTGCAGTCGACCATCGCCCTCAACACCCTCCAGGAGTACCGTTTCGACAAGCACGACAAGCAAGGACTCAAGATTTCCTACGCAAAGGATTTCAAGGAAGTCAGCAAGGAGAAATCTACCAAAAAGTACAGATGACCTGATCAATCCATCCGCCCATATTCAAGCTTAATAGCTACCTAACATCCACCTATCACCACCCACCCATCCACTCTCCAATCTCCAATCTCCAACCATCTCACTCCCCAACCTTCCCTCCCTCCAACCTTCCAAACCTGAAAAGACCGCCTAAACCAGAAACAACCCATTTTCACAAATCCAATCCTTATGTAAAGGTGTTGCAGCCAATCCCTTTTCCATCTTAATATTCCTAAAAACAGACTATGATCACTCACTTCTTTTTCAAATCCCTGTTCCTCAGGTAAAGGTCAGTGTAAGAGGTGGGTTTGGCGTTCGGCTTACCGAAGGGTTCACGTTTTTTCAAGTAGGTTGAGGATTGCAGCACTTTTTGGCACTCTAGGCCGTTGTCTCGGTGTCTCCTCGGCTACTTCCACACATTGTTCAAAGCTGAGTTCTGAGTTACTGAAGTCTTACAAATCGAGTCTAGGGCTAGCCAGCTAAGATGGGGTCAGCTTTGTAGTGCAACCTGGAGAAGATCCGTTTTTCGTTGTTGGTGACTCCCAAGTCTTCAAAGGTGCGCTGAGTGAGACCAAAAGTACCATCCTGATGGGCAGCTCATGGGACTACCTAGCTAGGTGATGGAACTCTCCAGGGTTGGACAGGTTGCGTTGTTGGTATGGGTTCACGAGATGTTTGGGGTGACGAGAGAGTATCTATGTCTGGGTGAGAGGGAGGGGAGTGTCTTCGAAAAAGCGACTGCGGTTGTGCTGTGCGAAGGGTTTCAGGCAGAGGTTCTCAGGGTTTTGGCTGAGGAAACTAATTGTTACGTTGTTTGAGTGAGCATTGTTTGCTCGCAAGGTTTGACCACTAGATTTTTGGGAAACTTCGAGGGCAGTTTCTGCGTGAAGGGGTTTTTAAGCACAGAGGACCTGAGTTAGTGAGTGGAGGAAGAGCGGGGTTGTCTCAAGACGCTGACAATGGTGGACTGAGAGTGTCGGAATTTGCCAAACATGGGTGAATGGAATAATTTTAATTATATTTATTGCAAGTACTGGTGCTAAAGGGGTAGAGCCGAATGAGTTTGGTGAGTGCGTGGGATGGCTATGAAAAGGTGGTATTTAGGAGAATAAGTTTTATAGATAAATAAATCTGATAGCCTTGGAAATTAAAAATATTGAGAAAACACATGAAAAGCAGGAGTGCGAAGAATAGAGCAGGCAGCAGCCAACCCCACTTCGAGTAGACTTCCGAACTAGCCGCCTTCTGCACCAAAAAGGCCAACTTGCAGACCAACATGATCACCCGATAGTCCAACCACCACAAAAACACACGCAAGAGCAACCCCTCCTCCAAGTCCAGACCCACCAAACCCCCACTCGCCAAGGCATCTTCCATCAACTACCCTAAGTAGCAACGCCCTTCCCTCGCCAAGACCAAAGTCCCCTCTTCTCTTAACAATAAAAACCCCGAGAGCAAACCCTCGTCAAAGAGTAAGCCAACTAGGGAAAAGAAGCTGAAGGCCTACTTCAAGGCCAAAGTATAGAATTTAAGTCAAACTGTAGGACTCGATACAACCAAATCTTTCTTCCCCTTGACCCATGAACCTCCCCAGCCTGTTTCCTACTTCGTTTAGTCTTCCCCTGAGAACTAACACAGAACTGAGGAGCCTCACCTTTTCGACTCTTAGGAAGTGGCCACTTCACAGATGCTAGATCTCAACTACGTGAGGAATGTCAGGTAATTTGCGTGCATGTAACCCCAAGATAAAAACGTCTACTCCCAGGTAGAAGAGTTGGGTTCCCTTTCAAAGAACAACTGGTAGGCCTTCGAAACCCTAAAGCTCTAGAATGAGGAGCTGAACAACTACATAGAGTAGCTTGTTCATGTTGAGGAGAAGCTGAGAGCTTAAAACGAGTAGCTGAAGGCAAAACTAGCCTCTGAACAGCCTCACGCCAAGGAAGCCTTCAAGGCCAAAATCGCATAACTCACCCTTGAAAGACTGCAGGTCACTCAAAACAACGCCAGTCTGCAGGAAATGCTGAACTAGACTAAACTCTAGTCTGACTCGACCCGCAATAAGTGCCTGTAGTTGTAGCTAGCCCACAGGGCAAGTCTTTAAAGGCAGAAAGAGTTGTGTAGTGAACGTGCTCAGCACCTCAGCAAAATACAGCTGCTCTCGAACTAGTTGCAGCAGTCTCGCAGGAATGTGTAAGAGCTTAGCCGCCGCAACTGCTAAATCTAAGACCACCTGAGGCTATGTAGAGAGTAGAAGGACAGGATCCGGCAGAACGCAGTGGATTTGCTGTAGATGGTGCAGCAGCTGAAACAGCAAGAGGAGTGATTGATGTTTCCCTTAGCCTTATCAAACTGCCCCCTCAGAGCTTAGACTCTTTTACTCCAGTCAAGATACGCAAGATTTGTGAGGCATACAAAAAAGTAAATAATCAAACAGCCCTTGTCTTCTCCTGCTCCCTCCTCCGAGGGAACATCTTCTAGATGTATTGGGCTAACATCTACACCTGCCTGCCGGGCAGAGTTTTGGTCAACATCTGCTTCACTCCGTATCTTTCCAACTCGCATAGCGTGAACACTGCCAGTTTTTTCATTTGCAGCTGCATTATGCACTGGTTGAACAGTTTTAGCGTAAAGACCTCTTCGATTAGCTGGTAGTTGGACAGAATGTTCTATTTTAGCCGTTTGCCCATCTTGAGCTCCCTGAACAGCTGAGGCTGTCCGACCAAATTGGAGTAAAGTACTCCCAAGATTGCTAGCAGCTTCGATTGGGACTATCTGTTGAGTTGCTCCACTTCAAGATCCAGCAATTCCTCCAAAAACTCTCGGTCAAAAGGTATCTCAATTTTCCTTTCCTGTCTCACAAACTAAGCGAGCGTCGATACTGTGAAGAACAGCCTGTATTGCAGCTCCAGGGAAGGCTGAGTTTTGAAAAATTTGGACAATTATACAAAATGGGCTTTGACCTTTTTTATGAATTCGGCAGTGCCCACTAGCAGATTTGAGTAGCCCCTGGAGATTATTTTCAGTGCCAACTGCAAACCCCTCTCAAACTAGACTCCCTGGAGTCTACTCACATATGTGAAGAAAGAAGTAGTCATGCTCGTAACCTGCTCGGGGTCCTCAGCGGCCGCCAACTCTTAGTAGAGGGTGTGGAAGTTGATTTGGCGGGGTTGAGTGTGGGTGGAGGCGTACTATGGTTCAAGTTTGCTGATGCTCATGTTTTCTGATGTAATTTATATAACCAAACAATGAAAGAATAAGACTATTATCATTTTTTCTTTTACTTTTCCACCGGAATTCGTCAAATTGGGCCTACTACTGAAAGTTCCCAATTTGTCTCATATCGCCCTAAACTGGGCACTTTCGGTGCCTCAGCTCTAAACTACAGCCATTTGTTCCAATCCAAGGTGCCTTGTCTCGTGAAACTTCTTTTACTTATTCTCCTAGAAATCCTCAAGGGAGAGAGGATTTGAAGAATATGGTGCTGAATGGGCGAAATGCGTCAATGTGGGAGAGGTTGAGGGTTCTGAGGAGTGCAGGAAAAGGGGGAAGGTTCGATGTGAGTATTATAATAGTTATTTCAATAGCGTATCAATGGGCAAGAAATACATTCCGGTCAAAATAAACAACATGGACTATCGTGTTTACCTGGACAACGTGGAGAAAGTGTACAAAGTCAGCAAAAAAAACATCCCCTCCATCCCTTCCTTTTCAAAGAATACAAAGAGGACTCTACTGCGCAAGGCCAGCATCCATACCGAGCCGGGCAGTCCCCTCTATGCTTCCAACCAACAGTTCCCACTCTCCGCTTAGTTTAACTCCATACTTTGATTTATATGCAATTTTCAGTGTTTAAACATCTTCTAATATCGATGTTGCTTCTTTCAGCTGAAGTGCGCCCTTGGCCAAAGCACCCCTAAAGCAAAGGCCTCCAACGGCCCGACATGCTTTTCTCTAGCTTGAAGCTGAATTGAGTTGAGTTTACGGATTGAGGATGAAAGATAAGCAAAACCAAAACAGTTAGCTGAGAAGTTTTTCAAATAAAAAATGGCACAGGCTCGTCAAATGAGCAACATTCGACCTTTGCCAGATTTATATACTAACCAATCGAAATTTCATGATACTAAGTTAGAACACTGGAACTCCGCTTTTGTTTAACGCAACTGAATCATTAATAATCTCTGTTCAACTGGCAATATCATTAAACTAACGCGTGTGATGCTGTTGGGTCTCAGGTAAAGTGTTTCTTTGAAAAGAATCTAAATCCAAGTTAGTAAAACAACAGTAAAGCTAATCAAAAGGAAGGCTAAATTCACGGCTTTGAAAGGGCAGGATGGCAAAAATGACCGAACAGGGGCCAAACAGGATAATTATGGTTCCATAATGAAGGCTGCTAAGTGGTTTTTGCTGCTGTTATTTGAGCTATATTCACGTAATTATTTAAAATGACTTTTTCTAAAATCTTACTGAACTAGCAAATGTCCAGCCTCTGCCATCAAAAGCTGAGTTCAGGGCTCCCTCCTTAAAAGTGTAACAATAGTAGACAAGTAGAATGACTATGTGAGTATTTTGTAAAAACCAGCGAAAACTATATAAGTATGTAACAACTTCATTCTTCATGGAAAACTAAACTTATTCTTAAGCATGGATTAATTACACTCCAGAACTTTGCTGATTGGGTTTATGCTGGGAACATTTGATTCAGATCATTTTTTGTGGACTTCCCTCTCCCGGTGGATGAGGTTGGTTGTGGTGTCAACTAGGTCCAGAATGCTATTGATTGACTCGTTCCAGTGGCGCAGCAGGTATTGCTCGTTTTAGACTGGTCGGAAGTCAATGACTCCATCGATACGATCGATTCTGCAGGATATGGTGCTGGAGTTATTGAGGGTGCAAAGTTCTTATTCACAATAGTCCCTCTCAACGTTTAGTAGCTGACTGATTCTGTTGAGGGTGAGTTGCCCGTAATACTTGCTGATGATTCGAATGTTGTGCTGGACGAGCACCCTTTTGAGTTCATTAAGGTGTTGCTAAATTAAATGGAAAATACTTGATGCTTGGAATATGAATCTCTGAACAGCTCGAATAGCTCTACTGAGTACGTCTTCACATCGCAGCTTACAATTTACTCAGACAGGAACTTGTTTATCAAGTTCAAGACTTGCGGGTACTTCTCTAGTTATTCTTGTTCAGACAATTATTTCAGCTACTTGTGGTTTTTCTAAGTGTAGGGCTGTAGCACCAGAAATGCAACATAATTCGACAACACGTCATCTTTTTTAGCTGAGAAGCCAAATTAGAGTGTCTCAGGGATTGGCTTGGTTGCTTTTTGGAGAGTTTGGTAAAGGATTCGGTAGGCTCTGCAGGCAAGAGCGTGGTCTTACTCATGGTTATAGTAGCTGGCCATGTAAGCGTAGAAGGTGACCTTGAGGTCGACAATGTCGGGCTCATTGATGTTGTTCTCGTTGATTTTTTTGGAGATGATGAAGAAGCGTACGTAGTCGCCCTTCTTGAGCATGATGCGCATCTGGTAGAGGATGAACTACAGCTTCTCGCGTTTGTCCATGGAGCCGTAGGTCTCCACCTGCACTTCTTGCAGGATCTGGGCTGCCTCCATGATGTCGTTCTCATTTTCCTTGCTCTTGACGATGAGCATCACGCAGCGGGCGTACTCGACCTGGGTGTGGGCAGGGGTACCTCGAGAAAGATCTTCTTGGCGCAGACGTCGCGGATGGCCTCGATGAGGCGGGTGCGTTGGGGCTACTGCGTTTTGGGGAGCCAGCTCATAGCCAGTTGAATCATCTCGATCTGGGCCTTCTTGGACTGTCCTCTGCGGTTCATCAGGAAGGTGATCTGCTCGTTGAGGGTGTTCCACTGCTCAGCCTTGTAGCAGAGGGTGATCTGGGTAGAGCTTGGCTTACGATGTCCTTGAGGATCACCACTGAGGTGGGGTGGTCGTTGTTGACTCTGGCCAGCTTCTCCTTTTCGAGTAGGCGCTGCAGGTCGTTATCGATATCGTTGGGTTCGACGTCCATGGGGCCTCTGAACACTAAATAGTCAGTCATGATTTAAAAAATATTTAAATTTATAACATCATCAGTGTTTCAATCACAAGCTGCAAGGCAATGCCACTTTCACAACAAACAACTTAAGATTAATCGTGGCATCTTTGCCTTAATACAATCATTGACCATCTGTTGTGGGAATTGACTATCTGTTGAGGAAATCTGGAGAAGGTTTGGCATAGATTGATGGTTTTTTCTATTCTTCTTTAAACCCTTTTCTTCTATTCAGCAATCTTTGTGTGCTTTTTGATGTTATGCTATTGATAGTTACTGTTTAAGATAAATCGAATTGGGTCATTCTGTTCTTTTCTGTCAAGTTCAAGTTTACCATATCTTATCCAAAGTGTCACTTTCGCTGTTTTAAACAATCGGCCGATCATTCTCCACTTTTCTCCTCATCAACTCCATTCGGTATGCATTGATCTAGTCAGATTTAGCTCGCATCTTGCGCTATCAAGCATTCGAAGCATCATCTTTTGAGATTGCTGTTGTTCATGGTAGTCAACCCTCTTACTTGTTTCCATCTCCTCCCTTCTTTTACAGAGTTTGGGGTGCAGATTTGCTATGATAGTGATGATTTCGTGAACATTTCAAGACTTTCGACTGCAGTCAACTTTCAATAAATCTGAAAGCAACTAGAGGAACAGTATTAGGGTATGAGCTGGAATCAAAAAAGTGTTTGTGGCGGCACAAGCACTGAGCTTTAGAGGCTATTTCCAGCTGAACAGGTTGTAAAGAGCGCAGAGTTACAAGATAAAAGCTGCTGATTTCCCCCAAATACTGTACCTACAAGCGTATTGGAGGCTTTAAGAGTAGAGGAAGTGGCAAGGATGACTGTCAGATTCTGCTAGTGGCTTTGTTCATATAGCTTATTATTATAACAGATAGTTGAAGTAATTTCGGTTCGAATATAATAATCGCAGCCAAAATGCGCCGTCGCCACACCAGAAAGCACCACAAACCCGATTAGAATTTCTCGCCTCCCTCAGACTCAGAATCGCAAGAAGAGTAGGAAAAAGATATTTTTGACGAGTAGGAACTGCCCACCAAGAGGCCTTCCAAGGGTAGCAAAACGAAGCAGAGGGAGAAGAAGGGCAAGCCTAAGACCAAGTCCAAATCGATGTAGATGAGCTAAGACAGTGCCAACTCGGAAGTAGTGTAGATCAGGGAAGGGGATGAGAGCATGCGCTAGCACATCAGGCCTGACTTCCTGAAACGCTGGGACGGGGTTTCCAACGAACTAGAGATCACTGAGGAAGAGTACGAAGGCATGAGTCCGATGCTTGAAGTCTACTGGCGCACCAAAAGCCGCAACATGCGAGCCATAGTGTTCTTGCAGTTCGGCATGATGGAGTACTTCGCCTTCGAAAACGACGCCATAACTCTCAGCGAAATGGGGAAAAAGAGACTCAAGAAGTTTTCGAAGTACCTGATGGTGAACTTCTGGTACAAATAGATCGAGGAGACCAAGAGGCAGCTTTTCGACAAGAGAATCCCCGTCCTCATCATGAACGAAATCGAGGATCCAGAGTACAGGGCAGTCCATGGCATCATCAAGCGGGAGATCAGCGAAGTCATCACCCCTGCCCTCCACCCCTCCATGCACACCAATACTGCCGGCAGGGAACGCCTCCTCCTCGCCCTCTACAAGGAGGCCGATGCCTTTGGGATTGTGCTGCTCGACGGCCAAACTAACCAGGTCTACACTGAAGAGATCCCAGAAGACAAGTACCTGCATGAGACCAGGAGAGTGATAAACCGATACCGGCCTGCCGAGGTAGTGCTGCCTCACCGCGGCCATACCTAGATCGCTACGATGACTCGTCAAATCTGTGACCCTCATATTGTCTAGCTGAGGCTGGACGAGACAAAGGACATGGGTGAGTTGCTGTAGGAGATGATCAACGAAAATCGATGCGCCTACCTGCTCAAGCTCAGGTAAAAGTACTAGAAATAGCCCAAGGGCGCCCGCTTCAGCAAGTATCGCACTGTCCTGGCCCTGTGCTTGGTCAGGCAGTACCTTACCTACCTCTCCCTCAAGGAAAAGGTCTTCCATCACGCCATCTTCAACTAGACCAACTCCGACCAGTTTAGGCCTCCTTTCTTCGACTCCCAGGTTTACGAGAATCTGGAGCTGTTTCGGGTGAGTCAGAGCGAGGAGTAGTCTTACGGGCGGCCTGGGACTCTGCTGCACTACTTGGACCACTGCAAGACGCAGCAGGGCCGTAGGATGATCCACGACTGGCTGGACTGCCCTCCGTCTGTGCTGCAGGACGTGCTGTAGCGGCAAGAGGCAGTGAGCTAGCTGTTGTAGCAGGAGCAGGCACTCAAATCTCACGATCGCTTGATAGCCTTTGAAAAGCTCGGCAAAAGGTTAGGCGACGTGTATCACTGGGTGGAGAGGGAAACCGAAAGAGGCAAGATCATACTAACCAAATCAATCAACTTCGAAAAGGACTATGACCAAGCCAAAAACCCAGCCGTCCAAAGACTCAGATAGATAGTGAGCATAGTCAGCCTACTTTGCTAGTACTAGACCTTCCTTCGGGACATCACCAGCCAGCCCTTCAAATCGGTGTTGCTGCACAAGTACACCCATCTGGAGGAGTTTGAGGATTTGCACAAAATGACCGAGGAAGAGATCTCCAGGATCAATGGGGTGCCAGCTCTGAGCTACGTGGCCAACTCGGTAATGACCGAGCTCAGCTACGACCCAGTCTCAGGACACCTCGAACCCTCTCCCGGTCAGAGCGAAGTATATGACGAGAACAAGAGGGAGTTCGAACGGCTTCAGGCCAGCTTGTCGAGCGAACTGGCCAAGTGGTCTGAGTTTTTCGGGAGCAGCAAGGTGCAGTTCGTGTCAGTGCGTGCCAAAAACGAGATCCAAGTGCCCAAGAGCGCAATCAAGACCAGTGGCAAGTCCCACCCTCACCCTGACCTCATTTTCTCCTCAGAGATCGCAGGGGCAGTGAGGTACGTCACCGCCGAGACCTCAGCCCTCAGTATGGAGCAGGTGGTGTGCGAGGAGGCAATGGCTCAGGCCTACGAACCCTTCCTACAGAAAGTGCTGTCTAAGTTTTCCAGCTACCGCTATCTCTGGGACAGGTTCGTGACTTCAAGCGCATGGGTGGACGGACTGCTGTCTCTGGCGAAGGCCAGCAGCCGGATGGGAGTGAGGTGCGTGCCAGTGTTTAGAGAGCAGGGGGTAGTGATAAGGTCAGCAGTGCACCCCAGTCTGAGCGAAGTTATATAGAACACAGTGCCCAACGACTTGTGGCTGCAGGGGTAGGAGAGGACGCTGGTGGTGACTGGGCCGAACATGGGCGGGAAGTCCACCCTGCTGAAGCAGACTTGCTTGCTGGCTGTGCTGGCCCAGCTGGGCTGCTACGTGCCCGCCAAGGAGTACGTTGCGCCGGTGTTCGACCAGATCTTCTGCAGGATGGGCGCCTCCGACCGCATCTACTAGGGCAAGTCCACCTTCTACGTGGAGCTGGAGGAGACCAAACGCATACTGGCCAAGGCCACCAGCCGCAGCCTAGTGGTCATCGACGAGCTGGGCAGGGGCACCTCCACCTACGACGGCATGGCCATCGCCTAGGCCGTGCTGGACCACCTGGTCTATGCCATCAAGCCCACCACCCTCTTCAGCACCCACTACACGCAGATCACGCAGCGGTACGCCAACTGTCCCGAGGTGCGGCTGGCCAAGATGAACTACGAAATAGGGCAGGGCAGACTCCAGTTTACCTACCAGCTGGTCCCGGGGGTGGCCTAGAAGTCATTTGCCTCCAACGTCTCCAAAATGGTTGGCATCGCCCACAGCATTCTCGACAAGGCTGACCAAAAGTCAGACCAAATGCACCACGAAACCCATCGCAAGAAGCTGCTCAGAGAGGCCTGCAGGCTCGCGGGGGTACTCTCCCACCCTAATCCAACAACCAATCACGCCAATAACATCACTCAGGCCAATAGCACCACTCAGGTCAATAACACCACTCTGGCCAATAGCAAGGCTAGGGAAGACTAGCACAGGACCAACCCTGAAATCACAGGAGTGGGAGGTGGGGTGGGGAGGAAGAGAAGAAGTACGCAGAGATAGAGCAGGCAAAGCAGCAAGTGATGCATCTATTAGCTAGATTTTGCAATTGGACCATACTGGAGCAGTCATTGCTAATAGTTATAGTATATGGCCATAGTATTTTCTATGCTCTTTGTTCATCTTATTGTCAGCCAACAGCTAACCAGGGCAAGTGAGTTGCCAGCTTACAAGGCGGCAGGTGGAATGGATGGAATGGGTGGAATGGGTGGAAGGTAGTGGAAGGAATGTAGGTGGGTCAGTTGATTTTCCTGATGGGTTATACTGTTATGAGTGATGAGGGTTATACTGTTTATGAGTGAGTTCAGAGTGATCGGAGCCGACTGGTGCCCCTACTGCATCAAGGTCAAGAACTACATGCAGCAGAAAAACATCAACTTCGAGTGGATAGACGCAGATACGGAGGAGGGGGGCAAGATCCGCGAGGCCGAGAAGAAGAAGTACAACTACAACACAATCCCTATGGTATTCCAAAATGGCAAGTTCATCGGGGGCTGCGACGCCTACTTCGCCAGCTTATGATCATCCATAACCTCAATAACCCACTACCCCTACTACCCATACCTCCCTAACACCCACTACCCCTACTACCCATACCTCCCTAACACCCACTCACAAAGATATCATCACAACCACCAGCCAGGGTTGAAGGGCAGATGGTGTATTGGTGAATGCTGAACATCAATACTGAATGAGGCCACTCCCGATATTAGTCAAAGATTTCAGCCTGATTTTACTAAATGAGCTGAGAAGCAAGGTGATATTAACTTAACCGATGAAGTGGAAGCGATGATAGATAAAAAATGATGCACTGCCGTGGCTGGGTGGTTGCTGAGCATCTTTTGCTGCTCCATCAGCTCCTTTCGCTGCCTCTTCAGGTCCTTTTGCTGCTCCAGGCGCCCTCCTTGCCTAAGCTCATGTCGTCGTAGAGTTTGTAGCGTTTGAACAGGTGGAAGGATGGCTGGGGCGTGGTGGTGGGAGTGGTGGGGTGTGTGGGCGTGTGGGTGGTGTCCTGGAGGCCGAGGATCTGGTGGAAGCACTGGCGGAACTCAGAGATGGTGTCCTGCTTCTGGGTTATGAAGAGTACTTCTTCCTACTCGCTATCCCCTTCATCTACTCTCTCACCCCACAGCTTGCCCAAGTAGGACCCAGTCAAGCCCACGTACTTCTGGCTCTCAAGCTTACCCACCAAGCTCTGTATCTCGGGCGGGCTCTCCTAGCCCAGCTACCTCTGGTCTAGTTTTTGCAGTTCGGACTGGACGAACTCTTGGACGACCTCCTGCAGGCTGTTGAGAGTTTACTTGTAGAGGGCTATCTGCTAGAGGAGGGCTGGGCTTATCTTGCGAGCGTTGTGGAGCTTGGCTTGCAGCTACTTCAAGCGGACAGAGGTTATCTTGGAAGAGTGGAGATGTTTGCTTTAGCAGTTCTTGTCGCAGAGTATGCTGTAGAAGGGGTATTTAGTGCATTTGTTGCTCAGACAAACGAACTCGCTGGGTTTGCCATGCTCGCACATTGGGCTCAAATTCAACTACCCCTTGTTGACCTTGGAACCCTCGTTGACCTTGTAACCTTTAGTGGCAGCAGTTGCTTGTTGTTGAGCAGAGCTTGCTGATGCTTTTTGGTTGACCTTGCTCTTGATAAGGGAGGAGTTGGATTTGTTTTTAAGTGCTGGCTTTTGAGCGGGCTTGTTCTTGGAGGTGGAGGCAGATTTCTGTTGGGGCGGTTGGTCCTGTTGCTATTGTGGGTTGTCTTCAGTAGGGACTGAAGCTGCTCCCCCCATGGCTGTCTGATAATCGATAAATTATGTTTAACTGGCTGCATTTAATAGAAGCAAAGCAAGGCCGAGTTATTTATTATGGACAACCTCAAGACCACAAGAACTCTAGATATGGACGAGACGGGTATAAACTAGGAAGTGAAGTGATGTATCAAGTATACATATGGAGATAGTGAGTATAAACTAAGAAGTGAACTTGATGTAAACTAATAGGTGAACTTTATGTAAACTAATATGTGATCTTGAGGTGGATTGGCAGGAGTGATGAGGTGTAAGTTGGCTGGAGTAGAGTGAT
>Ga0316217_10001655_pt1 | contig 28370 bp, 19 predicted proteins | sample 1anoAmetaG_FD_203633 | JGI IMG/M metagenome (GOLD analysis project Ga0316217, IMG submission 203633) | Freshwater microbial communities from Trout Bog Lake, Wisconsin, USA - 1anoA | ecosystem: Environmental > Aquatic > Freshwater > Lake > Hypolimnion/Profundal zone | place: USA: Wisconsin... | reverse complement strand
CCTTCGATCGGGCCTCCACGCTTTTCATTAACTTTTCATACGCCAAGAGCTTGCTGGCTCCGGTGAACAGAAAGATCGCCGCCAACAGTGTCTGTGCAATCCAAAGCAGGGCATTCATCGCTCGACCACCCTTCCTCGCCTATCCTATCGGCCATGCGCCAAAGGATGCCATATCTCCACAAGCAGCAACCGATTGAACCGCGGAACGGATCGATGTGTCAAGAGCCATCCGGCACATCGTCCAACGCCGCCAGCCGGCGACAATCGGGGAAGCGGAGCTGTCCCATCATGTGAATCGGCGTTTCATCTGACTGTGATTCCAATCACCCCAAGCTCTCCTCCGCGGCTGGTAGGCTTTTTGAGTCACGTACCCTCAGATCAAGAGGTACATCATGAGCGAAGCAGCATCGAAGCAAGGCCCCTTGAGCCCCGAGCAATTGGCCAAGATGAACGCCTACTGGCGCGCCGCCAACTATCTCTCCGTCGGCCAGATCTACCTGAAAGACAACCCGCTTATGGAACGTCCACTGACCCTGGACGACGTCAAGCCGCGGCTCTTGGGCCATTGGGGCACCACGCCCGGCCTCAACTTTCTCTATGTCCACTGGAATCGCCTCATCCGCGAGCGCGACCTGAACATGCTCTACATCATCGGCCCAGGCCATGGCGGACCCGGCCTGGTGGCCAATACCTACCTCGAAGGCTCCTACACCGAGGTCTATCCCCACATCGAGCAGAACCGCGACGGCATCAAGCGCCTCTTCCGGCAGTTCAGTTGGCCCTATGGCATCCCCAGCCACGTAGCGCCGGAGACGCCCGGATCGATCCACGAGGGCGGCGAACTGGGCTACTCGCTCGTGCACGCCTACGGCGCGGCCTTCGACAATCCCAACCTGATTGTGGCCTGTGTGGTGGGCGACGGCGAGGCCGAGACCGGCCCCCTGGCCACCAGTTGGCACGGCAACAAGTTTCTCAATCCCGCCACCGACGGCGCGGTGCTGCCCATCCTCCATCTGAACGGCTACAAGATCGCCAACCCCACGGTGCTGGCGCGCATCCCCCATGCCGAACTGGAAAGCCTGATGCGCGGCTACGGCTACGAGCCATTCACACTGGAGGGCGACGACCCGGAGACCATGCATCAGCAGGCCGCCGCGGTCTTCGACAAGATGCTGGACCGCATCGCCGCCATCCAGAAGGCTGCCCGCGAAGAGGGCTCGACCGAACGCCCGGCCTGGCCCATGCTGATTATGCGCACGCCCAAGGGCTGGACCGGACCGAAGTTTGTCGACGGCAAGCCGGTCGAAGGCACCTGGCGCGCCCATCAGGTTCCCTTCTCCGAGATCCGCGAGAAGCCCGACCACCTGCGCCTGCTGGAAGAGTGGATGCGCAGCTACAAGCCCGAGGAGCTGTTCGACGAGAAGGGCGCATTCCGCGCCGAATTCGCCGACATCGCGCCCAAGGGCCGGCGGCGCATGGGCATGAACGCCCACGCCAACGGCGGCCTGCTCTTGCAACCGCTCAAGGTGCCCAACTTCCGCGAGTTCGCGGTGAAGATCGAAGGCCGCGGCCAGGTCGACGCCGAATCCACCCGCTACCTGGGCCGCCTGCTCAATGCGGTGATGAATGCCAACAAGGAGCAGAAGAACTTCCGTGTCTTTGGGCCGGACGAGACCGCCTCCAACCGCCTGGGCGATGTGATTCCCGATGCCGGCAAGGCCTGGATGGCGGAGACCCTGCCCGTGGACGAGAACCTTTCGGAAACCGGGCGGGTAATGGAGATCCTCAGCGAGCACATGTGCCAGGGCTGGCTGGAGGGCTACCTGCTCACCGGACGCCACGGATTCTTCTCCTGCTACGAGGCGTTCATCCACATCATCGACTCGATGGTCAACCAGCACGCCAAGTGGCTGAAGGTGACCCGCACCATTCCCTGGCGCAAGCCCATCGCATCGCTGAATTACCTGCTCAGTTCGCTGGTATGGCGCCAGGACCACAACGGCTTCTCGCACCAGGACCCCGGCTTCATCGACCACCTGCTGAACAAGAAGGCCGACGTGGTGCGCATCTATCTGCCGCCGGACGCCAACACGCTGCTCTCGGTGGCCGACCACTGTTTGCGCAGCAAGCATTACATCAACCTGATTGTGGCTGGCAAGCAGCCCGCGCCGCAGTGGCTCTCGATCGACGAGGCGGTGGCGCACTGCACGACTGGATTGGGTGTGTGGAAGTGGGCCTCGAACGACGAGGGCTCGCCCGACGTGGTCATGGCCTGCTGCGGCGACGTGCCCACCATGGAGGCGTTGGCGGCTGTCGTCCTGCTTCGCACGCTGGCTCCGGACCTCAAGGTCCGCGTGGTCAACGTGGTGGACCTGATGGCGCTGGAGCCCTCCTCCGAGCATCCGCACGGGCTGGCCGACGAGGAGTACGACCAGATCTTCCCGGCCAAGACGCCGGTGGTCTTCGCCTTCCACGGGTATCCGGCTGTGATTCACCGGCTCACCTACCGGCGTCACAACCACGACAACCTGCACGTGCGCGGCTACAAGGAGGAGGGCACCACCACCACGCCCTTCGACATGTGCGTGCTCAACAACATCGATCGCTTCCAGTTGGCTCTGGATGCAATCAAACGGGTTCCGCGCCTGGCGGCGCAGGCCGATGCGGCCGAGCAATGGTACTCCGAGTCCATCCAGCGCCACAAACTGTATGTGGCGGAAAACGGCGACGACCTGCCCGAAATCCGCGACTGGCGCTGGCCGCAAAGCTAACTTGCTAACAGAAGGGATTCCGCAACGCGGAATCCCTTCGCTAACTCCGCTAACACGCGCGCAGCGCGGCTAACTTGCTAAACCCTTAACCCGCTGATTCGCTCAGCCCAACCCAAGAGGTTTCCATTCATGTCTTCCTTGCCCGTATTGGTTTTGAACAGCGGTTCTTCTTCCATCAAGTTTTCAGTTTACGAAGCCGGCGACGGCCAGCGCAGCAAGCTCTTCGAGGGCGCGGTCGACGGCATTGGCACCGATCTGGGCAAGTTCTGGATCAAGGACGCGGACGGCAAGAAGCTGGTCGACAACACGCCCGCCGTGCCCACCCGCGCGGTGGCCTTCAAAATGGTGGCCGACGCGCTGCACTCCGGCGACTTCCCTGCCCCGGCGGCCATCGGCCATCGCACCGTTTGCGGCGGCCCCACCATCACCGAAAACCAGCTCATCACCCCCGCCCTGATCGACGAGATCGAGAGCTACTCCGCCCTGGCGCCGCTGCATACCCCCATCGCCGTCTACATCATGCGCGAGGCCCTCAAGCTCTTCCCCGGCATCCCCAACTTCGCCGTGCTCGACACTTACTTCCATCGCACCCTGCCCGAAGTGGCCAAGCACATGCCCATCCCCGCCGAGTATGTGGCCATGGGCGTCCGCCGCTACGGCTATCACGGCATCTCCTACGAGTCGATCATTCACCAGTTGGAGCCCAACGTTCCCGAGAAGCTGATCGTCGCTCACCTGGGCAACGGCGCATCCATCTCCGCCATCAAGAACGGGCAGTGCCTCGATACCTCGATGGCTCTCACCCCGACCAGCGGCATCATCAGCGGCTCGCGCACCGGCGACATCGATCCCGGCGTGCTGATCTTCATCCTCAAGAAGATCGCCGAAACCACGCCCGATGCTCTGGAAGCCGCCGACAAGCTGGAGACCGTGGTCAGCAAGAAGTCCGGCCTGCTGGGCGTCAGCGAACTCTCCAACGACATGCGCGGCCTGCGCGACGCCATCAACGCCGGCAACGCCAAGGCCAAGCTAGCCGTCGAGAAGTTCACCTGGACCATCGCCCGCTGGATCGGCAGCTATGTGGCCGAGTTGAACGGCCTGGACATGCTGGTCTTCACCGGCGGCATCGGCGAGAACGACATCAATGCCCGCCGCGAGATCTGCGCCAACCTGGACGCATTGGGCATTGTGGTCGATGCCGAGCGCAACAACGTGCGCGGCGAAGCCACCATCTCCGCCGAGAACTCGCCGGTCACCGTGCGCGTCATCCCGCCCGCCGAGGACCTGATGATCGTCAACCACGTGGTGCGTCTGCTGGGAGTATAGGCTCCGGCAAGGCTCTCGCCGATCCTCTGGCTCTGTTGCGCATTCATCCCGAATGCCGCGGCAGGGCCAGCACTTTCAGTCGCTTGCCGAGTTTGGCGAAATCGGGATCGGCGGTCACCAGCGTAGCCCCGGTGCGCATCGCCAGTTCCGCGGCGAAGCAGTCGGCCAGGCCCAGCTTGTAGTGGAACCTCAACATGGCTGCATCCAGAGCCTGGCGGTCACCAACAGAGATCATGGCAACTGCATCACGGGCACTCTCAATACATTTCATGGCTTGTTCTTCGCCAAAGTAACGGGAAAGCACGTAGAGAGTCTCCCCCAGATTCACTACAGACATCGTTAGATTTGCCTGCCCGTCCTTGGCTTGCTGCACGAGTTTACGCATGGTCATGAATCCGGGTGTTTTGCGAAAGAAGCGGACCAGCGCATTGGCGTCCAGCACATATCCCCTCACCGCTCAGCCTCTATCCGCGTTTCCTCGCGCTCACGTTCTTTGCGCTTCTCTTCCATCCACCAGCCTTCGACATCTTCCTTAACGTGGCTCAAACAGCCCTCCAAGGCGAGCAATGCGTCAAAAGGGTTGGGCTTAACTCTTATCTCTCCATCAAGATCCACTACATCCACGCGGGCTCCCGCTTTCAGCCCATACTTTCTGCGCATCTCCGCCGGAATCACCATCTGCCCCTTCGAGCTGACGGTTACCATGTGGGCCATAATGTCTTACCTCCAGGTAAGACAGAGTGTACCCCCGGTGCAACCCGAATTCAACCAGACAGGAGCCCCTGCCAGGCTTCTGTTCTACACTGGTGGGGTTCTCTCTGGAGCCATCCTCTATGCATTCCGCCGCCGTTTCCATCGATTCCCGACGCATGCCCTCGCCCGCGCTGCGCCGCTTTGCCTGGGGCGTTTTGGCTTACTTCATCGCCGTCATCCTGTGGGGCACGCTGGTGCGCGCCACCGGCTCGGGTGCCGGCTGCGGCAACCACTGGCCGCTGTGCAACGGCACCGTGCTGCAACACTCGGCCAGCGTCAACACGCTCATCGAGTTCACCCACCGCATCACCAGCGGACTCTCTCTCTTCGCCGTGCTCGGCCTGCTGCTCTGGACCTTCCTGGGCACCGTGCGCGGCCATCTGGCGCGCTCGGTTGCGGTGGTCGCCGTCGTGCTCACCCTGGTGGAAGCGATCCTGGGCGCGCTGCTGGTCAAGCTGGGCTACACGGCGCAGAGCCAGTCGCCCATGCGGCCCGCGTTTCTGGCGCTGCACCTGACCAACACCCTGCTGCTGCTGGCCGCCATCACCCTCACCGCCCACCTGCTCAGCCGCCACCGCGGCTTCCTGCGCGGCAGCGTGCGCCTGGTAGCGCCCTTCGGCGCGCTGGCCGCGGTCGTCGTGGTCATGATCGTCGGCGTCACCGGTTCGCTGGCCGCGCTGGGAGACACGCTCTTCCCGGCCAGTTCGCTGGGCATGGCGCTGGCCCAGGACTTCTCCGCCGCCAGCGGCTGGCTGGTGCGCTGGCGCTGGACGCATCCCACCATCGCCTTCCTGGCCAGCATCGTGCTCATCTGGCTGCTGGTGCGAGCCGCGCAGCACAAGACGCACGGGGACAACCGCATCCTCTCGGCGCTGATCCTCCTGCTGCTGGCTTGCGTCTATGTGCTCGGCGTACTGGACGTGGTGCTGCTGGCCCCGCTGTGGGTCCAGGTTGCCCACCTCCTGGCCGCCGATACCCTGTGGGCCGCGCTGGTCGTGCTGACCGCCCGGCTGACGCTGCAACCGAGGGAATAGGGAGCAGGGAGTAAGGAGTAGGAATGAGGCAGCACCCAACTCGCCGCTTCGTGTTTTGACTGGAATGAACGCCGCAGTGCCTCCCGGAGGGAGGCAAAGAAAATAGCCCAGGGCCAGCGCAGCGCAGCCCTGGGATAAGGCAAAACAAATGCTCTGCGCCCCGTAGGGGCGCTGCGAAACACGGCTTTCGTGGGCCTTCATCGCGAGTTAGGGTGTAGGGAATAGAAGTGCAGCCCACCTCAACGAGGCAGGCTGCCGAGAAAGAGAGCATGACCCGCTTCAAAGAACTCGCGCGCATCGAAGCCGCAATCAAGCAAGGGAATGACGCCGACCTTCGCTGGGCGTTGGACTATTGCAAAATGCGTTTGTCCATTGCCACGCGCAGAGAGCACCTCATGCACTGGAAACAGGTCGAAAAAGACGTGACCCAGGCCCTCGAACGCACAAGCTGAAACATGGTGCGCTTGCGTCGTAGGCGGCTTTTCCACCCCCTGTTCCCTGTTCCCTGCCTTACTTCACCAGCACGCCCGCCGCCGGATACTTCACGCCATTCGCCGTGCCTTGAATGATCGGCAGTCCCGGTGTGGGCGTCAGGTATTCGATGACGCCGTCGCGCAGCAGCACTGTATCTTCGGTCTTGCCGCCGCGGATGCTGGGGTTCCAGGCGAAGGCCTGATTGTTGACCACCACCTCGGTTCCCGCAGGCGTGGCGACCCACTCGCGTTCGCCGTAACCGGTCGGTCCGCCCTGATGATGGAACCGCTCCTCGCCGGGATAGCCCTCGGCCGCATAGGCCGCCTGGGCCACGGCAAAGAGCTGGGCCGAGGTCGCGCCCACGCGCGTCGCGTCCAACAGCGCAGCATTCACGTTGGCCGCCGACTGGAAGCGTCCCGCCAGCTCCTCCGGCAATGCGCCGAAGTGCACGAAGCGGGTGATGGAGATGGCCAGGCCCCACTTGCGCGCGCACAGATTCAACATGCCGTACTGCTTGAGCCGCGCGCCGCGCGGCACCGCGTGCTTGTACTTGAAGATGCGCTCGTCCGCGGCGTAAAGAGAGACCGAGGGCAGAATGCCGCGGTGCAGCAATACGGTGCAGGTGATGGCTTCCAGATCGTACTCGCTCAATCCCGGCTCGACCGCATTCAGCGCCTGCGCGGTCGCCGAGGCGGTTTCCGCGCCCAGCCAGCGATAGCGCGCCATCTCGCTCTCGCAGAGCGCGGCGCGCAGCGGAGCAAGATTCACGGGCGTCAAGCCCGGCCCCGGAGTGTCCGATCCCAGCGGCCCGCCGGCCAGCTTGGCCGCGGCGGCAACGGTGTCGTCCGCATACCAGGGAAAGAGCACCGGCTCGAAATCCGTCGCGCCAAACTCCTCGTCGTGCAGGCGCGGCGCTTCGTTCTCTGTCGTAAAGTAGTAGCGTTTGCCCTGCGCGGTCACCAGCAGCGAAGCCACGCCCGTCTCGCCCGGCGTCAGGACGCGCAACTCGACCGCGCCGCCCGTCACCCAGGCCACATTCTCATTGCGCCGGATGAGCACCCCGGCCAGCCCCTGGCTCTTCAGCCACTCCACCAGCTTCTCGTGCTTGGCATCCAGTTCCGCATTCCACGCGGCTTCCGCCACCAGAGTGCTTCCGTTCACGACCAGACTCTTGCCGATTCTCTTGCTCATAATTGCGTCTTCCTCCCAGGGGTCAGGGATCAGCAGTCAGGGGTCAGCACCCCTTTTCCTGCTCCTTTAACTTGATCCCCTCCAATACCCCGTAGATCATCTTTCCAACTTCGTGCGATAAACCTTCCGCTTCATCGAGCAGCTTGGGGTTTCCAAAACCAAGCGCCCGGGCGATTTCGATCTGCGTTTGCAGTTCGAAGTTGGAGCCGCGGGCGATTCCCAAAAAATGCCGGTATTCGCCCGTGCCCAACCGTCCATGCCCTTCCGCGATATTGCTCGGCACCGATACTGCCGATCGCCTGATCTGGCTCGTCAGTCCGTAGAGTTCTTCTCGTGGAAAACCCTGCGTCAAACGATAGATGGCAACCGACAATTGAATCGCTTTCTGCCAAACAAGCAAATCCCGAAACGACTGCACCATAAAGGAGCCTCAACTTTCCAAAGGTCGATTCCTGACCCCTGATCCCTGACCCCTGATCCCTGACCCCTGATCCCTGATCCCTGACTACTCTTCGCCTTCGTGATGATAGCTCTCCCAGCCCATATAGCGGCTGGCGGCTTCGTGCACGGAACCGGAGACGTCGCTGAAGTTGGCGGCCACGTGATGCTCGAAGCCCTCGCGGCAGATGAACTTCAACAGCTTCTGCAACTGCGGAATCTCACTGACGCCCGCGCCGCCGAAGGTATCCAGCGGATCGTTGGTGAAAGCGCCCTTGCCGGTGTAGCCGCGGATGATGCCGTAGCGATCGTCCGTCGAGAAGCGTGCATAGCTCATGGTGCCGGCCTTGACGCGGCCCACGCAGGTGCCGAAGGTGTTCTGAATGCCCACCGTGCCGGCGATGATCGCCTGGTAGTCCATGGTGGGAGCCTCGGCAAAGAAGTGCTTGGGCAGATTCGAGCAGTGGAAGCAGACGCACTTGTTGGGGTCGCCGCCGTAGTTGTTGTTCCAATCGAGCAGCGCGGAGGGCGTGCCCGAGGCCAGTTGCATCATGTACATGCCCAGTACGCCGGGGACATCCACTTCGCAGGCCGAGGGGATCAGGTCGTTGGACAACATGCTCATGATCGTGCAGGGCACTACGCCGAAGTACTCTTCGAACGAGGTCCAGCACTGCACGGCGGTGACGGTGACGTTGGTCTGCTTCATCCAGGTGTCGATGACCGCGCCCAGCTTGGCCATCTTGAGCAGGGCTGCCTCGGGAACCTTGCCCGTTGCAACATAGCTCTTGATCGCCGCCAGCTTGGCCTGCGCGGCATCGTCGTTGTCGCCCATCTTGGCGATGCGGCCGAAGATCTCGGAGAGGTCGATGGGCTCGACGGAGATCCCGCTGCCCTCGTAGATGCGCTCGGAGAAGCGAACGGTATTGAAGGCCGCCGGACGCGCGCCGATGGCGCCGATGCGCAGGTTCTTCAGCCCGGAGGTGATGCGGCAAACCCCGGTGAACCACTCCAGATCGGCGGCGAACTCCGGCGAGGTCAGGCTCTCGGTGTGCAGCTTGGTCAGCGAGTAAGGAATGTTGTACTGCATCAGGTTGTTGCAACAGCTCATCTTGCCGCAGAAGCTGTCGCGGCGGACGGCGATCGTCATGGCGTCGGAACGGTCGGGCGTGGCCTGTACCAGCACCGGCACGTCCAGGCCGCTCAGGCGGATGGCGTCCACAATGCCGCGCTCTTCGCCGAAGTTCGGCAGGGTGATGATAATGCCGTCGATCTCGTCGGCATGTTTCTTGAACAGCGCTGCGCACTTCTGGCTCTCGGCGTAGGTTTCCACCGCGCCGTGCTTCGACTCTTCCGGACTCAACACCACCACGTTCGCGCCCGCTGCTTCCAGTACCGCAATAATCTCTTCGCGGCCGGTCTTGGCCAGATGATCGGGGAAGAATCCGCGATTGCCGACGATCACGCCGAATGTAACTTTCTTCTGTGCTGCCATCTTCGTTGCTCCTTCAAGCTGCGCCGCTTGCGCGGTCCGTAGTTCCCTGCCCGATTCGCGGTTGCCGTCCATCGCGCGAAATGCCGGCAGAGGTGATTGTCTCGATAACTGCGCGCCCCGACGGTTGGGCGCAAATCCAACTGAACTCCGTATGCGCTCTGCGCGGCGGGAAGAACCATCGCCCTCCCGCCGCGCAAAGCCAACCGGCTACTTGGCGGCCTTTGTCGGGCGGAACTTGATCACGTAGAACAAGCCCGCCGCCAGCAGCACCGCGCCCCACCAAACGGGCGTGTGCAGGGTGTTCAGCTCCACCGGAGCCAGAACGCCCGTCGCCAGTTCAAACAATCCGTAGCCGAGAATCATCACGCCGTAAAGCAGCAGCAGAACGCCGATGAAAAACCAAATGGGAATACCGGAACCATGCATCTGTTTGTACCTTTCCTCTCTTGTGCCGGCGCAACGGCTCGCCGCCGCGCCGGATCGAATGCGTTCCCGCTACCAGAACAGAATGTTGAGCGCGGCAAAGAGAATGACCACCAGAATCGCCCACATGTACTCGTTCTTGTAGAACGCGACAGGCTCTTCCTTGGGCAGTTTGGTTGCGCCGTAGACCAGCCCGTCCAACTCGGCATCCGGGCGGGGCTTGGTGAACAGGCTGATCACCACCACCAGTACAGCGGCGAACAGGAAGGCCCACAAAGCGCGGAAGACGTTCTCCGCCATCGGCTTGGCATCGGGTGAAAGCGCCACCGCCGCCAGCGCGGAAGGCGTGAGCTTGACCCACATGAACAACCCGGCAGAGAAGACGATGCCCAGCAGCAAGCCGAGGAAACCGGCCAACCGCGTAGCCCGCTTCCAGAACATGCCGAACAGAATCACCGCCAGCAGCGGCGCGATGAAGATGCTGAACAGCGCCTGCACGTAGTCCATGATGCCGTGCGCGTGCATCACCAGATAGGCCGCGCCAATGGAGACCAGCACGCCGACAAAGATCGCCATGCGTCCCACCAGGACGTAGTGACTGTCCGAGCCTTTCTTGTTGATCAGCGGTTTGTAGATGTCGTAGGTCCACACCGTGGAGAAGGCGCTCACGTTGCCCGCCATGCCGCTCATGAAGCCGGCAATCAGAGCCGTGATGCCCAGGCCCAGCAGGCCCGGTCCAAGATAACGCACCATCATCAGCGGCAGAGCCTGGTTGTAGCTGTGCAGCTCGGCGTCGTCGCCGCCGGCAAGAACCTTGGCTTGAGACGCCGCGGTGAGGTTGGTCTTGGCCATCGCAGCCTGGCAGCCGGATGGATCGGCGACCTGGCTGGCTGAGTTCAGCGAACAGGAGGCGACGATGTCTTCGCCCACCAGTTGGCGGCGGCTGCCGTCGGCGTTCTGCAAAAGCACCAGGCCGAGCAGGCCGGGCAGAATCACGATGAAGGGCACGGCCATCTTGAAGAACGAGCCGATGATCGGAGCCATGCGCGCCGCGCGCAGGTTATGCGCCGCCAGAACGCGCTGCACCACCAGGAAGTCGGTGGTCCAGTAGCCGAAGCTGATCACGAAGCCCAGGCCGAAGACAATGCCTGTCCAGTGCACGCCCATGGGGTTCGAGGCAAAGTGGCTGGTATCGCGCCAGAGATGGAAGTAGCTATCCGAGCTGACCCCGGTGACCGACTGCATGTTGACCATGATCTGCCGCTTCAAGCCGCTGACCCCGCCCGCTTGATACAAGCCGAGGATCGGCACCAGCAGCGCACCGCCCCAGATCAGGACGAACTGGAGAACCTCGTTGAAGATGGCCGAGCGCAGCCCGCCCAGGCCCACATAGAGGGCCACGGCCACCGAGGAGACGAAGATGCTGAACGTCATGTCCCAGCCGAGGACGACCTTCATGACCACGGCCATGGCGAACATGTTCACGCCGCTCATCAGGATCATCTCGATGGCGAAGGAGAACGCCGCCACCGAGCGCGCGTGTCCGCCGTAGCGCAGATCCAGATAGCCGGGGACCGAGTGCGTCTTGCAGACGTAGTAGAACGGCATCATCACCAGGCCCAGGAAGAGCATGGCGGGAATGGCGCCCACCCAATACCAGTGGGTGGCCAGGATGCCGTACTGGTACGCCGAACCGGCCCAGCCCATCAGTTCCAGCGAGCCCATGTTGGCCGAGACGAAGCTGAGACCCGCGATCCATGCGGTCATTTCCCGCCCGGCCATGAAGAACTCTTCGCTGGTGTTGGACTTGCCCTTGAGGTAAAAGCCGATCCAGACCACCATACCGAAGTAGATGGCGATGACGGCGAGATCGAGCGGCCTCAGGTGCGCCAGAGGCGCGGCGCTGAAAGCCAGGAGGGCCGGGAGTGGATTGAGACTGCCGGCGGCGATGGAAACGGGGAGCAAACCGAACATTACGTCACCTGAGGGGGTGAATTCGTCTTTGCAGGACAGAGACGTTCGCCCTTAAGTAAATGGGTTTACTGGAAGGTTTGTCAAGCGGCAAACCAGAAGATGAAGAAAATACCGCGCGCGCATCCGGGCACAGGGAAGAAAGCAGATGGTCCCAGGGCGCAGAGAGCGGGCGGAGCCGAGTAAGCGTTTACCCGACCGAGTGTAGCACATTCCGGCTATCCCGCAACACTGCATTTTTTGCGCCCCGCACCCCTTTTTCACAAACCCGCCCCGCAACCCCATCTTCGCCCCGCTCCAAAGCACCGCCAAGCTGTTACCGGCCTCCCCCAAACCGCCCGCCGCACGCTCACCCGTCCCCTGCACCAGGAAAACCAAGCCGCACCATCGGCATAGGGGGAGCGAGTGACCGCTCTCCCCTGCCACACCACCCGGCATGCGGGTCCGCACCGGGCGGTTCGAGAAGTTGAGGTATTTCCTATGCCTCCTGTTTGAGAACGCGGGCGTCGGTCTTCATCACTGTCTGGGTCAGACTCGGCTTCACCTCGTCCCTTCCAGACCGCTCCACCAATGTGGACGTCTGATGCCATTCCCAACACATCGTTTTCACAGGAACCACTCCTTCCCGTTCGGCCCTTCACTGGCTTGCACCTGCTACTACGGCCTCTGCTGACTTCTCGCTCCGGCTCGGCACCGTTACCCTTTCAGGATCAAGGCGAGATCTCCCCAGGTAAGAACGCACTCCTTCACTGCACGACCGCCGGATTTACGCCACCGCCCCTTGGTCACAAGAGCTTCACGGTCACTTGCCCGCTCGCCCTGGTCGGCACCGCCTTCTATCCGGTTCTTGTTCATCGGCCCGCGGCTTCGATCCACGCTTCCTCCCCACAATCGGTCGCCCTCATGCAGTTGCGCTTCACTTCACTCACTGTGACCAGCTTGTGACGGGACTTGCACCCGTAAGAGTGCGCCCATGCTGGGCGCACAAGCAAAAGGGCCTCGCCCGTGGACGAGACCCTTTCGCTTGCATCGTTTGAACCGCTAGCTGCTAGCTGTTACCTGTTAGCTGTCCACTGTTCACTGTCATCTGTCATCTGTTCACTGTCATCTGTCATCTAAAACGTCAAGTGCAGCGCCAACTGAATGCTGCGCGGTCCGCCGCCGCCCAGGTAGGGGTTGCCGCTGCCCACATCCGGGGTCGCCGTCGTTTGCAGGAACTGCGTCCCCTTCACCGTCGGATCGGCCCCGGCGATCAGGCGATTGCCGGAGACGTAGCTGTTGCCGAAGACGTCGATGCCGAAGCCCGGCAGCAGCGGGTTGCTCAAGTTCACGTGGTTGAGGATGTTGAAGAAGTCCGCGCGCAGTTCCGCCTCCACCTTTTCCGTCAGGTGCGTGGACTTGGTCAGAGAGAAGTCGAAGTTGGTGAAGTTCGGCGAATTGAAGGCGTTGCGGCCCTCGCTGCCGGGGTGGCAACTGTCGCAGTTGCCGCTGACCGGGTCTACGGTGCAGTTGCCGTTGGCGTCCACCGTGCAGGGCGCGGCGAACGCCGCCAGGTTGAGCAGGTTGGTGCGCCCGCTGACACCCTGGTGCGGATTGCCCACGATGTCCGGGCGTCCAAACCACTCGCCGCTGCCGTTGTAGTTGCCCTCGTAGAGGTAACTGAGCGTGTAGGGCTGGCCGGTGGCGAAGTTGAACATGCCGTCCAGCGCCCATCCGTTGACGAGCTTCTGTGCATGGGCAAACTTCGGAAGGTTGTAGGTCCAGTACCACTGCACCCGCTGCCGCACGTCGAAGTTGGAACTGGCGCGCTCGGCATGAGGATCGAAGCTGTCGTCCGGTTGCGCGGCGTTGGGAACAAAGTCCAGCCCGTCGCTGGCCGTGTCGATGGAGTGCGACCAGGTGTAGTTCAACGTCGAGGTCAGGCCGCGCAGGTTCAGCACCTTCAGCGTCGCTTGCAGCGAGTTGTAGTTGGACATCGCGCTGGTCTCGACCTGGTTGATGTAGGCGTAGTTCGGGAAGCAGGGGCTGCTTTCGTAGGTGATCGACTGGCCGTTTCCACAGCTGTGCGTGGTTCCCGCCACATTGTCTACCTGGTTCAGATCGCGGAAGTGGAACAGGTGGCGTCCCTGCGATCCCACGTAGCCCAGTTGGAGCGCTACCTTCTTGGCCAGTTGCGACTCCAGGTTCAGGTTGTAGGAGCCGTACCGCGGCGTCACCAGCTTCTGGTCCACGGTGAACAAGCTGCTCGCCGTGTAGTTGCTGGAGGCGCCGTAGATCGGGCAGCCGCTCTTGATAATCGGACTGCCGTTGTTGAAGCAGGGCGAGGCCGGATCGGTATACGCATACGGCGAGGCGAAACCGATGCCGTTAAAGGCCGGCCCGGCTTCGGCGGGGCTGGTGTTCCAAGGCTGATTGCCCACGAAAAAGTCCTGCGAGGCGCCGTCGTAGTAGATTCCTGCGCCGACTCGAACCACCAATTTGCCGTTCCCCAGCAGATCGTCGGCCACGCTCAGCCGCGGTGCAAAGTTGGTCAGGTCCCTGGGATAGAGCGACGAGGGACCGCCGGTGGCGCCCACCGTCTCCAGTTGCCCGGTCTTCACGTCGAAGATGCTGAACGCATTCTTCTCCGCGCCGATCACGCCGTAGTAATCCCAGCGGATGCCGTAATTGGCCGTGATCCTGCTGCTCACCCGCCAGGAATCGGTCAGGTACGCTCCCATGCCGTTCTGGTAGGAATAGCGCGTGCCGTTCCCCGCGGCGGAACTGCCGCCATCGATCTGGCCCGCCAGAAAATCGTTCAGGCTGTTGAAGGACAGCGAACCGCGGTGGCCCGAATCGATGAAGCTGTTGATGAACGTGCGCCGCCACTCGAAACCGCCCTTGAAGCTGTGCCGTCCCTCGGTGAGCGAAACGTTGCCGAAGATCTGGTAGTTGGTGTCCACCCGTCCGCGCGCGTCGCTGCCGGTCGCGCCGATCGGGCTGAACTTGTTCACCCCGTTCGGATTGGCGATGCCGATCGTGGGCAACCCCATGTCGTGCGTCGAATAGCCCGGCGGCAGCGTGTCCAGGCCAAAGGCGGTGTCTGGGTTCAGAGCGATGTCCTGGGGCAGGAACTGTTGCAGGAAGCGGTTGTACCCGCCGCGAATCTCGAAGATCAGATTCGACTTGGGAATCGACGTATAGGAGAGAGAAACGATGTTCACGTGCGTCGGCGTCGAGGTGTTGAATCCCGGCGCGCTGCTGCCGGTGAACAACATGCCCAGCGGGAAGCTCTGCATGCCGTGCGCGTAAAAGTAGCGCGCCGTCAACAGGTCTCCCTGGCTGAACAGCTTCAGATGCTGATCCACCTTGGCGATGATGTTGTCGCTGTTGTTGCTGAAAGGCGTGGTGAAGGTCTCGCTCTCGTTGCTGGCCGGCAGGGCTCCCCAGGGGCTGCTCTTCAGCAGGGCTGCAATCACCGGATTGATTCCGCCCGCCGGAGTCGCAGCCGCGATGTCGGCTTGCGTGGGCACCGTGCCCAACTGCGGCAGCCCGCCCTCTTCTCTCTGCCCTTCGTAGGCCAGCGTGAAGAAGGTCTTGTCCCTCAGGATCGGCCCGTCCACCCGCCCGCCAAACTGATGGTTGGTAAACGAGTTCTTGGGCTGATCGACCGTGTTGAAGTAGTTGCGCGCGGTCAGCCCATCGTTGCGATAGTACTCAAAGGCGCTGCCGTGCACTTCGTTCGAGCCGCTCTTGGTCACGATATTCACCGTGGCCCCGGCGCTGCGGCCGAACTCCGCCTCCGGGCTGCCGGTCACGGGAATCTCGGCCAGCGCATCCACGGGAAGAATGGTGGAAGGCGCGCCCCACACACCCGCCTGGTTCACCGACGGCAGATTGCGGTAGCCGTCGTTCATGTCCGTGCCGTCCAACAAATAATTATTGGACCGGCCGCGGTTGCCGTTCAAACTGAACAGCCCGTAGGAGCCGGCCGACTCGGTCGATCCCACCGGATCGCTGGATGCGCCCGGAACCAGTTCCAGCAGCTTGGTATAGTCGCGCCCGTTGATCGGCAGTTCGGCCGCCTCGGAGGCTTCGATGGTGCCGCCCGTCGTATTGGTCGCCGTCTCCACCAGCGGAACATTGGCATTGACCTCCACCATCTCCTGGACCATGCCGGTGGCCAGCTTCACGTCGGCGCGCGCCGGCGAGCCCACTCCGACCGGGATGTTGGTCAGCGTGGTGCTGCGGAACCCGTCCTTCTCGACGCTGATGCTGTAGTTGCCCAGCGGAAGTTCCGAGGCAACGTAGCCACCCAGGTCGTTGGTCGAGACCGTGCGGGTCAACCCCGTGCCGGGGCTGATGATCTTAACCTGTGCTCCCGGAATAGCCGCGCCGGTGCTGTCCGTGATCGTGCCCTGGATGCTTCCGCGGAACGTCTGGCCAAAACTGGCGGCGGGCAGCGCAAACAACACGGCCATCGCCAGCAAAAACGCTGTGCATACACTTCGAACGGTTCGATACTCCAAGGCGCCAATCCTCCGGAAAATGCAGATAGTACTGTGCTGTTGGGCGCCCGGCAGAATCGGAAAATAAGTGCGGGTAAGCGGGCGCTCGTCGAATGCGCGGTTGCTCAGGGCTTCTTGAGATTTTTAGATGGATAGAAAGTGAGCAGACGTAGAGCCATTCTCAAATGTACAGAGAAAACGCATAAGGATTCCATGAAGAAATGAAAGAAAGACCGGCAAAGGGGAAAATCCGCCCGAAGAGGGTTCGCAAAGTGGGTCTATTTACCGTAATGCGGCACTCCGGACCGCGCACCGGCAACCGGCGTCCCCAGCGCCTCCCCAATCGCTTTCCCCCGAAACCTCTGCCTTCAATCTCAAAAGAATGTCCCTGGCGCGGCGCCTGAAGAATGCAACCGCTCCCCGCTCGCCGGATCGCGATCTTCTAGGTGAGAAGCCGCCTCCGGCGTAACCTGGCTGGATGCCACAGAGGGCGATAGAATGTTCCCTGAGCTTGATCGCCTCCGGGTGTGCGCCACGGCACATCGGCCTGCCTCCCGCGGTGGCAAACTCGGCAGACACGAGGTGTGCGCAATGCCGGACGCAGGAATAGACCGCTGGAGCCAGCCCAAGGTGATCCTTGTCGCCACCGACATGACCGACCTGGACCGCCTCATGCCCTTCGCCCTCAAACAGGCCAAGGAAAGCGGCGGCCGGCTGATCCTGCTCCATGTGCTCGCCGCCGGCGTGGGCATCGCCACCGACGCCGCCGGAATGCCCTATTACGACCCCACCGGCCCGTTGGAAGATGCCCAGGAAAAGTTCAAGCCCTGGTGCGAAAGAGCCGGCCGCGAAGGCGTAGCCTGCGATGCGCTGGTCCGCGAAGGCCATGCCGCCCCGCAGATTGAAGCCGCCGCCGCTCAGTTCAACGCCGACCTCATCCTGCTCGGCACCCGCAGCCGCGGCAAGCTGGGAAAGCTGTTCCTGGGCTCCGTGGCCGAACACGTGCTGCGCGCCGTCAATCTCCCGGTAATGACCGTGGGACCCGAGGCGCATCTGCCCGCCGAAAACGAGGCGGAGCGGCGCGTCGTTCTCCACGCCACCACCCTCAAGGAGAGCTGCCGGCCCAGCGCCGCGCTCGCCTGTCAGATTGCCGCCAGTCAGCGAGCCAACCTGGTCTTGCTGCACGTGCTGCCGCCGGTCGACGAGATGCAGCGCAAAGGCCTGCCCACCGGCCTGGACTCCGCCGCTTTACAAGAGCTTCGCCAACTGGCCAGCGAGACCGACGCCGGCTGTTGCACCACCGTCGATGCGCACGTGGTCCACGGCAACCCCAGCATCGAGATCCTGGCCGAAGCCTCGGAGCGCAAGGCCAGCCTCATCGTTCTCGGCGCCACCGAGCGCCTGACCCTGGAAAAGCTGGCCCGCAACCGCACCATCTATCGCATCCTGGCCCACGCCCGCTGCCCGGTGCTCACCCTGCGCGAATCGGCAAACCAGCCGGCCCCCGACGAAGCGTCCCGCTTGGCGGCGCACAGCTAGACGACAGCCTCCACGCAAAAGGCGGTCCCGGCCCGCTGCCCGGCGCCCCCCCTTAAGAGATCGCCCCCGTGCGCGCCGCGGAGCAGCCAGCCGGACGGCGGAACTGCTCAAGTGGGGTGTCCCGGAAGTTCGCATCGTAAGAAGTTCGCATCGCAATTCAACAGCCCCACCCCACCCCATGACCTGTCATCCTGAGCATCTTGACCCGCCACGCCGGGTTACGGCCGGAATGAACCGGGCCGACCAGCCACAAAAGCTCCGTGCCCCATCCTTGCGCCTTTTTTCTGGCGCAAGGGTGGGAAACCGATGCCCTCAACCGGCCCGTCCATTAGGAGCGAACGGTATTCGACAACCCCACCCCAGCCCATGAGCTGTCATCCTGAGCGAACGGGGCCCCAAACGTTTTTCAGTTTGGGGGTGGTGAGTCGAAGGATCTGCGGTTGCTCTTCGCGACTTACGTCAGGAACTTTCGAGCCAGGACACTAGCCCACCTCTCCAATTGGCATCGAGTTTCCCCCGTTGTCGCTGGGGATCACCCATCCCTGAAGAAACTCGTAGCGTGGGCCTCCCGGCCCAGGCTCCGCTACACCATGCGAGAGTTCCTAGAACTTGAACTTCGACACCGCCGCGTGAAGTTGCGCGGCCAGCTCGCCCAGCGACAGCGAGGCCGCCTTGGTATCGTTGGCTCCCTCGGTCGTATTCCTCGCCGACGCCGCCACCCCGCCGATGTTCTTGGTGATGTCCCCGATCCCCTTGGCCGCCTCGGTCACGCTGCGGCCGATCTCTTTGGTCGTCACCGTCTGTTCTTCCACTGCCGAAGCAATGCTGTTGGAGATGTCGTTGATCTGATCGATAATCGCGCCGATCTCCTCGATCGCCGTCACCGCCCCGGTGGTCACCTGCTGGGTTGCCTCGATCTTCGCGCCGATCTCTTCGGTCGCCTGCGCCGTCTGTTTGGCTAGCTCCTTCACCTCGTTGGCCACCACCGCAAACCCTTTTCCTGCCTCGCCGGCGCGCGCCGCCTCGATGGTCGCATTCAACGCCAGCAGGTTGGTCTGCTGCGCAATCGAGGTGATGACCTTGATCACGTTGCCAATCTCCTGGCTGGCCGCGCCCAGCTCGCTCATCGTCCGGTTGGTGGCTTTAGCCATGGCGACCGCGTTCGACGCCACCCGCGCCGAGTCGTTGGCGCTCTTCGAGATCTCCCGGATCGAGGCTTCCATCTCCTGCGATGCCGTGGCCACCGAAGCGATGTTCCTCGACACCTGCTCGGCGGCCGCGGAGACCACATTGGCTTGAACCGCCGTTTCCTCCGCCGTGCTGGCCATCACCTGGCTCACCGCCGTCAGTTCCTCGGACGAAGACGCCAGCAAGTTGGCATTCTGCGCGGTCGCCTTCAGCGGCGCCGTCAGCGCCTCCAGCATCTTGTTGATGCCCTCGATCACGCGCCGGTAGTCGCCCTGATGCCGGGCGAAATTGGCGCGCGTGCTCACTTGCCCCTGGGCGGTTGCTTCCGCCAGCATGTCGGCATCCTGAATCAGGGCGTCGATCGCATGCATGGTCTGGATAAAGGCGGGTATCAGCGCGTCGTTCTCCGATCGTTTCCCCACCTTCTGCAAGGCGCGCAGCTTGTCCCGGTAGTCGCCCGCTCCAATCGACTCGATGATCGCCACCATGAATTTGAACTGATCCTGCGCAAGGTTGGTCGCGCTCTTGACCTCGGCAAAGATCCCCTGGTAGGAGCCTTCCATCCGCACGGTGCAATCGTTCACCGCCATCCGTTGCAGAACCTTGTTTGCCTCCACCAGGCCGTCCAGGCCGTCGATACATGCGTTCAGATTGTTCTTGATGGTGTTGAAATCGCCGTTGTAGGCGGCCTCGATCTTGGGTGGAATGTCGCCTTTGCCGATCCGGTCCACGTAGTCCGCGGCGGTATGCAAGGGGCCAATCAGCGCGTCGAGAGTCTGGTTCACCCCGGCAACGATCTTGCCGTAGCCGCCATGGTGTCTTCCCGCTTCGGCGCGGACCGCCAGCCTTCCCTCCACGGCCGCCTGTGAAAGCATCGCCGTATCGGCGATCAACGCGTTCACCGCATCGATGCAGGTGTTCAGATTGTTCTTGATGGTGTTGAAATCGCCGTTGTACGTCTCTACGATCTTCGTGGGAATGTCGCCGTGGCTGATCCGGTCCACATAGCTGGCCGCCACGCTCAACGGCCCAATCACCGCATCCAAAGTGTCGTTCACTCCCTGGACGATCTTGCGATAGTCGCCCTGGTGCCGATTGGCGTCGGCGCGGATCGCGAGTTCGCCTTGCACCCCGGCGTGCGAGAGCATTTGCGCATCTTCGATCAACTCGCCGATGGCCGCGATCGTGCGCCGATAACTCTTGGCCAGGATGTCTCCCTCCGATCTGGCCTTCACCTTCGAGCTCAAATCGCCCACCGCCAGCTTCTCCAACCCGCCCGCGATCTCCTGGATATAGTCCACCAGCTTCCCAAACGATTCGGCCAATTGGCTTATCTCGTCTTCCGACCCAAGGCCCCTGTGGGCGGCAATGTCAACCGAGAGCCCCTCGAAGTCCGCTTGAGCCAAGCGATCCGAGACCGACTTCAACCCGCCAATGCGCATCAACACCGCACGGATCACGATGTACCCGACCCAGACAAGGAAAGCGAACAGCGCGCTGGCGACGCCCAGGGCGATATTGCGCTGCCGGGTCGATTTGGCTTGCAGAGCGGCAGATGCGGCGGCAACCTGGCCGTTGAGCTGGACGACCACCTGATCGAAGAGCTCGGTGGGCGCGCGATCCTGGCCGCGCACCAGCTTGTCGGCCGACTTGAAGTCGAACCGGTTGTTCACATAGAGATCGTAAGAAGCCTGGTACTTGGCGCTCAGTGTTTCGTCCGCCGCCAGGAAGTCATTCAGCAACTGTTTGGCGGCGGGCTCCTCCACCGTTTCGGCCAGCGCTTTGGCCTCCTTCTTGACCAGTGCCTCGTGTTCGTGGAATTGCCCGGAATACTTCTCCAGGTCGGCTGCATTGTGGCCGCGGAGAAGAATGTCCTTCCATTCCTGAACCTGCTTCTTGAAGTCGATCTGGATCTCGCGCGCTGCTTCCGCTTCGCGAACCGGTCCCGCCAAAAGGCTGTTGTAGCCAGCAGACACGGACCTCAACTCGCTCACAAAAGTGACCGCAAGCCCGGCAAAAACCACGCCGGCGGCAATTGACAGGGAAATCAGCTTGGAAGAAATCTTCATTGTTCGGTTCCTTTTGCAGATCGCGCGAACTTCCCGGATCCACGAACAACCTGGCAGGGTCTTTGCGCACAGACTTCGAGCCGGGGAACTGCGAGCCTGAGTCCCCCCTATCGGCAACTGCCCGCACTCGTTCCATGCCGGCCCACCATGGCAGCCAAGGCTACTGCGCAAAGTCGCCGCGGAAACCCGAACGGACGTCTTGCCCACGCCGCCGCCAATCCAGAGGCCACCCGCCGTTTTTGCAGAACATTTCGGCCCCTTGCCGCACAATGGTTCTAAACGCAGTTCGGGCGAGCGCATTTTCGCGGACGGTGTAAGGAAGCTCCCTGCCCCATCCATTTCGCGGCTCTTCGAGGAAGAGATGCGAAATGGGTGGGAAACCTCGAAATCGACCCAACAGGGACTGTGAAATTGCTTTAAATCCTGGGCATCCGCATCCAGGCACCGGCATCCAAGCCTGAAAGATCGCCAAGCGCGCATAACCCCTTTGCTGAGACGATTTTGCGGACAACTTCAATGATAAGAGGAATTTAGCGCGACACCCTCATTGCATCCCATTGAAAACAAGTATTTTATTCCCAAAATATGGGGGGGGGCAGGTAATCGTCGGGGGGGGGCGGACGGCACATCCCGGACATTTTGGACCGGGGAGACCCCTGACACCGCAATCGCCGCCGCGGCGCAGTCCCCTGAGCGCCTGCGGCGCGGCAAAAGGGAATCAACCTAAAAACGGCAGTTAAGAACAACCCGGCTCACCGGTATCAGGTACGACGGAAAAATGCTGCCGCCGACTGGCGAACTCGCCATTTCCGCGAAGCGGAAGCTAACTTGCTGCTTTTGTTTGATATACGCATTTTTTGCGGCCGCGATCGCCAGAAGTTCCGAGTCGCCGCCAAGCGTTGTCTCGCCGGAACTCCGAACGGCTCCGCATCTGCCGAGAAGGTGATTCATTCAATGCTTGCTATCCCTCTTGTTTCGAAGCAATTGGCCATCCTTGCTGCATCGCAACCGCCGCCTTTAGGATCGATTGTTCTCAGATTGGCCGGAAGTGCTTCGAGAGGAAGGGCTTACGCGGTGAGGCGTTCCAGTTGGTCGGGCTTGACGATGGTCAGGCTGGCGCCTTTGATGGTGATCCACTGGTCGCGGCGGAACTGGTTCAGCAGCCGCGTCACCGTCTCCCGCGAGGTCCCCGCCATGTTGGCGATCTCTTCGTGGGTCAGGGCCATGGTGAACCGAATCTCGGCCTTGCCGTTGCCGTTGCCGGCGGCGCGTCCCCAGTCGAGCAGCAACCGGGCCAGCCGCCCCGCCGCCGAACCGGAAAGAGCCAGCCGTTTGGCGTCGTGAAAAACCGTCAGATATTCTCCGCTGAGCGACTGCGCGGCGTGCATCGAGGCGATGCCGTGGCGGCCCAGGAAATCGACAAAATCCTGCTTGCGCACCGTCTTTACCTGACAAGGCTCGATGGCTTCCGCGGTCACTTCGTGGGGTACGTTGGCCAGCACCGCGCTCAGGCCCATCACATCGCCCGGACCGGCAATCTTCAGGATCATGGTCTTGCCGTCGCGGGAAGTGGAGGAGATTTTAACCTGGCCAAAACATATGACAAAGACGTTGCGCGCCGGATCGCCTTCGGAAAACAGTTTCGCACCCCGCGCATGGCTCATCATGATGCCGATGCCATCGTAGTCTTGCAATGCTTCCGGTGTGAGATTGCAGAACATTCGCAGATGGCGATGCTCGCAATTAATACAATCTTCCGGGGGGTGATGGGAATGGAATGAGGACATACGTTTACCGCGGGTCAGATTGCAGTATAGCGCACTTTCCCAAAGCGCAAGGCAGGGATTTTCTCTCCGCCTGCGTTGGGCTGCAATCCAGGCCCGTGGCATAAATTTGTCAACACAAAAACGATGCTCTACTCCGGCTGCTCTCCAGCGCCCCGGCGGCGCGATCTGCTGGTGCGCGTCAGACAGCAACTGTTGTAAGCTCGGGAAACCTCGCGGGCCAGTTCCTCCAACAACTGCATCCGCAAAGGCGGATAACTCTGAAATGCCTGGCTGAGAGCCTCAATGGGCAGCAACAGAACCGATCCCGGTGTTTGCGCGGTCAACGTGTAGGTGTGCTGGCCGTCGCCCAGAGCCGCCGCCAGTTCCACAAGATCCCCGGCGCGCGCCGGTCCCAGCGTCAGCCGCGACTCCATGCGCTCCGCCTTGCGCAGAAACTGCCCGGCAACCACCACATAAAGACCCTTGCAGACTCCATGCTGCCGAAACACGGTTTCCCCGGCATCGAAATCGATGCTCAGAGCCGAGCCGTTGAGCAGGCTCCCGATAGTCGGAGGGCACTCCAACAACTCGGACAACGGATGAGCCGCTACCGCCTCCATTCGCTCGGTTATTGCCTCAGCGTGCATGGTTCCATCTCCCTTTGTCTCTGCCCGGCATCCGGTCCCGCGGCGAGTTGCGCCTGCAACTCTCCTGCCGGCCGGCCCCTGGCGAGCGCTTTTGGTGCTGCGGACGTGCGATGAACCAAACTTCATGGGCTGCGACTCGCTCCAAATGCAACAGATAGCGCAAATGCGGATTCATCAAAACAGGCTTGCGGGATTCCTCCCTTCCTAGCCCCATTTCGCATCCAAGGCGAAGCTTCGATTCCCGCGCTTACCGAGGGCTATTTGGCTTCCTGGGTCGTACAAGCTTCCGGCTCCGGCGGCACACACAAAACCGGCACCCGCGAGCGGGCAAGCAAGGCGAAAATCGTCCCGTGCGGCCCCGGAGTTCCACTGGTGCGCTTGACCCCAGCCACCAACATGCTGGGATGGTTCTGCGCAATGGCATCGACCATCACATCCGCCGGATTCCCGTCCTTGACTTCAAAACGAAGGGGGCACTTTCCGCCGGGATCGATGCCGAATTCCTTCAAGGTGGTTGCATCCGCGCCCAGAGGCTCTGCCGCTTGACGCGCATGAACCACCACCAGCGGCCGATCGAAGACCTCGGCCAGCGACTGAGCGGTGGCAAACGCGGCTTGCGCCGCCTCGTTGCGCTCGATGGCCAGCATCACCAGCCCACCGGGAACGGGACGATTCGGTCCCGCGTTCCAATCGGCCGCAACAGCCAGCACCGGACACGGCGACAGCCGGACCAACTGCTCGGCAATGGCGCCCACGATCACCGGCCCCGCACCCTCGATTCCCTTGGTGCCAATCACGATCAATCCGGCGTTGTACTGTCGGGCCACATCCACCAGCATCTGCGCCACCGCGCCTTGGCGAATCTCCGAATGGCTGTGAATCCCCTCGCGCAACAGATCGCTCGTCAACTGATCCAACGCTGCCCGCGCCTGCTCGGGCAGGCCCTTCAACACCCGGCCGGGGACCGCATCCACGGCCGCATAATCCAACGGGTCAAGGCCATGCGCCAGCACAATGCGCGCGCCATAGGCAGTCGCCAGCTTGCGGACATACTCCAGAGCAGCATCCGAACGGCCGTCAAGGTCCGTGGCCACGACGATCGTTTTCAGACCGGTTGCAAAACTCATGGTTGCCTCCTGACGCCCCGCGGCGCCCCTGCACACTTGCCCATTGGAATCCGAGTCTGCGCTCCCGTTCGTGCTCAAAGCAGTGACCTTATTCACCCCGCGCTGTGATTCGTGTCACAACAAGGAGTTTATGGTGACCATTGCGCGGCCAAGTGAACCCTTCCGAATGCGGGACCGATTGGCCCTTTCCCGGAAACGGGGAGGCAAAAACCGGATGACCTGGCTCAGTTATGGCCTTTTCATGGGACCAACAGCCCTGCAACAAGCCGTATACATTCAGAGGGCAAATGCGATAGCCTTTCCCGGTCATGAAAAACACAAACAAATCGGCTAATCAAACGATTATTCGGGCGGGCATCGCCTGCTTGCTCCCGGTTCTTCTGGCCTGCCCCCTGGCCCTTGCCCAAGCCCCCGCGGCGGACTCTCCCGCCCTCGAAGCCAAGGCCCAGGCACTGGTGGCCAAGCTCTCCATCGAGCAGAAGATCGAATTGCTGGGCGGCGTAGACGGCATGTTCACCCACGCCATCCCGGCCATCGGCCTGCCGCGCTTCAAAATGTCCGACGCTTCGCTGGGTGTGCGCACCTGGGGACCCACCACCGCCTATGCCGGCGGAGTGGCCCTGGCCGCCAGTTGGGATCCGGCGCTGGCCCGCAAGATCGGCCAAGGATTGGGCAAGGATGCCCGCGTCCGCAGCGTTCACTTCCTGCTCGGCCCCGGCGTCAACATCGCCCGTTCCCCCCTGGATGGGCGCAACTTCGAGTACCTCTCCGAAGATCCCTTCCTGAACGCCACCCTGGTCGTTCCTTTTATCGAGGGCGTGCAGTCCCAGGGCGTCGTCGCCACCGTCAAGCACTACGCCCTGAACAACCAGGAGTACAACCGGCATAACGTGGACTCCGACGTGGACGAGCGCACCATGCGCGAAATCTACTTCCCGGCCTTCGAAGCCGCCGTCACTCAGGCCCATGTGGATGCGGTGATGAACTCCTATAACCTGGTCAACGGCGTGCACGCCACCCAGAACGAGTTCCTCAACCTGAAGGTACTCAAAGGCGAGTGGGGCTTCCAGGGCATTCTCATGTCCGACTGGGACGCCACCTACGATGCGGTGGGCGCGGCCAACAACGGCCTGGATTTCGAAATGCCCAGCCCCAAATTCATGAACGTCAAGAACCTGCTGGCGGCCATCAAGGACGGTTCGGTCAAGGAATCCACCATCGACGACAAGATCCTGCGGCTCTTCCGCACCGCACTGCGCTACGGGTTCCTCGATCGCCCGCAGTTCGATCCCGCAAATTCGACCTATTCTGTTGCGGATCGCGCCATTGCCCTGGAAGGCGCTCGGGAGAGCCTGACGCTGCTCAAGAACGAAGGCGGCATCCTGCCGCTCGATCCCGCCAAGGTGAAGACCATCGCCGTCATCGGCCCCGACGCCTGGCCGGCGGTCACCGGCGGAGGCGGCTCCTCCGAGGCCCAGGCCTTCGAGCCGGTCAGCATCGTCACCGGCATCGCCAACCTGGTTGGGCCCAACATGCGCGTGCTCTATTCCCGCGGGTTGCCCAGCGAGAATGACGTCTTCGGCAATACCTCCTGGCAGGGCGGCGTGAAAGTGGCTACCTACCCCAGCAAGGACTTCACCGGCGCGGCCGAGATGACCACCCAAAACAATATCGCCGACTGGAAGCCCTCGCCCTGGGATGTGCAGAATCTGCATCCGCGCAGCATCCGCTACACCGCCGCCTACAAAGCGGACAAGAAGGGCAAGTACCTGATCCTGGCCGCGGCCGCCGGCGAAGATGCCTTCAAGATCGTGGTGGACGGAAACCAGGTGCTGGAACAGATCCACGCCGAGGGCCAGGTTCCGCAATCGACCACGCTGGAGCTGTCCGCCGGACAGACCATCGACGTGGTGGCCGAGTATCTGCCCCACGCTCCCGGCGTCCGCCTGGGACTGGGCGTGGCCTATGAGGCCGGCCTGGTCTCGGAGGAGGCCAAACAGTTTGCCGCCGCCGCGGATGTGACCGTAGCCGCCGTAGGCTTCAACGACCTGACCGAAGGCGAAGGACAGGACCGCACCTTCGAGCTGCCCTGGGGCCAGGATGCGCTGATCGAGGCCCTGGCTGCCGCCAATCCGCACACCGTGGTCACCTTGACCGCCGGCGGGGGCGCGGACACCCGGCGCTGGCTCCCCAAGGTTCCCGCGCTGCTGCACACCTGGTATCCCGGCCAGGAGGGCGGCACCGCCATCGCCGAGGTGCTCTTCGGCAAGCGCAGCCCCGAGGGCAAGCTGCCGGTGAGCTTCGACACCCGTTGGGCCGACAATCCCTCGGCCGCCCTCTACTACCCCGTCAAGGGCGCCGACACCGTGCTGCATGTGACGGAAACCGACGGCCGCAAGGTGGAATACGTCATTCCCCACGTGAAGTACGACGACGGACTGATGGTCGGCTATCGCTACTGGACCTCGACCGGCAAGCATCCGCTCTTCCCCTTCGGCTTCGGGTTGAGCTACACCACCTTCGGCTTCTCCAAGCTCACGGTTCCGGCCACGGCCGCATCCGGCGCGACGGTGCCGGTCAGCTTCGACGTGACCAACACCGGCGCGATGGCCGGCGCGGAAGTGGCCCAGCTCTACGTCTCCGATCCCTCGGCCAAGGCCAAGCGCCCGGAGCGCGAACTGAAGGGCTTCGAGAAGGTCCGCCTAGCGCGCGGCGAGACCAGACACGTCACCCTCAAACTGGACGCCCGCGCCTTCAGCTACTGGGACGCGTCCGCCCACAAGTGGACCATCGATCCCGGCAAATTCGTGGTGCGCGTCGGCGACTCCAGCGAAAACACCCCTCTCAGCGCCGAGCTGATGCTGAAGTAGGCAGTCAGTGAACGAGTGAATCAGTGAAGAAGTGAAGAAGTGAAAAGGCCCCGCTCCGTGCGAGGCCTTTTCAGTTGGTACCAGCCGGCCAGACGTGCCGCGAATGCTCCGTGCCCCATCCTTGCGGCTTTTTTCTGTCGCAAGGGTGGGAAACCTCAGACCTCAACCGGCATCGTAAAGGAAGAACCAAGTGGCTGCACGCTATCCAAATTGAAGCGTGCTCCCGACAGATTCAATTGCTGCGTACCGGCAATAGCTCATTCGTGCTTGTGAGCGTCGTCATCTTCGGCTATTGCCCAGTCTGCATCCTTCTTCAATTTCGAGCAGAGCCCTGACAAACCGGCTGGGCAATGCCGGAGTGCATTGTTTTTGATCTTTGCCACGTCTTTCATATCCATCGTCGCATCCAGCCCGACGAAGTCTCCAAAGCCTCTATCTTTCGTGATTAGCTGCGCGAGGCGCGGGAGAGTCTCCCAATGGTCGGCCAGGATGCGTGCAATCGACTCGCTGTAGCCTTCGTCTGCGTCGGCATCGTCCGCGTGATCCCAACAGTGCCTGTATTGCCGATAGGACTTGTAGAGCGCGTCCCATGTGCGTAGGGTCCCTGCCTCATCTTCAACCTGTCGATACTCGGCTGGGGTGCATGGCGGCTTGTGCTGCGAATGAGCTGCTTCGCAGACCAAGAAGCAGACGGCAAAAATCAGATACACGAACTTGCGCATGGCTGATTCTAGCTCCGTTCATCGTTTCCAGAGTTATCTGATTCCTCAGATTCCAGAGATCCTAACTCCCGTGCCGCTC
>Ga0316217_10001654_pt1 | contig 28375 bp, 31 predicted proteins | sample 1anoAmetaG_FD_203633 | JGI IMG/M metagenome (GOLD analysis project Ga0316217, IMG submission 203633) | Freshwater microbial communities from Trout Bog Lake, Wisconsin, USA - 1anoA | ecosystem: Environmental > Aquatic > Freshwater > Lake > Hypolimnion/Profundal zone | place: USA: Wisconsin... | reverse complement strand
CCAACCCCAACCCCAACCCCAACCCCAACCCCAACCCCAACCCCAACCCCAACCCTGTTATAATCAAATATCACGATCAGTATTGATAAACCATGCAATATGAACCTTTGTGCTGGTTTGGCGATAAAAAGGTAGCATAAGATCATACTGTAAGGTAGTGTAAACAATTCTAGTATACTGTTATAATCGAAAGACATTTCATTTTGGCGTTGTTGGAGCAAAACCCGCTTCCTATTTATGGGCTACTCCAGAATTTGTTTGTGCTATGCCGTTATAGCAAAGGCGTCCATGACTGGGTTTGGAGGCTGATCAAAAGAGAGCTGCATTTTTGGCAAAAACTCAGCTTATTGACCAAAAGGGCGTCGTTTTGTATTTATAGTCCAGCGAGGGTAATGCCCATTCTTCCCAACCCTTCAACAAATTGGCAAAGATTGCGTCCCAGATTCTAAATAGGCAGCGAATTACGATCGCAACTTCGAAGATGCCTGTGACCAAAGTCATAGCCACTGCATAAACTTTGACAGCGACAATAAGCGCAAATACGAGCGGTAGTGCGCAAACATAGACCACTTTGAATGTATCCTTGAGCAGGCATGAAGGGTAGGGGCACGTGATCCAATATTTTTCATTTATGGTCAGTATGTCAACTAAGGTATCTTTGAGTTTCGACAGTCCAGAATATGCCCTTTCGCCAACTTACCTCAAAACTATGAAAGGATGCCCGAAGAGGTGCACTATGTCCAAAAAGAAGGATATCTGAGTCGATAGACCTAGAAACCCGAGAAGCAGACAGAGTCGATGCGTGGCCATTTTGAACGACTCCGAATCATTCAAATACACAGAGTAGTCAGGCAATTCGACAGCCCAGTTCAAACACACAAACTGCAGCTGGAAAGAAACCGTAACCATTGTGCGAATGAGGAAAGCATAGTACCCCGCTAGAGAGGCACTGAAGGAGAGTCCAAGTACAACGTTGAGGATGATTTGCAGGTATTCGAGGATTTGGGGTGAGTGGGATGACTGAACTAGGAACCATCGTTTGCGGAGAAGTTGCGATAAAATGCTGCAGGTTTCGACGGGGGTGAGGCAGACGGCGATTGCGGCTGCCAGGCAGTTGGAAAGTACCACGGCTACTGCTAGAATTGCAGAGATGAAGTTAAAGGCTAGATCTTTGACTGCCATTTGTATATTATTGCAGTGTATTGTTTACACGAGTTATAGTTTGAACTCGCAGCAGACTACAGAGATGGAAGACAGAAAATGTGATAGAAATTGGGATGGAGAAAACTCAACAGCATGAGTTGGAAAGTTGGCCGAAGAAGTAGGCGATGGAATGGTCAACCATTTGAAGTTGGGCCAGGGCAAGCAATCGGATCATAGTTGCGATGTTACTACGCCATATCTCATCATCTAGATCCCCGTTCTGGGATCGGCTGACAAGCAAATAACCCAGTGAAGCCAAATCTACGCAGAAAAATCGCATACCAATGGATAATCAATCATAAGGCTACAGCAGTTGACAACAAACCTATGCTGATGCAGACTCAAACTAAACATAAGCTACCAGTGATACTGGCACAACCAGCACTCCTTGACAAGCTTTCGGAAGTGGTCTATCGAAAGGGGCTACAATAGAGTGTTATTGGTGGGTCATCTACTCACACTAAATATGATGCTTTCTTGCGGCGCATGAAATACACACAAGAATGAGGGTAGACGTCACGGGAGACTGCCTTATGGATCATGAAATATTCACAGTGATCATAGTCCTAATTGCAGTAGATAAACATCCATGGTGACCTAAAAGCCTACTTGTTCAGGACTTGTCCATATCTCCAACCCAAAAATTGATTTATACAATTACACCATTAGATAACCCCTCTCACTAGAGATATCTTGATTCCCCGCTTGCCTTAGTTCAAAACAGGCATCTCCCCGCAAACCATCGAGCCGTCTCCCACACCCACCTGCCCCCACCACAACAACTGATTAACTATATTCTACGAAATGATTCATACTTGCAAGATTCATAGTGATGATTCATTATCAGCTAAATCGACTGACCCTTCGTAGTTTGCCAAGTTGGTTATGACAACTGGACTCAACCCCTGGACTGCTCTTGGGAAAGTTGGAGAGTTCGTTGGGTTGGTAACAAAGGTAGCGGAATGCCAACTGCCAAGCCCAAATTATCCAATTTACAGCCCCATTATAACAAAAGGCAGAGGGGCAACCAGAACCACCCCCAAAAACCTGGCCAAGCCAAGTGGACAAGGCCAGTCATGTGGGACGATATGGGGAGGCGGGGGAGGGGTGGAAAGGTGCCGACGAATTAATTTATATCGACTGCCAATTGATTATATTTTATACCTTAGTGAACCCATGAGCAAAGCGCTGCTCCTCCTCCTGCTGTTCTTAGCAGTATCCTCCCTCGCCCAGAACTGCGCCAGCTGCAGACCCGCCGTGCCCGTAATAAAAAACTGCTTCCAACCCAAATGCTACCGCTGCGGCATCAACTAGGTTTTCAATATCCTCACCCGATACTGCGACTGCGCCGAGGGCTTCTACCCCATCAATGGCTTCTGCGGCAAGTGCGGCAAGGGCTACTCCTATGACGACCTGCTCCAGCAATGTACCCCCAACAACCCCTGCGCCATCAACCAATACCTCCTCAACGGCAAGTGCACCTGTCTCCCCGGACTCATCGTCATCCAGAACGTCTGCCAGCGCTGCCCCATCAACCAGACCTACTACCCCGCCTACGACGCCTGCCGCTGCAGCCAGAACTACACCCTCGTCAACGGGTCGTGCATCCTGATCCAGTGCGCAGCCAACCAGACCTACTCCTCAGCCCAGCAGGCCTGCGTCTGCTCCTTCGGGTACTACCTGGTCAACGGGTCCTGCAGCCAGTGCAACAGCAACGAGATCTACAGCGCAGCCAACCAGTCCTGCACTACCTTCGTGCCCCCAGTCTGCGGCTTCAATTAATATTGGTTTGGATGCTGCTGCTTTTGCCGCAACGGCTTCGTCAAAATCAATGGGGTCTGCAACGCCTGTCCCGAACACTCCTCCTACGACGCCATCACCGACAGCTGCGTCTGCGACGACGGCTACTTTTTCGTCGGAGAGGAGGTCAAGCAACTGCCCTACCAGTAATCGGACACCGGCAGCTCGTTCACCAGCAACCCGACCTTCCTCTACTCCTACAAAGACCCCTTCAGCGGCTCTCTGGCCGGCTCCCCCATCATCGTCCTGGGCAGCAACTACGACGCCTCAGGAGTCAACACCAACGGGCCCAACATCGGCAACATTTATAATCCTCCAGTTATTGGAAATAGAAGATGAGACAACTGATTTAGATTTTGGATTCGCATCTTTTATACATTGCTATCATTTGATGGTGGGCAAGGTTGTTATGGAAGACGCTCTCCAAGGGACTTTATTGAGAGATTGTTCTGTATTCGGTGGGATGTGTTTGAGGGGGCTGGGATGGTGGAGAGTTGGGATGAGGTGGCAATATGAGCCAATGGCAAGATCAATAGGAGCCAATGGCAAGATTACCAACCATGAGGCTAGTTTCTCAAACCTAGCAGAAATGACATTACTACCCCTTTTTCTACCTGATAATGCTCGCCATTCCCTTGGTTTGTTCTAAAATAATTCCCATCCAATGTCGCCATCAGCTCAGTATTCACCAGCCCCTGAAGACCATCAACTAAACAGCTTGGAAGAACACATTTATGAACCAATCCGGATAGGTGTCCCCTCTTCAACCCTCGATTCCCGATTTGGCTGTTGGCCAGGAGAAAGATATTTATAGTAGATCTATTTCAAACCTATCGCAGCCCTTTATACCCAGCATAATCAATATGGTCAATCTTACCCCCATCCTTAGGTATTTAGCTAAGGAATTTATTTCAAAAAATAAATAATGGTTGTTTCTGTGCTTTAACATCCATTTTATTTCTCAGCCCATTTTCCCATTATCCCATTATCTATAAATTTTCGTATGTCTAACAGTTGGCTAGGCTATCATCTTATATGCTCTGACAAGTAAAATGTCATAAAAATGTTTCATCTTCAACTATTTACTCCAACCATCACCTATCATGGCTTTTTGCTTGAAAAAGCTACCCAGAGACTAATCCACGAGGGCTTTACAAGATGCTCGACAGTAACAGTGATTTGGGTCGGTTTTGGTTCACGTTTAATCTGTTTGACCGATCGCCAAATCTTCATATAATTTAACTCGAATGGGCGGATCCTCCTAAACCCAGAACGTACAGAGAGGCATCATAATGATCTTCTTCATCAATTTCGCACTTCTCACCATCTTCGTCATCATCCAGTTTTACAACAAACAAATAGATGTCAACGAACAGACCAACAAAAGATATGAAGAAGGGGAGAATCATGGGTAGGATCGTCGAGGGAGTAACGAACACATTGAGAGAGATTTCGATCAGGTCGCAGTCAAACGTTCATAGGTGAAATAGGACGCAACATCTTTTTAGAAATTTCTGCATGGGTTTCGGTAGTTTGTCTACTAATACTGCCCTTACCTCATTCTATTGCCTCTCAACCTCCTAACAGGCACTTCCAAAGCCTTTTCGCTATCTCTGTTCTTCATAACAATAGCCTTTATAGTTGTGTTTAACACTGCTAAACTACATAGGAAGCTGGGAGAATCGAAGTGGCTGAACGTGGTTTTTGAGAATTTGTGGCTGTTTCTTTGCTTCTTCTTCTGCGTCAACCAATGGGCCAGCACACCTATAGCCATGCCTTATGTGGTAGTGGGTCCATGATAGCTTTACTCATTCATTGTCTAATATTTAACGCTAGTAGGTTAAGATATGGAAGACGGGCAAGTTTGGGATAGGTTTATAAATCAATTTTATTTGTTGGAGTCATCGGCGTTCTGTTTCTTCTTTGCACTGAAATAAGGAGTCTTCTTTTTGCAGAAAGGGTTATTGGTTGTCTCAGCTTCCGAGGCATTGTCCTGATTGTCCTTCCTTTAAATTAACGGAATGCTAATCGTCTGAATCCTGCTTTAGACCAACTAAATGGGAATAGTGCTTTATATCAACTAAACGAGTTTATTCGTTTGCCATTTACTGATACAATCTCTTAACTTTGATTTCATCAAATTTTGAGGAGTGAGTCCTGAACCCTCTAACAAAGTTTAGGTATTGCTGCCGAACTTCTAGCCATCTTTCAATAAATTCTGATATATTTACAGAATTAAGGCAGCTTTCACTCCATTCTCTTTTGTCTTTTCAAGACCTGTCCGGCTATTTAGATTTAGCAAAATTCCTAATAAGTTGCCTTTGCAGATATTTGACAAATACGCTCGAAGATTGCTTTGTTGTATGTTTTTGATGGTCTATCTGAACTTCTCAGTGGCTTTTTCAGTCTCTTCGAAAACTTCTTCTTTCTCTCTGTTCAGTTCTATCTTAATAGTCTTTACTGTGTTTTTAGCCTATTGACGCCTATTCACAATCTGTTCCTTCAGCTCAATATTGTAATCCTTAAAGATGCCAGATTACGCGTGAGCACTTTTAAAACTATCCCTCAACTTAGCTTAAAACTCCTTTTATGTTGAAAACCGATGAGAAGAGTTGCAGAGTTTTGGATGCTACTGCTAACATACAGAGCACAAGCGGACACTGCACTTGCATTCGGGAATGTCGCAGATGAATGCAAAGGGGAGTCGGTGTGTGGAGCAGATAGGTTTGGGGATCTGAATTAGCATATTTAGAATACTGAAATAACTAATAAATTATATCAATTAGCAAATTATGGGTGAAGATGAATCTAGAATGCATAATCGCAGTTACTAACTCTCCAAACTCCACCTATTTGTATCTTTGGTTCTCGCCCATAAAAATCAGATCAACCGAGTTTCCTCTTCTTCTGCATCGTACTCTCATACTTCCGTAAATTGTACATACTCCTCTGCGAATAGTTATGAGGCTTTTTGCTCGGGATCTTCTCCTCTAGCTCCAGAATTTTCTCAACAGTCCGCAGAACCAACTCGGAGTAAGGGATCTCCCTCTCCAGATCTTCCTTGCTCTTGCGTCTCTGGATAATTGGAACAACAATGGGCTCTTCCATCTCCATTTCTACAGGTCTGATCGATGGCTCTTCGATCTACATCTCCTCTTTCTTCTATTGCGCTTTTTTGGGAGTGGCCTCTTGGATTGCCTACTTCACTGCTTTCTATATCGCAGTGAAAGTTTACTGCTCTTGGCTCATGCCTTTGAAGAGTTCGCAGGAAGCCAGTTTTGAGATCAATATCTGTTCGATTTGGGCCATCTCTTTGCTTGTTACATTCTACTAGTCTATCGAGGGGTTGTTCTATTCTTTTGGAGGGGTGTGTCTCACCCCATTTTGGAGGTATTTCCCATTTATGCCGTTTTTGACCTAGACTCTTTATGGCTCAAAAACCTTCTTTTCTTCCTTCCGCTACAAACCAACACCCTCCTTAGCCTAATCTCTCAGCTAATTCCTGCCAATAATCTAAATCTCAATAGATTTGTCATCCTTCTTCAGCCCGTTAGGCTGCCCCTCCACAGACTACTTGCCCTCCCTCTCATAAAACAGGATATAAGCCTGCTGGTTCATAACCGAGTCATAGCTACACTTGCTGACATGACCATCGTCCATCTACCTAACCCTCAACTTACTTTGTACCAAGTAGTCGCCACTCGCACGAAGGCGTAATAGTGCCCACTGAACGATGATCTGCCGGCATGGACGATGATCGCAAACAATTTGAGTGTTGCCTGTCTGGGGTGTTCCAAATACCTCCCCAGATCAACTTCGAAGGGGTACTGCATAAACTTGCCGATTTTGCGCATATTGTTGGTAAAGCGCTTGAGTTGGAAAGTGGCGACCTGGGGGAGGGATTCCAGCACGAAGCTCTTCCTGGCGTTGGAGCGCACTTTGCAATGTTCGCAGAGATACCTGTTGCTGCCCTCCAACCTGTCCACTGTGAAGAAGCTGCTGACCCCATCGCTGAGGGAGTCGGCCCGCTGGCACTCCTGACTCTTTATTTGTATAGCGTACGATGTTGAAGTCGTAATAACGCTCGGCGGTTATCGACTTGTGGCTGCAGCTGAGACACTAAACGCAGGTTTTTATCACCCCGCCAAAGATGCTGAAGATTTTTGTGTTTCTTATCTTTTTTTAGTTCTCCTCGCGATCTTTGGTGAGTTTGCCAGTTTCGGCCTCCTGCATGCCCTCAACGAGGTACCTGAGAAACTAATGAGAATCCTATTGCCTGCCAAGTTTGAACTAACTCAACCAAAGTCTACCTTCTTAAAGATCTTCTTCAGATTGGCGATCATGTTATTGGGGGCAAAGCAACGGTTCTGCCTAGTTTTGGCAAAGACATTCTCCATCTCGCAGAAAACACACCATTCCTGCACCTGGCACCCTTGCGAATGATGCTGCGAATGCAACACCCGAGCCAAAGCAGGAGTGTGGAGGAGGGACTGCAGTGTGGCGTTGAAGAAGCAAGTGTTGCCCAGATTTTGTAGGCCACCCCCAGCGGTTAAAGATTGCATGTTGAACAAAATTATTTATAGGCCCATAACAGTTCGCAATACTGCACTATCACTCTCTTCGGTTGAGTCTGAGATAACGGCCGCAAATGGGGACAATAGCCAAACCTTGTTCGGGTTGGTCTGGGCTCCAGAATTGGATGGTGTAGTCAGGCAGAGTTGTTTGGATGACTTGGTTAGGATGAGGTACTTGCAAGGGCTTCGGAATGCTTCTGGGAATTTTGGTAGCCTGCCTCTATCTTGGCCAGAATGTCTCGTAGGCTGCTTTTGATGCTGTTCTCGTAATGCACCAGAAGTCTGCCCTCAAAAATTTTGCCCCGAAACATCCTTGTCTTGCCAAGCATCTGGTTGCGATAGACCTAAACAACACAACCCTAATCCGGCTTCAAATCGGCCACATCCCCCTCAAAGATCTGGTCCTCAAACACACAATTCCCATCCTTGATCTCCAGATTGTTCTTAGAGCAGTCGAAGTAACCTGACCAGGTTGTCCCGTTTCGCAGCTTGAGCTACCCTTTGCCGTGGAGTTCGTTGGAAAGGAATGACCCTGTGTAGGTTTGGTAGGGTCCTTGGGCCCAGGTGTAGGTACCTTCGCTTTTTTAGCCGTGGAGGAAGAGGCCTTAGAAGCGGTCTCCGTTGGGGAGGGTTTAGATGCCGCCTGGGCCATGGGGCAGGTTATTTGCCCACTTGCCTTAGAAACTGTAGTTTCCGTCTATAAATTTGCCCTTCCCATGTTTTTTGTTCTTGCTAACCCCTCCAACATAATACTTAGCCGGCGACGAGACCAAATAGCATTGCTAATACTACACAACCCCTTCCTTCAAATAGCCCTTAAAGTACTCCCCTTACTTATTGAATATCTCTGCCTTTCCATAGGGTATTCCTCGAATCCACTCCCCTCGGTAGTAAACTCCAAACGAGAGTATGAGGAAAGTTTGGTCAATGTAGAAAGTCTATTTCTCAGGGTACCACTCAGGCCGAGGCAGATCTTTATAGGCGATGGGTTACCAGGCACTGGGTGCATGTCTCGCAGCTCATTTAAGTTGAATGGCAGTTCGTTGGGGTTTTATATTTTGACTGCGTAGTAGTTTGCAGGATAGTGGATTCCGCCCGATTTCTAGTCATCTTTCAGCTGTGATTTTTAGAGGGGTTCGTGGCAACACTGCTCGGCTCCCATCTGATTATTATAAAGCAAGCGTTTAAATGTTATGGTTGGCTGTTTAGGTTATCTAATAATCGGAGGAGAGAGGAATAGAGATTTGCGGAGAATAGGTAAGGGGCTAAAAGGCATGGAAAGTGCTTCGATTATGCAGATTGTTGCTGATTGCTGAGAATGACGCATATTTTAGCTTAAACCAAAATGGTATTCAAGTAGGGTAAAAGTGACAAACCCTCGTTTTTTGAGTGACTCATCCTAATTCATGCATGAAACACTAAAAGAAGCAAATCCCCCAAAATTATTTTTTTAGTCCAATTTTTATAGCCAATAGACTATTATCAATAACCCTTTTCAGACTACCAACTTTATGAGTGATTTTAGCCCAACCGAAATTTAATATTATTTCGCTTTCGTACGTACCATGAGTCAACACTCCAACCCCTCAGACCACAGCATTTTCCTCAGCTAGCATCTCAGCGAAAACTGCAAAGGTAGCCAATAACTAGATAGCCAACTTTTCCACGGGATGGTCTATGTCGACAAAGGAGATACCTCTCCCTACATCTCCCAGTTTTTGCACTAAGACTGCCAGTCCTCCGAAAAGTGGGAAAGCACTTCCAGCAGAGTGGAGCAATTCTGTCCCAAAGGTCAGGAACAGAGCAAAGTAGATAAGGAATAGTAGAGAGAATGCCAAGACCAAGAGAAGGAGAGAATGTTGTAAGAAAGTTCATAAGAAAATCTGGAGCTCTCTTCCTCAACTTGCCACAGCTTCCAAAAGCATCTCATAAACGGCCTCAAGAAAACAATTGTCTTCAAAGTTGACCACTCAACCCCTCAATAAGTGGTAGTGGCCTCGAAACTTTGGCAAGTTTTTAGGGCGTCCAAAGTCTGCACCAAAAAGATGATGCATTGCTTGCTAGGAAACCGGAATGAGTACAGAATAACAGACTCCAGTTTGCGATACTACGGTTTCTTGGAACTCTACAGCAGCTACGGCAGCCAACTAATCTCAAAATCCCGCAAATTTCTGCTGAAGTAAGTTCTGCAGCAACTAAAACATTCGAATTGTCTGTAACCCTACATCCAGCAAAAAAGGCTAAAATCGAAATAAAAGTTCAGAAAATATGCCTCAATGTTTGTGGAATAGCTGTAAAGCGGCTGCCTGAGGAAGAGGATGACCCGGGGGAGGCAGACCCTCCCCCAGCCGTGATGTTTACCTTTTCTCACTCCAATTATCCGTGAAAGCTATTTAGATATAAAAGGCAGTATGCAAATTAAAGGGATATTAATTATGCAAGAACATCCGCAGTCCTACCAAAAGCTGCACTCCTTCAGCCGCCGACCCTGCCTGACCCAACTAACCAGTTACCTCACCCTGCTCACCACCAACCTCATCTTCTGGGTGCTCATCCAGCCGCACTTCGTCAACCAGAAGCATAGATTTCTGATGATTGTGGCCTATTCCATGTCGCTGGTTGTGCTGCTGATTGCGGGGACCATTACCTCCCTCCTCGACCCTTCGGATCCCCTGCTCAAAGAGCAATGTGATAATGAGCATTCGATTCAGTACCTTTTTCTATAACGAAGTTTTAAATTTAACACATAGAAATATCTCTACTGCGAGCACTGCAAATACTACGTCCTACCCACGTCCCGCCACTGCAAACAGTGCGATCGGTACCCCCCCCATAACCAAGCTGCATCACCAAATTCGACCACCACTGCATCTGGATCAACCACTGCATCGGCGAAATCAACTACAAAGCCTTCTTCGCCATGATCTGCGCCGCCTTCGTCCACCTCCTACTGTTCCTGGCCAGTCTGGGACTACTCTGGGCCGAGAACACCTGGAAACTGTACCTCTCCGAAATAATCGTGACCTGGGTTCTGGGAGTAGTTGTGATAGTCTTCGTGGTTTTGCTGCTCGGCCTCATCGTCCTGCACAGTTACCTCATCCACAACAAGATGACCACTTTCGACTACATCCTCTCCAAAAAGACCCAACAGTAGCGTCTGAAATACACCAACATCATCCGCGTCAAAATCGAGGAGATCAAGGAGCAGGAGGTTCCCTTTGAGATGCAGAGATCAGGCAAACATCACTCGAATGTGAAGACGGAGAATGATCTGCCGCCGCCTAGTGCTTTTCAGTCGGTTAGCCATACCATGTCAGAGGACAAGTCTGAAACGCCTTCGTTTGAGTGTTTTAAGGAGAAGAGGGGGTCTGGACATTTGAGGACACTTAATCCGTCCAATTTCGAATCGATTGTTGCCCTAAAAAGCCAGGAAGAGGAGAATGTGAGTAAGGTACTCACCATGCATCACAGTCTCAAAATTTTGGTGGGGAACTCAATCAAAATCAAGAGCAGGAAAGACACTATGTAAGAATCATCCTCGAAATCCTCATCAAACTCTAGCTACAGCAAAGGCACCAACATCAAAATAAACATCCTGAGAGCCGAAGACGTGGTCTACCACACTCGGTAAGAGTAAAAACCGAAGCTATTCGAGTAAATGTGATGGATTCCTAACGATGATCTTTTTCATTTGGCATAGCCAAAGGGATGGACTATGTCTCTTATATTCCTATATTGGCTATCATATGTATCTTGGATAACTTTGGTATGGTTAGAAGTGGGCAGCAAGGCCTTCAGCTCTAGGATTCAAATATCATTTTCTGAGAGTCCCCCCTAAAACCGAAATCCTTATCCGAGTGCTCCTACTTGCACTCGTCCTCCTTCTTCACGTACTCTTCCTTGCAGTACTCCTCCTTGCACATGAGGTTGAAACTCGCTGGAGAATGCTTGAAGAAGGGGACATAGATGTCCTCCTCATCGACTGCCTCGTAGCGGCTCAGTTTGATCTGCTGAGGGGTCTTGAGGTCACTTGAGTTGGGCGAGGGGTGGGACTCGGATTAGGACTACCTTGTGTGGTATGGTGCCTTGGAGAATGAGGGTTTGGATTTGACTGGACTCCAGGGCAGGGATTCGAACACCCTCCCCTCTGTCATCACCAGCTGCCACCCCTCACTCTTCAGCACTCTCCTCGCCCACACAGACACCGAGATGTCGACTGTAAACTCAACCGCATTCTTGTAATCGATGGGGATAGTCATGGTCCCCTGTTCGTACTCCAACTCCTGACGGTCGACCTCCCCCCGCGACGACCCAGCCAACTTGCACTCTAAATACGACTAACCCTACCTTAAACCCTGGGCTGCTCCTTATGCCGTCTGTCCCACAGCCACTTGTAGACCCTCTGCTCGGTGAGCCCAGAGGCACTGGCAATTCTGGAAAGTTCCTGCCTCGGCCAATCGCCCTGGCACTCTTCGTAGTAGCTCTAGAGGAAGAGTTTCTGGTTCTCGGTCTTGATGTAGTTTTTCTTCTTCATTTTGATTATATTGGGCTGCTTAGACTAGTCACTTTTTTTGATGGATGGGTTATTATATGGTATTATTGGGTAGTAAATGTGATGGAGTGGAGATTGGAGCGAGGATTGGGGAATGGGATGGGAAATCGGAGTGTTTGTGAGGGTAAAGGGTGGGAAAGGGTTAGAGATGGAAATCGACTGAAAGTAGAAAAGACCACCAATCACAAAAAATCAATTTACCGACACTCCGACACTCCGACCCACATTTCGCATAACTATCCAAAATAACAAATGCTAAGTACCCAAGCCTCCCAGGTACCCACTTAATTTCTAGATTACATAAATAGCGTAAGCGTGAACTTCGAATGGGCAACGAACAGCACCTTGGCTAGAACTTCAACCACAAAGAGTGGACACAGATAAGCAGCAGCACCCCAAACCTCATCACTCTCTGGCAAAACACCCACAACCCCCACATCCACATCGAAGAGCACACAATACACACAGCCGACGCTGAGGAACTGGCACATTAACGGCAATTCTACTTCGAGAGGAAGAACCACCCCTTCTGGGTTGCTGCCTACTACTTCGAAGAGGAAAAGAGCACAGAGATGTGCGTCAGCCGATCGGTTGCCCATATCTTCATCGAAAAAATACCAATCAAAATATTCGATCTCAGAGATCTACCCATCTCTGACCTCCTCCATGCCTACAGTCAGTCTCTGTAGGGTTATAGAACGCTGGCCCGCGCCCTGGGCTGTTTCCGGGTGACGGCTGAGTACATCGGCGTCAATGAGCGAGGCATTGTCAAAGTGTGGGCCGGTAGCCAATGGTCAAAGGTAGGCTTAGTGGGGGGCAAAGTGACCCAATAGTAAATGGTGAGGAGCATAGTCTAGGCTCTGTAGAGCTGCAACTAGAACCCTGCCACCCAACACATCCCAATCTCCATCAAAAACTTCCTATACCGCAACAACGATCGACTGACGTTCGAGATGGCACTGCAGGAGTTGAGGCAGTTTGCGGCCGAGTTCAACCATGGGGTCATTCCGAACCGTTTGGAGAGTCTGTACAGTGCCCAGCATCTGGAGTTTTTGGACCCTCTGCCCCGGTCCAACCATAATCTGCAGCAGTCCAAACACAACTCACACCCCGAGTCCACCAACGCACTGCTCTACAGTACGAAGCAGAGGGGGGACCAGGCGGTCGGAAATGCGGATAGTGGGGAAATGAGGTACACGTTTGGCATGGCCCAGGAAGCGAGGGAAGTGAGGGAGGAGGAAAGGAAGGAGAGTAAAAACGCATCTTTTACGTTTTTCAGCTGTTTTAACGATAACTAGAAAATGAAAACCTCTAAATTGTTGACTAATTAGGAGGCACTCAATCTTTACACGGGCAATCCTCAACCCTCAAATCAACTCTAGGCAAACCCCCAATCCAATCATCATCCACAGCCACAAATCCAACAAACTAACCCAATTCCAGTCCACGCCAACCCTGCTCCTACGCCATTACTGGAGATCAAAACAATACAAATGATTCCCTCCGCCCCCATCCTGATCTCCGCTGCCCCATACCAACACTACCACAGTTTCAGCCAACCCCAGCCGCAGTACAACTACACAAGCTATCACATACCCATCAATCACCCCAAAGTCCATCACCAGCCCATGAACCAGCACCAGCCCATCAACCATGCCAACGTGAATCATGTCCACACGTCTAATACTGCCCATCACATTGTGCATCTGCCGGCCAATCGGTATCCCTAACCCAACTCTCACAACCTTTCCTACCAGGCACACTACCCCCAATAGCGACGAAAACCGCCTATCCCCTAAAGCATCATAATGGAGCTCTACACCTCGCAGGATGGATTTTCAGGGGATTCCCCACTCCCCCAGCTCAAATCATTGGGCTTCGTGAAGCATACCGTGAGCGAAAAGGAGTAACCCAAAAACAACGTGCGCTTCGACTCCGCAACCCTGATCAAAGACGGGCAGCCCACCCACCTAACGGGGGTGCCTCACAACGAGCGCAGATACAGCAACCTGCAATCCATCCAAGAACTCAGCCTCTAGCAGTGGAAAACCGACTATGTCTTGGACACCTCTCGCCCCAATCGTGCGCCTCTGCAGCCCTCCCTGGTTGGCTCATAGTCCAAGAGGGAGGAGTACCAGAAAAGCAGATCCAAGAGCAACTACAGCTACATCGTCGATCCCAACGACGGCAAAACCGGCGACGAGATTCTCAGAAGCATAAGAGAGCTGAAGGGCTATCCGAACGAGGGCCGCTGAGATGATCACTGTATAACTATCTTGAGTGATGTATTGATATCCAATCCACAGGCAATCTCCATTAATCTCTATATTAATTATTCAGTATTGGGGCAATTAGTTCCCTAAACAGATATTAATTATATAATCTGCGATGGACAACAAAGCCCTAAAAGCACAAAAACGCAAAGACATCAAAAAGCTGAAGAAACAGCAAAAAAAGGCAGCCGTCAAAAACCAAAAGCACATAACTGACAACATAGTCGACCTCCTCTCCGACCAATCCTCCGAGTAGCATGAGTAGCAACCCAATAATAACGAGAACATGGTTCAGGAGGACGAAGATGCCAACCTTGCCGAGCCTAAGAAGCAGAGTTAGGGTAATGTGAGGTGTTGGTAAATTGCAGAGCAGAGAGTTCTATTTGTGCTGAGGGTGGATCAGTACTACAAAGTTAGGGTTGATCACTAGCAGCTCAATAAAACGCAGATCTAGCGGGTTTTTAGTAATGAGGAGATGATAGTCAATGGGAGGAGGTATGATACCTATCAACCCGTACAACAATTCATCCTATCAGTGGTGCGACGATCCGGCAGCCAAATCAAAAAGGAAGAGCTGACCTAATTGCAGCAGATCAGCTAAAACGCCAAATAATTCATCAGTAGTGTCGATCTCAAGAAATAAACCATAGTCCTCTGCAATAGAAAGCTCCAGTTTGAGTAATCCAGCCCCCCGTGGCCCAATCTACCCTCCTGCGTTGAAGGCAACGACAGTCTCATGGTTTTGGGACAGAAAAATACGGGCAAGAGTGCACTGAGCTAATACCTTATCAACCGAGGTGGGAATGAGAATGACTGTGTTTTGCTTGATTGCGATATCGGCCGCAACAGTGCTCTGGAAGGCTGTATCAGTCTCAGTTGTCCCGCCAGCAGCAAAAAGATATGGATTGGTGAGCTGACCCCTCTGAACAACCTCCAAACCTACATCCGCGCAGTTCGCTACCTCTTCCAACACTACTAAGCCCACCACTACACCAAAAAGCTAGTGGTCAACACAATGGGCTACACAACAGGGCTGGGCTAATACCTCCTCTACGAGATCTACCAAATAGTCAAACCCAAATCCCTGATCGTCCTGCAATCTCAGCCAGGGAGCAAATATGATGCTATGGGGCGGATCGTGAGGACTATCAAGAAGGGGGAGTATGTCGAGAAGTTGTATATTAGTCAGCCTGAGGGCAAAGTGCATCCCACTTCAACTGTGGTGTTTAGCTATGAGAATGCGCATGCCACGTCGAAGAAGGTTGGCAGTCGGTTTTAGAAGTTTTTCGAGTGTGGAGGCAAAAAGGTCATTCATTTCACTGATCTGATGACTCTTATCAGCTAATCGCGGGGGTTCGCAGCTTTACCGGAACAGAGTTTGAAATTTATTGACAGAAAAGATATTCCTGTGTTTTAGCAAAGTCGGCATAAGAAGTAAGACTTGGATGGGGTCTAAATCGTCAGTTTTAGGAAACTTGAGGATTTGGAGAGCATAGATATGAGGCTGATTGTTTTGGGCAGAATGGTTCAGGATTTTGACAATGATGGCTAATCCGGCCTCTTCGAGGTCTAAGGCGTAGGATTCGGCTATGGAGGGTTTTTGTACTCAACCCTCAAAATGTAAGGTTTGGAGGGAGTCGTAAGCGAGGGAATAGACTTCGAAAAAGGGTTCTATCACTTGAATGAGAAGCAACTGATCGATTTGGAGCTCAGAGTTGGGAGAGTGCCGTACATTTTGGTGATGGGCAAAGGTTTGGGTAGCAAAGGGATGCGAAACAACCCTTCGAAGGTGTTGTGAATGATGTTTGTGTAAAATTATTGAACTATCTGATATTTAGACTACCTTCCAATTTATTCTAAAAATACCCATTTATGGAGTTTGCGTCAAGGACGAACCTTTGTTTGGCTTGGTTTCTCCCATGTCCCATGGTTTACTAGCTAAGCAAATCATCCAATGGATGTTGATTTAACTAACTAACTATTCTAAAAATACTCACTGAATACTCTTAAAACATTTGATATCCATTCGCAACATTTATACCCAATCACAAAAGAATGGCCAGCTTGAACTCCTCAAAATCGATGCCCCCACTCTTATCTTTATCCCACAAACTAAATATCTCCTCCAAACATTTGCCATTGATGCTATCTATCGCGTTATTATTAAACACCGATTTCAGCTCATTCCGCTAAATCACTCCGTTTCCATCTCGGTCTAGCAATTTGAACATTTTCTTCAAATTTTGGGTTTTGAACAGTTCGTCTTTGTCGAGGGATGAGGCCAGGAATTCGGTGTAGTTTATCCTTCCGTTTTTGTCGACGTCGATTGAGTCCATTATGAATTTTAGCTCTCGCATCTCCATCCATCCGCTGTTGTCCACCAGGGCCACCTTCAGCTCATCGATTGTTATGAAACCATCGTGGTTCGTGTCCAGCTTTCTGAACAGTTGTCCCAGTTTATAGACCTCGGATTCCGACATCTGCGAAGCCACGAAGTACGCAGTTAGCTTTTTGAGCTAAGTGAGTTATAGCCTACCTTTGAAAATTTGCTATATTGATGCATCCGCCTAAAGCTGGCCTTCAAATTCGAAGTGGGAACCTCAATCTTCATCCAAGGATGCTCAAAAATGCCCTCCAAAGTGATCCGCTTCCCATTTTATTCAAATATCCTCGAAATGAGATCCTTTGCCTCTTTGCTAACACTCTCCATCTCTGGAACTACATCCACAAAAGTCTACTATTAAGGTCATACTTCATCGCTCTGACCGATTGGAGTATCTGCCTATCGTTGTGGCCATCGAAGGGAGGGCAGGCTGTCAACAAGATGTAGAGTATGACGCCTAGACTCCAGATATCGCAGCTTTCGTCGTAGTCTGAGTGCAGGATCTCAGGGGCCATGTAGTATGACTATTTTAGATATGTTTTACAGTCCCCACAATTTTCCTATCCCCTCTTTTCTTCAGCTCGTCTCTCAAACTGTGCTCCCAACGCACAGCCAAACCAAACCCAATCAGCTTCAAATACAGCGAATCCTTCTTCAAAAGCAAAAAGTTCTCAGGCTTCAAATCGCGATGCGCAATTTTGCAGATATGCATATAATTGACCGCTTACAGCATCTGCTTGAAGATTATTCTTGCGTCCTGCTCGCTCAGGCTGCCGATTTGGTCCAACCTATCGAAGAGTTCTCCGCCTTCGCATAAACTACGTGGGGGGGTGTGGTACTCTGAAACGATGTAAACTGATTGGTTGTGTTCGTAGACTTAGTAGATTTTGACGATGTTGGGGTTGTCCAAAGTGACCGAAATCTCAATCTCGTTGGTCAGCACATTCAGATCTTTGATCTGACTCTTTTGTATCTTTTTGATGGCCCTCCACGGTCCCTCGGTTCCTTTCAACCTCCCTCGATATACAACCGAATATGCACCCTTTCCCAGTTCCTTGCTATTTGGAGTGGTACCTCAGCCGAGACCTCATAGTATTGGTTGATATTTTATCTTCTGAAAGAGACGAACGTTTCTTTGTTGAATTTGAGGCAATTTTACTCCATTTCAATCTAGATTATAAGTCATATATATGGCAAATCATCCCAGGATTGGGTTTAACTTCTCAGCGTTTTATTTGTAAATGGTCCAAAAAGGGGCTGATTTGAATATTTCACTCATAAACATCTCATAAAAAACTCGTAAACAACTCACAAACAACTCATAAACAAAAAAGTTAAAATGGTAGACATCATTCACATTACTTGGCATTTGTCTTTGTGCTTTTTGGGCAAAGTTTGTTTTTATTACTAATCTGCGTAGATATCTTAACTTTGTTGGTTTGGGCCCAGGAGGTGGTCGAGGGCTACTTTTCGGGAGTAGGGGACATAATATTGGCGTTATATTTAGCGGTCTTTTTCGGTCTAGAAGGTTAACTATGAGGGTTTTAACAGCTTTTTGTTCGATTATGAGAGAGTTTTGAGCCAATCGAAGGTAGGCTCCTTGGTCTTCGATAGTCGGCATAAAACCTTCTCAAACTTCCTCCTTATCAAACAATAATTAGGCCTTTCCTCAAACCCTAGGGTATAAATATGCAAATAAATCTGATGAAACTCCGTAGGCAAATGTTCCATAAGCTCCCTAAGCACAGCATTCTCCACACCAAGTCCCATCTTCTTATGCATCTCCAGCACCTTCACCTGCGAATCAATCACATTTTTGGTGATAACCTTCGACCAGGGGAGCACCCCCTTTCTAAAAAAGACCAACATGTAGAACAAGGATTAAAGGTCGTCTCTTCTGCAGGAAGACCGGAGTGAGAGTTTGCCGAATGAGAGGAAAGGGTTGAAGAAATCGAGTTTCTACATTTTTCTCTATTTGTATAGCTGCATGGTTCTAGAGCTTCGGTATCGTTTGGAGTGGAGTAGGTTTGAGACTAATATTTGGTCTACTTTCGACAACGAAATCCGGAAATTTTAGGGAATCATTTCGTCCAATATCGTATTTTTCTCATTCAATATCTCCAAAATTTTCACAATCTGCATCCCAATCAAGCATACAGTACCCAAACTGAAAACTTTCTCTTTCTGTCCCTGCATCAGCTCCCAAAGATTCGGTCCAAGTCTCTACGTAAACAGCGCATTCTATTGCTAAATATAGTTGCCGCTCCTAAAATCAAACCAATGGTACCAAATCATGAGTGGGAAGCCAGGGTAACCTTGCAGCTACTGCAGGAAGCCAGCCTCATGCAAAACAGTGGGTTTGGATTCTCGTAGACTCTGCGCCTTTATTTAGACTCGTTGGCCAGTGTGGACGTCTTTGAGGAGATATCGGTTGTATTTGTAGTTCTTCTCAAGGACTTTGATCCTTTCGAACCGTTATAGAATAAGCTACTCAGGCTGCTGCTCGTCTGCCATACATATAAAGAGTTGCAATTAATTAGGGATTTATAATTGTTTGAAATGAGGGAGCTGAATCGATTTGGAAAACATTTTGATTTAGGTGAGGAATTGAAGATTGTTGAGGAAGATGGTCTCTCGGTATCGAAAAAAACCATAAATTTTATGAGATTTCTTTTAGCCAAGAAAAGTAATAACATCTTTAATTCAGAAGACAAGAATCAAATCTATTTTTATTGCAGATTTTCACTTGGAATCAATGGACAAACCCTTTGTTTACTTACAAAACCTTTTTTTAAGGTTTTTTGACTAAAAATTTAAGTCAGGATGGAGAAGACTAAAAAAAGTCAATGATTTATTTTGATGAGATGAGAGAAATGCAGCTTCATTTTGAGGTCTTTTTTAACCTCTTATCTTCAATTAAGGAATAAATTCAATAAATTATCATAAAATTACGATTACTCCCATTTTCTTTATTTCTTAAAGCTTCATTCTTGACTTCTTCTAAAAGTTTATGGGATTGTGAGAAAGGTTCAATATTCTCAAAGATTCGATCCGCTCCCTATTTTTAGCGACTACTTCGAAAATAGTTTCATCAATTTTGTTGTTGGCCAAATTAATATTACAAACTCCCTTCAAGCAATCTGCCAGTTTCTCGAAACCTTCAGTCGTTAGTTGGTTAGAGCATAGCTTCAGCCCCTTTATTTTGTGACTTTTCTTAGCTCTATGCACATATTAGAGTATTTTTTAGTTGGGCAGATTGCAGTCCGAAAGATCGAAGAAATCTGTCAAAGTATTTCTCATGAATTCAGCGTATAACTTCTCGGGCTATTTGCAGTCATAAGGTTTTGGCATGGTTTATGGAGGAAGCATTTGCTTGAGGGCATGTTGATTTTTTTGTGCGGTTTTGGGATGAAAACCTTTAGTAGGTTAAGTCGCTTTGGTCAGCCTCATTTGGCTACCTTTCATGGAAGCACTTTTGGGTGATTTCATAGAGTATCTTCCAACGATCGGACTGCTTATTTCCTTCCTTTCGATGTCTTTCAAAGAATGGAGCCCTTTTTCAGGAGAACTCATCTTCTTCTGAAGATTGCCCACAGCCAGGTTCTAAGCCCCTTTCCAGGAGTTAGTGAGAGTTGAGAACTCAACCTCCATACTTGTGTTCTGATTAAAGATATAGTTTTGAATGTCTATCTAGGAACTTGTGCAATCCAGAAAAGGATTGGCTTAAGCAACATCCTAGTTAATTTACTTTACCCCTGAACTTGGAGGAGTTAACACTGTTTTTTTAAAACGAAGACATTTTTGAAGAAGTTAGGGCATCTCAGTATCTATCAGCAGTCTAAATTGGTCAATTTTCTAGCTAATTTTAGCTTAGATCTCCTCCCCAAATTTGTTCAACTCTTAGGTATAAATGTAACCCTCTGAAACCAGCTCCAAAGGACTGTTGAAATATAGATCAATCGTATTATCGATGCTCACCTATTTTTCGACCTTTTTAACGATCTAATCGCAATCTTTCTCCCATTTCTCAAATTTGGTCTTTGATCGCTAATATCTCAAAAAAGCCTTATTTTTCTTCAAATATGTCTAAAAGTCTTTGAGATAGTTATTCGCCTCGTTTTAGAGGCTTTCTCTCAGCTACTTCAGTATTTGTATATATGCGTCAATATATAGATTAATTTCTTTGGTCAGTTACGCTTTTTTTGAGTCGATCCGGTTTTTAATCAGGTATGGAAGCTAGCCGTGAGTCTTCATTACTTTGCTGCTTGGTTTCTATGTTTATATTTATCTGAAAATCTGGCATTTTTAGGCAACTTCTTTCTTAAAATCCTCAACCCTTCGTACTGCATGATTTTTATGAGCGCCAAAAAGGGCGCAGTGGGGACATACTCTAACTTTGTCATTGATGCAGATGATATCCATGGGAACTTTGTGAATACCACACAGTTACATGGTCTATGCAGCCTCAACCTCCGGCACACCCTCCACCAAATCCTATCTCATAACTCGCTACTTGATAGAGATCTGCGTTAGCTACTCTTGGTCGGGAATGTCCAACTTAAGCGTTTAGTTGTAAGGCAGATCAGCTAACTTGTGAGAGGGGAATGATGTTTGGCAGAACTCGCAGATTACGATGGTTTGGGTGTGGTTTTCGAGTTGTTTGAGGCAGAGCTCGCAAATGTTGTGTGAGCAGCCTAGTATGTGCGGTAGGCGACTGACATTGAATCTACTAAAACATTGGCAGCATTTTTATTCCTGCGACATTCAAAATATATATGGGTGCTATTATGCATAGAAAGATATGACTTCACATGTGGGATATTAGATCACATAAAAGTAATGGTCAGTTATAGATTTAACAATGGAGAATTAATAATCTATTATAGCTTATGAGGATTTACTCGAGAGCAATCAATAGCTTCATCATCTTTGCCTACTTCTTTCAATGTGACTCCTAGACTTGAATAAGCATCGGCATATCTCTCGTTGATTCGGATTGCCCTTCTAAATCGTTCTATTGCTTCAACGAAATTTCCTCTTGAATGCAAGTTACTCCCTCTGATGAAATAGTTCTTTGCTTCGTCCTGAGGCCATTCTGACGACGAACTCTCTTCGTCGTAGCTGTAATCTTCGCTGTCCTAGTCCCAAACTTCTTCTTCTTCAACGGATTCTTCATTCTAGCTGTATTGTGAGCTACTCCCTTCCTGCATATTTTAAAAAATGGAGGAGTCAATAGTTAAAATCTTACTTAAAACTAGCTGTTAACTTTAAAATTATTAGAGACCTCTTTGACTAACGAACGATCATCGAAGCAAATCACTTAACAATGTTTGGCCTGTCTATTAGACTAGCAGCATCATCTTCCAAAGTCAAAGCCTTCGAAATTAGTCAAGAACCCTGAGTCCGAAAGAAGGAAGAGATGAGTTCACCAAATGATAATCAAACAGGTGAATAGATAGCAAATCAGGCATGTCATCTCATCCGATTTGCTGCAGTAAATACAATTAACCCGCTTGCTTTCATCCAGGGCATATAGGTGAATTCACAGCTTAAAAAGGCACCAAATGAAGATCACCTGATTAGCATATTACATCGGTAGCAGCTTAAAAACATCTATTCGCTTGTGCATGGGTGATGAGGTTTGACTGTGCTACCAACCCTTCGAAAATTTTACTGCTCTTCCTGAGGAAAGACATCGAATGATGCCTGATGACAAAGTGTTAGCTGAGTTGATCAACATTGATATTTAACAATTTTCACAGTCTATAAACTATTTAAACAAACATTTACCATTACTAACTTATAGTTGACTCATCCCACTAACAAAGTAGAATTACAGTCACAATTTTTCATGACGAACTAGTAGCTGACATATCTTGTTAGCTACTGGAGGTAAGGAAGAAAGTGTAACGCAAATCATCTGGAAAGTAAGAGGGGAGACGGATATAGAATGGGTTGTCATGAAGGCTGGTTTTAGTTAGCATGCGAGACTAAATTGGACTTGAATCGTAGTTGATAGACTCATGATTAATTGGATACAAATGAAACTAGACTTCTGCTCAGTTGAGTTATTATGAGCTGAAGATACAAATTGATAGCTAGAGTAACCTACCTTCTGCATGTTGCATGCCTAGCACGAGTATCATTGCATGTTTTACTTCTCGATGAATTGTAAGTGATCTGAGATCTCAATTGAGGTCGATATGTTGTATGCAAAACCGCAGCCATCTGAATCCGCCAATTATGCCATTATTCGCTCACAAAAGGTATAACCGCTAATACCTCTTTAAGTTGTTTAATAGCAAGTTAAATTTGATCTTGGATTGGCTAATACAACTATAAAAAGTATTAATTATGTTGAGTAAAATTATCTAAAAAAGTATCAATAATTTACCGATTCTCCACCTGAAACCATTCATCAGCATAATTTGCAACCGACAATCAAGATTTTGAGATCATTACAGTTCACTCATCTCTTCTTACAAAGCCGTATTGCTACATGTTGACTATTTTGCTATTTGACTCAATAGCTAGGTTGATATCGCCAGCTCTTTTATCTCACCTCATCCAAACCTAGTTTTTTACCTGGAATCGAGTCTTTTTTGGCAACATGATTTCTTGATGTTTCTTAACTACCCACTTTTTTTGGGTATTATTTGGTTCTAGGGAGACCTGTTATGGAGTGATTCCTTCAACTCCTTTATTTTGGTGACTGCAGCCACCATCCAATAATTTGTCAACACTACGATTTTTCAGCTCAATGCTGAGATTGCATATTTAAGTACGGATTGTGGATATTTTAGTGCTACTTCAAATACTATCAGCATTTCCAGCCATGGGTATTTCACTCAGCACAAACACAATAGAATGTTCAGCATGAAATAAACAGTATCGAGACAGTGGCAAAGGGTATTTGGTATTAGCAGTCATTTACTTCATCATCAGCCTCCGAATTCGCTAACAGCCAGTAATATACCAAAAACACTTTATGTGCCGAAAAAAGTATTACTTGATTGGTATTAAAATTATCGCTAATGGAAGCTTAGGTCAACTCCGAATCAGCTGAATCCTATTTAAGATCAGGAGTAGAGTTCCACGTAGCAGGCGAAATTGACTAAGCCATCGTGTACTACACCATAGCCATTCAAAATTCTCCCCAATACGCATTGGCCTATCTGAATTTAGGCATAGCATTCTAGGCCCAACAAAGATACATTGGAGCTATTGAAGCCTACACAAAATTGGTCTAAATAACCCCCTATCTCGCTATAGCTCATTTCAATTTAGGCAAATCCTACATGCTTTTAGGAAATAGCACTGAAGCTATTAAATACTTATAAACAGCACTTTAGCTAAACCCAAATTATAGCCCTGCTTATTAGCCTTTGAAAAAAGCCCTAATTCTTTAGAGCAGAGAGAGTGAAGCATTCGATTGGTAAAGGAGGCAATTATAAATGGGACAACAACCGTTACTCAATTTAAAGCAACTCCATGCCACAGTCTCATCAAATCGATATTTTTTAAAAGCAAATATCTTATAAGTTTAAGGAGGAAATATCTAAGCTATTGAGTGCTATACAAAAGCAATCGAAATCAACCCAAACTATGCCAAAGCTTATTACAATTTAGGGATTTTATTGAGAGATTAAGGAAGAAAGATCGAAGCTATTGAGTGCTATAGAAAAGCAATCGAAATCAACCCAAAAGATGCCACAGCTTATTACAATTTAGGGGCTTCATTGAGAGATTAAGGAAGAAAGATCGAAGCCATTGAGTGCTATAGAAAGGCAATCGAAATCAACCCAAATATTGCCGAAGCTTATTACAATTTAGGGATTTTATTGAGAGATTAAGGAAGAAAGATCGAAGCTATTGAGTGCTATAGAAAGGCAATCGAAATCAACCCAAACTATGTCAATGCTTATTCCAATTTAGGGGCTTCATTGAGAGATTAAGGTAAAACCATAGATGCTTTATAACTTTCATTACATTCTCTTTACTCTCTTCTTCATTCATCTCTTCCTTTTTATTTCTTAGGTCATTTTCTCAAGTTTTCACGTTCATATCATTCTTAGGTAAGTTTATTTAGGCCTTAAGTCGAATAATTAGTTCGATAGATGAGATTCAAGGCCTAGACTGACTTTCAAATTTACTTCAATATGAGTCTCTTTTTCATTTTCGTCAATGAAGCTGACTACTTTCTGTACTTTGGTAAATTTATAGAGAAATACTTAGCTCAGGACAAGTAAACGCTGAAACCAATCAAACTGAAAAAAATCATTGAATAATTTTAAAAAATTTATTAGCTTCTTTTAAGGAGAGGAGATAGATAGTAAATAAGAAAGTTTAGATTAGTAAAACTGGTTCTCTGTGATACGCTAAACTTCAAAAAACATTTTTAAAAAACATTCGACCAGTTGCTGGCACAGTATAAGTTCAGTCTCGACAACTAACTCTCTATTAAACAGCAAATCGATGAAATAATATAAAAGTAAACTGAAGGCTACCGAAATGATATCAAACGTTAATTCTCTTCCTATCTTTTGAAGTACTTTATCATTAAATTCGAAAAAGAGGCTAATGTTCGACAGCTGCTGATGAAAAAATACCACAGCCTTAGAGAGAGTGACCAAATCAATCCTTAGATTTTACAAAGTACTATTCTGATCATTCAAATGATAAACATGACCAACATTTGCCAGCTTTATCAGTAGTCTGAATAAACTTTCAAGCAGCTTGCTCTGTAGGATAACTAAATATTCTGTCTGAATACGAAGTAAAACTAATCCTATGAGTCATTTATAGACAAAATACAGCCAATAAAGTTATAAAACATCTAAAACTAAACTCAATAATCTTTGGAAAGCATCTTTCGGCAACAAAACCAGATTTTTGAGGCTTAAAATAAGAAAAAGAAAATAATAAATTAAGACAGCGACTACTTTTATCAGCTGCTGTGCCTAGTTTAGGATATGCAGAACTAAGGCGATCAAAATGAGATGGATTAATAGTAAGATCTAAAATTGTACAATAAGCTGGCAAGAAAGATTGAGGAGCAAATGCTCTAAGAATACTCATCGAACCACAACAAGGAGACTAATCCTTTGTTTGAGGAAAAGCTAATCGCTTTAAAAATGAGTTAAAAGATAAAATCAATCATCGTAAAAATATACTAAAGGTTTGCCAGAAAATAATAGACTTTCATCTTGAAAGCATAGGAGAATGATTTTTTCAGATAATTCTCAAAATAAAAACATTTTCTGCTCAAATAGTTCATTAAAAAAAGCATAGAGTTCTAAAGTAAAGGTTATAAATTTCCAGAAAAATACTTTGAAGATTTCAAAAATATACTAAAAGCTTTAATCTGCAGATAGTTAGTAATCTACATCTATAACAATTTCCTTTACTTTTTAACTGACAATCGAATCAGAAGAGATTTTTATGAGCTGCTTAGCTAAGTAAATCAGTTATCCCGCAGCCCATCACTCATCAACTTAAAGGAAAGACTAAATAAACTAATAGTTTATGAAAATAGATCCCAAACAGGAAGATCAAAAAAGGTATCAAATTCATAAAGCGCATCGTAAATAGAGTCAGCCCTGTAGAGGTATTAGCTGGGAGAAAATATAAGGGCAAGAAAGGGTTCAGTAGATTTCTAACAACCTAAACTCTAAGATAAGCAAAAATAAAGATAGTGCAAACAACTAAAAAGACTCGAAACAAGGCTGTGTCTAATCTTTTCTCAACTGAACTAGATGGGCAGCTATGGCAAAAATGAGATCGAAGGTAGTTTTGCTAAAACGAACAGAAGAATTGGAGACAAAAACCTCGATAAATAATCAAATCAAAGCAAGGCATAATCGCATCCAGTTTCGGAGTATCAAAGATAGGTTAATCTCCAAGCCTAGAGCTGGCAAATAAAAAATATTGTCTAAAGGAGGAAACAAGAAATTAATCCGATTATATGGCAAGAGATTTAAGAAGGATCATCCATGAAACAAGGCGATTAGGATGAAAATGACCAAGATGGATAAAAATAACCGTATAGAGGTTTTTTTTTCAACTAAAATCTTCCATAAAATATTTTAACTAAGCATTTATCTGACGAAAAAGCAGCTTAAAACAGCAGCTAACCTCGCAATCTTTTCCAAAAATCATTATCATGCCACTAATCTCAAGCAAAACAAGGACTGCTGAATGTTGGCAACATATAAAAGTAAAGGCAGTTCATCTTCAAAAATCACGCTTATATGGTCAGATATCTCTCCAACATTAGAGATCAGCTCAAGTGGATTGCCAAACACTACATGGATTAGGAGAGCGTTGTAAGGAATAAGAAAAGTGCTGAGAACAATTAATACCTGTCTTTCAAGTTCAGTCTCACGAAAGGCAAAAAAGAGTTTCTACCTCCAAAGGGAGTATAATATACAGATGTGCTTTGGTAGAAAGGGGTCAAATAAGTGTTGTGGTGGGTCTATTGCATGGTGTAAGCCATCAAATAGCTGCAATCTTTCGGCATTTTCCACCCTGATCTCTAGTTTAGAAATACAATTCTGGTTTAAGATAAAGAAAACGATCTAAAGCGAAAGTAAAAATACCTAGTGATTAGCTTCGACTATGCCTTCAAAGTGGATAGAAACTAAGGGTAAATTTATTTCAGTTTATTCGAGCACACGAAGAATATGATCACTTACTTCATAGAAAGAGACATGAAAATAAAGAAAGGCAGCAGTATTTTCATTAATTACATATTCAGAGATCTCTAAAGATATAACAGATTAAAATACCGAACACTTTTTGAGTTTGTTAACTCTCCAGAGCATAGTCTGTAGAAAAAAGTAGATTTTATCCTTCTTTAGCTGCACAAGTATACTTTCTTTTATCATAAACAGCAGCTTATAGAACGCCTTTAGTCACTAATCGATCGACCAATCATTCAGCAAAATGAAAAATAAGGGCTAACTTTGATAAAGAAAAAACTAACAAGATCTAAGCCGCCAAATTAAGAAAAAATGAGTCATAAACAATTGCGAAAAGAGTACAGTCTTTTCTATGACAAAATACTGACTTTTTTAAAATCTATGTTGGAATAGGAAGAGACCGATCAGTATTAAGATGAGATATGCGAATAGAAAGAGAAAGAAAAAAAATGAAATGATCAATCATGAAAAGTAAATCTTTATAATAAAATGGCTACTCAAACAATAATCGTTAAAATAAATTAATTTCCTCTTTACTTTTTTGAAATTCTAAGTGTAAATATCTTATATTTGTTTTCAAGCTCTTTTAGTCAAAATTTAAAACTTATTCATTTGTAATTCGAATCAGTGAATTAACTGATCTATTGAAATAAGTTAACTGGCTGGATTGACCAAAAAGGCCATTTTTATAAATTTATGGATTGAGACATTATTAGTCAAAAATATTATCCTAAAGTAATAAAGGCAAGTCATTTATGAATAATTGAGTTTGTGGCTAGAAGTACAATAAAGGGAAGGGAATAAAGATTGTTAAAGAAAAATTATTTCATGAAATAGAAAGAAAAAAAAAAAGAAATATAAAGTTTAAAGTGTTGGGGTTGGGGTTGGGG
>Ga0316217_10001653_pt1 | contig 28391 bp, 25 predicted proteins | sample 1anoAmetaG_FD_203633 | JGI IMG/M metagenome (GOLD analysis project Ga0316217, IMG submission 203633) | Freshwater microbial communities from Trout Bog Lake, Wisconsin, USA - 1anoA | ecosystem: Environmental > Aquatic > Freshwater > Lake > Hypolimnion/Profundal zone | place: USA: Wisconsin... | reverse complement strand
GCGTTTCCCAGGCCGACCGGCCGGCGGTCCCGATCTTTTGGGTTGAATGATGGAAACCGGTATTGATGTCCGCCGGCTGGATTTCGATGACGCGGATGCCGGAGCCGGCGAGTTCAATCCGCAGCGCTGTTGTGCTGGCACTGAGCGCGGCTTTGGCGGCGTTGTACGGCGCCATGAACGGCACCGGTAAGACGGCGGCCAGCGAGGTGATGTTGATGATGCAGCCGGTTTGCCGCGCGCGCATTGCCGGCAACGCCCAGTGGATGAGTTGCAGCGGGGCGTAAAACAAGAGTTGGAACTGCGCGCGCACGGCGGCTTCCGGTAATTCCACGCTCGCTCCGAACAGGCCGGCGCCGGCATTGTTGATGAGCACATCCGGGGCCGGCACGGCACACAGCGCGGCGGCGAGGTCGTCGCGGAGTAAATCAATTTTAACCGGGTGGAGGCCGGGCAGAGTCGGCGGTTGCCGGGAGGCGGCCCAGACTTCATGGCCACCGGCGAGAAGTTGCCGGGCAATGGCCAGCCCAATCCCGGTGCTGGCACCGGTCAGGAGAATTTTCTTTGGCGCGTTAGCCGGCATCGTCCCAGCGGCGCAGCGCGACGGAGACGTTGGTGCCGCCGAACCCGCTCGAATTGTTCAGCACGATGCGCGGCACGTCCGGGACCGGGCTGGTGATGATCGGGACGATGGCGCATTCGGGATCGAGTTGGGTGATGTGGGCGGAAACCGGCATGAATTGTTCCTGAAGAGCGAGGACGCAGAACGCGGCTTCCATGGCGCCGGCCAACGAGAGTCCGTGGCCGGTCAGGCTCTTGGTGCTGCTGACGCGCGGCAGGTGACCGGTGCTGAAGACGGTGCGGACGGCGCGGCATTCGCTGACGTCGCCGGGCGGCGTGGCAGTGCCGTGGGCGTTAATGTAATCCACCTGGTCGGTTGTGAGTTGCGCATCGCGCAAGGCGGCGGTCATGGCGCGGGCGAGGCCGGCGCCAGTGGGGTCGGGGGCGAGGACGTTGTAGCCGTCGGAGGCTTGGCCCCAACCGAGGATTTCGGCGCAAATTGGCGCACCGCGCTGCCGGGCGTGGTCGAGGTCTTCGAGAACGAGGACGGTGGCGCCGCCGGTGCCGACAAAGCCGTCGCGTTTGCGGTCGAAGGCACAGGGCGTTTTATCGGGATCGGTCTGGATGCTCAAGGCGCGGACGCCGGCAAAGGGCAGGATGCTGAATTTGTTGCAGTCCTCCGCGCCGACGACGAACATAGTATCTTGCCGGCCGAGTCGGATCTGGTCGCAGGCCAGCCCCAGCGCGTGCGATGACGAAGAACAGGCGCTGGAGCAACCGAGCGAAGCGCCCTGGATTTTGAAAAGGGCGACGAGGTTGATGTAGAGCGAGCCGGGAATGCTGTTGACGATGCCCATCGGCTGGCAGCGGGCGACACCGCGCGTGAGCATGGTGTGGAGATTGTCGTAGGCGAGCCACATCGAGCCGCCCGAGGCGCACATGATGCCGGTGCGCGGGTTGACGACGCGGTCGGGCATCAGGCGCGCGGCGGCGATGGCTTGCTGCATCGCGCAGTAGGCGAACAGGGCGTTCGGCGTCATCGGGCGCAGTTGTTCGCGCGTGAGTTGGTAGTCGGCGGGGTAGACCCAGTCTTCAAAATAAGCGGAGGGAAAGCGGAAGCCTTTGATGGTCCCGGCCAGTTTGACCGGGATGTCGGGGCTGGCAAATTCCGGGAACAACTCCACGCCGGTCCGACATTCGCGCAGGCTGCGCACAACATCGGCGCGGTTGTTGCCGATGCTGGTGATGAAACCGAGGCCGGTGACGACAACGCGCTTCATACAGGCGGCGCAGGGAGGTGGTTCACGCCGGCGGTGTCGGCGGATTGGCCGGTGGTTCGGCGAGCAGTTGTTCACCGAAGGCGAGGACAAGCCGCTCGATTTTGGCGACCCGTTCACCGTGCGAGGTGACCGTGCCTTCAAAGATGGCCAATGGCTCGCGCAGTTTCACGAGTTTCTGCTCAAATTCGAGTTTTTCGCCGGGCCGGGTTTTGCGGTAGAAGTGCGCGCCGTCGAGCGAGGCGAAATAGACGTGGTTGGATTTGATTTCCTTACCGAGCAGGGCGGGGCCTTTTTCCAACAGCCAGAGGCAGGCGGCTTGACCCATCGCTTCGAAAACAATTGAGGCCGGGAAGATCGGTTCGTCTTTGAAATGGCCTTCGAGAAAGAACTCAGTGCCTTTGATTGTATATCGGGCCGTGACCGTCTCGTCGCTCAGGTCGGCGTCATCAAGAAACATGAACGGCGGCTGCTGGGGGAGCGCCAGTGCGATGTGTTCGCGGGGGTAATGTTTGGCGACCGGTGCCGCGTGCGCGCCGGACAGCTTGGCCTGTAAAAATTTGTTGATCTGGCCAACGGTGCGAACCTCCCGCAGTTCCTCGTTTTCGATGCGAACCTTGAGGACTTCTTCGATGGCGAGCACAATCTCCAGTAACGTCAGCGAGTCCAAGCCGAGGTCTTCAATGAGGCGGGCGCTGTCCGTGGCCGCCGCGAGTTTAACCGGCGCGGTGGCAGGCTGGTAGCGCTCAAGAATCCCGTACACAATGACCGGGATCGCCTGTAAATCGCCACCTTCGCGGAACCGGATGGCCGCGTCAACTGTGGTGGGACTGCACCGGCGCAGTCCCTCTTTCAATTCGGCTAATTCGGCTTCAGATAGTTTTGCGCCCATGAACGATAACGTCCTTTCGTCAAACCATAACAAACCGCTTCCGTTAATGGAAAGCATTTTTTATCTAGCTTTCTTGGGTTGGTGTGGTCAAATTTTCATGGCGGGGCATGGCACTACCTAAAATCATTATCATCACGCATGAATTTCCGCCGTTTCACGGTGGGGCGGGAGTGTATTGTGCGGAATTGGCGGCCGCCTGGCAGCGTGCCGGCCGGCCGGTTGAAGTCTGGTCGCCGGCGCGGCCGGGGAGCCTGCGGTTCCGGCAGTTGGCCCCGTTCGCTTGGCGCGTGTGGCGGCGGCGGGCGGAATTACGCGATTGCACAGTGATGCTCGGCAGTCGCGGGGCGCACATGATTTTCATGGCGTTGCCGCTCGCGACCGGCAAGTTCGTGTGTTTGCTGCACGGTTCGGAATTGCTGCGCTACGGCGACCGGTTGCGGCGATTGCTGTGCCGCGCGCAGTGCGTCATTGTGCCGTCGAACTTCACCGGGTCACTCGTGCCCCCGGGCATCAAAACAGTTGTCGCCTGGCCGGCGCCGTGCGCGGCGGCGCTGCAACCGGTGCCGGATTGCAAACCCCACTCCGGAATTCGGATTTTAACGCTGGCGCGACTGCATCCCCGCAAAGGGCAGGTCGATGTGGCCCGGGCGCTGGCGTTGTTGCCGGCGGCCGACCGGCAAGTTGTCACCTACCAAGTCGGCGGGACCGGCCAGCGGGCGTATCTCCGGGCGGTCGAGCGGACGTGCCGGGCGGCGGGCGTGGCGTTTGAATATCTCGGCCCGATTCCGCCGGCCCAGTTGGCCGCGACTTACGCGCAATGTGATATTTTTGTGATGACCAGCCGGTCGCTCCGGCGCAGTATCGAGGGTTTCGGCATTGCCTTCCTCGAAGCTGGCTATCACGGCAAGCCGGTGATTGGTTATCGGTCCGGCGGCGCGGCCGAGGCGGTGGTGACCGGTGAAACTGGCTGGCTGGTCGCCGAAGGTGACGTCCCGACGGTGGCGGCCACGCTCGCGCAACTCATTGCGGATCCGGCCTTGCGGCAAAAAATCGGGGAGCAGGGCCGGGCCCATGCCCGCCAATTCACCTGGGATCGCACGGCCGGCATTATTGCCGCGGCGATTGATTGACAAACCAATCGACGAACCCGGCCAGGCCGGTTTCGATGGCAACTTGCGGCCGGTAGTCGAGCAACCGGCGGGCTTTGTCAATGTCGGCAAACGTGACCGGCACATCGCCGGGTTGGTCCGGTAAGCGGTGGAGGTCGGCTGGGCGGCCGGTAATCTTTTCGAGCAACGTGACGAGTTCGTGGAGGGCAACGGTGCGGGCGTCTCCGAGGTTGATGATTTCAAACCCGAGCGGCCGGTCGAGCGCGGCGAGAATCCCCTGCACAATGTCGGTGACATGGGTGTAGTCGCGTCGCGTCGAACCGTCGCCAAAAAATTCAACCGGCTGCCCGGCCAGAATGGCGCGGGTGAATTTGTGGATAGCGAGGTCGGGGCGTTGCCGCGGGCCGTAGACGGTGAAAAAGCGGAGACAAACGATTTCGAGCTGGTAAAGGTGATGGTACACGTGGGCGAGCGCTTCGCCGGCCAACTTGGTGGCGGCGTAGGGCGAGATTGGATGGGCGAGCGGATCGTCTTCGCGGAACGGCACGCGTTGGTTGACGCCATACACACTGGATGAGGAGCCGAAGATAAATCTTTTAACACCGAATTCGCGGGCGAGCTCGAGGAGGTTTTGAGTGCCGGTAATATTGACCTCGGTATAAAGCCGGGCTTGGGTCAGTGACGGGCGGATGCCGGTGCGGGCGGCGAGATGGATGATGGCCGCGAAGCGTGTTTGTTGAAATGTTTCGCGGAGCTGGCCGGCGGCGCGGATGTCGGCGACGACGATGGTTGCGCGGTCGGTTACGCCGGCGAGATTGCGGTGCTTGATGGCGGGTGGGTAGAAGTCGTTGAAGTCGTCGAGTACAGTGACGGTATCGCCGCGCGCGCAGAGTTGTTCAACAACATGGGAGCCGATGAAGCCGGCACCGCCTGTGACGAGAATGTTCATCGGTCGAGACTGTAACACAGCGCGGCGAGCGGTGCCGGTCAGAAAATTGGCCGGGCCCCGGGGCCGGCGTCGGAATCGGACCGGGAAGCCGTGTCGGGTAGGAAAGCTTTCTGGTTGCCCGTGGGGGCTTGATGTTCGATTTCTTTGAGGCCGGACGGGGTGATTTGGAGTTCTTCCAAGGGTTTTGTGGGATAGCCACCGGGGTGGAGATCATTAAGGATGAAACCGATGAAGTTGGCACCGCGACCGGCGGCCGTTGCTTTGGCGGTGAGGACGTAATTGCGCAAGGTGCGCCCCGGGCGAACCACCAAGAGGACATCGTCACAAACCGTGCTGAGAATTGAACTGTCGGCGACGCCGGTAATGGGCGGCCCATCAATCAGGATGCGGTCGTAATGTTGGTGGGCCCAATGGAGGAGCTCGTTCAGGCGGTGACTGAGGAGCAACTCGGTTGGGTTGGTCGGGTACGCTCCAGTGGTAATGACGTGGAGTTTATGGATTTCGGTGTGGTGTACGGCCTCTTCAGGCGTGATTTCACCAGTCAAAATATCGGCCAAACCCTTGGCCTGTTCAAAATCGAAATGTTTGTGAATCCCGCCCCGTCGCATGTCGGCGTCAATGAGCAAGACGCGCTCTTCGATTTGGGCAAAGCCAATTGCCAAGTTGACGCTGGTGGTGGTCTTGCCTTCGCCGGGCGCCGTGCTGGTCAACAGAATCGCGTGCAATTTCTCGCGCGGGACGACACCCATAATGGAAGAGCGCACGACCCGGTACGCCTCCGCAGTGACACTTTGCTGGTCGTAACGATCCAGCCGGTGAAACGTGAGATCAGACAGGCTCCACGACGCAAAGGGGATCATGCCGAGGAACGGGAGCTGCAGATCACGCTCAAAAGTTTCGGCCAGCTTGACCGGGTCATCGATGTACACCAGGAAAAATGACAAGGCACCCCCGAGCGCGAGGCCAAAAAACCCGGCAACCAGCAGGCTTTTTCCTTTTTTGGGATACACGGGAATCGGCTCGACGTACGGGGCTTCAAGCAATGAAACGGTGTAGGTCTTGAAGTTTTGGGTGACGTCGAGTTTGGTTAGTTGCCCCAACAATGTGTTGTACAATTCGCGAATTCGATCAGCGTCATCGCGCAGGACGCGGACTTCCTGTAATTGAGTGCCCTTGAGCAAGGCCTCGGCTTCCAATTGTTTGCCGGCGACTTGCAGCGAGTTGTACTTGCGCTCCGCCACTAGCACTTCGGCGTCGGCTTTTTGGCGATAGAGCTGGACGGTGGCATCCAGCTCCTCGGTGGCATTCTGCAGCTCCTGTTCCGCCGGCATCATGGCAGGATGTTTGGATTTGTAAATTTTGCGGAGGCTATCAACCCGGGTTTGTGCGGTTAGCCGGCGCCGATCCAATGTGAAAAGTTTATCAATTTCAGTGTCTTTTAAGGCCCCCATCGTCGTGCGGGTGACGGCCGTTCCAAAGACATTCGCCGCCAGTGGATTATCAACCGCTTCACTCGTGCCGCTGCTAATGGTCACGCGGACAGTAGTTTCGTTGGCGGCGGCGGATTTGATCAAGCTGGCTTCCACCAAATCATGCTGGATTTTCGTCGCCAGCGTATCGGTGGTTAACCCCTTGACGTCAAGTTTCCCCAACGGCGAGTACTGAATCGTCCAGTCGGTTGCGACCGGCACGCGACCGTCTAACATCTTGGATTGGGGGATGCTGATATTTAAGACGTTGCCAACTTTGATTTCCCCGGTCGCCACTGATTCGGCCGCCCGGTCCTCGGCGGCGTTCGCACGCTCGTCCGCCAGGAGCGCCAGCACGGCGGCCGCATTGGGCCGGGCATCTAATAATTGTTTTCTGGCAACCGCATCTGACAAGTCTTCGCCCGCGCGCATGATGGTCCAGGCATGATGCCGCCAGCGCTCAAAGAAATCCTCACCACTGCCATGATTGTTGCCATGACCATTCGCACCGCCGGTCGTGGCGCTGATGATCAATTCGTCGGCGACATTGTGTTCCTTGGTAAAATCAAACAGCCTGTGGTTGGCCGCTTTGACCTCCAAGCCCAGGCGATCAATTTCGCGCGTCAGCGATTGGACGGCGGATTCCGCCGTGGCCACGCGCTGCCGTTCGCGGATCTTCAGGTACTCATCGGCGAGGATGGTAATGAATTCCCGCGCAAATTCTTGCGACGGGCTATCCACTGTGATGAGAATAATGTCGGTGCCGCCCTGCCGGACGACCTTGAAACTTTTGATGTTCTCGTTGATTTGGTCGGTGGTCTTCTTCATGCGCTGCTGAATGCGGCGCAACACCGTTGGACCGGTGAGAACTTCAATCTGGGTCGCCGCAAATCGTTCGCCATCCTCATTCGTCAGGTCCGCAGCCGGCAACCCAGAACCGCTCTTGGTAATCAACAACTTGGCGTTGATGCGCCAAATGGTCTGCCGGGTAAACAAAAAAACCGTCATCCCACCCAGACTCAAGGTCAGGCAAAACACAATCAGCCACTTCCGGCGCCAGAGGATCGCCAGATATTCCTTAATATCGACGGATTGGCCTTGTTCGTTTTTTTCGCTGTCGTTCATTAGTCAACTAATCGCATAAAGGGTACATTCCCTTTCGGACCCTTACTTTAATGCCATTTTATGCCTGGGTCAAGTCACCACCGGCCATCGGCCGGTGGCGAGTTGTCGGCAGCATAAGTCCGGATCTTGTAGCCGGTCCGCCGGAGCCGGATCGTGACCGCCCCGGTCTCGTCGGTTCGATAGAACGGAATCTGGCGCTGCCGGAGGCGGTCACGCAACGCCGGTTCAAGATACCGGCTGCTGGGTTCAGTGTTGACGGCTTGCACCACTGCCGCCGGTTGCACGGCGTCGAGAAACTCGTCCGAACCAGTTGGCTCGGTGCTGTGCCGGCCTTTCACCAGAATTTGCGCGCGCAGATCCACGTGGTTGGCGACCAGCCAGTGTTCCACCGACTGGCCGATATCGGAGGCCAGCAACACCCGGGTCGGCCCGTATTCGAGCAACAAGACCAGCGAGTTATCGTCACTCCTCTGGTAATTAACCCCGACCGGCGGATTCAACACACGCCAGCGAAACTTGCCGGTGACCTGCCAGTCAGCACCGGCGCGCAGGGTGACCACTTCCAGCCGTTGCCGGCGGACCGTGGCCAGCCACTCCCCGAAATATTTCGACCGCGTGCCCGTGTCGGTCTGAAGCGCCCGCCGCACCGGCACCGCGCGCGCCACGACCGTCAAACCAGCCGCGTGCGCCTTGTCACCGCGCGTCAACACCAGTGCTGCCAGGCTGTCCACGCCTTGCGCGCGCAAAAATGGGACGACCACGCGCGCGCCGCTCCAACTGCTGCCACCGTCCACCAAAAAATCATCAGACTCGCCCGGTAGGTTCACAAACACTGACATGCCGTCGCGCAAATCCAGCACCGTGACCTCGACCACCGTCTCGTGTTGCATCACCAAGATCACCGCCGCCACCGCCACGGCTCCGCCGGTAATCCAGAACTTCAACCGGCGTGAAATTCGGCGCCCCATCCACACCAGCAACACCGCGTAATAGCCGACCGTCAGCCAGACTGGCGGTGCTTGCACAAACCAATGCCCCCATGGCCACCGGCTGAGCCATTCCACGCCGTGCAGCAGCACGCTCAACACCAAAAAATTTGCGTTATTCAACGTCAGTGTCAGCCACGGCCAAACCGCGTGTGCCACGGTGCTTGCCAATCCCAGCGCAATCACGCCGCCCAGCAACGGAATCACCAGCGGATTTGCCACAATGCTAACTGGCGTGAACAAATGAAAATACACCGCCATCAACGGCACCAATCCCAGCCACGCTGCCAGCGAACCGCTGGCCAGTAGCACCACCCGCGTCACCACGCGGGTTAGCGTCAATCGCCAGCCCGGCACCAATGCCCGCGGGATCAGTGGATCCGGCCGCAGCCACGCATCCCACCAATGTTCCGCAGCCGCTGGATCCGGATTCAACATCCACTTCCAGGTCGCCGCTTTATCCGTCAGCAACGCCAGCACCGTCACCACCGCGAACGACAACACAAACCCACCGTCAAACAACTGCACCGGGCTCCAAACCAGAATTACGATTGCCGCCGTCGCCAGGCTGCTCAACAAATCCACCGGCCGCACCAGCAGCCCGCCGATCAACCACACGCCCACCATCACCAACGCCCGCACCGCGCCCGGATGCGCGCCGGTCGCAAACACGTACAACACCAGCAGCGGAATGGCCGGCACCGCCGTCCACCGGCGCGGCACCCGCAACAGCCGCAGCAGCAGCATCACCACCGCCGTCACCAAACCGACATGCAGCCCATTGATCGCAAACACATGAAACACACCGGTTTGCTGAAACTCGGCGTATGTGTCCGGCGGAATCTCCGACCGCTCGCCGGTCACAATCGCCGTCAACGCGCCGGCCACCGCCGGCGCATTTTCCAACCCCAAGCGCAACGCCTGCTCAAACCGCTCCCGCAACCGCAAGGCCAAAGCCGTTACCGGCCGGCCGCACCCGGTGGCCAATACCCTGCAATAATCAGCCGGCCGGATCGTCCCGGTAAACTGGATGTTCTGGTGTGCCAGCCACTGCCGCCAATCAAACGCGCCAGGATTCATTGCCGGCAGCGGCAACTGCAACACCGCCGCGCACTCAATCGCATCGCCATACTGGAGCTGGACTGGCTGGTGGGAAAACAGAAACACCCGGCCCGTTGCCGGCTCCCAATCCGCGCCGCGGTTGAGCGCTGCCAATTCAAGCTTGAAACTGCACCGGTCAGTGCTCACATCCGGTGCGCTCACAATGACGCCGCGCAATGCGATGTTTTGCTCCCGGCGTTCGAGCAAATTGGCAATATGGTTCGGCGCCGAATTTGTGACTGCCAGCCGGTAGCTCAGCATTCCGGCGCACGCCACCGCCAAAAAAATTGTCACGATTACCGGCCGGATGCGCCAAGCCAGCAGCAATAGAATTGTGCTGCCGGCCAACCACCCCGGCGACCAACGCACTTGCGCGCCGAGCCAAATCCCGGCGGCAAACACAATTGCCAGCCCAACTGCCGGTCGTTTCATATTTTCAGCGCATGATACCGGCCGATCTTCACCGCGTTCTGAATTGCGCGCGTCACAAAATTCTTCGCATGTCCCGCTGCTTCGACCAATCCACATCCCAGCGCAAGGTGCGCCGTCAGCGCCGCCGAGAACACACAACCCGTCCCGTGCGTCTTCACACCGGTAATGCGCGGTGCGTCAAACTCGTGGAGCCGGTTACCGGTGCAAAGCACATCCACCGCCGCACCGGTCAGATGACCGCCTTTCACCAGAAACGCCACGCCATGCCGGTCCGCCAGCGCGCGCGCCGCCGCACGCAACTCCGACAACGTGCGAATCTGACACCCCAACAAAATCTCCGCCTCCGCCAAATTCGGTGTGACCACCGTCGCCAATGGAAACAGGACTGCTTGCAAAACCCGAAGCGCATCCGGCTTCAACAATTGCGCGCCGCTGGTCGCCACCAGAACCGGGTCCACCACCAGCCGGCCCCGCACGCAGCCGGCAACCGCGCGGATAATGTTGGCGTCGTAAAGCATCCCTGTCTTTGCTGCCCGGACCGGAAATACTTCGCAAACGCGGGTGATTTGTTCGGTGACAATGCGCGGACTGACCGGCTGCACCGCGCTAATGCCGGCCGGGTTTTGGCAGGTGATGACTGTGATGGCGCTCGTGCCAAAAACGCCGAGCGCGTGAAAAGTTTTTAAATCGGCCTGGATGCCGGCGCCGCCGCCACTGTCGGAACCGGCAATCGTGAGAGCGACCGGCATCGTCGCGCGCTTCTTCATGCCGACAGTATAAACCGCCGCCGGCGGCGAGGGAATACCGAAATTGATTGCCCAACGGCGGCGGGTTTGCTAGGTAAGCCGTAACGTTTGCAGGAGGTCAAGTTATGGCAAAAGGTCGCGTCAAATGGTTCAACGAGAAAAAAGGGTTTGGCTTCATCGAGCAGGAGGGCGGCGGACCGGATGTGTTCGTCCACTTCTCGGCGCTGCAAGGGGAGGGTTTCAAAACACTCGCCGAGGGGCAGGCCGTCGAGTTTGATGTTACCCAGGACGCCAAGGGCGCCAAAGCCCAAAACGTCCGGAAAGCCTGACCGCCCGGCAACGCAGCGTTGCCGGCCGCCAGCACCAGTGGTAGGATCCGCCGCGTGGAAACGCTGGCTGTCATTCTAAGTTTGTTCACGCTCGCCGCCGCCGTGGTGGGATTGGTGGTTTTTCTGCGCGAGCGGAACAAGCCGCAACTCCCGGACCAGTCGCTGCTGATGCTGCAGCAGCAATTCGGCACCCTCCAACAACGGCTCGACGCCTTCGGCCAGACCGTTGCGGAAAATCTCCAGCAATCCACCGCCTCGATGAACACACGGCTCGACAACGCCGCGAAAGTTGTCGGCGATCTCCGCGAAAAAGTCGGCCAGATTCACGAAGTCGGCAAGGCGGCGGCGGAACTGGTCAACATCCTGCGCGCGCCGAAACTACGCGGCGGCATGGGCGAGTTGTTCCTTGGCGATCTGCTCGCCCAGATTCTCCCACCGGAACATTACAAGATTCAGCACACCTTCCAGAGCGGCGAAAAAGTGGATGCCGTCATCCAGGTCGGCCAGCGCCTCGTGCCGGTCGACGCGAAGTTTCCGTACGAAAATTTCCGGCGCGTCATCGACGCCGGCACCGATGCCGACCGGCAAACCGCGCGGAAACAATTTCTCCGGGATGTCCGCAAACACGTGGATGCCATTGCCGACAAGTACATCTTGCCGGACGAAGCCACCTACGATTTCGCGTTGATGTACGTGCCGGCGGAAAACGTTTACTACGAAACGATCATCAAACAAGATGCCGGTGAGGAGCATGAGCTGCTCGGCTACGCGCTCCAGAAACATGTGATCCCGGTGTCGCCGAACTCCTTTTACGCGTACCTGCAGACCATCCTGCTCGGCTTGAAAGGCATGCAGGTGGAAGTGCGCGCCCAGGAAATTCTGGCCAGCTTGCAGCGCTTGCGGGGCGACTTCGACCGGCTCGCGGAAAACTTCCGGCTTGTCGGCAAACATCTCACCAACGCCACCGGCAGCTACGTCGACACCGAAAAGTCGCTGACGAAACTTGATGTCAAACTTGGCCAGATCGAGCAACCGACGGCCTTACCGGCGCCATGAAAGCTTTCTTCGTCGGCTTGCTTGTGGGCGCGGTGTTGATGGCGGTGACCGGCTGGTATTTCGTGTCCGTCCGCAACTTGCCGGCGGTGCGGCACGCCCAAGATACCACCGCCAGCACGTTGCGCCAGACGGCGGACACCGTCGAAGCCAAATTGGTCGCGTGGCATTTGACCGGCGCCGACATCGATGAGGAATTGACCAGAACCGGCCGGGTGGTGCGCCGGCAAATGCGGGAGTTTGGCGCGAGTGTCGCCGATACCGCTGCCGATGCGCGCATCACGACGCAAATCAAAGGCAAGCTGGCGCTTAACAAAGAGCTCTCGGCTAAAACCATCGCTGTCAGCACGACTGATGGCCGGGTTACGCTGTCCGGCAATGTCGCCAATGCCCGGCTCATCGGCAAAGCGCTGGCGCTGGCGCTCGAAACCGACGGTGTCCGCGAAGTTTCATCCACACTGAAAGTGAAGTAACCGATGAATCGCCAGCAAATCGCCGGCATCTTCGCGGAAGTCGCCACGCTGCTTGAGTTACGCGGTGACAATCCATTTCGCGTCCGCGCTTACGCCAACGCCGCACGGATTGTCGAAAGCTTGCAGGAAGATTTGGCCACGCTGGCCGCTGCCAACCGGCTCACCGAGATCAAAGGGATCGGCACCGACCTCGCCGCGAAAATCACCGAGCTGCTGGCGACCGACCACCTGCGGTTTCACGACGAATTGAAAGCGTCATTTCCGCCGGGCTTGCTCGACCTGCTGCGGATTCCCGGTTTCGGCCCAAAGAAGACCAAAGCGGTATACGACCAGCTCCAGGTTGACTCGCTCGACAAACTTGAAGCCGCGTGCCAGGCCGGCAGGGTCGCGGAGCTGGCCGGCTTCGGCGAAAAATCGCAGCAAAAAATCTTGGCAGGCATTGGTTTGCTCCGGCAATTCAGCGGGCGGCACCATTACCACACCGCCATGGCGGCGGCCGAGCCGGTCTTGGAAATGTTGCGCGCCCATCCCGGTGTCATTCGTTGCAGTGTGGCCGGCAGTTTACGTCGCTGCCGCGAGACAATTGGCGATGTGGATTTTCTGGTCAGCGCCCAACCGGCCGCTGCGCCCGGGATCATCGCGGATTTCGTCAGCATCCCCGGCGTGATCGCGGTGAGCGCCCAGGGCGATACCAAAGCCAGTGTCGTGCTGCCGGGCGGCATCCAAGCCGACTTGCGTGTGGTGGCCGATGACCAGTTTGCCTTCGCGCTGAATTATTTCACCGGCAGCAAGGAGCATAATATCGCCCTGCGGAGCCGGGCGTTGAAGCTGAAAAATCTGTCGCTGAACGAATACGGTTTTTCGCCGGCCGCCGAAAAAGACAAGAGCGCGAAGGAACTCGGCAGCAGTGTTTCGTGCCGGACCGAGGAAGAAATCTACACTGCGCTTGATCTCGAATATGTTCCGCCCGAATTGCGCGAAGACATGGGCGAACTGGCTGGCGGCGAGCTGCCGCACCTCATCACGAAGGAAAATCTCCGGGGCGCATTTCACGTCCATTCAACTTGGAGTGACGGCGTCGAAAGTATTGAAGCGATGGCCAATGCCGCGCTCGACCTCGGCCTCGAATACATCGGCATTGCCGATCACAGCAAAGGCCAGCGCCAGGCCAATGGCCTCGATGAAACGCGGCTCCGGCAACAGGCGGCGGAAATCAAAAAACTCAACGCCAAATTCGCCCCGCAGGATTTCCGGATATTCTTTGGCACCGAAGTGGACATCCTGCCGGACGGCACGCTCGATTTCGATGACGCGACGCTGGCGCAATGCGACTTTGTGATTGCGGCAGTGCATTCAAGTTTTACCTTGCCGGTTGACGTCCAAACCAAACGCATTTGCCGGGCGCTCGCGCATCCCAAGGTCACCATGCTCGCGCATCCGACCGGCCGCTTGCTGCTCGAACGCGAAGGCTATGCCGTCAACATGGCGGAAATCATTGCGGGTGCTGCCCAGCACAAGAAAATCATTGAAATCAACGCGCACCCATACCGGCTCGACATGGATTGGCGACTCTGGAAACACGCGAAAGAACTCGGCGTGAAATGCGCGATCAATCCCGACGCGCACAGCAGCAGCGATTTCCAATACCTGGCCATCGGCGCCGCCATCGCCCGGAAGGGGTGGTTAGAAACGAAGGACGTAATCAATTGTCTGCCTGTGAACGAAATCGCGAAGGTGCTGCGCCGCTAATCAACGCGCGGCCCCGGTTGTTATCTGAGGCGGACCGGCCGGCGGCGGTGCATTTTCGAATTCTCCTGTTGAGTTGGGCCGGTTGGGTGTTCGATTTCTATGACCTGATCCTGTACACGTTTTTGCTGATTCCCATCGGCAAGGAATTACATCTTTCCAACGTCGCGTTGTCTTATGTGCTGGGGGCGTCGTTGACGGCCACGGCGGCCGGGGGCGTGGCGTTTGGTTTTCTGGCCGATCGGTTCGGCCGGAAGAGCGTGTTGCAGTGGACGATTCTGACGTTCAGTCTCGGTACGTTTCTGAGCGGGCTGGCGACGAATCTTGTCTGGCTGATGCTGTTCCGGACCATCACCGGTCTGGGGGTTGGCGGCGAATGGGCGAGACCGGGCAGGCGTATGTCTGCGAGACGTTTCCGCCAAAGGTCCGCGGCCGCTACGGGGCGTTCCTGCAGACCGGCGCGCCAATTGGGATTGCGCTGGCGTCGCTGGTGGGCGGGTTTCTCCTGCCGGTGATCGGTTGGCGCGGCTGTTTTTTTGTGTCGCTGTTGCCGGCGCTGCTGGTCATCGGCATCCGCCAGCAGTTGCCGGAATCGGATCTCTGGCTGCAGCAACGCGGGAACAAGCCGGCCGCGCCGCCGGTGCTGACGGTGGTGGCGCAGCCGCACCGGCGCATGTTTGCGGCGTGTCTGGTACTGGCGGTGTTCGACATGTCGGCCTACTGGTTCACGTATTCCTGGATGCCGGGTTATCTCCAGCAGGAACGGCATCTCACGCTGGTGAAATCCGCGCTGTGGATTCTGGTGACGCAATCCGGCGGGTTTCTCGGCTACTTCACGTTTGGTTTTGTGGCGGACTGGCTCGGCCGCCGGCCGGCGTACTCGATTTACTCAGTGCTGATGGCCGGCGGCTTGGTGATGATCACCCTGTTGTGGGCAACAGTTGCGGCGTATCCGGCATTGCTGCTGGCGTTCATGTTTCTGGTGGGATTCGGGACCGGCATGTTTGGCGGCTACGGGCCGCTGTTTGCGGAATTGTTCCCGACCACCATCCGCAACACCGCGATGGGTTCGGCTTTCAATCTGGCCCGCGGGGTGCAGTTCTTTACGCCGGTGATCATTGCGCGGATTGGAACGCGCTACGGATTGGCCGGTGGCATTTCATTGGCGGCGTTGTTTGCGCTGCTGACCGGGGCGTGGATCTGGGTGTTCCCGGAAACAAAGGGTAAGAAATTATCAGCCGGTGCCGCTGGTTAAGCCGGCTCAGGTAAGTTCGCAGCAGTTGTTCTTGCCGGAAAAAATCGTGCGTGGGGTTGCCGTAGGGCGCTTTGAAAAACATGCTCAACCACGGTTGCGCGCCGGTCGCGCCGCGGCGGTGGGCGAGTTCCATAAACCGGCACAGGTCGAGACACATCGGGGCGGCGAGGATGGAATCCCGGTATTGGCCGCTGATGCGCAATTGCATCGGCTGTCCGAGGAAGCCGGCGATGTCGATGTAGTCCCAGCTTTCCTTCGTGTCGCCCCGCGGCGGGAAGTAATTGATTTGCACAAGATGATACGGCTCGTAGCCGAGCAGTGGGCCGAGCAGTTTGGATTTGTCGCGGATCTTTTGCCGGCCTTGGACCGGGTCGCCGACGATTTTGCCGTCTTCGTTGCCGAGCAAATTGGTGGAGTACCAGCCGGTGACTTCGAGTTGCCGGGCGCGCAAGGCCGGGGCGAGCACGGACTTGAACCACGTCTGGCCGGTCTTGCCGTCGCGACCGCAAAACGGAATGCCGGCGAGTTGGCCTTCGCCGCAATCGTTGGGCGTGAAGTTAATGAAGGGGCAACCATGCCGGGCGGCGAGGCGGGCGTAATTTCTGGACGCGGGATTTTGGTTGGTCGGCAGGAGGTTGAGGACGACAACGGTGTCGAGGCGGTGTTGCCGGCGGAAGGCCGTGATTTTATCGGCGCCGGCCGGCCAGGGTTTGAGCCGGGCGAGTTCCCGGGCGACGGGCCGGAGCCGGTCGGGCTCGAGGACGCGGTTGCGGAGCGCGGCTTGGTAAAGATTTTCGCCGCGGCCATCCCAGCCACCGATGACGAAGTCAGCGAAACCGGCCAGGGCATGCGACTGGATGTACGCTTCCGAAATCAGCGCGGTTGGTTTCGTCAACCGGCGGCGCATGAGCGCGACGCCGGCCACGAGGGTGGAGGCGACTGCGCCATCGAGGCCGGCAATGAGCAGTCCCAAGCGGCTCATGGTTTGGGCGGCAGCTTGACGATCGAGAGCCAGAAATCTTCGATGGAATGAATCACCTTGAAAAACTGTTCGAAGTCCACCGGCTTTGTGATGTAGCAGTTGGCATTGAGGTTGTAGGCGCGCAGGATATCTTCATCGGCTTCGGAGGTGGTGAGAACCACGACCGGGATGCGCCGCAGATTAGGATCGGCCTTGACCTCTGCCAAGACTTCCCGGCCGTCTTTGCGCGGCAGGTTGAGGTCGAGCAGGATGACGTCCGGGCGTGGGGCATCGGCGTAAACGCCGTGCCGGTGCAGAAACTCCAGCGCCTCGACGCCGTCCTGGACAATACTGACGCGGTTTTGGACTTTGGCGTCCCGCAAGGCTTCCTGTGTCAGGCGCACATCGCCGGGATTGTCCTCGACCAGCAAGATTTCGATTGGCTGGACTGGGCTGTAGGGGGATTTCAGACTCATGGTTGATGATCCTTTATTGAAATGGCCGGCAGAGTAAAGTGAAATGTCGCACCTTGGCCGGGTGTCGATTCAACCCAGATGCGGCCACCGTAGCGCTCGACGATCTTTTTGCAGATGGCGAGGCCCAGCCCGTTGCCGGGATAGTGACTGCGGCTGTGCAGGCGTTGGAAAATCACAAAAATCCGGTCGGCAAATTCCGGCGCGATGCCGATTCCGTTGTCGCGGACGGTAAAATGCCAGTGGCCATCTTGGCGGTCGGCGGTGAGACGCACTGCGGGCGGCTGGGCGCCGTGGAATTTGATGGCGTTGGCAATCAGATTTTGGAAAAGCTGTGTCAGTTCGGTGCTGTCAGCCCGCACGGTCGGCAGGTCACCGGCAGTGACTTTCGCCTGGGTGTCCGCGATCGTTTCTTTCAGGTTGAGCAGGATGTTGTCGAAGACCGCCCGGCAATTGACCACGGCCAATTCCTGTTTCCGCCGGCCGACCCGGGAATACTCCAGCAAGTCCCGGACCAGCGTGCGCATGCGTGCGGCGCCATCCACGGCGTAGTGGATGAACTCGTTGGCCGTGGCGTCGAGCTTGCCGGCATACCGTTGCTCCAGCAATTGCAAGTAGCTGCTGACCATCCGTAACGGTTCCTGCAAATCATGCGAGGCGATGTAGGCGAATTGTTCCAACTCCGTATTGGAGCGCGCCAGCTCTTCGGTCTTGATGCGCAACCCGGCCTCGGCGCACTGGCGCTCGCCAACTTCTTTTTGCAAGGCGGCATTGGCCTTGCTCAATGCGGCGGTGCGCTCCGCAACGCGCGCCTCCAATTCGTCGTGCGCACGTTGCAGTTCCGCTTCGCGACTCTGGATCTGGGTGAGCATCTCGTTGAAGGTGTCGGTCAACACGCCGAGTTCGTCCGTGGTGGTCTTCTGGGTGCGGAGGGCGTAATTGCGGTGTTCGGAAACGGCTTTGGCAGTTGCGGTCAACGCAAGAATGGGCCGCGAGATAAAGCCTTGCAACTTCAACGCCAGCCCGAGGACGACCAACAAGACCAACAGCACTTTGATGCTCACCATAATCAAGTAGAGCTGCAGCCGCTGCGTCAGCTCCGTCAAGTCCGATTCGAGGTAGATGGTGCCGACCTGTTTATTGCCGAGCCAGATGGGTCGGAAGACTGTGAGTTGGTTGGAGTCAAACCGGCAGCCCCGATTGTCCACCTGCGCCGGGATGTGGGCGGCCGCGTGTGACCGGGCGTAAGCTGCAAAGACGCGACCATTCTTGTCGTAGAGGCAGGCCGTCACGATGTGCGGTTGGGTTCGTAAGGCGCTGAGCATTTCCTCAGCCGTGTCGCGCGCATTGAAGGATAACGCGGCAGTGCTGTTATTGCCGAGCACGTCCGCCAACACCGTAATTTCGCGGATCATAGTCCGCCGAAACATCCAGAAATCGTACCCAACGAAGGCCGCGCCCGCGAGGCACAACGCCGTGCCGCAACTCAGCAAGATCAGCAACATCAACTTGCGGCGGATTGTCAGATGCCGCAGCCAGTTCACCTTATCGGTCCTCCAGGTTGGCGGGGGCCACCACTGTTTGGGCGACTTTCAACAGTTTGGCGTTGAGCTTGAGGCCTTGGCGCTCGGCGGCACTGAGGTTGATTTCAAAGCGGACTTTGTTCTCGTGGGTGGTAACGAAATTGATGACGCCGCCATGTCGGAGAAACTGGTCAGTTTCGCCAACCGTCAACACGCCGGAATTGCCGATGGCAGCGAGGACTTGGGGCAGCCGCGTTTTTTCTGAGCGACTGACGAATAAAATCTGGCAGCCGGTCAACTCCTCCAGCCGGTTGCTGTGTTTGAGCGCGATCAGCCGGCCGTTGAGTGTTTCGCCTTGCACAGTTTGGTTGAGGACATGGCCAAATGGATCATCGCCGAGGACGCCGATCACGAATGGTGCGTTGGTGCTGGCAAAAGCCTTGGCTGGCCACTCAATAAACTGTGCGAAGTTGAACAGAAATGCTGCCTTGACTTCATATTCCGTTGGCGATGCGCCGCGACCCGGTAAGGCCCAGGCGAGCAACCCTGCGAGCAGCAGCCCCACCCCGCGTGTTCGTCGATGTTTCATCAGCTGAATGTGGTTCAAACGCTCCCTGCTTCCCGTCAAAACCGCACGTCCACCGCCAAGACGGCCGTGATTCCCTGCGGGTTGTACAAGATCGGTCGCCATTGAGCGGCCACCGGCGCGCGATTGTCGGCGAGGTTGTACCCCGACAGGCGCACGTCCATCTCCGTGCCCTTGATGGCCGTCCAGCCCCGCCACTGTAACGTGGCATCGCAGTAGACGCGATTGCGGATCGTCGTCAGGTTGCCCTGACTCACCGACGCCGCCTGCTCGGTAAAGTACCGCACGGCAGGCGACAGCGTCAGGTTCTTGATGATCTCGTAATCCACCCCCGCATTCGCGATATATTCTGGAGCGCCGATGATCCGGCCCTGTTGATTTACGGGTTCGACGGCGGTTGCCGCAGCCAGACCGGTATGGAAGACGTGGAGGGTGGAATCATTCCACGAACCGTTGGCCCACAGTGTGAGGCAGGACTCCAGTTTCACTTGCGCGGTGAATTCCACCCCGTTCCCGCGGAAATTCCCAACGTTGGTCCATGGATCGTACCAACCGATGAAGTCTTCAAGCTCCTGATGATACAGCGTGGTGCCCAGCCGCACCGGGCCCAGATACACGATGTTTTCCCACTCATAGGTCGTGAGGATTTCCGGACTATCGGCGTTGCCGGAAGTGATGGCAAACGGGGGGGCGCTGGCTTTGCCCTGGCCCCAGGTCTGGTCCAATGGCGATTCGACGGAAGTCGGCATGCGCACGGCGCGATTGTAGGTCAGCTTCGAGACCCAGTTCGGCGCCGGCGCGACAATGATCGCGACGCGTGCTCCCGGAAACCAGGCGTCCCGCAACAACTCGGTATTGTAGTCCACGCGGACGCCGCCGACCAGCTTCAGCCAATTGTTCACTTGATACTCATCGTCGGCATAGAACCCCACCGACTGGGCGTCCGCCGTGACCAGCGGCGTTTTCGGGACGACCGAGTACCCGGGGTAGCTGACGATGGCGTACGTATCGAAATTGTGCTCATAGCCGCCTTGGATCCCGGCTTGGATCGAGTGGCCGGTGAAGCCGATGTACCGCAGGCTGAGGTCGGCGGTGAAGTCCATCGCGGAAACCACAATTGCGATCCCATCATCGTTTGTGGCGCTGCCGTCTTCCAACCGGCTTTTTTGCTTATAGGTGCCATCCATGCGGAGCACACTCGTCAGGTCGCCGGTCCAGGGGTGTTCGTTTTTCAGGAACACCGAATAGAACTGGTCCACCGACTGGCCGTTGTTGGTGGGGTTCAGCGAGTCGATGTTCAACTCCGGCGATTGCATCCGGTACGCGACGGCTTGGGCGGACCACTCGCCAAGCTGCCCCTTGAGCACGCTGAAGATACTCGGAGTCTCGAGCTGGCCGGTCTTATTATTTTGCAGATCAGGTTGCCCGGTCTTCGCATTGTCGAGCCACGCATGAAACCCGTCCTTGGCTTCCGTCGTAAAGGAAAAACTGACCGACTCATCGGGAGCCCATTGTTTGCCGAGCATCAGCGTCGTCGAATACGGCCGGGCGTTCCCCGTCGCCGCGAGGACCTCGCCGCCAGGCACGTCCTTCGTGATCACGTTGACCGTGGCGGCCAGGGTGTTGGCCGGCTGAAACAATGAGGACGGGCCGACGACCACTTCCACCCGGTCGACATTGTCCAGGTTGATTGGCCCATTGAGAAAATCCGGTTCACTGGCGCCGTTCAGATTCTGGCCGTTGATCAGCAGGGAGATTTTTTCGTTGTCGCTCGCATTCAACCCCCGCACGCCGGCCACGAATTGGAGATCCCGATGGAAAACGGTGAACCCCGGCACCACCTGGAGCAACTCCCCGAGACTGCGGTAGCCGCGTTTTTGGATGTCCTCCCGGGTAAAGACATACACACTGCCGGGCGCCAGATCGCTCCGCTCGTCCACGCGCGACAAGGTGGAAACCTGAATCTGCATCAATTGTTCGAGACTCATCTTTTTCAACTCCACCGCCCGCGTCTCGTTGGGTTCCTCGGCGCGCCCGGTGCCGCTGCCCAAAATCCCGGCCGTAATCAACACAACACACCATCGGCGAACTGATCTTTTCATGGGGGGACTTCTCCTGTGGTGAACAGCAACACACCCGGCCCACTCCAACTGCCGTGCCGGTTTCCGTGGATGCCGCCTGATCTTGAAGTTCAGATTCATCTCCACAATCCAACGGGAACTAACTTTAATCTAGGTCCGCCACTCATAATATACAAGTTTTTTGCAGGGTTAGGAACCCGGTGTCATTGGACACGGCCAATGCGTGGCGACTGGCGGCGTGGGCGGTGCGCCCAACTTCGGCTAGCAAACGGAGTTGACAGCTTGCCAGCAGCCGGTCATCGTCACGCGCATGCATCCGGTTCTTATTCGGCTCGGCACGTTGGAGATTCACACCTACGGCGTGCTCGTCGCGGCCGGTTTCCTGGCCGGCATCCTCACCGCCCAACGGCGCGCCCGCCAGGCCGGCCTCGCGCCGGAACGGATCAGCGACCTCGGCGTCTGGCTGATCGTCGCGGCCATGCTCGGCGCGAAACTGTTTCACATCGTTTTTTTCTGGAACGACTTTCGCGCCGGGTGGCAAGCCACCGGTCTTGCCTCGCTCCGGGCCGGGTTTGTGTTTTACGGCGGCTTTTTTGGCGCGACGATCGGCTTGGTGGCGTATGCCCGGCTCAACAAGTTACCGGCTTGGCAACTGGCCGACGTCCTCGCGCCCTCCCTTGCGCTCGGCCACGCGTTTGGCCGGCTCGGCTGTTTTTTTGAAGGCTGCTGTTACGGCAAAGCTTGTGCATTGCCGTGGGCGATCCACTTGCCGGGCCATGCCGCCGCCGTGCATCCGACGCAACTTTACGAAGCCGCCGGCAACCTCGTCATCTTTGCCGGGCTGAGCCGGTATTACTGGCGCCGCCGGTTCGCCAGTCAAATTTGCTGGCTCTACGTGTTGAGTTACGGCGTGCTCCGGTTTGGCGTGGAATTTTTCCGGGGCGATTACGAGGTGCATTACCTCGGTGGCTTCACCAGCGCGCAAATCATGGCCGGCCTGCTCATGCTCGGCGCCGGGGCGGGGCTTGTTTTGTATGGAAAAACCGGCGGTCACCCGGTAAATTCCCCGCACCATGCCACTCATTGACAAACCATTAGCCGAACTCCGCACCTACACGGGCCGCAATCCGCGCCCCGCTGACTTCGATTCGTTTTGGGACAACAGCCTCGCCGAGATGAAGAAACTCGACGCGAAAGTCGAAATCGTCCCGGCCAAATTCACCGCCGCGCTCGCCGACTGTTTCGACATGTCCTTTACCGGCGTCGGCGGCGCGCGCATCCATGCCAAATATCTCCGGCCCAAAGCCAGCCAGAAACCGCACCCGGCTGTCGTGATTTTCCACGGCTACTCTGGCAATGCCGGCGACTGGTTCGACAAGCTCGCCTGGGTTGCGCAAGGTGTTTCCGTTTTCGCGCTTGATTGCCGCGGCCAAGGCGGCTTCTCGCAAGACCGCGGCGGCGTGACCGGCACCACGTTGCGCGGCCACATCATTCGCGGCCTGGATGATGCCCCGCAGCAAATGCTCTTCCGGCAAATCTTCCTCGATACCGCGCAACTGGCCGGCCTCGCCATGCAAATGCCGGAGGTTGATCCGCAACGCGTCGGCGCGACCGGCGGCTCGCAGGGCGGCGGACTCACGCTCGCCTGCGCCGCGCTCGAACCGCGGATCAAACTGGCTGCGCCCGTTTTTCCGTTCCTCTGCGATTACCAGCGCGTCTGGGAAATGGATTTGGCGACCGGCGCCTACGAGGAATTGCGCACCTATTTCCGCCAATTTGACCCACTGCACCAACGCGAACCGGAAATCTTCACCAAACTCGGCTACATTGACTGCCAACATCTCGCGCCCCGCATCCGCGGCGAAGTCTTGATGGTGACCGGGTTGATGGATCAGATCTGTCCGCCCTCGACGCAATTTGCCGCCTACAACAAAATCACCGCCAAGAAAAACATGGCGATCTATCCCGACTACGGCCACGAAGGTTTACCGGGCGCGAGTGACACGATCAGCGCGTTCCTGGCCGGACTGTGACGCACACCGTTACCGGTGAATCCGCCGGCCAGCGCCTCGACCAATTTCTCCATGGCGCGACACCGGAACATTCCCGGTCGTTCCTGCAAAAACTGATTGCCGGCGGCCAGGTTCTGGTCACTGGCCAACCGGCCAAGCCGAGTTACCGGGTGCGGACCGGCGATGAAATCCGAGTCGAAATTCCGCCGCCGCAGCCGTTGGCAACATTGCCGGAAGCAATTCCACTCGCCGTTTTGTACGAAGACGCCGACCTGATCGTTCTCAACAAAGCCGCCGGCATTGTCGTGCATCCCGCCGCCGGTAATTTCGAGCACACGCTCGTCAACGCGCTGTTGCATCATTGCCGGGGCCAACTCGCCGGCATTGCCGGCGTCGCGCGGCCCGGCATCGTCCACCGGCTCGACAAGGGCACAACCGGCTGTCTCGTGGTGGCGAAAACCGATGTGGCGCATCAAAGCTTGGTGACGCAATTTAAATCCCGGCAGGTCCGGAAGATTTACCGGGCGGTGTGCAGCGGAACATTCCGTCAACTCACCGGGCGAATTGAGACGACGATTGGCCGCAGCACGCGCGACCGGAAAAAAATGTCGGCGCAACCGGCGCGCGGCCGGCCGGCCCTGACGGAATACCGGGTGCTTCGGCAACACGCCGCTTGTGCGCTGGTGGAACTCACGCTGCATACCGGCCGCACGCATCAGATTCGCGTCCACATGGCACACATCGGCCATGCGCTGGTCGGCGACGCGACGTATGGCCGCAGCCGGACGCCGGTCACCACTCACCCGGCACCCTTTTCCGTTGCCCGGCCGCTGTTGCACGCGTATAAGCTGGCGTTTACACATCCGCGCACCGGCCAGCCACTGGAGTTTGTGGCGCCGATTCCGGAGGACATGACCGGTTATGAATAACTTGCGGGAAATCGTCGACGACACCATTCAAGTTCTGGAGCACATGAAAAAATCCGGTATCACGCACGTTTCCGTTGCGCGCATCACGCTCGACGAGTTGGGCAAGGCGCCGGCTGTGGTCCGCGCGGCGGTCGCGCCGTCCGCCGCGTTCACCGAGTTGGCCGCGCGTGTGAAAGCCTGCACGAAATGTGCGGAGCTGGCACGCTGCCGGAAAAATGTTGTGTTTGGCGTCGGCAACATTCACGCGGAATTGATGTTTGTCGGCGAAGCGCCGGGGGCCGACGAAGATGAACAAGGCGAGCCTTTCGTGGGCCGAGCCGGCCAGTTGCTCACGAAAATTATCGCGGCGATGGGCTACCAGCGCGCGGATATTTACATTGCGAACGTGTTGAAATGCCGGCCGCCGCAGAATCGCGCGCCCTTGCCGGACGAGATGAACAATTGCCGACCCTATCTGCTGGAGCAGATTGACGCGATCCAGCCAAAAGTGATTGTGGCGTTGGGCGCGACGGCGGTCCGGGCCTTGCTCGATGTCGAGCTTGGCATCACGAAGATGCGCGGCAACTGGTACACCTTCCATAACACGCCGATCATGCCGACGTTTCACCCGGCCTATCTGCTGCGCAATCCGCCTGCCAAGCGCGAAGTTTGGGAAGACATGAAAACCGTGTTGGCGAAACTCGGCCGGCCGGTTCCGAAAAGTCAATGAACCGGATCCTCATCACCGGCGGCGCGGGTTTTATCGGGTCGCATCTGGCGGAAGCGTTGGTGGCGGCCGGCCAGGCGGTCACCGTGATTGACGACCTCTCGACCGGGGCGCTCGCGAATATTGCCGGGCTGCGGCAACAACCGAACTTCCGGTTTATTCAAGCGTCCATTCGCGATGCCGGCGCGTTGACGGAGGCGCTGACGGCGGTCGATTTTGTTTATCATCTGGCCGCAGCGGTCGGTGTGGAGTTGGTCGTGAACAGCCCGGTCTACACCATCGAGGACAACGTGCGCGGGACCGAAGACGTGCTCGCGGCCGCGGCCCGCACCGGCTGCGGCGTGCTGGTGACTTCCACGTCGGAAGTCTACGGCAAGAGCGAGCGTGATTGTTTCCGGGAAGATGATGATTTGCTGATCGGGCCGCCCACGTTTGGCCGGTGGAGCTACGCTTGCTCGAAGTTGCTCGATGAATTCCTGGCGCTGGCTTATCACCGGGAGAAACAATTGCCGGTCACGGTTGTGCGCCTGTTCAACACAGTCGGGCAACGCCAGACCGGCCGGTATGGGATGGTGGTGCCCCGCTTTGTGCAGGCGGCGGTCCGCGGCGAGCCGATCACGATTTATGGCGATGGCCGGCAGACCCGGTGTTTCTGCCATGTGAGTGACGTGGTGCGGGCGTTGGTTGCCTTGCCCCGGCAACCGCAGGCTGCCGGTCAGGTGTTCAACATCGGCAGCACGGAAGAAGTGTCCGTTAATGAGTTGGCGCAGCGCGTCCAGACGTTGAGCGCCAGCCGGTCCGAGCTGCGGTGCGTGCCGTACGACGAAGCCTACGCGAAAGGGTTCGAAGACATGCGCCGCCGTGTGCCGAGCATCACAAAAATCCGCCAACTCATCGGCTGGGAGCCGACGCTGAATCTGGATGAGATTCTGCGGCTGGTCATTGCCGACCACCGCGCCGGAGTGGTGTTATGACCGGGGGCGCAAAAGTATTGCATTGGCGGGCGAGGTGGAGTAGTTTTGTCTCGATTGAGGTAGGATTGTGAGCGAGAAACGCGAAATCAACGCCGACTCAAAAAACATGGTGATGAATTCCGCCTTGTACCGGGAATTTTTGGCGGAGCGTGACGAAATTCTCAAGCACAAGTGGATTGAGAGCGAGAAGGCCGGGTTCGACATTGGGTTTGAACGCGCGTTGCTTGACTGGATTGTGAAGTACCGGGCGAACTGGCGCAAGGCGCGCCGGTAAGTGCCGGCCTGATAACGTCGCGAGAATAACAGCGCCTTTAAGCCGACCCTGCGAGGTCGGCAAGGAGCACGAATGAAAACCGATCAATTTGGAGACTGGCTGTCAACCCACCCCGGGCAGACAGCCGTTTTTGTGTCATGAACCAGACCCTGCTCATGGATGCGATCGCCATCGAGCGCGCGCTCACGCGGATGGCCCATGAAATCGTCGAGCGCAATGCCGACAATTCCGACTTGGCAATCATCGGCATCCGCACGCACGGGGTGCCCTTGGCGCAACGCCTGGCCCGGCTCGTCGCCGGGATCCTGCAGCGCGACATCCCAACTGGTGAAATTGATATTTCAATGCACCGGGATGACATCGCGCTGCGAGGCGCGCCGCCGGTCGGAGCGACGCACGTCACCTTCGATGTCACCGGTCAGACAATTGTTTTGGTGGACGATGTGCTCTTTACCGGCCGCAGCATCCGGGCGGCGTTGGACGAGATTGCGGATTTTGGCCGGCCGCAACGGATTCAACTCGCCGTGCTCGTGGATCGCGGCCATCGGGAGTTGCCGATCCGCGCCGATTTCGTCGGCAAAAACGCGCCGACCGCTCCGCAGGAACGGGTCACGGTCCGGTTGGCGGAAGTGGACGGCCAGGATGAGGTGGTGATCGAACGATGAAACGATGGCAACGCAAAGATCTGCTCGGCATCCAGGAATTGTCGGCCGCGGAAATCAATATTCTCCTGACCAGCGCGCAAGCGTTCAAACAGGTCGGCAAACGCTCGGTGAAAAAAGTGCCGTCGCTGCGCGGCAAGACGGTCGTGAATCTGTTCATCGAACCGTCCACGCGGACGCGCACGAGCTTTGAGTTGGCGGCAACCCGGTTATCCGCCGACGTGATCAACATTACCGCCAACGCGTCGAGCCTCGTCAAAGGCGAGACGTTGAAAGATACCGCGTTGAACCTGCAAGCCTTGCATGCGGATGTCATTATCATCCGGCATAGCGCGGCCGGCGCGCCCCATTTTTTGGGGCGGTTACTCAACGCCAGTGTGATCAATGCCGGCGATGGCGCGCATGAGCATCCGACGCAGGCGTTGCTTGACGCGTTTACCATCCTCGAGAAAAAAGGGCGCATTGCCGGGCTGAATGTCACGATTCTCGGCGACATTCTGTTTTCCCGCGTCGCCCGCTCCAACATCTGGCTACTGACCAAACTCGGCGCGCACGTCACGCTGGCCGGCCCGTCAACGCTCGTGCCGCGCGTGTTTGAACAATTTGGCTGCCGCGTCACGCACAATATTGACGATGCCCTGCGCGATGCCGACGTGGTCAACCTGCTCCGCATCCAGCACGAACGTCAGCGCCAGACATTGTTTCCGAGCATCGGCGAATACACCACGATGTTCGGCCTGAACAAGGAACGCTTTGCCCGGCTCAAGCCTGACGCCATGATCATGCATCCCGGCCCGATTAATCGCGGCGTGGAAATTGACAGCGAGGTCGCCGACTGCGAGCGCTCCGTCATTCTCGAACAAGTCACCAACGGCCTCGCTGTCCGCATGGCCGTGCTCTTCCTCTGTTGCGGTGGCCAGGCGGTGGAACCATGAATTCACTCATCATCAAACACGGTCACGTCATCGATCCCGCCAACCGCGTGGACGAAGTTCGCGACGTTTGCATCGTCGCCGGCAAGATTGTCGGCACGCAGACCGGTAACGCCGAAGTCATCGACGCCACCGGGAAGATTGTCACACCCGGGCTGATTGACATTCACGTCCATCTCCGTGAACCGGGCCGCAGCGACAAGGAAAGCATCGAGACCGGCACGCGGTGTGCCGCGCGCGGCGGATTTACCAGCGTGGTCGCGATGCCCAACACCACACCCGCAGCTGATAATACCGGCACGATCGCGTTCATCAAACAACGCGCCGCCGAAGTCGCCTGTGTCAACGTGTTCCCCGCCGGCGCGATCACGAAGGAACTCAAAGGCGAAGAACTCGCGCCGATCGGTTCGTTGAAACGCGCCGGTGTTGTGGCGATCACCGACGACGGCCGTTGTGTGCAGAACAACGAACTCATGCGGCGCGCGGTCGAGTACGCCAAGATGTTCGACCTGCCGGTGATGGATCATTGCCAGGATTACAATGTCGCCGCCGATGGCGTGATGCACGAAGGTTACTGGAGCGCGGCGCTCGGCCTCCGCGGCTGGCCGGCGGTGGCCGAGGAGATCATCGTCGCCCGCAATATTTTGTTGGCGGAAGTCACTGACTGGCACATTCACTGTCAGCACCTGTCGTCGGCGCGGTCGGTTGAATTGGTGCGCGCTGCCAAACAGCGGGGCATCAAAATTTCCGCTGAAGCCTGTCCGCATCATTTCACGCT
>Ga0316217_10001652_pt1 | contig 28400 bp, 26 predicted proteins | sample 1anoAmetaG_FD_203633 | JGI IMG/M metagenome (GOLD analysis project Ga0316217, IMG submission 203633) | Freshwater microbial communities from Trout Bog Lake, Wisconsin, USA - 1anoA | ecosystem: Environmental > Aquatic > Freshwater > Lake > Hypolimnion/Profundal zone | place: USA: Wisconsin... | reverse complement strand
CCTCGCGCAGGGAGTTGGGGGTCTGCCCGAAAGCGCAGCCCGGGCTGACCAGGATGCCGCCCGGGCCTTCCAGCTCGGCATGGGCCGGACCGCCCAGCACGACCATCTTCGAGGCCTTGTGAAAAAGGGTGCACTCGTCATAGACGAAGTCGAGGTCCTGATGGTTTCCGGCCCGGAACCGCCACACGTCCATGGCCGAGCGGGCGAGTTCCAGGCACTCGCCGGCGCCGGGGCGGCGCCCCTCCGGCATCGCCTGGGCCCGATCCTCCAGGAGAGCGGCCAACCGATCCAGGGCCGGGTCCTCCCGCAGCCGTTCGATCGCCAAGGCGTTCTGGCGGAAGTCCCGCGGGATCGGCAAATCCTCGATCCGCTCGCCCAGGCGGAGCATCAGGACCGCCAGCGGGCCCAGGGCGCGTTCCATCGCCCGCGGCGAGAAGGGGGCCAGGGTGATCGGTTCCACATGGCGGTACAGGGCGCCATGATAGCCGGCGAAGAACTCGTAGTGGCTGAGATCCCGTGGGCGCGTAGCGCGCAGCAGGACCAGCAGGAGGCCCGGGGCCTCCCGCCCCACCCGTCCGGTGGCCTGGATGTAGGCGGAGGCGGTCTTGGGCTGGCCGTGGACCACCATGAGCGAAAGTCGGGACACGTCCACACCGGTGCCGAACATAGAGGTGGTATGCAGCATGTCGGGACACCGGTCGGGGGCCTTCTGCAGCGTGACCGCCAGCTGATCCAGCAGGCCTGGCAGGCGCAGGCTGTCGACCCGGCTGCTGAGTTCGAGCGCGCGATCGGGCCGGAAGGGGCGGCGCAACTCTCGATCCGGCTGGATCCAGGCCAGCCGCTCCTGGACGTCCTGGGCGACCATCTTGCTGGCTCCGGCCAACTCGCGGATGGCGCTGTAATAGTTCACCGGGGTCCAGAACCCATCCAGATCCTTCGCCGGCGCGCCATCCTTCAGGCGGTCCTGGCCGTGCTGCAGCACTCGTGCCCAGAGGTTGCGAGCCGGCACCAGGGGTCCGGCGCCAGGCGCGCAGAGGCCCAGGTAGGTTCGCCCCCTGCGGCTGGGATCCAGGGGATGCAGGTTTTCGTCGGTCCGGGCGAAAAAGGAATCGGCCGCATCCAGCCCTGGCGGCGGAAAGACTTGCAAGTCCCGGTCGAACAGGGCCCGGACCTGGTCGGCCGCGGCCCGCACCGTGGCGCTGCTGGCCAGGAGCAGCGGCCGGAACACCCGGGTGCGTCCCTCCCAGCGGCTCATCAGAAAGTCGAGACAGGTTTCGTAGAGGCCGACCATGCTGCCCAGGGGCCCCTCGATCAGGTGGAGTTCGTCCTGGATCAGCAGGTCCGGGGGCAGGAACGGGCCCTCGACCGGGGTCCAGGCTGGGCTGGCCGCCTTGGCGGGCAACTGCCCCAGGTTCTGGCGCCAGTATCCCAGGTCCGGATCGAATAGGTCGACCCAGCCGAACAACATGCCGGCCTCGGGCGTGAACGGCAGCCGGGCGAACTTGTCCACGGTGGCCACCAGCATGGACGGACAGCGCGCCAGGACCTGGTCGTCCACCGTGGCAGCCGGGACCGGGATCCGGGTGGAACCTTCGTTCCCGTCCCGGAACGGCTCCGGCAAGGGCGTCGCCCGGCCCTGGCGGGTCTCGTTCCAGGGTTGGGCCAGATCACAGCCTGGAGCCGGGCAGATGATTTCGAAGTCGACCGGCGCAGCTTTCGGCATCCTGCCCCACCGGGCTTCCCGGATGAAATAGCCGGGGCGGTCGGGACGCCTGGAAAGGCAAGCCTCGAGTTCCGGTTCAAGGCCATGCGGAAGCAGGGCGGCCAGGAGGTGATCCCAGATCCTCTGGATGGCCGGCAGGGTGTCGCCAGCCACATCGGCCAGCAGGGTGGTTTCAACCGAGAGGGTCCTGAACTCGCCGCTACCGGAAACCGCCACGGCCTGGATCTGGAAGGCCCCTCCGGCCACCGCTGGGGCGACCATCGGCAGCACCTCCCCGCCGGACCACCGGCAGACCCAATGCAGGGTCAGCTTTTCGCCCGCCTTCAACTGGTCCGCGGTGACCGCCAGGGTGGCCCCGCAGCAGGGGCAGGTCAGCACCTGGGCGGGTTCGGCATCGCCGCTCCGGGGTTGCTGGAGCATCCTGAGTGCTCCGAGGTTGCCGCGCAACCGGCCCGGGGTCAGGGTGTTGCCGACCCAGAGGCCGATGCCGAACCGCTCGCCGCCCCAGGCCCGGGGCCGGACCGGCCAGCCTCCCGGAAGCCAGTTCACCGAGCGCAGGAATTCGCACGCGGTCACCATAGCCAGAGCCCGGCGGTACTGCTGGATGGTCAACAACCGCAGCGTGTAGCGCGACAGCACGGCCACCCCCTGCCCTTCCGGCCGGTTGCTCCGGATGGCGGCCAGCCGGCGCCAGGCCAGCACGAAGGCGGCTACGGCCAGATAAGCCTCGGTCTTCCCTCCGCCGGTGGGAAACCAGATCAGGTCGCAGGTCTCCCGCGGCGGGCCGGCCCGGTCCACGACCGCCGGCAGTTCCTGCAACAGGAAGGCGAGCTGGAACGGCCGCCAGGGGAAGGGTACAGCCGGTTCGCCCCGCTGCTTCCTGCTCCAGACCGCCTGCAGCCCCATGGCCTGGTTCGCAAAGCCGAAGGCCAGACGGGCATCTTCGTCCTCCTGCAGCAGCCGGATCCCCTGCTCGATCCGATCGGCGGCGACACGGCAGCGCCCCAGGTTGTCCTCGGCGATCCGGCGGTAGACCGGTTCCAGGGCCGGGATCCTGGCTTCCAGCGTGCTGATCCAACTTCGGTAGGCGCGGGGTAGCGGTTCCAGGGCCAGGCCGATGGCTTCGGCGTCCCGGCACTGCGCCAGGTCCCAGGGCGCCAGGATCGGGGGTTGGCCGATTTCCGGCTTCCAGTTGGGCTCCGGGCTGAACACCGTGGCCATGGGTGCGAAGTCGGTGCGGAGATCGGGACGGACGAAACGCTCCCAGCGGCCATCTGGAAAGGCCTCCCTCCCGTCCATCCAGACGAACGGAAATTCGCAGGGAATGCCCATCACAGCCAGTTCCGGGTCGGGGCGTTCCGGGTCGCACGCCCGCCAAATCGCCCCGCACAGATGGCCCCGGGCAAAGATGGGCCGTCCGCGATAGAGCAGGCGCATCCGGTCCGCGTCAGCATCGCCCTGGGCAGACGGCAGGTCGGACCAGGGCTCCAGCACGGTGCCATCCAGCAAGCGGATCCGGATCTGCGGTTGAAAGATCGCCTTGGGGGTGCGGGCTTCCTCGGGCTTCCGAAGCGCCCGGTTCACCAGGAACACCGCCAGCGACCGAACCCCGTCCAGCCGGGGCCGGCCCAGCCGGAATTCCAGGGCGGCGCCCTCTTCCAGGCTGATCGGCTCCAGTTCGTCCTGGCTTGCTGGGATCTCGAACCGATGGATGGCTCCCAGGACCTGGCGCTGCCAGCGGGTGCTGGCGGGTTCGGCCGGGTCTGTCCCGGGCGGCTGTTCGGAATAGCGGGCCCAGGTCGCGCAGACCTCGAACCGGACCGGTGCCCCTTGGGCCAGGAATGAGATCCCGAGCAGCGCCGGCATGCGGCCGGGTTCCAGGCTCGGCAGCGGCGTGCCGCAGCGGATGCCGGCCACCGAAGGTCCGGCATCCTGGTCATCAGCGTCCTGGGCTTCGCCCAAGTCGAGTTCCGGATCATCCTCCTGGTCGGCAGCAAAGTCGTTCAGTTCCGTTTCCACGGCCCCGGCTTCGGCCTGGGGCAGAGCGGCCCGGTCCAGGATCTCCTCGCCTTCGGCAGAGCGGGCGGCGAGCCACCCGGTAATGTATCCCGCATCGTTATCGGGCTGGAAAGGAATTGTTTCAAGGGTTCCGTATCGTGGGCCGAGCACTTCCTTGATGCATTCAGCAATGAACCCAAGGCGTTCACTCATAAGTAAAGCCTTGATCTGGCAGGACATGGTTCCGGTGCCATCGGGCCGCCCAGTGGCAGCTTCCCGGCGCTCACCACCTCAGGTCCAGGCAGCAACCGGGCCGTGAAGGTGGGACGGGAGAACATGGGGGCTTGGAATTCACGCTGAATCCAGTCGAGGAAGGAAATGGCTTGATTCCCCATCGTATAAGAAATTCAACAAAAAGGCATGCCAAGGTCATAGCCGGCGACTTTCTGTTGAAGGACGTCTGGCTGCAGCTGGTATCTGGCGAGTCCGGCCGAGGCGGCACCGCCAAAAAACCAGCACCTCAGGCGCGGCGCCAGGATTGCAGCCAGGCCACCGCCGCCTCCACCATCGGGTGATAGCGCTTCGCGTTCCAGGCAAGCGCCGCCGTCACGACCACGACCCGTTCCGCCAGGGGCCGGACCACGACATTGTCTGGCGCGAGCTTGCGCATGGCCGATGGCACCAGGGCAACCCCTTGTCCACAACTGACATAGGCAACCTGGGAGGTGACCGACCGCACCTCGTGGAACACCCGCGGCGCAAACCCATGGGAACGGCAGACCGAGATCACCAGGTCAAAGTACACGGGGCTGACCTGCCGGGATGACATGATCAGGCGCTCCGATTCCAGTGCCTTGAGCGGAACCCGGGCAAGCCCGGCCAGCGGATGGTCCTTCGGCAGCGCCACCGCCAGGCGGTCCTCCACCAGCGGCATGGTGGAGATTCCGCTGCCGATCGCCCCTTCCAGCCGGACGAACGCCAGATCCAGATCCCCCGACTCCAGACCGGGGATCGCATCCACGCTGTCGATTTCCCGCACGTACAGGGTGAGGTTCGGATAGGTCTGCCGGAAGGCCTCCAGGAAGGAAGGCACGATCTCCAGCATGGCGGAGGTGATGGCCCCGACATTGAGGACCCCGGACTGGCCCGCGGCCACCTCGCGGATGACCGTTTCCAGCTGCTCGACCTGCCCCGCGAAACGGCGGACGGCGGGCAGGATGGCCGCGCCGGCCGGGCTGAGCCTGGTGCCGCGCCGGGACCGGTCGAACAGCTTCAGCTGGAGCGATTGTTCCAGAACCTTGATCTGCTCGGTGAGCGGCGGCTGGGACATGCCCAGGCGCTTGGCCGCCCGGCCAAAATGCTGTTCCTCGGCCACGGCGAGGAACATCCACAATTGACGCATCAGCCTGAAGTCGATCGTACTCATAGAGATGTACCTTTCGTGCCGCTGGGGACGATCTTTGTTCATACGAATTTACTATCACTGAGATCAAATAATAAAATTATACATATCAAGATTCCAGCGGGATGATCCATTGCAATCCATGAGGATCATCGCGATGCCCCAGACCAGCCTGCTCGACCGCATCCAAGCCCTCGATACCAACACCGTTTCCGATGCCCTGGATTTCCTCGGGCTGCCGGGCGCGACGGTCGGCCTCCGGCCGCTGTGGGACTGCCCGAAGCTGGTCGGCCGCGCCAGCACCATCCAGCTCGGCCCCAAGACCGATGCCATGCCCACGGTGCACCTGATTTCCCCGGTCATCGACGCGGTCAGCGCCGACGATCGGGTGCTGGTCATCGCCGGCGGGGTGGACGGCATCTCCTGCTGGGGCGACATCCTCGCCAACGCGGCGCGGGCCAAGGGGATCCGCGGGTCGGTCATCGACGGGATGAGCCGCGATATCGAGGGCAGCGAATCGATCGGCTATCCGGTCTACGGCCGCGGCATCACCATGATCAGCGCCCGCAACCGGGTGGTCCAGATCGACTCCGGGAACCCGGTCCGGATGGCCGGAGTCACCGTGCGCCAGGACGACCTGGTCATCGCCGACCGCTGCGGCACGGTCTTCGTTCCGGCAGCCCGGGTGGAGGAAGTGCTGGACCTCGGAGAGCGGATCGCCCGCCGGCAGGAAGCCATGGTGGCGGCGGTCCGCGCCGGGCGCCCGGTCGCCGAAGTCATGCACGACCAGGCGTTCGAATCCATTCGCACCCGCTAGGAGCATCCCCCATGCACGAGAATCCCCTCAAGCCCACTGCCGAGGACCGGGAACTGGTCCTGCTCTTCGCCGGCCTCGACACGCCCGCCGTTTCCGACGCCATGGACAAGCTCGGCCTCCATGGCCAGGCGCTCGGCATCGTCCCCCTGGCGGAGTACCCGGCAGCGGTGGTCGGCCCGGCCTTCACGGTGAAGTACGTGCCCGCCAGCGTCCCGGCCGGAACGGTGGGCGACTTCATCGACGAAGTGGCCGAAGGCGACTTCGTGGTGATCGACAACGACGGCCGCACCGACTGCACGGTCTGGGGCGACATCATGACCCAGTACGCGGGCCTGCGCGGCCTCAAGGGCACGGTGATCGACGGCGTCTGCCGCGACGTGAACCGGGCCCTGGCCGATGGCTATCCGCTGTTCACCGCCGGGCGGTTCATGCGCACCGGCAAGGACCGGGTCCAGGTGGAAGCGGTCAACACCACAGTCGCCATCGGCACCGTCCGGGTGGCCTCCCGCGACCTGGTCGTGGCTGATGCCAACGGAGTCGTGATCGTGCCCCGCCACCGGGCACGGGAGGTGGCTGGCATCGCCCGGGAGATCGAGCAGGTGGAAGCCGGCATCCGGGAGCGCATCGCCCAGGGCGACACGCTCCGGGAAGCGCGCGCCGCGCTCGGCTACCACACCTTGCAACGGAGATCATGATGTCCGCACCGTCCCCATTCAGCCCGGAAACCCTCGAATCGGCCCGCAGGCTGGGAACGGCCACCCTTCATGAGGCCTCCGGCCTGCCGGCCAGCGCCGTCGACCCGGCGCTGCGTCCGGTCTGGGCCGGGGCTTCGGTCGCCGGTCCGGCCTTTCCGGTGGAGTGCGCTCCCGGCGACAACCTGGCCATCCACCTGGCCCTGGAGCAGGCGCCCCGCGGCAGCCTCCTGGTGGTCACGGCCGGCGGATTCATCGCCGGCTACTGGGGCGAAGTCCTCACTGTCGCGGCCGAAACCGCCGGCATCGCCGGCCTGGTGATCGACGGCGGGGTCCGCGACACCGCGGCCCTGACGGCCCGGCATTTCCCGGTCTTCGCCCGCGGGATCTCGGTCCGGGGAACCCGGAAAGTCTGCGCGCCATCGGTCGGCCAACCCATCAACCTGGCGGGGACGCCGGTGGCCCCGGGCGATCTGGTGGTGGGCGACGATGACGGGGTCGTCGTCATCCCGGCCGGACAGGTCGAAGCGACCTTGGCCAGCGGAAGCGCAAGGGCAGCCAAGGAGGAAGCCATCATGGAGCAGCTCCGCCAGGGCCGGACCACCATGGACCTGTTCGGGCTTGCCCAGCGGGGCGCACATCCATGACCATGATGAATCCAACGTCCGGTGACCCGTCGTCCGGCGGAGCCAAGGAAATGATCCTGGCCAATGTGAAAAGCAAGGCCAATATGCATGGCCGCATTGAGGAGTCGATGGTGCCTGTACGCGTGGAAGCCCACGCCAACAACCTGAAGAGTCTGGAACACCCCTATGTCAGACAGGGGCCGCGTATATACCAGGATACAGGTGACAGCCTCATCAGCCTCCCGCTGGACAGACCTGAAGGCACCGACAGCAGTTGTAGAACCAGCCACCGCCCTCGGAGGCCAGGAAGGAATGCTCGCGGCACCGCCTCTGGGTCAGGGTGACGCCGTCCAGGGCTCCCTGGGGGCAGGCCTCCAGGCAGAGACTGCAACCGTCTATGCACTGGGGTTCCAGCTTGGGGTCAGGTTCCAGCTCCAGGTCGGTCAGCACGGCCCCCAGCCAGAGCCGGTTGCCGAATCGGGGGTTCAGCAGAAGCGTGTTCTTCCCCAGGGTGCCAAGTCCGGCACTCTGGGCCGCGTGCTTCAAAGACAGGATGCCCTTGCCTTGCCGGGCCTCGGCGTTCCAGAATTCATAGGGTTCAGCCGATGGGATGGGCAGGGCCCGGGCACCCGCCGCTTCCAGTTCGAGGGCCATGGCGACGGCAATCTCGTCCAGCCGGGCCAGCACCTGGTTGCGCATGAGGGTGTACGGCGCCAGGCTCTTGGCCTGGTATGCGGTCCGGCTCATGGGCTTGGCGAAGACGATGACGGAGCGCGTCCCGGGCAGGATGTCCGATGGGTGGAACCCCTCCGGGGCTCCGCTGAGCCGGTCGGCGGGGGCGATGCCGCAGAGATCGGCGCCCAGACGCGATGCGATGACTTTGATGGTCAAGCTTTCCACGGCCGAGCTCCAGGCTGAAGGTTCATCTGATTCTAGAGCCTCCCTGAACGAATTGCGAGGCAGGCCACCGGTTTCGAGGCACCATGGAACGAGCGTGATGGATCCGGAAGGTGCTCCCTTTTTCCGTCCATCGGGAGTGTTCGCCATGGAAGCTCGACATCGTCCCATCATCCGCGCGGCTGTGATCCAGCATCCGCCCGTCTTCCTGAACCTGGAGGACAGCCTTGAACGGGCCGAGGCCCTGGTCGCCGAAGCCGCCCGGGGCGGCGCTGGGATCGTGGCGTTTCCGGAAACCTGGCTGCCGGGCTACCCGGTTTGGCTGGATGAGGCGCCAGAAGCGGCGGTCTGGGGGAATGAGGGGGCGAAGGCCCTGTACCAGCTGCTGACCGGACAGTCCATCGAGATCCCGGGAGCGGCCTTCGAGCGCCTGCGGGCCATGGCCGGTGCGCACAAAGTGGACCTGGTGATGGGGGCCCATGAGCGCATGGGTGGCACCCTGTACAACACCATGCTGTTCCTGGCCGCGGATGGCGAGCGCTGGGCGGTGCATCGCAAGCTCATGCCGACCTATACCGAGCGGCTGATCTGGGGTCAGGGCGACGGCAGCACCCTGGCGGTGCTCGACCGCGAGGCCGGCCCCCTGGGGGGCCTGATCTGCTGGGAGCACTGGATGCCCCTGGCCCGCGCCGCCATGCACGCCAGGCGCGAACTGGTGCATGTGGCCCAGTGGCCGGCGGTGAGCGAACTGCACCAGCTCGCGAGCCGGACCTACGCCTTCGAAGGCCAGTGTTTCGTCCTCGCCGCGGGCTGCGTCCTGAGCCGCGAGGATGTGCTGGGCGGGCTGGCCCGCGGCGGCATCACCCGCGGAGCCGCCTTCGACATGCTGACCAGCATGCCCGGAGGACCTGGCCACCTGTACAAGCATGGGGGCAGCGCGATCATCGCCCCCGATGCCAGTTACCTCGTCTCACCGGTGTACGATGAGCCGGCAATCCTGTTCGCAGACCTGGACCCTGCCCTGGTCACGCGCGGGCACCTGGTGATGGATACTTCCGGACATTACGCGCGGCCGGACGTCTTCCGGCTGGAGGTCGATACCAGGCCCAAATCGGGGGTGACCTTCAGCCCATTCCCGCAAACGGATACAACCCATTTTCAGGGGGAGAACGCATGCCAACCGTGACCGTGATGGTGGAGCAAATCAGCGGAACTGCATCCAGGGGCATGGCCCGGGGATTTGCAATCGTGATGGACCGTCCCGAAGCGAAAGGCGGGACGAACGAAGGAATGATGGGCGGAGAGGCCCTGCTGAGCAGCCTTGGCGGCTGTTTCACGAGCAACCTGCTGGCAGCCGCCAAGGCCCGGAATGTCGGATTGAGGAACGTCCAGGTGAAGATCGAAGGCGACCTCGCCGAATCGCCTTCCCGTTTTGCAGCCATCCGCATGTCGATCTCGGCCCAGTGCACTGCCTCTGAAGAACTGGTCAAGCTTGTGACGATTGCCGAGCGCGGCTGCATCGTGGCGAACACCTTGAAGGCAGCCGTTGAACTGAGCCTCCAGATTGTCTGATTGAAGGCACCAGGGTTGCCATGCCGGCCGCCCTCTACTGGGCCACCAGTCCCGCCGCCGACGGGGGAAGGCCGCCGGTCTGGCCGATCTCGGTCAAACCGCCGTCCTCGCCCACTTTGTACTCAAGAATCTGGTTTGTGCCCTCCGCGAGGGCGTAGAGATAGTCCCTGGTTGACGCGAGGTCCAGAAGGGGGATGCTGGGGGTTGGGGTCAAGCCGAGAAAGGTGAGCGCGCCTTCCTTTCCCACCCGGAACCCGGCGATGGTGCCGATGTGGGCGTTGGTGGCGTACGCGAACCGGCCGTCCGGGGTGGCCGCGATCCAGCAGGGAGCCGCCCCGTCACTGGGCACGCTGGGGCTCACAAGCACCAGGTTGCCGTGGTCCAGGTCATAGGACGAGACCGCGCTGGCGGCCGCTTCCGTCACCAGGAGCGCATCCCGGCCCGTGAAGGTGAACCCGTAGGGGCCCGCGCCGTTGGAGGGATGGGTCGTGGGTCCGGTGACCAGGCCGTGGGCCTTCACTTTGTAGGTATCGAGGGTCTGGGTCGCCTTCTCGGAGACCACGAGGGTGGTCTGGTCCGGGCTGAAGGCCAGCTCTTCCGCGCTCGCGCTGGTGGAACTGAGGGCCTTCGAGGAGCCGGGGATCATCTGCAGTTCACCATGGTCGCCGACCCAGAACCCCGCGATGTTGCCGGTTCCGCCCTGGTTCAGGACATAGAGGAGATGGCCGCTGACCGCGATGCTCACCGGAGTGGTGCCGCCCGAACTGGCCGTGTCCGCCAGTTCCAGGCCGCCGTTGCGCACTCTGAAGGAGGAGATGGAATTGCTGCCCGCGTTCACTGCGAACAGCCAGTCGCTGTCTCCGTCACCGCCCAAAGCCACGGCGCCCTGGGAGGCCAGGGGCGCCCCAGTGCCCATGCCGCCCGAGGCCACGACCCCGGTGGGAGTCAGTGTGCCGTCCACGGCACGGCGGAACACCATCACCTGGTTGCCGGTGCTGGCATTGGACTCCGTGTAGACCGTGCCCGCCTCCCGGGCGGAAAGGGCCAGACCCGCGCCGGCCAGAAGCGAACCACTGACCAGGAACGTCGTCAATTGCGTCCACCTGAATTTCATATCAGTCTCCCGGGCCGAAGGCCATGGCAGGGTCCGAGGGACCCTGGGGTTGGTTGTGCCCCACAGGGGGCGATTGTTCACGCCAGGCACTGGGCGGGGCATTGCCCATTTCCTGCCCGATGGTCTGGCTTGAATGGAGCATGGCTCCAACAGCATTAGGGTGCAGGTTCGCTCGCCGGTGTGACAGGTTCGCGAAGGTGTTCAGCAGGCAGGTCGGCAGGTTCCGCCCCGGGATTCGCCCAGGGATGGCTAGGCGTGATCAAAACCGGGTGGTCAAACGGGTGAGCCAGGCGGGCGAATGGTTCACGAGCCCGGCTTCGATGGTCCGGTCAGCACCGGAGAGGATCATGGCGGCGATGGCGATCATCGCGCCGCCCAGGACCAGCTTGCCGGTCTTGCCGGCCTTCGCGAGGCTGCCGCGCATCCTGTTCCAGACCCCGCGCGAAACATAGCTCAACGCGACCACTGGGAGGGCGGCCCCGAAGCCGAAAATGCCCATGAGCGATGCGACCTGGGGAAGCCTCGAACCCTGGCTGGCCAGGACCACGGCCGCGCCGAGCGTGGGACCGACACAGGGGCTCCACACCACACCCAGCACCAGCCCGATGACGAACTGCCCCCATAGCCCGTCAAGCCGCAGGCGGGCGATCAGGCTGGTGCCGGCATTGCCGATGCCGGAGGTGGCTGAAGCAAACCGTTGCTGCAGGCCCGCCGACATCAGGACGATGCCCAGAAGGCCGAGGATCACGGCGCCGGCGCCGCGAAAAAGGGCTGGGTCCAGGCCCAAGGCTGAGCCAGCCCAGGCCAGGCCGGTTCCAATCACCGCATAGGAGAGCGCGAGCCCTCCGGCCAGGGCGAGCGGAGCCCGACGGTGGGCGCTGGCGGCCGATCCCAGCAGAATCGGGATGATCGGCAGCACACAGGGCGAGAGGGTCGATAACAGCCCCGCCAGAAATCCGAATCCGTATGAGCCGAGCCCGAATTCCATGGATCAGTTGACCGTCTTCCTGACCAGGCCTTCGATGCCGGCCTTGGTGGTGTCACCCGTCGAGCGGGCCACTTCCTGCTTGCCTTTGAAGCCGATCAGCGTGCTTTGCGCCGCCACCTTGAATTTCTTCAACAAGGGCTTGTCCGCATCGAAATCGATGGTGAGCGTGGTCACGTCCTTGTAGGCCCCCTGCCCCATCAATCCGTCGAGGATGGGCTTCTGGGCTTTGCAGGTGGGGCACCAGCCCGCCTGGATGGCCAGGACCACAGGCTTGCCTGTGCTGGTGAGCTGGTCGAACTGGGCCTGCGTATAGCCCTTGATGTCTCCGGCCATGGCCAGCGGGAAAGAGGCGGAGAGGAGGAACAGGAGGGCGGCTTTGGCGATCTTCATGGGCGATCCTTCCAAGGATGCGGTTTCGGCGGGTGGCGTTCTGCGCCACGTATCCAGATCGTACCTTCGGTGATTGAAAAGGAGGCCTGACGATTCGGCCCGGACGGGGACTCGATGGCAACCCGCCAAACCGGCGAAGCCGCTACCTCTTTAGGGGACATTCATCGCCTCGGTGTGACACGAATTCTTTCATGACCTTTGTTCCACGCCGGCAAGGCCATCGAGCCTTGTCCTTCCTTTCTTGTCAACTGGCCATGAGGGACGGAAACACCCGGCATGCGCCTCATCCCGACCAGGCTGGATCTGCAACTCGGTATCCCCGACGCGGATCTTTGTCCGGAAACAGATTGTCCCGTCACAACGGGCAGGAATAGGGCACCCCAAGCTCATGAACGAGGCGGAACTGATCGCAAAGGCAGCGACGGGGGACTCGGATGCCTTTGGCGCCCTGGTCGGGCCGCACCTTGGCCTCTTCTTCAACGGGGTCCTGCGCATCCTCGGCAACCGGGCGGACGCCCAGGACGCCCTCCAGGATGGTCTCGTGAGCATCTTCGAGGATCTGCCCTCCTTCCAGGCGCGCAGCCGGTTCAGCAGCTGGGCCTACAAGGTCTGCATCAACGCCGCGCTGATGTTCCGGCGAAGCCACGCCCGGATCCGGGAAGATTCCATGGACGCCCTCACCGGCCTGGGCGAGTTCGATGACGCCGGACACCATCTGGACACCGCCACCGCGCTGAGCTGGAGCGTTGCGGCAGAGGCCCTGGACGAAGTCGAGCGCCGCCAGCTCAGGGAATGCCTGCTCCAGGCCCTCGACGACCTGCCGGACCCGCTGCGGCTGGTGTTCGTGCTCAAGGATCTGGAGGACTGGTCCACCGAAGCCATCGCGGCCAGGCTCGACCAGGCCGCCGCCACCGTCCGTCAACGTCTGCACCGGGCCCGCACCCGAGTCCAGGAGCGCCTGCGCGCCCATGTCCAAGGGAGGGCGTCATGAAGCTCCTGCCCACCTGCCGCGAGGTCCGTGAGCGGCTCACCGAATATTCTGAAGGCAGACTCACCCTGCGGGAGCGCGCCGGCATGTGGATGCACTTGCTGATCTGCTCCGCCTGCACCGCCTTCTACCAGGGCCTCAGGGCACTGCCGGTCGTGGGCCGGCTGCTCCTGCCCCCCGAACAGCCGCCGCCGGCCGAAGCCGCCGAGGCCCTCGAACGTGCCCTGCGCCGCATCCACGGTCGCCATCGTTGACAACAATCGATATCCGGAGGAATCCGTTTGATCCCACGCGCTTGCGCATCGCCACCGGGCATGGGTGGCTGGCAGGCATGTTCCCTGACGCCCGGGTCCTGGGCGGCAGGCGTTCCGGGTCGGCGGCGCATGGCCAGCCTACCCTGCAAGCCTGACCGCCAGATCGACCATACCTTCGACCGTCAGTGAAGGTTCGATGCCCCAGGGGTCGAACAGGGCTTCCGGGGAGCGCCTGACCCAGGCGGCCCGCATGCCGGCCGAAAGGGCGCCAATGACATCGAACGGATTGCTGGATATCAGCCAGGAATCGGCGCCAGTGGCGGCGGCCCGCCGAAGAAAGTGGGCGTACACGCCAGGGTTCGGCTTGAACGACTTCACCTCGTCCACACTCACCACATCAAGGAAGAAACCCCGAAGGCCCGCATGCTCCAGCAGGGTCTCGACAGCATCCGCGCTGCCGTTGGAGAAGGCATACATCCTGAAGCCGGCAGCCCTGATCAGGGCCAGGCCTTCCGCGGCATCCTTGAAGGCAGGCAAGGCACGATAGGCATCCAACAGTTCCATTCTGCCTTCGGGGTCCAATTGCAGACCGAACTGGGAACAGGTGAAATCCAGCGCCTGGCTTGTGCAGACGGAGAAGGGCTGGTAATTCTGCATCAGACCCCGTCGAAAGGAATATTCCAATTGCTTGTCCCGCCAAGTCCGCGAGAATTCCATTGCCTGATGGCCCAATCTGGGCTTGAGTGCATCAATCACACCATGGGTGTCGATCAACGTCCCATAAACATCGAACGCGAGGGTGGTCATCATTGGGTTCCTTTCCGCCAACCGACGAAAGCATACCGCTCCCTTGGCATCTTCATTCAGCCAAGGGATGAACCGCGCCTGTTCCCATCACCGGCCACCCCGGCCCCCTCAATCCATTTCTCGGCGGCAGGTCTTCACCCCCAAAGGCATACCATGCACCCATTCAAAAAAATCCTGGCTGTCTGTTTATTTCTGGCGCTACTGCTGGCGATTTTTCAACTGTCTGGATTGCGAGAGCATTTTGACCTTCACTTTTTGCAGCAAAAAATGAATGAAAACAGAATTGCTGGTTTGTTGATATTCATTCTGCTCTTTTCTTTGGGCAATTTAATCCAAATTCCAGGCTGGGCATTCCTTGCCGCTGCGGTCCTGGCCTTGGGGAAGACCTGGGGGGCTGCCGCCACTTATGCGGCAGCGAACGTCTCTTGTGTACTCACTTTTTTGATAATCAGGCTCATAGGCGGCAATGCGTTACGAGAAATTAATAACAAAATCGCCATCAGGTTACTAAGCAAATTAGATAGACATCCTGTTTGGAATGTCGCACTCTTGCGAACCCTATTTCAAACCGTTCCAGCACTGAATTATGCCCTCGCGGTGTCAGGGATAAAGTTCCACGATTACCTGATGGGAACAATGCTGGGGTTACCATTGCCAATTGCCTTATATTGTATGTTTTTTGAATTTTTGGCAAAAGCCTTCAAAATCGCATAAAAATCGTGTCTCATGAGGTTTTGGCATCTCACCTATCTGCATAAGCAATTGAATCCCACCATGACTCGAACGATGCGTCCTATCGGGGGCTTGGGTGCCGGGGGCCAACCCCCAGGATCTCGCTTTCAGCCTGGGTTGCAATTTGATCGTGTCCAACGAGACCAGACGCAGATCTAATGACACTTATCTTCCCTGCATGCTGGAATGGCGGTAACCGGCATTGCCGTCCGGGCCTGATGTTCAACCACCTCAGGATAAGCCCTAACTATTCATTTGGTACTCAGATTTGGGGAAAGACCACCTCGGCAAGTCGATATCAATCGCCAAGAGTCTTTGTCTCCTTCCAGATGCATTGATCTCTACCTGGCCTCAGCAAACGAAGGAGCCTCCAGGACGTGTCGAATGATTCCAGAACTCCTGACATACCCCCCGTTCAATATGTCCGCTCTCCCTTGTCAGGCACCTTGGGCTGAGACCGCATAACTCACGTTGAGGCGGGTTCCGGGAAAGATGGCCGGGAATTTGGCGAGTTCCTCGCACAGGGCAGCCAGCGCCTTGGTTCGGTGCCGGGAGCTGAGCGGAGCCACCTTCACTCGAAGTTCGTCGGACGTCACCTCCAAGTCGGCAGAGGAAGCCAGGATGGCCTGGACCAGGGTCCGGCCCTCCTCCTCCGCCCGGGCATAGTGGGGGCGGATCAGGGCCACCAGGTCGCTCTCGGCCTGGTAGGCGACCATCTTCAGCAGGTCAGTGAGGCGCTTACGTTCCGGGGCCAATTTGACGATGGGGTCCTTGACGGCCTCGCCGACGGGGACCCGCGTGGGCAGCGTGGCCTTCCGTGCCATCAATGCCTCCAGGTGGGTGCGTGCGGCGCGGATCTTCTGGCCCAGCTTGCCGTGGGCGATCTTGAAGCCGCGCATGGTGGGTCTGCGGGCTTCGACGTTATCCATGGCGGCTTCCCCAAACGCCTCCTGGAGCCTGGTCAGCTCCTGGCGGGCCGCGGCGATCTCCTTGTCCACGCGCCGTCGCTCCGGGTTGGGGACGCTGCGTTCGGGATCGTCGGGTTCCACCTCGTAGTCCACCAGGGCGTCGAGCAGGAACTCCTCCCTCATGTATTTGAACCAGTTCTCCTGCCGCCACCGGGAGAACATGCGGTAGGCGACCTCCACGGCGGAGAGGTCTCGCCGGGTGGTGATGACCTGGGTCTGATGGCCGTCCTTCAGCCTCGTTACCTGACGCAGCTTCAGGATCTCCCCATCGGCCTTCACCTTCAACGTCCTGTCGTTCAGCCAGAACTCCACCACCTCGCCGTCGATCCGCGCCTTGCGCAGCTTGAATTTCTTCTCGGGCAGATTCGGGGTGATGCCCTTGCGGTAGGTGAGGATGTCGATCCCGTCTGCCTGGAGCTTGGCGAACAGCTTGAGCTCCAGCCGCCCCTGTCGAACACCACGGTCAGAGGCCGCTTCCCCAGCAGGGCCCGGCACTGGGCGAGGATCTCCGGGAGGATCTGCACGAGACCGGCATTGGCCTTGGCCGTGACCATGAACAGGGGGTCGCCGTCCTTGTCGTTCACCCAGTAGTCCGATGTGGCAGGCAGCGTGATCCGCATGCGGGCCACGTGGGCCTTGGGCAGCCGGTGCTTGCCGTGGTAGACCCGGACGTGACCGTCCACGTAGAGGAAGCCCAGGGCGTCGCCCCGGGCTTCCACGCGTAGGCGCGCCAGTTCCCGGCCGAAGCGCTCCGACCGCTTCAGGTTAGCCAGGCGCTCCAGTTTGTGGCGGAGCGTCTTCACCTCCGGGGCTCGGTCCAGGCCTACCAGCCGGCCCAGTTCGGACGGGACGTGCTCCTTGAGCCCCTCGGGCCGCTGGATGCGCAGCAGGGCCATGAACAGCAGGACCAGGAGGGTGGATCGCAGCCCGTAGAAGGCCGGACCGATGGAGCCGTAGACCTCCCGGGCCGCAGCCAGGACACCGCTCCGAAGGAGAATGGGGAGGGCGAGGAGCACGCCGGCGCGGGGGATCCTGAACCCGGCCTGAAAGAGCGGCCGGGCGTCGTCCAGAGCCCCCAGGCGCGCCAGGATGCGGTCGAAACAGCGGTTGGAGGGGTCCCGGTCCAGGGTGGGCGGACAGGGCTCCGGAAGCTCCGTCTGCGATGGTAGGTATGGGCCTGCGGGGTCGGGTTCTGGCGAAGGTTCCACGCGCTCGGGGAGCAACCCGGGAAGGGCCGGCTGGACACAATCCGGCGTGGACTTCCAGTCCATGCGGTGGAGGAGCTTGCGCACAGCCGTCTCGCTGACACCCAGCCTGAGGGCGACTTCCCGGTTGCTGGTGCCGGCCTCTTTGAGCCTCCGGACGGTCCTCACCTCCGTGGCCTTGAGACGGACCACCCCGGTAGCCCCCGGCTTACGGCCGCAGCGCCGGTTGGAGGCCGGCTCGCCGTTGTCCCGCTGGCGCTGGTGACGCCGGACCTGGCGGGTGGAGCAACCGAAGGCCCGGGCCACTTCCACCTGGGTAGCGGTCCCGGTCTCCACCAGGTTCACCATGGCCATAGTCTCAGCGGCGCCGTCGCCCAGGGCGTAGCTGGCGACCAGTGTGCCACCGACGGCCACCAGCCTCCGGCCCTGGAACGTCTGGAGGCAGGAGCGGTCGTTGATGAGGACCAGGCCGGGGGGATCCTCGGGCAGGTCAAGGCCAGGGAGGGGAACAGACTGGGAGCGCATGCCCCCTTTTCCACCTGGTCCCTCGACAGGGCAACCGGACATTATAAGGTTTGCAGCATGAACGCTCTAGACCCGCGTCCTTTCTACCTTCTGCCCCGGTGGCCGGGGTGGGAAGCAGTCAATGCATGGTGGAAACGACCCTGGCTGGGATCCGCTCTCTGGCCCCCACGGTAGAGGCGTAGACCGGACATATTAAGGTTCGCACCCGATACGGTATAACATTGAATATTCACAATAATTGAACGGGGCCTATGCCTGGACTGTCCGGCCAGATCCAGGCGGACGCCATGGGGTGCACGGCCGCTGAACCGGGTTGCTCGGGCAACGGGCACAGACCGGACATATTAAGGTCCGCACCTTTGCAGTCAAAGGCCTTGGTATATCAGCAATAGAGCAGAGAACCGGGCCAAAGGGACGACGCCGAAATGGTGGCCCAGATCCAGTGGCCGAGAGGTTCCCTCCATCCTCCGGCCGCGAGAAAGCGGACATATTAAGGTTCGCACCCCCCCTTTGGGAAACCCGCATCAAGCCTCAATTCCCAGGGGGTATGTCAGGAGTTCTGGATTCTGGATGATGGGCTGACCAAACGCTTACAGGGCTTCCTAGGGCATTGCTGGCCAGGTGTGGGGACAATACGACTGAGGGACGAAGGGCAAAAGCCACCTATTCGTCAGGATCAGGGCGCAACTCTACTCGCGTTAAGGTAAATTCATGGCGATGCGGAAACCCACGTCGTTGAGGAAATAGTATGTCTCGGTTCTGTTGCGGTAACCCGAACGAACCTTCGAGGAGGGTAGGTACCAGCCTCCGCCCCTAACCACCCGAAGGTCGCCCAAAGCAGGGCCCTGCGGATCAATAGTCGGTTTCGCCTGATAGTACTTGCCTCCGTACCAGTCCTGGCACCATTGGGCGGCATTGCCCAGCATGTCGAACAGGCCCCAGGAGTTGGGCGCCTTTTTGCCCACGGGATAGGTCCTCGGCTTGGTCCAGTACCACGCAATCTTGTCGACGTCTCCATACCGGGGTTCCTTGGTGCCCGCCCTACATGCATACTCCCACTCTGCTTCCGTGGGAAGGCGATAGCCACGCTCGGGATCCTCCTGGTTCAGCCAATGCAGGAAGGCCTGGGCATCGTCCCAGGAGATGCAAACCACGGGATGGTCTTCCTGCTGATCGAAGCCCGGGTCCCGCCAGGAAAGGCCCCGCTTCGGGAACCAATAGGTCCAGCCGCTTTGCCCTCGAATCATGACCTTGCCATCCGCTTCCGCGGTGGTTGTGTATCCCGTGGCGTCCACGAAGGCCTTCCACTGTTTGACGGTCACTGGCGTCGTTTGCAAGGCGAAAGGCCTGGATATTTGTACCAGGTGCTCGGGCTTCTCATCGCCTACGCCTGCGTTATCGCCCATGGTGAAGCTTCCGGCGGGAATAGACACAAAGTTCATCCCTAGGCGGTTCTGGAATGGTGCCAAAGGCGACGTGCCAGCGGATATAGTGGGGCCCGGCTTCACTGCATCGATAGTGGCTGGGACAGGTGCGACCTTGGCGGGCTTGGTTATGACTGCTGGCAAGGCTGCTGGGGCATTGGCACCCACATTTCTCGTCAACACCAGCCTTGCCTGGACCCATTGGCTTTCCTGGACGCTGAAAGGTTGTTCCTTGGGCAAGTAACCAGGAGCTTCCACTTTCACCAGCACTTCCCCGACCGGCAGGTCCGGAAGGTTCAAAGCATGGGTGGGAGAGGCTTCGCCGCGCAGTTCGCCATCCACATACACCCTGGTGCCGGGAGCATTGACGATCACCTGGAGGCCTCCAAGCAGGCCGATGGCCTCAGGAGGAGCACCAAGAGCCCCGTGGACCAATCCGCTCTGACTCACCGGTTCCATTGAACCAACTGGCTTCTGTGCCGGAACAAAGAAGAAGTCCCCCACCGTGCTGTTGGATTCCCAGGGCGTCTGCTGCCCATGGCTGGCAGCGATGACCTTTTCTCGGGTGCGCTTGAAGACCTTTTCCAGTTCCATGCCAGGTTCGCGCAGCTGCGCTAACAGGGCTTCGGTGTAAAGGCCATGTTCCTTCGCTCCATCCGCCGCTTCCCGCCCAGGTGCGGTGGCGAAGGCGATGAAGCTGCCAGTGGGTGCGTTCAGCTGCGCTAGACCCTTGTCTCCTGTGCTGCGCCAACTGCGGGAGAATGGATTGTTGCGGCAGGCATCGAGGATCATGATGTTCATCCGGTTCTTTGCCGATTCCATCTTGTCCAACACCTGGCCTGCCTCAACGGCTTGATAGGTCACCTCGTCCTCGCGCTCCAGGTTGGCATTCACGGGGATGAGGTAGTTGATCCCCTTGACCTAGAGACCATGTCCGGCGAAGTAGAAGAGGCCGACAGCGCCATTCCTGATCCGGTCACCGAACTCCCTAATGGCGTTTTCCATGTCCCGTTTGGTGGCATCGGTCAGGAGGGTCACCTCAAACCGGCAGGCCTCCAGGGCCACCTTCATGGCCCTGGCATCGTTCACAGGGTTCCTCAACTGGGCATCAGCATACCTGCCGTTGCCGATCACAAGAGCCACCCTGGGCTCTTGGATGGTGGGCTGTTGAGAAGCGGGCTTGACTTGGATGGCGCGGGCTGGCTGGGCTGGCACTGGGGTGATGGCAGCCATAGATCCAAGAACAACCCTTAGCCATATTCTCAGGATTGACACTCAGACCTCCGATGATGCGACTTCAGCTTTCAGGGTGGGCGATTTAATTAATCATATTCCCCACGCGGGAGGGCAAGCAACCTTCAAGGCTGGTGACCAGTGCTGCGTTGGCACAAACCACTCCCTGACGGGATTTTCCGCGTGGGGGAAATACCGTGGTCTCGCCCGGATCCGGGCCGAACCACGGGACGAAAAATGTCGGTTGTGGGGATTGGAAACTCCGATCCGCGGCCCTATGCTTGCCGGAAATTCCGGAGGCCATGTGGCGGAGTGCGAACCGAAAAAAGTCGGCCGGCCCCGAGCCGAGCAGACCCTTCCCCTGATCCTTGCGCAGAACCGCCCGAAGGTGGTTCGGGAGTACACCCTGGAGGCTCCCATCGCCCAGCTGATCGAGGACTACGTGTCCTGGGCGGCCGGGACGGGAGGCATTTCCAGCGACGAAGCAAGGATGCTTCTCATCGGCCGATCGGTCGATGCGTTCATTCGGAAGGACGTTCTTTTCAAGCACCATATTCAAGACCAGAAAGGAGCCAAACAATCGTGAAAAATCTTTCAAAAACCCTCACGGCAATCACCCTTCCGACCCTCTTCGCTGCCACCCTTTCGGCGGCGAACTTCCATGAGGGCCGGACCCAGCTCACCCCTGAGGAAAGAGGCAAGATCGTCCAGGTGAAGGCCGGCGACGGCCCCTTCGAACAGCTCTGGAAGGCCCCTGGCTTCGACGGCACCTGGGGCCTGCTCAAGTGGGATCCGGTCCATTCCTGGGCCGTCAACGACGCCCCGACGGACCTCCTCGATCAGGTCCGCGAAGAGGTCGGCCAGGTCAACCAGGAATCCCGCAAGGGTGAGGACCTGACCCTCGCGGTCACGGTCTACCACTTCAAGAAGCAGGGCTTCCTGACCAACCCGGTGGGCTACTTCGAAATGGTGGCCCGCAACCGCGAAGGCAAAGCGGTCTGGATCGCCCTGGACCGGGTGAAGAGTACCCAGTCCCTGGCGACCTCCCTTGCGGACTCCGACAGCCAGATCATGGTGCGGGAACTGCGTCGCAAGATCCGCGTGGCATTCCTGAAGTAAGACGCAGTCTTGTCCGGGGCTGGCGCTGGTTCCGCAGATGTTGCGGAAAGATCCGGCGCCAGCCCTCCGATTTCCATGAGAACCCATGGTGCCGCAGGGATGCACAGGGATGAGTGCACCCGCGCGTCCGGCTGACGGCGAACGACGGCTCATCTGAGGAAAGCCGCGAAGTCAGCCATGAACTCGTCCGCCAGGCCCCTCAGCGAGTCGCCCCGGTCCAGGATCACGCTTTCCACGAAGTAGGCCTTCGCCTTGCCCGCCTCGGTGATCGTGCCTTCCAGGAGCAGCTGGGGGCCGACGCTGCCCAACGCCAGGACCCTTCTGGAGAGCATCGACGGCACCGGCACCCAAGCATTCTCGAGGCTGATCTGAACCCACATCCTTTCCGGAGATCCCATGCCGAAATTCCATCCTGCCCTGGTCGTGGAGGTCCTTCGCGAAATCCTGCCCGATGGCTGGGAGATCCGCGAGGTTCAGGATGGCCCGGTGGAGGAACTGCTCACCGGCCAGCAACTGGCCGATGAGCTGCATCTCTCCATCGAGACTGTACGCCGCTTCATTCGGGACGGCACCGGCCCCCTGGCGACGAAGGTGCCCGGACACCGGTCCCCGATGTTCAAGCGGACGGACGTAGAGGCGTGGAAGGCCCGGCTCAAAACGGCCCGGAACACCCTGGAACTGAAGACCGGCTGAGAAGGATCGCTTTCTGGCATGAAAGGCGGCTCCTCAATGATGAGAAGAGGAAGCGGCGGGCGTGTAATGCGGGTGTCCCAAAATCAGCCTCCCGCCAGGCTGCGTCCAGACAAGGATCCCCGACGCCTGAAGGCGTGCCATGGCGAAGAATGAGCCGATTTCGGCACACCCGGCACGGGTGGCGGGGGCTATGCCTAGCCTCCTGGATCTCCAACCACGCTGGGCCGCGCCTCCGGCCTGTCTTCACCGGGTGGCCGATGCTGGAGAGCAGGGCCGGCTGGCCCGGTTTTAGAGAGCAGACCCTGGCCGATTTTATAGAGCGTCAAAGCAGGACAATCAGGTTAGACAGGCCTGCCAGAAGCACACCTTCCTTCTGTGCCCTGATCCTGGCCAAGACCGAAATACCCAGGGGATAATCCGATTAATATTATGGTTTAGACAATTGAATTTTTGTGCTGGGCCACGAGCCGTTCAAAAACGGCTAAAACTTCTGCCTCTATCATGGCCGGGGAAATTTCCTCAATAGGGCGCCGAGAGGGCGCACCACTACGATCGGTTTTTGCCTCTGGGGTTGGCCATACCTTCAACTGCCACCCACTATAGGGAGACATCGAATAGCGGACTGACCCAAACGGATGATACCGTGGGTTATTTTTGCTCGCATTGGATAGTTTAATTTTTAGTTCGACAGCCTCTGATGCCTCTGCAATGCCATTTCTTGCCTCGGCTGAGCGCACTACCACTCTAGCCGTGTGGCCAGCTGCCCGCAAACGCCCGACGAACTCTGAAAAAACCGGAAGTGCAATTTTATCCCGCCATTCAATGAAGGGTTGCATCTTTGATTGAGACCAATCTAGTTGCTCGATCGCCTTCTCTTTTGGATTTGGGGTAGGTCCCTGATCTTTATTTAAAGTCTCAAGCATCGCGGAGAGCTTCCCTCCTGATGGCTCTGAAATTGGCAATCTCCGTTTGCTAGTATTGTCAAACCCGAGAGGTATCGGAGCTTCAACATCTGGTAACGGTTTCGGAAAAATTTCAACCCGTTTAGATTCATCGGCGTATAGCTCATAGCTTCCCCCATATCCTCTACCCACATCGAGGATGCGTTTTTCTTTGGGAATAAATGGCCCCCAAACCTCATCCCACTCCACAAGAATGTGGGGAACAGGATAATAACCATCGCCGATCATGTCGATTGCCAAGATTCGATCCAGTGGAATGAATCGAAATACTTTTAAAGTGGCCTTATCCGATTCAGAAATGTACTCATTCCAAAAATCGTATGGAGATGGAGCAAATCGATCCTCATCTTTGACACTCCATGCTTGTAACCCCTCTAATTCGCCATCGACGTGCGTCTTTGCTGAATTGAAATCAAAAATAGCAGCCCAACGTTCACCATCTGGTGTTAGCGCAGCCAAATGCTCCCGGTATAGAACGGTGAGGGTCCCAGGCACCCTGATGCTTATCGCCATGCAGGTAAACCAGCGCGGTAGCGGCTCTCCCTCCTTTGATACTTTTGGATAATGATTGTCAGATGGATCTCGCACCAAAACAAGTTTTCCGCTATTTCTATCATCACCCAGCATCGCAGCGATCTGTTTCTTTTTTGTTATCTCTGAACGGAGCGTAGTCGTTAACGAGCGTCTCCGCGCCTGAATTGATATGCCAAAGTATGCAAATAGAAGAGCGTCGTTCTTTGCCTGAAATAGCATGTCTTCGAGTTCGCCTTTGGCCCAAATCACGAACTCTTCTACACCCCTCGCAACCATCTCATCTCGAAAGGCATCTCGCGCCTTCTTGGATATATCGCAAGCGACAGCTATGACAAACCCATAAGGAGGTTGTTTGAACGATTTCAAACTCTCACGCACCACCTCGCGAAGTCGCATCGGAGCAAGAGTTTTCTCTCGTTTACACTGAAAGATCCATAGGCGTTCTCCAACTATGGTCGGTGGAATCGCAGTTTCTCCATCCGCGCCCTCATCTGCATCTGCCTCATTTGTAACAACCACCTCAGTGGCCCGAATATCCAATCCATCATCTGCCCCCCCCACGACCAACGGCTTCCAAGGACTTCCAGCGCCGAAAGTCGTATGCCAACTGCCGAACAAGGTCTTCGAATCGATGGGGCTCCAGATCCTGGAATGGGAGTGGATTCAGAGTTTTCGTGGTGGAAGGTTTCATGAATTCTTCTCCCCCGACATGATTTTCCGGAATTCAACCTGGATTTTTTTCCGAGGCCTCCATTATCCCCCACTAGACGCTAAAAGGGGGTCTGCCATGCGACACTTGTTCCATGTCTCCCATACCCTGGCGCAAATCAAACCCATCACGGTTTTCACAAGGTGAACACGCAATGGTGAGGAAATGGACAATCTTCAGCACCGGTTTTCTTGTTGTCCTGGGGGGCCTCTGCATCGCGCGGTGGAGTTGGGCATGCGGTCCAAATTTCAGAGACATCCGGTACGATGATCCTGGGATCCTGGATGTACCCAGGACAGACGTTTCTATTGGTCACTATGGGGTTTTAAGACAGGGCCTGCCCTGGTCGGATTTAATCCAGGTGTACCGCAGCCTCCAAATGTACCCCCAACCGGAGTTTCAAGGGCCGCTGAACCCTAAACCCTCAGGCCCCGATGGAGGTTTCCTCTGGAGAGCGGAACGGGCCAAGGTGGTGGGTGATGCCCCACCTCCGATCGTAGCCACCAGCTTCGATACGGGCAATTACGTCACGGTGAACAATGTCGGCAATGATGCCCTTGTGGTGGCAGCCCAGACCCTTGCGTCCCTGGTCAAGAGTTATGGCAAGAGCCCTTCTGTAAAGGACTGGGTGGCGGCCCAAGACCTCGTTTTCGCCTCCACCCCATTGGCGCCCCGCATCCCCACCCCGGTCCAGGAACTGGGGGGTCTGGTCCATGCTCCAGGATGGCTCGTCCAGGAACGCGCCTATCAGGTGGCTGCAGCCCAGTTCTACTCTGGCCAGTGGGATCTGGCTGAGCAAGGGTTCCGGCGCCTCGCAACCGAACAGGACCACCCCCGTAGGGCGTGGGGGATGTACCTGGCAGCTCGTTGTTGGATCCGGAAAGGGGAGATCTCCGTGGAGGGCCTCCGCGATTTCCAGGACCGAATAAGGAAGATACAGGAACGCGCGGCGGCGGCGCAGAAAGATCCTGCCCTGGCGGCTCTTCCCATTCCCGCGTGGAGCTTCAAGGATGTGGACGAACTCACAAAAATGACCTGTTACCAGGAGGCCCAGGCGCTACTCAAAGCCACCCTGGCCGACCCCGCTCGGGCCGCAGCCCATCCCGCCTCCCAGGAAATGCTGGAGTTGGTTCGCTACCGGACGGAGCCGCTTTCGCTCCTGGGAGATTTCTTGAAGGACCAGGGGCAGGCCAAACCGACCCTTGGGGATGATGAGGCCGAAGCCAAGATCGCCGATGCTTTCAGGTTTCTCCGCAGGTACCTTTCAGGGAAAGCAGGCCCCGTTGAAGTTCCAGGGGATTCAGGCCTTGCCCTGTGGCTGGGTGCCATGGCTGGAAACGTGCCCTGGCATGTGGATGCTGAAACAGCCCTGGCCCGATGGCGGGTCCACCCCGATGACACGTGGCTGGTGGCGGCCCTGAGCTTGGCCCGGCAGCAGGGGCCGGAGTTGAACCTCCTCGTCGAAGCCGCCAAGAAAATTCCTCCACAGTCTCCCCTTTCCCCAACCATCAAATGGCACCTCCTTAGGCTGGAACTGGCTGGGCTGAAGGGCGACGCCCTGGCACAACGCCTGGATTCGGCTCTCCATGGAGGCGACCTTTCTCCCTGGATTGTCAACCGCCTCCGTACGGCTCGACAGGCGCTCGCCCAGGATCCGGTTACCTGGCTCACTTATGCAAGCCGCCGGCCAACGGCCACAGTGGACGATGGTCTCCAGCTTCCTGATATGCAATCCCCCACCGAAACCTTTGACGAAGAAACCGCCCAGGCATTGGGTGACCAGCTTCCCTTGGAACGGGTTGGGGCCCTGCTCAAGGAATCCCGTCTGCCCTCGGTTCCAGCCCAGGAGTTTGCCAAGGCGGCCTGGACCAAGGCCGTCCTACTTGAAGCGTGGGACCATGCAAGGGTCCTGGGCGAGCTTCTCCCACCAACTTTACGCCCCGTGGCCGCCAAAGCTCTGGCCCCCACCGAACCAACCACCCTTCGCTTCCAGGCAGCATTGGTAATCATGGAATGGCCAGGATTGCGCCCCAGCGTCGAATCCGGCTTGGGTCGCCAGTTCCTGGGCCCCGGGAGCGAAAAGGCCCCCTTGGCCGCCTTCGACATGCTGCGAGACAACTGGTGGTGCGGATCGGACAATGACCAGCCCATCAGGCCGCGGAAGAAACCAGGCGTATCCGAAATCCAAGTGCCCGGTCTTTCGGATCAGGAGCACGCAGCGGCCAGAAAGGAAAAAGCCCTCCTCGAACAGGTTCCCTCCGCGCAGGTCTGGTTCGGGCGAGCCGTGCTGGCCTTTGCGAAATCCAATCCTGGAGACGAACGAGTTCCGTATGCTCTCCACCGGTTTGTTTGGACGACCCGGAGCCCCCAGTGCATGTCCGATGAGGCGAAGGCCATCGGGAAAGAGGCTTTCCAAAAGCTCCACAAGGCATACCCAAAGAGCCCCTGGACGAACAAAACTCCATATTACTTCTGAGGGCCAGAAACTCCCAGCTCAGGAGAATGAAGGACAAAGCTAAGCCATGAATCTAGCGGAAGGCTTCCATGGCTTTGGCAACACTGTCTCGCCCCCACGGGGAATGGGAGAAGACGTAGACGCGACGCCTTTGCCACCAATGGCCGGGCATGCAAGGTAGGGGCTCCTGGAGACAAACACCCGTGGCCTTTCGTGCGAGGGCGTCGCGGAAATCCTCACCACGTTTGATCCGTGACCGCACCGCTAGTGTGTCTGCGCCCATATCGAAGCACATGGGAACGACTTCATCAACGGTCAGGTCCCGGATCCAGTTATCGAACAAAGCCCACGAGGCCAGGGCGGTCATGGACAGCGGCATGCTAGGGTCCATGCGCTTGCGGAGATCCTGCAGGAGGCTGCGGTAAAAGGGCCTCTCGCTGGCCCTCGCGTCAAAATCGATTTGGATGCCCCGCACCTCCGGCCGAAGCGCACCCAGGATGCCTGTCAGGATCTGTTCGCGCTGTGCCTGGCTTCCCCGGAATGGCTGACCATGGTCGACCTCAAGCCGGGCCACGGCCAGAAGGGCCGTCCCTGGTGGGATGACCATAGGTTGGCGCCGGGGGTAAGGCACAACGGTGTCGCTTTTGAGCGTGTAGGTCGAAGCCAGATAGGCCACGCCTACCTTGTGCGGGTCCAGAGAACTAAGGTCCTCCGGCCTCTCCCACGCCCACAGCATCAAATCCGGCAGCCCACCCATCCTTCCCGAAGGGGAACAGGAGAGTAAGGCACCCCCAACCAGGATCGCGCAAAGTATTCCCTGTATGGATTTCATCCCGTTCATTGTGAGCCAGGTTCATCCAGTCGCCCCTCAGGGATTTCAAGGAATTCAGACCCACGTAGCGAAGGAGGCCCCGACGGCGGCAGCGTCCCCTGGCGACGAAGGTGCCGGGCCACCGGTCCCTGATGTTCAAGCGGACGGGCTTGGAGGCGTGGAAGGCCCGGCTCAGGACGGCCCGGAGCACCCTGGAACTGAAGGCCGGCTGAACCGCCTCATAAAACGGACAGTGTCCAGGGAGTGTCCACGACAAAACGAAGGGCCGCCTGCTGGCGGCCCTAGTTTGTTGATTCTATTGGAGGCGACGATCGGAATCGAACCGATGAATGGCAGATTTGCAGTCTGCGGCCTTACCACTTGGCTACGTCGCCTTATTTGTTTTTCAAAAACTCGGGCCCCTTTCAGGGCCCAAGATCAAGTGGAGCGGGTGAAGGGATTTGAACCCTCGACTTCAACCTTGGCAAGGTCATAAAAGCCGAATATTCCACGAAAACTTGGTGAATTTGTGAGATTGTCAAGGGGTTTAAGTGCTTTGAATTCAGTTGAACTTGCTGTCAGAGTCTACCAGAGTTTTCGCCCTGCTGGGTGCTATTTGTGACACGTACGTGACACGAAAGACCTATTATGGGGGCATGAGTGACCTGGATTCAAAGACCAAAAGAAAATCCTTGGAACCCGGAAAGCGGCACCAAGAACCCCTGGCTGAGGGCCGATATCTAGTTTACCGGAAAGCGCCCA